>SXGT01578825.1_pt1 | contig 15665 bp, 17 predicted proteins | sample 3176221 | NCBI WGS metagenome assembly SXGT01 (sample SAMN11356862, study PRJNA531348) | freshwater metagenome | isolation source: freshwater sample F1-120 | place: China: Fuxian Lake, Yuxi | collected 2017-12-25
AGACTTCCGGTGATGTGGGTGGACTCGTCCTTGAGGTAGAGCGCGACGTCGACGTCCTCACACCACGCCGACGGCAGCGGGTAGCGCAGCAGATGGGTGTCGGCACTGCGGCGGGTGTCGGCCTCGATCAGGCCGATGGCCTCGGCGACCCACCCCCGGGGCCGGTTGTGGGGCGCAGTCACGGCGTGCTTACGGCACCGACACCGTCGGGCTGGAGCTCAGCACGGTGCGGGTGTGGTCGCTGCCGCCGGTCGGCGCGGCCACCAGGGTGAGCAGGGTGGCCTCGGGACGGCAGAACAACCGGAACGGCGCGAAAGGCGAGGTGCCGATACCCGCGGAGACGTGCAGCGCAGTGTCGGCCCCCCAGTGCGAGGCGCCTTTGGCCCGGGAGCGATCCAGGTCGCAATTGGTGACCAACGCGCCGTAGAACGGAAGGCACAGCTGACCGCCGTGGGTATGGCCGGCCAGGATCAACTGGTAGCCGTCGGCGGCGAAACGGTCCAGCACCCGGGTGTAGGGCGCATGGGTGACGCCCAGGCTCAGATTGGCGACGGGGCTCGGGGCGCCTGCGACGGTGTCGTAGCGGTCGCGGCCGAGATGGGCATCGTCGACGCCGGCGGCCGCCACGGTGAGGCCCGCCACCTCGAACTCCCGCCGGTTGTGGGTCAGGTCCAGCCAGCCGCGTTCGCTGAACGCGGCACGCAGGTCCTGCCACGGCAGCGGCCTGCCGTGCGAGCGATGATTGCTGTCGGTCAGGTACTTGGCCGGGTTCTTCAGCGTCGGGGCGAAGTAGTCGTTGCTGCCGAAGACGAAAACACCCGGTACCGACAGCAGGTCACCGAGTGCCTGCACCACCGCGGGAACGGCTTTCGGGTGCGACAGATTGTCGCCGGTGTTGACCACCAGATCGGGCTCCCAGGCCGCCAGCTCGCGCAGCCAGGACTGCTTGCCCCGCTGCGACGGACGCATGTGAATGTCGCTGAGGTGCAACACCCGCAGCGGACGGGAGCCCGGCGTCAGGACCGGCATGGTGACTTCGCGAACGACGAATGCGTTGCGTTCGACCAGCGTGGCGTATCCGACCGCGAGGGCGGCGGTGCCCGCCGTCACGGCGGCCGATGTTCTCAAGGCGGAGGCTGCCATACAGGCAGACTACTGCCAGTGCGCACCGTGAGGGCAGGTGCCGACCGGCGTTACGGCGGCGGTGGGGGCGCAGGCGCCGGCGGGGGCGGCGGGGCGAGCACCGGAACGGTGATCGGGGGTAGCCCAGGAATCTCCACGACCGTCGATCCCAGCTGCGGAAGACCCGGGATCGGGGGTGGCGGAGGCGCTCCCGGCGGCGGCGAGGGTGGTGGCGGCGGAGGCGGCGGCGGAGGTGCGACCCCGTTGCTGACCAGCAGGGTCACGATGAGGCCGGGGACGGTCTGTCCACTCGGTGAGGTGCCGATCACCGTGCCCGCAGAGGCCGTGCTGTTAAGCATGCTGACCCCGTCGGCAACCTGGAATCCGGAGGCCCGCAACTCTTCTCGGGCACTGTCCTGACTCAGACCGCTGACGTTGGGCACGCGCGACCCGGGCGCGCCGTCGACGTAACGCGGGTCGGTCGGGGGCATGCTCACCTCACCGAAGTCCTCCGCGATCGGGTTCATCGCGGTGAACCAGGTTTGCGCGGGTTCGTTGCCGCCGAAGAGGTCACCGTCGTAGCACGGGCGCAACGGAAACGAACACAGGTCGGAGGGATCCGGGGAGTCGTCGTAGATGTAGTTCACCGCGGCGTACCGGTTGGTGTAGCCGAGGAAACCCGCCGACCGGTGCGCCTCGGTGGTGCCGGTCTTGCCTGACATCGGCAGTCCCCAGCCCACCGAGTTGGCGGCCGGGGCACCGGTTCCGCTGATGGTGTCCCGGCCCAGCGCATTGGACAACGTGTTCGCCAAGCCCTCCGGCACCACCTGCTCGCAGGCTTCGGCGTTGACCCTGACCTCGTTGCCGCGCCGGTCATAGACCTTGTCGATCGGGCTGGGCGGGCACCACATGCCTCCGGACGCCAGCGTCGTCGCGACGTTGGCCAGTTCGAGCGGGTTCACCGGGAACGGGCCGAGGGTGAATGAGCCGATGTTCTGGCGCTTGATGAAGTCGGCCAGACTCTCGCTGCTGTCCTGCTCGTAGCCGCGGGCGCTGCCCGGCTCGGCGTAGGAGCGCAGGCCGAGCCGGACGGCCATGTCGACGGTCCGGGTGACGCCGACCTGGGAGATGAGTTTGGCGAAGGCGGTGTTGGGCGACTTCGACAACGCCTCGGTGACGCTCATCGAGAGGTTGCGCGGATCGCGGTAGTTCTCCACGCACCAGGTCTGACCGGGACAGCCCTTGGCCCCGCCCTCACCGAGACCCTTCGCGTTGAAACGGGCCGGGACGTCCAGGGTCGCGTTGATACCCAAGCCCAGGTCCAGGGCGGCGGCCGCGGTGAAGATCTTGAAGATCGAGCCCGCCCCGTCGCCCACCATCGAGAACGGCTGTGGCTGGACCGTCTCGCCGATATCGGTGTCGAGTCCGTAGGTGCGGTTACTGACCATCGCGATCACCGGATGGGACGTCTTGCCCGGCAGCACCACATTCATCACGCTGGCGATTCCGTCGAGGTCCGGTGCAGCGATCGAGTCGACCGACTCCTTGACGTCGGCCTGTACATCGGGGTCCAGCGTGGTCTTGATCAGGTACCCGCCCCGGGCGACCTGCTCCTTGCTCAAGCCGGCCCGCAGCAGGTACTCCTGAACGTAATCGCAGAAGAAGGCGCGATCCCCGGCGGCGATGCAGCCACGCGGCAACTCGTTGGGCCGATCCAGGATGCCCAGGGGTTGTTGTTTGGCGCTGCGCAGTTCGTCGGCCTTACCGGGCAACTGCTCGATCATGGTGTCCAGGACCAGGTTGCGCCGCACCAGCGCCCCGTCCGGGTTGGTGTAGGGGTTCAGCGCGCTGGTCGACTGGACCAGGCCGGCGAGCAGCGCGGACTGCTGCCAGTTCAGCTCCGAGGCGTCGATGCCGAAGTAGGTCTGGGCGGCGTCCTGAATGCCGAAGGCCCCGTTGCCGAAGGAGACCAAATTGAGGTAGCGGGTGAGGATCTCCGGCTTACTCAGGGTCTTGCCGAGACTCAGGGCCATCCGGATCTCGCGCAGCTTGCGGGCCGGCGTGGGTGCGATCGCCGCGCGCTTCTCGGCGTCGGTTTGGGCGACCACGAGCAGTTGATAGTTCTTGACGTACTGCTGCTCGATGGTGGAGCCGCCACGGGTCCCGTAGTCGCCCGAGGCGTACCCGGCCAGCCCGGTCAGCGTCCCTTTCCAGTCCACGCCGTTGTGTTCGGCGAACCGCTTGTCCTCGATGGCGACGATGGCGAGCTTCATGGTGTCGGCGATCTGGTCGCCGGGCACCTCGAAACGGCGTTGGGAGTACAGCCAGGCGATCGTGTTGCCTTTGGCGTCGACCATCGTGGTGACCGCAGGCACATCGCCCTCGAGCAGTTGGGCCGACCCGTTGGCCACGATGTCGGAAGCCCGGTTGGACATCAGTCCGACGCCTCCGGCGATGGGGAACAGCAGTGCGGCCACGATCACGCTGGCCAGCAGGCAGGCCCAGCCCATCTTGACGATGGTGGAACCGACCGGCGGGCGTTCCGACATGGGGTACAGCGTACTGAGCGCTTCCGCCGGATCATGGGCGCGTCCGACGCATGCGGCCGATAACGACATTTCGGGGTGAACCGGCCACAAAACCGCAGTTCATGATCGGACTGGACGCTTGTGCCAAAAAAGCTGTGATTTGACTGTTGCGCAAACGCAACCTGACCACCTACTTTAAGCACACAGTGCGACGCAGGTAACACTCGCCTCGCAATGTGGCGTAGATCGCATCGGGTCTACACCGGAGGGATTCGCCGCCAGACCGGCGGCTCGACGAAGGGATCGCCCGTGTCGGGGACTCGGCCCGCAGCCCGCAGGACAACCTCAGTTTCACTCAGCGAATCCCTTCAGGGGGCCAACGGTGAGGCCCGCATCGCGTGGGTCGCGCAGGCTTTGTGCCGCTCGACCGACCCTGATCAGTTGTTCGTCCGTGGGGCAGCGCAACGCAAGGCTGCCGTCATCTGTCGGCACTGTCCGGTGATCACCGAGTGCGGCGCTGATGCCCTGGACAACCGGGTCGAATTCGGCGTATGGGGCGGGATGACCGAGCGTCAGCGGCGAGCCCTGCTCAAGCAGCACCCCGAGGTCTCCTCCTGGTCGGAGTTCTTCGCCGCCCAGCGCAAGCACCGCAGCGTCAGCTAAGCATCCCGAACCGGCGACGTCTCGCCGGTGATCTGGTCCGCGATCGCCTGCAGCGCGTCCATATCGGACACGTCGAACGGAAGCGACGGCACCCCGACCACCTGCACGTGCGGGTTGGCGCCGGTGAACCGCGACAGCAACCGAATCTCCCGCTTGGCCGTCTGCCCGCGATCGGCATGGATGCGCAGTACGCCGGCGGTCAGGGCATTACCGTCCTGGCCGGGGGCGGCTTCGAGTTCGGCGGCGCCGTCCATGGCGCGTTCCACCGTCAGCGGGCACAGAATCGGATGGGTCCGGTTGAGGACCAGCCCGGCAAGGGGCATACCTTCCGCGGAGAGTCGGTCCACGAAGAAGGTGGCTTCGCGCAGCGCGTCAGGCTCGGCCGCCGACACCACCACGAACTGAGTCCCTCGGCGCTTGAGCAGGTCATAGGTACGGTCGGCCTTCTCCCGGAAACCTCCGAAGGTGGCGTCCAGCGACTGCACGAACGTAGCAGCGTCGGAGAGCATCTGAGAGCCGAGGATGGTGGACATCGCCTTCATCGCCAGCCCCATCACGCCGGTCACCAGCCTGCCGATTCCGCGGCCGGGGCCCAGCAGCAGCTTCCACAGCCGACTGTCCATGAAACTCCCCAGCCGCTTGGGCGCATCGAGGAAGTCCAGGGCGTTGCGTGAGGGCGGGGTGTCGACCACCACGAGATCCCACCGGTCCTCGGCGAGCAACTGACCCAGTTTCTCCATGGCCATGTACTCCTGGGTGCCGGCCAGCGAGGTGGCGACCGTCTGATAGAACTGATTGTCCAAGATCGTTTGCGCGCGTTCAGGATCGGAGTACTCGAGCACCATCTCGTCGAAGGTGCGCCGCATGTCGAGCATCATCGCGTGCAGCTGTCCGGAGACCTCTTCGCTCAGCGGCACCCGCTGTGGCTCGTTGCCCAGTTCCCGGATCCCCAGTGCCTGCGCGAGACGCCGGGCGGGATCGATGGTCAGTACCACCACATGGCGGCCGTACTCCGCGGCCCGCAGGGCCATCGCCGCGGCGGTCGTCGTCTTCCCGACACCGCCTGCCCCGCAACAGACCACAACCCTGTTGGACCTGTCGGACAGGATCGACTTCATGTCCAGTGCCGGAGGCGTGCCGCTCATCGTTGGCCTTCCCTGGTGATCCACTCAAAGGTCATCGGACGCCCTGCCGGGCGAGGATCTCCGCCAGTTCGTACAGGCTGCCGAGGTCGACGCCGTCGGCGATGGTCGGCAGTTCCAGGCGCGGCACCTGGATCTTCTCGAGTTCCTGCGCGCTCTCTGATCGTGCGCGGACCCGGCTGGCGTGCTCGATCGCCTCGGTGAGGAGCCCGGCGAATTCGGCGTCGCTCAGGGTGATCCCCGCGCGGGTGAGTCCGGCGCGCACTGCGTCGGCGTCGATCTCGCCGTCGGCCGCGGCGGCCAGCGCGTCGGGGGGAAGGAACGCCGGGATGTTTCGGTTGACGATCACACTGCCGATCGGAAGTTCGAGTTCCTGGAGTTCCTCGATCGCCTCGATCGTCTCCTGGATCGGCAGTGCCTCCAGCAGTGTCACCAGATGGATGGCGGTCTGATCGGAATGCAGCAGCCGCACCACGCCCTCGGACTGGGAGTGCACGGGACCGCCTTTGGCGATATCGGCGAGCGCCTTCGTCACGTCCAGGAACCGGGAGATCCGGCCGGTCGGCGGGGAGTCGACGACGATGGCGTCGTAGGCGGGGCGTTTGTTCGCATCGAGGCGGACCGCCGCCTCCTTGATCTTGCCGGTCAGCAGGACATCGCGCAGTCCCGGGGCGATCGTGGTGGCGAACTCGATGGCCCCCACCCGCCGCATGGCCCGCCCGGCGATACCCAGGTTGTAGAACATGTCGAGGTATTCCAGGAACGCGGACTCGAGGTCGATGGCCAGGGCGTTGACATGCCCGCCGGCATCCGCGGTCGCCACTTTGACCTCTTCGTAGGGCAGCGGTGGAACGTCGAAGAGTTGCGCAATGCCCTGGCGCCCTTCGACTTCCACCAGCAAGACCCGTCGTCCGCCCGCGGCGAGTGTCAGCGCCAGCGCGGCTGCGACGGTCGTCTTGCCGGTACCGCCCTTGCCGGTGACGAAATGCAGGCGGGCTTTGGTCAGCCTGGAGGGCCAGCCCACTGCGCTGCCGTCGGGAGGGAGGGTCACCATCCCTGCATGCTATCCAAGCCCGCACCGGCGCCGGTGGGAGTCGCGGGGAGGTTTAGGCTTCGGCCATGAACACGCCGACCACCTGGGAATACGCGACCATCCCGTTGTTGACCCACGCGACCAAGCAGATTCTCGACCAGTGGGGTGCCGACGGCTGGGAACTGGTCGCCGTCCTGCCGGGCCCGACCGGAGAACAGCACGTGGCCTACCTCAAACGGCCGAAGTGAGCGCCTCGGCCCGGCTGGCGGAACTCGGCATCGACCTCCCCGCGGTGGCCGCGCCGTTGGCCGCCTATGTGCCCGCGGTTCGCACGGGCGCTTTGGTGTACACCTCGGGCCAACTGCCCCTCCAGGGCGGTGAACTGACCCGCAGCGGGAAGGTGGGGGCCCAGGTGACCCCGGAGGAGGCCAAGATCGCCGCCCGCACCTGCGCGCTCAACGCGCTGGCCGCGGTGGACTCCCTGGTGGGTATCGACGCGGTGGTCCGGGTGGTCAAAGTGGTCGGGTTCGTGGCCTCCGCGCCCGGCTTCACCGGTCAACCCGGCGTGGTCAACGGGGCTTCCGAGCTACTCGGTGAGATCTTCGGTGCGGCCGGGGCGCATGCCCGCTCGGCCGTGGGTGTCGCCGAACTGCCACTGGACGCCCCGGTGGAGGTCGAACTCATCGTCGAGGTGGGTTGACCGCGTCGGCCCATCCGGCCTACGGCGTGCTGCGGCCGGTCACCGCATCGGCGTCGGTCCTGTTGTGTGACAACCCGGGACCGCTGACCCTGGAAGGCACCAACACCTGGGTGCTGCGCGGGCCGGGAAGCCAGGAGATGGTCGTCGTCGATCCGGGGCCGGACGACGACGCCCATATCGGCCGGATTTCCGCGCTCGGCCGTATCGCGATGATCCTGATCAGTCACCGGCACGGCGATCACACCGACGGTATCGACCGGCTGGTGGCCGCCTCCGGAGCCACCGTGCGCTCGGTCGGCAGCGGGTTTCTCCGCGGATCCGGCGGCTACCTCCGCGACGGCGAAGTGATCGCGGCGGCCGGGCTGCACATCAGGGTCCTGGCCACCCCCGGACATACCGCCGATTCGGTCAGCTTCGTGCTCGAGGACGCCGTCCTGACCGCGGACACCATTCTCGGCCGCGGCAGCACCGTCATCGACGACGAGGACGGCAGCCTGGGCGCGTACCTGGAGTCGCTGCGCCGCCTCAGGGGCCTGGGCAAGCGCACGGTGCTGCCAGGCCATGGACCCGAACTCGAGGACATCGCCGGCGCCGCCGAGATGTACCTGGCCCACCGCGAAGACCGTCTGCGTCAGATCAGGCGGGCGTTGGCGGAACTCGGCGAGGACGCGACGGCCCGGCAGGTCGTCGAGCACGTCTACGCCGACGTCGATGTCACGCTGTGGGACGCCGCGGAGAGTTCGGTCCGCGCCCAGCTGGCCTACCTGCGTTCGACCGCGTAGCGCGCCCACCGTCCCCCGCGAGCAGACAGTGAAGTCCGCGACACGCCGGAGATTCGGTGCCGTCCGCGTCTGCTCGCGGGGGAGGGTCGGCGCGCGGGTCAGCGGGCCCGGCGGGCCAGCCGTTCGGAGTCGCAGATCAGCACGCTCTTACCCTCGAGCCGGATCCAGCCGCGGTGGGCGAAGTCGGCCAGCGCCTTGTTGACCGTCTCCCTGGAGGCCCCCACGAGCTGGGCGATCTCCTCCTGGGTGAGGTCGTGGGTGACCCGCATGGCGCCGCCCTCCTGGGTGCCGAACCGCTGAGCGAGCTGGAGCAGTTGCTTGGCGACCCGCCCGGGCACATCGGTGAAGATCAGATCGGCCAGGTTGTTGTTGGTGCGCCGCAGCCTGCGGGCCAACACCCGCAGCAGCTGTTCGGCGATCTCGGGGCGATCGGAGATCCAGGCCTTCAACGCGTCGCGGTCCATCGACACCGCCCGCACCTCGGTGATCGTGGTGGCGCTGGAGGTACGGGGTCCGGGATCGAAGATCGACAGCTCACCGAACATGTCCGACGGACCCATGATGGTCAGCAGGTTTTCCCGGCCATCGGGGGAGCGGCGGCCGATCTTCACCTTGCCCGCGGTGATGATGTAGAGGCGGTCACCCGGCTCACCCTCGGAGAACACGGTGTGGCCGCGCGGGAAGTCGACCGGCTGAAGCTGTTTGGTCAGAGCGGAAACCGCGGTGGGATCGACTCCCTGGAAGATTCCGGCCCTCGCCAGGATCTCGTCCACGTTGTCCCTTTCAGATCATCGTGACCGGATGCGCACACGCGGCGACGACTGCCAGCCTAGTGCTGAGGCAGTCTTGCCGAAGTGCTAACGCTACACACGATTGACGAGTCCGGAGGGTTGAAACAGGGGATTGGGCCGGGTGGGAAGCCCGGGTTCGTCGACCAGGAAGACCGGGTCCAGCCGGCCGGCCGGGGCGATCGCGGAGAACTCGGTCAGGGTCCGCTGGGCGGCTCTCTCCCGGGCGGTGCGGGCCGCCTGCTCGAGTCGGGCAACGATCTGACCGGCTGTCGGGCCTTGGCCGTGCACAAGGCTCTCCAGGCGCTGCAGCCCGAGCGTGCACAGCATCAGCAGCCCGGGGAAACACACCGCGACCAACCAGGACATAGCGGGGAAGTTAACCGGCGCGAGGTCTCATCGGGATCACGAATTGCCACCGGTCTGTCGGCGGTCAGTACCCTTGCACCGTGGCGGCGGGTGCGGCGGCAAGGGCCTCGAAGTGGGACGCTGAGACCCGACTGGGTCTCGTCCGTCGGGCTCGCCGGATGAACCGACTGCTGGGGACCGCCTTCCCGAACGTCTACTGTGAGCTGGATTTCACCGATCCGCTCGAGCTCACCGTCGCAACGATCCTGTCCGCCCAGAGCACCGACAAGCGGGTGAACCTCACCACGCCAGCCCTTTTCGCGAAATATCGGACCGCGCTGGAGTACGCGCGCGCCGACCGCGCCGAGATCGAGGAGCTGATCCGACCCACCGGCTTCTACCGCAACAAGGCGAACTCGCTGATGAGCCTCGGCCAGGAACTCGTGGCACGGTTCGATGGCGAGGTCCCTGCCACCATGGCCGAATTGGTGACCCTGCCGGGCGTGGGGCGCAAGACCGCCAATGTCATTCTCGGCAACGCGTTCGGGGTCCCGGGGATCACCGTCGACACCCACTTCGGTCGTCTCGTGCGGCGCTGGCGGTGGACCGCCGAGACCGATCCGGTCAAGGTCGAGTACGCGGTCGGCGAACTCATCGAGCGCAGCCAGTGGACCCTGCTCAGCCACCGCGTCATCTTCCATGGCCGTCGGGTCTGCCACGCCCGCAAACCGGCCTGCGGGGTGTGTGTTCTGGCTCGCGACTGTCCCTCCTACGGGACCGGTCCCACCGACCCACTGATCGCCGCCGCCCTGGTGCGGGGTCCGGAGACCGAACACCTGCTCGCCTTGGCCGGGCTGTGATCCGGTGCGCACCTCGACCAGATGGACGACCGCGGTGTTGGCGGTGCTCGTTGCGCTGACGGTGGCGTTGGCGCTGGAGTTCTCCGACGGCCCGACCCCACCGGCGGCACCCGCCGAGCAGGCGCAGCGCGCCCACCGCGACGTGGACACCCCCGAAGCGCTCGCCGGGCCCCGCCGCCGCGCCGATCTGCCCCCGTGCCCTGCCGACGGCCCGGGAGCGGGGCCTGCGGCGCTGCGTGGCGTCGTCCTCGAGTGCGCTTCCGATGGCAGAGAGGTCGACGTGGCCCGGGCGTTGGCCGGCCGCGCCGCGGTGTTGAATCTGTGGGCGTACTGGTGCGGGCCCTGTGCCGACGAACTGCCGGCAATGCAGGGCTACCAGCAGCGGGCCGGTGATGCGGTCACCGTGGTCACCGTGCATCAGGATGAGAACGAGGCCGCCGGCATTCTGCGGATGGCCGATCTCGGTGTCCGGCTGCCCGTGCTGCAGGACGGCCGGCGTGCCGTCGCCGCCGCGCTGAAGCTGCCCAACGTGATGCCGTCGACGGTTGTCCTGCGTCCGGACGGTAGCGTTGCGGCAGTCCTTCCGCAGCCCTTCACCAGCGTGGACGACATCGCCGCGGCGGTGGAATCGGCGCTGCGGTGACCCACGACAGGAGCAGCCGGGTGAGCAGCCGGGTAGGCCCAGCGGAAGTACTGCGTCCGCATTCCCGACCGCCGTGGCTGGCACCAGTGGTCGACAACGTCGACCAGGTGCCGCAGGCCTACCGGCGGCGAGTTCCACCGGAGCTGCTCAGGCCACTGACCGGGGCGCGCAGCGAGGCCGACGCGGCCCGCACGGGCCGCGACGCCGCGGTGCTGGTGCTGTTCTCGGGCCCGCACCGCGACCATCCCCCCGGCGGAGTGCCCGAGGACGCCGATCTGTTGCTCACGGTTCGGGCCGGGACGCTGCGCCATCACGCCGGGCAGGCCGCATTCCCCGGCGGCGCCGCCGACCCGGGCGATGCCGGTCCGGTCGACACCGCGCTGCGCGAGGCGCGTGAGGAGACCGGGATCGACCCTGTCCGCTTACACCCGCTGGCCACGCTGGAGCGGATGTTCATTCCGCCGTCGGGATTCCACGTCGTGCCGGTGCTGGCCTACTCGCCCGATCCCGGCCCAGTCATGGTCGTCGACGAGTCCGAGACGGCGGTCGTGGCCCGGGTTCCGCTGCGGGCCTTCATCAATCCGGAGAACCGGCTGATGGTGTATCGCTCCAGCGGGGAACGGCGCTACGCGGGTCCGGCGTTCCTCCTCAACGAGATGCTGGTCTGGGGTTTCACCGGTCACGTAATCTCGGCGATGCTCGACGTGGCCGGTTGGGCGCAGGAGTGGAACACCGACGACGTCCGGGAACTCGATGCGGCGATGGCACTCGTCGCCGACAACAGTGAGGAGCCGCTGTGACGAGTTCACAATGGCTGGATATCGCCATCGTCGGCGTGGCGCTGATCGCGGCGATCTCCGGATGGCGCTCCGGTGCGCTGGGTTCGCTGATGTCGTTCGTCGGGGTTCTGCTCGGTGCCATCGCCGGTGTCATGCTTGCACCGCACGTCGTGAGTCACATCGATTCCCCGCGGGGAAAACTGTTCACCGCGCTGTTCCTGATCCTGGCCCTGGTGGTGATCGGCGAGGTGGCCGGTGTCGTGCTCGGACGCGCGGTCCGTGGCTCGATCCGCAGCGGGCCGGTCCGCGCCGTCGACTCAGTCGTCGGGGTGGTTCTGCAACTGGTGGTGGTGCTGATTGCCGCCTGGTTGTTGGGAAGCCCGCTGACCTCCTCCAATCAGGCGAATCTCGCTGGCGCGGTGCGGGGTTCGAAAGTGATCACCGAGGTCGACAAATTCGCACCGGAATGGCTGCGGACTGTCCCCAAGCGCATGTCCACCCTGCTGAGCACCTCGGGTCTGCCCGATGTCCTCGAGCCGATCGGCCGCCCGCCGGTGGCGGCCGTCGAGCCCCCGGACGCCTCGCTGGCCGACAGTCTGGTGGTGTCGAAATCCAGAGCCAGCGTGGTCAAGATTCGCGGGGTCGCCCCGGGTTGCCAGAAAGTGCTCGAGGGAACGGGTTTCGTGATCGCGCCCAATCGGGTGATGTCCAATGCTCACGTCGTCGCCGGATCGGAGAGCGTCACGGTGGAAGCGGAGGACGGTGCGAAATACGACGCGACCGTGGTGTCCTACGACCCTAACGCGGATATCTCGATTCTCGACGTACCCAACCTTCCGTTACAGCCCCTGCAGTTCGCCGAGGAGCCGGCCAAGACCGGAACCGACGCGGTGGTGCTGGGGTTCCCGGGCGGCGGGGACTTTGTTGCCAGCCCGGCGCGAGTCCGCGAGATCATCGAACTGAGCGGTCCCGACATCTATAAGACGACTACGGTCAACCGTGAGGTCTACACCATCAGAGGGCTTGTGCGACAGGGGAATTCCGGCGGTCCGATGATCAATCGGGGCGGCCAGGTGATCGGTGTGGTCTTTGGCGCTGCGGTGGACGATAACGACACCGGCTTTGTGATGACGACCAATGAGGTGTCGCGTCAGCTGGCCAAGATCGGTAACACCGCCAAGGTACCCACCGGGGCCTGCGTCAACGGCTGAGGAAGCGGGCGAGGTGACCGTTGACCTCTTCGGGAGCTTCCTCGTGGGCGTAGTGACCCACCGCCGGCACGGCGATGAAACGCCCACCGGGTGCGTAGCGGCGGCTACGTTCGACCGGGTCTGCCAGAACGTAGGGGTCGTTCTCGCCCCGCAGATGTAGCAGGGGGATGTCGAGTTGACGGTTCATCAGCTTCATGAAGCGCCGGCCCTCGTTGCGAAACTGGCTGCGCACCGCCCAGCGCTGGTACTCGAGCGCCGAATGGGCGGCTGACGGTATCCGGATCGCCTGGCGTACATGCACCATGGTCTCGGAGAAGTCCGCGGAGGCCTGCCACCGGCTGCTGGCCCGGCTTCGGACCAGGACCTCCAACTCCGCGGCGTCGTTGCGGGTGAGCGCCCGCTCCGGCAGCAATGGGACCTGGTATCGCAAGAGCGTCGGCAGCAGCGCAAGGCCCTGATCACGACGCGTCAGCGCTGAGGTTCGCAGCGCCCAGGGGTGCGGCGAGCTGACGAGGGCGATCGCCCGGACCACCCGCGAGTGCAGTACCGCGGTGGCCCAACACACCAGGCCGCCGTCGGCGTGGCCGACCAGGACGGCGGAGGTGTGGCCCAGCGCACGGACCAGTCCGGCGGTGTCGCCGGCCAGCGTCCATCCGTCATAGCCCCGGGGTGGCTTGTCGGTGCCGCCGTAACCGCGCAGGTCGACGGCCACCACCCGGGCGTCCGGAAGCCCGCGCAACTGGTGGCGCCACGACCACCAGAACGAGCCGAAGCCGTGCATCATCAGCACCAGGGGCCGCGCGGTGGGCGGGATCTCCTCGTCGGAATCGGGTACCGCCTCGACGCACTGGAACCGGATTCCGTTGGCATGGACGTCGAGGTGGCGCCAGGGTCCCGCGATGCGGGTGATGGACGGGTCCGGCCGGCCCATCACCAACCCGAGGGGTCGCTGGGTGCGGGTTCGGGTGTGGAGGCGGTCGGGACGGCGGGCGCGGTGCCGCCGATGGCCTTGGTGAGACCCGGAGTCAGCGCCGCGGTGGTCTCCTTGACCGACGCGATGGTCTGCTGCGGTCCTCGGATCCGGCGCACCTTCAGATAACCCAACAGCGCGAACACGGCGGTGACCACCAGCATCAGGATGAACACGACCAGGAAGGCGGCCCATCGCCACAGCCAGTTGTCGAGCAGTTCGGCCAGGAAGAAGAACATGAAGAAGGTCGAGTAGAGCAGCACGACCAGGGCGAGAATGAAGAAGACGCTCCCGGTGAGCCCCTTCTTGACGTCACGGGTGATCTCGGCTTTGGCCAGTTCCACTTCAGCGCGTACCAAGGTCGAGACCTGGGTCGTCGCGTCCTTGACCAGTTCGCCGATGGACGGATCGGGTGCCAGTGCGTGCGGATCCACCAGTGGGATCGAGGTCACTGTCGTGGGTACCCCGTTCTTGCGGTCCCGAGTGCTCACGGCGGTCCTCCAACGGTCGGTGGGTCGGGCATTTATGGTGCCACGTCGGACTCGCGCGCGGGTACCGGTCGCGCTGTTACGCAAGTTATGAATGAGGCCACGTTAGACTTAAGGGACGGGTGGGATTGCCGATGGAGGGTGTCATGGTCACCGCACTGAATGTGCGCCGCACGGCAGGCGCCGTGGCTCTTGCCGGCGCCGCGCTGCTGCCGTCGCCTGCCGTCGCCGTCGCCGCAGATCCGGTGCGGATCGGCGGCGGCGCCGGAATCGTCGTCGATACCGATACCTACTGCACGCTCACGGCCATCGGCAAGGACCGGACCGGGGCGCTGATCGGTTTCACCTCCGCCCATTGCGGCGGCCCCGGGGCCCAGGTTTCCGCTGAGGGCGCCACCGACCGCGGCGTGATCGGAACCATGGTGGCCGGCAACGACGGACTGGACTACGCGGTCATCCGCTTCGATCCGGCCAAGGTGGATCCGGTCTCGAACTGGAACGGATTCCGGATCGACGGTATCGGCCCGGACCCGACGTTCGGTCAGGTCGCCTGCAAGCTCGGCCGGACGACCGGTTACTCCTGCGGGGTGACGTGGGGGCCCGGCGAGGACCCCGGCACCATCGTCAACCAGGTGTGCGGCCAGCCGGGCGACTCGGGTGCGCCGGTGACGGTCAACAACAAGCTGGTCGGCATGATCCATGGCGCCTTCACCGAGGGTCTGCCCACCTGCGTCATCAAGTACATCCCGCTGCACACCCCGGCGGTCACCATGTCGATCAATGCGATCCTGGCCGACCTGGCCGCCAAGGACCGTCCCGGGGCCGGCTTCGTTCCGACCTCTACCCCGGCCCCCGGCCCCGCGCCGTTCTCCCGCTAGTTGGCTTTGCTGGCCCGGATCGCCTGGAACACCGTCGGGTCGAGCAGTGTCGAGGTGTCGCCGAGTTCGCGTCCCTCGGCGACATCGCGCAGCAGCCGACGCATGATTTTGCCGCTGCGGGTCTTCGGCAACTCGGGAACGACGTGGATCTCCCGCGGCTTTGCGATCGGCGAGATCTCCCGCGCCACCTCGGCGCGCAGCTCGTCGACCATCTCCCCGGTGGTCATATCGGCGTGGTGCTCCTTGAGGATGACGAACGCGCAGATCGCCTGACCGGTCTGTTCATCGGAGGCGCCCACGACCGCCGCCTCGGCCACGCCGGCGTGGCCCACCAGCGCCGACTCCACCTCCGCGGTCGAGATCCGGTGGCCCGAGACGTTCATCACGTCGTCGATGCGGCCGAGTACCCAGACCTCGCCGTCGCTGCCGTAACGCGCGCCGTCACCGGCGAAATACCAACCCTGCTCGGCGAACCGCGACCAGTAGGTCTCCCGGTAACGCTCCGGGTCACCCCAGATGCCGCGCAGCATCGACGGCCACGGTTTGTCCAGAACCAGGTAGCCGGTGACCTGTTCGCCGTGCTCAGTGGCGGGTGCAAGTTCGACCCCGCTGTCGTCGACGATCTTGGCCGAGATGCCGGGCAGTGGTCGCATCGCCGATCCCGGCTTGCAGGTGGTGACACCCGGGAGGGGGGAGATCATCGCGGCGCCGGTCTCGGTCTGCCACCAGG
>SXGT01550675.1_pt1 | contig 15664 bp, 13 predicted proteins | sample 3176221 | NCBI WGS metagenome assembly SXGT01 (sample SAMN11356862, study PRJNA531348) | freshwater metagenome | isolation source: freshwater sample F1-120 | place: China: Fuxian Lake, Yuxi | collected 2017-12-25
AGCCCGCGCTTGCGCAAGTGTGTTGCTTGCAGGGGGTCCTGCGGGGGCTTGTGGAGAGCTGGGTAGGCAGAGCGGTGCTTGCGCAAGCGCGGGCGCTTGCGCAAGCGCCGCTGCCTGCAGACTCAGACTCCAGCGGGGGCTCTCGAAAGCGGTGTCAACTCAGCAGCCAGAGCAGCGGGCAGTCGCGCTCGCACCCGCGCTCGTGCTAGTGGGTGCGAGTAGATCAGTCCACCAGATCGAGCTTGACCCCTTGACACTGCGGCGTTTTGTGGGTGCCGTGCTTGTGACGGTTTTCAATGCAAGCCTCCATCTTTAAGTAAACTTTGCGCCAGCACCAGTATGAGCCTCCAGACGATAGTCACAGCAGGGCGGGACCGTTGCCTTCGCTACAAGCGGGTGCTGTTTTCCCCGCCTGTCCGGAGCATGCTTCGTGTTGGATGCACGAAGACATTAGAAGCCAGAGATAGTTCCGCATTTTGCCGGCCTTGTGAGCGGGAAGAGGGACCCTCGCCGGCCCCAAAAGTTCTCCTTCAAGGGGAACGATTTTGCTGTTCGGCCCTAAGCGATTCACGGATGGCGGCAAGTCGAGGTCTGGGCTCGAAGTTCTGCGACCGAAGGATGAGCTATCATCCCCACCCCCTTGCTATGGTTTGATCCTTGAGCTCTAACCTTCGAGTGATTGGGGAACCTGGGTGGTCGATCGATGGGGGTTGGAAAGCGTGTCCGACTGTCCCCCCCAAAAAAAATAATCCCTAGCGGCGGCTGCCCCAGCGAAGCACAGTGCCCCGCTGAAATCGCACGCTTCGACGAGCAAACCTACCGAACCCGAGCCGACATGGCAGCAAAAACTTTGCTCGGGCGCACGGCTTACTCTTCGGGCGCCGTGCAAGGTGGGCAACTCCGACAAAGTCACTTCGAGATTTTCGGTTAGGCAGACTGTCAAAGTCCGTTCCTAACCCGTGCCGCGCAGGACATTTGCACTGGCCGTCAGCGGCTCGAGATTTTGACGTGTTCGTTAGAACTCGAACTTCTTTGACGTCGTTCTTTAATCGAGGTTCCGCAACCGAAACCCTTGCTGCACTATCATGTACGAGCGTGATGTGATTCGGATATGCGATAACGTCAAGCAGCTTCGTGACTCTGATGATGTTTTTGGTCTTGAGATCCTGGGGGAGGGGCCACATCTCGAACTCCGACATCGGCCATCTGTTGTAAATTGGTTGTCTCGTCATCGGGCTTCGCAGAGACATAGCAAGCGCAAGCGGACAGCACCACCAGCACATTTTGATCAATGTTTTCCACAAGCACAGCATTGCTCGAGCCCGCGTCTGCGAGTGAGCTTGCAAACTAGCAAACTGGTGCCGCCTGTACGATGACTCTACGACCTGGCACCGTCGGTTCCTATCGACAAGCAACCCTGTCAACAAGCAACCCAACGAAGAACAAGACACATTGCGGAGATGGTTTTAGGACCCTTTCGGCAGAGCATCCAGCCATGACGCAAGTTTACGATTTCTGACCAGGTTGCTCGTCGATGGGATCGCTTGTCCAGAAAAACGGGCCGTACAACAAGAGACAAGTTTGGGTCCAGGAGTTCAATTGCGTGGCGGCCCTGCCGCCTATTAGTTACCTCATTCCGGGCACTCCGGGATACTCCAGCCGGCGCACGAGGAACAACGTTTGTGGCCGTGACCGTGATCTGACGACTCAGCCTTTTTTTTTGGGGGGGGGGGTGCGGCGGCCGGAATGGGCGGGCGAATCGCCCGAGCAGCCGGGCGGACGGGGGGGGGGCGGGTCGCCCGCCAGGACCCGCACGCACAGTCGGACGGGCGGGGCGGCGGCGGAGGGTCACCCGCCCGGGCGGGATGTATCCACAACCGCTTCTTCTATCGGCAAAGGTGTCCATCCTACAGTTCCTGAATTCACCGAACCGACAGAGACGAGGAATCCGAGTCAAGACTCACCGGACGGACGGGCGGTGGGTGGCCGGTACCGACGGACGGACGGGCGGATCGCTTGGGCGGGAGGGGGTGCCAGGGGGGTGCCGGGGGAGGCAACCTTTTTCTAAAACACTGGAAAACCGAAACTGCGAGGATGTTCCCGGGGTCATCCTTACATCACGGTTCTCCATGCTTCTTCAAATCACGGTCCAGTCCGGATGCCCGGGTTTGCGGGGCGGGATGAGCACCGGGCACTGCGTGGTGGAGCGGTGGTTCGGACTTTCGCTGGGGGATTGCTCGCAGGCACCCCTCCAGAAGTTGTTCTCCTTGGGGAGGAGGGCGGGCCGGGCGGAGGGTGTTTGTCCATTACAGAGGGAGGTGGTGGACTGGTCTTGCCGGGGCCTGGCCCAGCCAACCGGAACACGGCCGAAGCACACAGACCTCACCGCCGACGCACGGGCCAATCCGCAGCACTTTCGGCTCAAGCACCCAAAGGCGCGACGTAAAAGGCACGCCGGTTGCTCCGACTGATGTTCGCCCTCCACCAAAACGTGGACAGCGTTCCGTCGGTGCCCAAGAAGATGATGGGGGTTGAACCGCAGTAGACCCAGCAAAACTTTTGAAGGATCGCAATAGAAAAAACTCACTGGGAAGTTCTTTCAAAACCGGATTTTTTGCCCCAGGGGTCCGCCGGCCAAACTCGATGCTCCCCAAGGCCGGCTCCGACCGGTCAAGGTGGCCCCTCCTTGGCGCTCGGGCGGATGGGATGCCCTCCGTGTTAGTAACACGGTGCGGGGTTTGTCGTCGGTACTCTGACAACCTTTGTTTGGAACCCTGAACCGAGTTTGCCAGAACATTTTTCGAAAGGTCGACTCAGGGGGGCTTTTGTTTTGTGTGTGTAGGCAGGTCGGATCGCGTGGAGGGGCTGAGGCTCCCCATATGCTTTTGACGTGGAGCCCACGCAAGCATCAGCTCGCCGCGAGTTTGAGCGCTTCGCTAAGGCCTCCCCAGAAGGGCAGGGCCGGTCGATCATCTCGTACTTCTTCAAGAAGCCTCGCTTGGGCGTGCAGGTTCGCAAGATGCTGAGCGAGGCGGAGACGGCTCTTCGGAAAAAGAAGGCGAAAACTGCACGAGCGGTTCCGGCTCCAGCAGTGCTGCTGGCAATCGGGGACGGTTTGCCCGTGGTTGCTGATGTGGACGACGGTGAAGGCATCCCGCGTGGCGACGCAGCATCTTCCAGCTCCTCCGAGGGCAAGCCGGAGCGCGACCAGAAGGAGGGCGAAGATCCCGCGAGCGCCGCAGTGGCACCGTCGTCATGCTCATCAGCAGGCGCTGCCTGAGACGAATCTCGACATTGTCGAATCCGTGATCGGTTGAGAGTGGCAATTACATTTGCGCCGCGTCGCGCTTGCATCTTGCGCGGTTAACCGGTGCAAGCAAGTCCTCGCCCGGCACACTCTCAGGGTCCACGTCTATCTCACGTCGGGGTGTTGCCCCTGGAAGGCTGCCTCCAAGGCTGCCTCCCGGAAGGCTGCATCCTCGAAGGCTGCCAGGCTGCTTCCTCAAAGGCTGCCTCCTCGAAGAGCCCCTCCAGAGGTTGAGCTGCAGGTCTGCCCCTCGTGAAAAAATGAAACCGCATGGCGGGCCGGAAATGGCGATTGACCGGGCTTTTCAGCCATAGTAGCGGGTTTGTTCGTGCCGTTTTTGCGTCGGCCACAAATATACATATTTTTTTAGCGGGCTGATTATTCGTGCGCCAGGGTTAGGTACTTGCTTGCGTCAGGATTCGCAGCAGGCGGGGTTACACAGCACTCAGATTACACGTCTCGGACGAACGTGACTTGGCAAAGGAGGGCCCGTCCCATCGCTCATGGGCTGCTAAAACAATGGGCGTGGGCCGATCGAAAACCGTCGATTTTTGGCATTTGGGCGGCCCCGGCGACCCCAATTATTCAAGAGGTGGGGGGGTGAAGCCCCCCCCCACCTTGGGGCCGCCGGGCCGGTCGTTCCGAAATCGGCGATATCCGCTAAGCCCAAACCCTCTGCTTTGGTGCACGGGCGAAGCGTTTCCGGCCCAGTCCAACTCAGAAGTAGAGCAGTTGAGCACGGCAGTCAGCTTTGCGCAGGTACCGTTGTCTTCTACAGTGGGGTGCTGCTCGGAGCACGCTTCGTGTTCACCCCAACTAGCCGGCGAAGTCCTGCCCCAAGCGATTCACGGGTGGCGGCAAGGCCGCCACAATCACACAGTCGAGTCTCTCCATTGGCAGGACAAGCAACTCCGGCAACTAGCAACCTCCCCAAACACGACCAGTCGGATAAAGGGATCGGGTGGGAGGGTAGTTGGGAGGTGGGGTGTGATCTGGGCTTGTGTGCATCGTCGTCCGGGCCCCCCTACCCACTGTGATAAGTATGTTTTGCTGCTCTTTCGAAGACGGACGACGAAGAAACGTGGTCTGCCCCACACGGCGGAAACCAGGCTCGACAACAGAGTCCCCGCTGAGATCACTATTGCTTGATGAGGGCACTCTTGCTATCCTTCGTATGATTTGGGAACCTGGGTGGTCGACCGACTGAAAGTTAGGAGACGGGTCCGAACCTCATCCAAAAATAATCCCAAGCGGCGGCTGCCCTTGCGAAGCACAGTGGCCCGCTGGAATCGTACGCTTCGACAAGAAAACCTATCGAACCCGACCCGAAACTGCAACACAAATTTTGCTCGGCACTGCGTTCCTGGGCGCGGTGGAGGGTGGGCACGTCCGGCCAAGTCATGCCGAAGACTCTGTGAAGCAGACTGCCCTCGTCTGTTCCACGCCCGCGCCGCGAAGGACGGCTGCACTGGCCGTCAGCGGCGTTGGTGTTGCCAGCGTTGAGGCCGGAGATCTGCTTGTAGCACCAGTGTGCATTGTTTGTGTGTTTCCGTGCTCGTGCTCGAGCTCAGAGTTTTTTCTCGTTCTTTACAAAACTCGAAGTTTTCGACGTCGTCCTCTCATGAAGGTTCCGAGGCCGAAGCCACTGCTGCATAGTGATGGAAATTGGTGTGCACGACGTGATTGGGATATGCGAGAACGCGCAACAGTTTCGTGACTTTGATGGTAAGCTTAATTTTGGGGGCTTCAGATTCTGGGTGCGACAGACTGTGGTTGTCGCGTCATCGGGCTTCACAGAAACATAGTAGCATGTGCAAGCGGACAACGTCACCAACATCTTTCGATCCATGTTTCTCCACCAGCAGATCGTTGCTCGAGCCGGCACCCGAGACTGAGTGTGCAAGCTAGCAACTTGGTGCCACCTGCAAGATGACTCTCTAACTCACGTGATACGATCGGCTCCCATCGACAGCGATGCCTCGGGCAAGCAGCCCGGCGAAGAGCAAACACTTTTGCGGAGATGATTTACGGACCCGCCCGGCAGAGACTCCATCTAAAACACTTGCTGACAGCTTCTGACCAGGTTGCTTGTCGATAGGGTCGTCTGTTCAGAACAACAGATCGTACGTCAAAGAAACCAGTTTGGGTCGGGGAGTCTACCCGCTTGGCGGCCATGCCGCCTCTTACCCTTTTGTCCGCTCCGGGGCGCCCGGCTGGGGATACTCCAGCCGGCATGCGAGGAACAAAACCACCTCGGAAATCTCCAAGTAGATTGCCCTCCGCTCCGTCGAATTAGAACATCCAGGAATACCCAGGATAAGCACCCCCAGTGCGTGGCGGCCAGCCGCCTCTGACTCGACCAAGATTTCGAGGGTGCTTCGTGGACTCCAAGTTTCAGTAATGTTCTGGCCGCATTCCATCCAGAGCAAGTGGCACCGGTGAGCTAAGAGCATGTCGGGCGGCGGCGGCAACAACAACTTTCCGTGGCGGGGCACGATTCTGCCGAAGAAGATGCCGCGGCCTGCGCCGCAGCAACAGCATCGTGCCGAGGACCTCAAGCGAGCGCATTGGAGAATGCTGCTCCGCAAATTTGATGCTTCCGACATCACACACCAGGGTTTTAATAATGTTTTTTGGTCAGTCAAACATCGTCGATATGTGGGGTCTGCAAGAGATGGGGACCTTCGGCTCCCCCCCAGCCCTCATGTGAGTTCGCCAGGTGGAGTGATCGCGCAGTTGGTTGGCCCCTCCCTCGTACACTCGAAGTGAAACACACAGACGTCGAGTTTTTTTCTCCTCCGGACCGGCTTGGGCACGACTCCGATGGGTTGTAAAGTCCCGCCCGCGGCAACTGTCTACGAATGGCTGACCAAGGATCCCCGGTTCCACCCTCGCCAGACCGCACGTTTCGCGAGTCCCCAGCAACACCGAAGACCGAAGACCAACCTACTCGGAAACCTTCGGCCGGATACCAAAAACCAAAAATCATCCTCACCATTGCCAAGCAACCCAGGACATGCACCGGGCGCAGGGTAACACTTCAGACGCCAAGCCGGACGAGCAAGCGACTGCGTGGATAACGCTGTATCGTTTGCGACGCGGTGGCCATGTGATGTCGCTCACTCGGTAACTCTCCCCACCCCTTCGCGGTCGCCGGTGTAGTCTTGGGAAACTGACTGCACCACGAAGTGCTGCGTACGGCAGTCTGGAGCTGTACAAATCGGGACCAGGAGATCTTGACAAGTCGGCTTCGGCACGAAACGTGTCGTTGGTGCAGCGATGACACGTGCCCAAGCAGGGGTTGAGACCCATGGGGCCCGGTGTTTTGCGATTGTCGATCTGCCAAGGGTGGTTGTACTCTAGCACTTACCGGCGTTCGCGTCTGTGTGACTTGGCAGGGCCGCAAGCTCCTGACACCGCCGCTGGCAAGACCGAGCTCGTCCGCCAGTTCGGCGACTTTTCCGCCGCCGCATCCGTTGCTGCCAGGTTTACGGTTGCCTTTTGCTGAAGTTTCACCAAAGTTGGTGAACAGAACAGGCACGGATAAACACACCCCACCCCACCCCCCACGGTCGTTTACTAAACGGGCGGCAGGGGGGGTCCGGCTGGGGCCCGGGGGCGTCTATTGTTGTTCTCCTCGAGTAAGACGGCCCCTCCTCCGACCGCGGCGCTCCGGCGCGGCTGCCGGAGGGGCCGTCTTACTCGAGAAAAACCACATCAAAATCGACCCCCCCGGACCCCGCCGGACTTTAGTAAACGATCGTGGTGGGTGGGGTGGGGTATGTTTATCGGTACCTGCAGAATCAGTTCACCAAGCGGCGGACAACGGATGAATTCTGGAAGCGGAGCCGAAGCAACGTAAAAACACAGTTTGGCTCGGTTTACTCGGGCTTGTTTTGCAGCAAGCGGCACACGTGAAGCAAGGTGGGCAGCAGCAGGAACAGCAACAGCTGCAGGAACGGCAGCGGGAGCGCTCGAGGCAAGAGCAGCTGAAGCAACAGCAGCAGCAACAGCTGCAAGAAGAGCAGCGGCTGCAACAGCAGCAACTGCAGCAGCAACAGCTGCAAGAAGAGCAGCGGCTGCAACAGCAGCAACTGCAGCCACAGCAGCAGCTGCAACAACTGCAGCAGCAGCAGCGCTTGCTGCAGCACAGCCTGTTCGCCACGAGCTTTGCTCCGCCGGCCGTGACGCAACTTGAGAGCTGCATCCACCTTCAGCAGCAGCAGACGCAGCAGCTACAGCAGCAGCAGCAGCAGCACCAGCTCATCATGATCTTGATGAGGTCCCAGCTTGAAAAACAACACCCAGCAGAGCCAGCGCCAGAAACCGAGCAGCACCGCCCGGCAACAGCCCGCAAGCGCGACACGTCCGCCGCTTCGTCTGGGCCTCGTGGTATACAAACCGACCCCACCGACTCACAGAAATGTTTTTGGCTCGGGCGGGGCTCGAGGTTGGCCAGGCGGCCAGGCCGCCTCGTGGTTGCCCGGCCGTGTCATAAAATCTAAGAGTTTCAAAAATTCGTAGTGTTTTGCAAAACGACCCCATCGACTCACAGACCAATCAAGAATCGCGTGAGCCAAAAACTACGTCTCCAGGTTGTGGCGGTCAGGCCGCCTCGTGGTTGCCCGGGCCGGCCGGCCGCGTCCAAACATCGCAGTGTTTTGCAAACCGACCCCAGAGACCACTCAAGACTCGCTTGAGCCAAAGCGGAGCTTGGGGCAAGCCGGCCTGTTGCCACTGTAGGATCCAGAGTGCTCGAAGGTGGCCGGTTTGTTTGACAAGGGGCGACAGCAGATGCCGCGAGCGCCGCGGCAGCTTGAAGAGGAAGGAGAAGAAAAAAAAGAAGAAAAAGTCCAGGCAAGCTCGCCCACAGACCAAGTTCATGGCGGCCGTGGAGGGTGGAGGTAAAGTCCGGAGGGAGTGGCCGGGGCAAGCTTGCGGCATCGCACCCCGGGTCGACTTCGAGGCCCGAAGCACGACGTGCCATGACGGTCTTGGGCGTTCGATTCCAGGCGCCGCTCACCGTCATCACGGAGGCCACGGTCGCCGCCGAGGGCACCTTCTGTGCGCCCACAGCACGATGCAACGTAGCACAAGTACTCGAGGCACCCAACAAACCACAGGAATTGCGAGTTAGCCGCGACGCCGCATGTCGACGGTGGGCAAACAGCGAGGTAGGCAGAGAGAGAAAGAGAGAGCGAGAGAGAGAAAAAGCTAGAGAGCAAGAGAGAGAGAGAGAAAGTCAAAAAGTGCCGAACGAGCAAGGCGACAATCAACTCATGGCGACGCAAAAGGGTGTAAGCGAGCGTTGGCCCCGCCCCCGCAGTTGGAGCAGAAGGCGTCGATGTAAAAAACCCGAGCCAAGTTAGCGACGGCCAGTAGACGGTACATCAGGCACGACAGGATGACCCCCCAAACAAATTCTCTGCGCGGGGTTGCCCCCAACCCCCACTGCCGAGCCCAGAAATCTCACTCACAAAACTTCACTTCGGCTTTGATCAGTGTATACGACAGGCTGGGACGCCCGTCTCTGTCGTGGACTCGTCAGAGGACACGCCGCTGCTCCAGGAGCCTCCCAGTCGACAGCGATGCAACTCTGACGGAAGGGTTGGTGTCGAATCTTGTGGTCTTGGAGGCTGTCTCGCCCAAGCTGTGCGACCCAATGTTGGCTTTAAGGCTTAACACACATCAATTCGACCGTCATTTTGACCTTCCAGCGACCTTCGTTCGACGTTAGTTTGACGCGATTTGGCATTGGTTTGACGTTAGTTTGACGTTAGTTTGACGTTATTCGACATTCCCGCTGTTGAAAATCAGGCTCCTGTGAGTTAGCGATTTGGGGTTAGTGTGACGTTAGTTTGACGTTAGTTTGACATTATTCGACGTTCCCGCTGTTGAAAATCAGGCTCCTGTGACTTACACACAACTCAGCTGCCGCCCATCTTCGCATCCATCAGGACGTGAAGAAGGAGGAGGTGGAGGATGCGGCGGCGAGCGAGCCGCGCGATGCAGCCGTCGCGAAGGTCAAGGGCGAGCTTGCCACGGACGGGGTGAAGCAAAACAATAGTCGCACCCGACGATCCCCTACAAGGGCCGGATCCTTTCTTGGGGGCTCAAGCAGCGTGGGCCGAGATCCCCAAAGCAAGGATCCAAAACGCGATCCAACAAAATGTGGCCGTTCTCTGTAGAGGCGATCCCCGATCAAAAATCGTCGCACCGTTGATGCAAGTTTTGTTTTGCCGGTGTTTTGGGGAGCTATTGTTGCAAACTGGGCTGCAAATTTGGGATCGTTTTTGGCCCTGGGCTGGGAGTGGGGGTGGGCCGGGCCCTGTGATTTCTCAGCCATTGGTTGGTTGGGATTGCGTTCGACAGTGATGCTTCGCTCTGGCTGTGAGGACGGCCAGGGCCGCAGCAGCACGCTTGCTGCTGCTCCGCGCGCTGTGAAGTCGTTGGTCCCGCAGCATCGCGCAGAGCACCAGCGACATTGCGACCTCGGTTGATTTTTGGGTTGCGCTCCCTTCCGCTTGATGCCAACCGAGTTGCCCGCCGCCCGCTCCCCACTCGCCCCCGCCCGCCCATTTTGGCCACGCAGCAGCCGGCCAACAGCAAAGCACGATCCCTCGCGAAGGTTTGCTTTGCAATTTCGGTAAGAAAGGGCACAAGCCAAAACCACAGAAAACAAATCAACAGCGACAGAGAGAGAGACAGAGTTTGAGAACGAGATGGAAAGAGGGGAGAGCGGAAGTGTTTGGAACCCTCAAACATTGTGCGATTGAAGCAAGAGAACACGTGAGCCCGTGGAGCCGTCAAGCATTGCGCTACTCAGAGGGTTCACTTTGTCGCACTACTTCCCTGTTTGTTTTTCGAGAGCAAGCATGGGCCTCTTTCGATGATCGGGGGTAAGGGGTGCAGTGGGGCATCGCACACTTGCCAGGCTGTTGCTCCGAGCATGGCGCCGCCGCCGAGCACCAGCAGCGCCAGCAGCAGCAGCAAGGCTCTCAAGCGGGTGAGTGGCTCCTTTCCTCAGCGACTGTTGAACTCTTGCCCACAAACCCACCGAACAGGTGGATTCTGCCACAAAGCAGTGTTGAAGACACAGGAACTAAGTTTTCAACAACCACGAATCGCTCTCCTATCCCAAACGCGGTGGCTGGGAAAACTACAGGGAGGTTTTCGTCGACCGAAACACAGCCACAGAAACACAGAGTCTGAAATAGGGCAAGGGGGTAGGAAACCTGGCCGGAAACGCAAGGAAAAGTGCCAAACACCAGAAACTCCGAGACCCTGCCCCGACCCAAGAGGTTTCTGTATCAAGGCCCTGACTGACCGTACGGCGCGAAGTGGTGTACGGCAGGCCCCTTCTGCGTTGCACCCGAAGCAGCCGCCGATTCCGCCCCCGCCGTGGCTGTTGCCGACGGTGCGAGCCTAGCGTGTGTTGGTGCCTGGTACGTCAGTTATTTGGCCCGCCCCGGGGTGGCCCGCGCGAACAGATTTTGCTCTGCCCACGAGAAGATTCAAAAGGGGAGAGACCTGGGCAGACGACTAGTGGGAAAATATTTTTTCGGCCCCAGGGTGTAGTTTCCGGCCCACAAGGTAAACAAGCGGCGTACTTACGCTGGTACTGGTACCCTACTTGCACTGAAGGCTCAGCCTTTGAGGCTCACACATCCCCGTGGAAGAGGCCTCAAGGTGAGAGTCAATTTTGGTTTCGGGGCAGGCGAATCATAAACCCGGAGGATTGACTTGACTAGGGGGCCGCTAGGATTAACCAGCCAAGCAGCGAAATAACAGTTTTCATGTTCTGCATCCCCGCTCCCACTCTCCGTCTCAGCGGGTGTCATCTGCGCCTTCGTCCACATCTCTGCTGAGTGTCCATGGTCACGAGCTTCCACACGCACCGTGGGGTCGTCATCCCTCGTATGCCAGGCGACGGAGCAGCTGCGACGCAGCGAGCAGACGTGGCGAGCACGTTCGGTGCTGTCTGAGGAGAAGCGGCGGAAGTGGCTCGCGGGACAGCAGATGTGAATGGAGAAATAGCGGTGTGCCGCTGTTGAGTGTCCACAGAATGGTAGCCCGGTCGCCAGCCCAAGCGCAGGAGATCCGGGGGGGGGGATGTTGTTGTACCATGCTCGTAGCGCACAATCCGGGGCGAATATCGAATCTCGACCTAGCCCTGTCCGGGAAAGCCTTGACGTCAGCCCTTCTGGCGGGCCTTCGGCAGGTCGGAGGAGGCCCGACTTTGACACCACGGGGTGCGGTTTTTCACGGTTTCGAAGGACTTCTGTTTCCAGCAGTCGGCGACAAGTTGGGATCGGGCGAAAAATCGTGATCGACCGTTGCACTGGAGAGCCGGCTTCTTTTTTCGCTGCGTCCGGGAGGACAGCTCCGCCAACCGAAACCTGAAGCGAAGGTGCTCTGCATCTGTTTGCAGAACTTGCTGCTGCCGGGGAGTGGTTGACCGGCGGGGATTTTGCAGTCGTGGCGCATCGCAGATTCGAAGCAAGAGGCAGTATGGGGCGAGGGGGGGCTGGGGGCTGCAACTCCGACCCCCGCCCGGCTCAGTGGCCCCAACAAGAGCACACACAGCTCGCAGACCGGACTTGCCCGCTCCAAGGCCCGGCAAGCGGCCGAGCAAGTGGTCGCTCCGCGAGGCCGCCGTGGCGCCGTGGCCGCCTGCGGCCGGCTGCAGCCGGACCGCCGGCAGCAGCGAGGCAAAACGCTGCCGCTCGTGCTGCCCTAGCAGAAATTCGGCGCCAGACAGACTGAGAAGTTACTAGTGGTCCGTGGCTAGAGGCTCCGAGACTTTGGGACACATTTCAAATTTCGGGGCCAGATCCCTTTTTTGGTAAGGTTCCCGGCCACGTGAAATCTCCAACGTTTGTTTTGTGGCTGCCCAATGGCCTAGCCTACGTTTCCGGGGACTTCTTGTTGGCGGCCCAGTCGCCTACGTTTTCCGGGGCCTTCTTGTTGGCGGCCAAGTCGCCTAAGTTTTCCCGGTACCCAGACCGGGGCTTGAGTGAGTCCAGGACCCCGCATTCCCCAGGAGATTCAGGGGGACACCCACCATTATTACCTTTTGCGAGGTTGCTCGTAATCAATTTGAGAGGTTGCTTCGCTCACCGCGCCCCAGCTACTGGGTTTTCCGGGGTCCTCCTAGTCACACGCAGCCCGTAATTCCACGTCGCCAATGGTGTGTGCTACTACTAGCCGCAGACGTCGTCTGTGCCTTGCACGCTTTGTTGTCTTTTTTCAAGACAGAGTGAGATAGAGGGAGCGAGCGCAAGAGACGAGAGCGAGAGAGAGAGAGAGAGGAGCGAGAGGAGAACGAGTTCGGGAGCAAGCCGTCTCGCATGGTGTGGTGGTTTTGTTTTTTCTTTGGCCCGAGCCGCCAGCTGCAGATGGTGCCGTCATGGCGCCGAAGACCCGCTCCAAGTTGCGGGCGCAGCAGCGTGCCGAGGACTCGGGCAAGCAAAAAACAGTGTCAAGTGCAAGAAAACACACCCGGCATCCACGCCCGACTGGACGGAGCATGAGCACATGCCTGACCAAGGTTTGGGAGGTGTGTCGCGGTGCTACTCTGAGTGATCGGGGGCCGGGCGCAGACTGCTTGCGACTGTGGCCGCGGCTCTGCGACCTTCCTCCGACCCGTCGTTCTGAAGCGGTGTGGGCTCGCGGGATTCCTTTTTTCGAGGACGGCTTGTGGGCGAGGACCTGGAACGTCGAACCGGTCGAACCAAAAAACGCACAACCCTCCACACCAACAGGACTGTCGAAAACCAGAGCAGGTGGACACGGGCCGTGCGGACATCTTTGCGAGAACATGAAAAACATACCCGGGCCCCTGCACTTCGTGTTCTACAGGAGCTTCGGCGGCTTGCCGTGCTGGATGCAGAAATCGATCGGCAGCAAGCGACGTTCCCGCGGCCAGCACTTCCGCCGCCGCCCCCGAAACCTACGCCATTGGTCCTGAGAGAGGGTCTGCACTTTACGGGAAAGACATGTTTACACCACCACCGCCGGCGGCTAGAGCCGCAAGATGGTGAATACGGTTTCCCCGCTCCCGGCGAGGTCCCGAAACCTCGCCGGGAACGGGAAAACCGTTCTCACCAGCAACTTTATGGACTTTTTTCTCGCGGCTCTGGCCGCCGGCGGTGGACCGGCGGTGTTTGCGACAATATTTCTCGGGTGCTCGTCCCTCCTGTAGGTGTGGTCACTCGTGGAGTCGTCTGCGGCAGAGCGAGCGCTTCTGAAGAAGGTGTTGAGTCAGCTTCGAGAAATGGGCACGACGGTAGCTCCGCAGTTGATGTTCTCAATTGGTTTGTGCTTGGAGCGGGACCTCCTCCAACGTCGCCCACTTTGCACGGCTTACTCGCCAAACAGAAACAAAGTAGCAAACGTTCGCGCGCTTCTCGGAGTTGCTTCTGTGCAGGCACGCGGACCTTCTGTCGAGGAGATCGAGCAGCTGGAGCGTGAAATCGCGGTGCTGGAAGCGGAGGTGTCGTGAGCGACCGCTTCGAAAGGGAAGTCAAGGCGTTGGCTGTGTGCCCCTCCTGGACAACCGAGTGTCTGGGTTTCAGGCTGATTTGTCGGCTCAAGCTAGCACGAAGTTTATTTTTTGCAATCTGCAGCGAACAACAAAATCACAAAGACCCACGATAGACTGGGTGCATGGATCAACATCGACACTTTGTCGCAAACGTGTTTGGGGAGTGGTTGGTGTCCTTGCTTGTTGAAAGCGTGGGCCTCCGAAGACAACACGAGGGTGGAGGAGAGGCGAGAGGAGAGCAGACAGAACGAGAGCACCACACCGAAAAGTCGCTCCAAAAAACCTAAAACCTTCGATCGACAAATCTGCGCAGGGACCAGAACGACCCTTCTAAAGAAGCTCGGGCTCAGATCGAATCGACGCATCGCCTTGCTCCCAGGTTGCAGCCGGCGATGCAGCAGCAGCGGCAACCTCGTCCACTCCTGCCGCGGAGGCGCTGGCTCACGTGAACATACCTCGCTCATCAGGAGGTGAGTCCGGGCAAGCCATAGGCCATCGCGTGGTGCCTTGTCCTGTCACTCAGGTTCCTCTGTTCGAGTCTGCGGCCTGATTCGCTCTTCGGCGGAGAGCCGGGTGCACGTTGCCTCCGCAAAAAAAACAGCCTCCACCAGTGGGAAAATGAGCTTCGAGGCAGCCGTGGCCCCCGCTCGAAGGTCTCAGCGGCTGCTTTCCTTCCAAGGAGCAACCTCCTGGACGTGGCGTTACAGGATAGAGAATCTTGTGTTCAGTGGTTTCGCAGGCTCGGTCAACGCTCGAGGGCAAGCCTCCATCAGTCTTCAAGGCCGCCTTGGAGGTTTCGTTCTGTCACACTTTGGCGACATGTTTTCGTGGCAACAGTGGGCAAGCAGGTAGGAGCATGCGCTGTTCGCGTTCCAGGCAGCGGCTGCGGCAGCTGCTGATCCTATCGTCATCGATGACGACGACGAGGTTGAAGAGCGGCGTGGCCGCGGCCAGCGCGGTCACCGTGGGCGCGGCGGGCGTGGCGGCCAAGCGGCCGCCAGCCGTCGCGACCACAACCGCCCGGCGGAAAAACTTGACTTGAGCAGTGCTTTAGTCTAGAGGCCTTCTTGGGGTTTTGACGGGACCTACAAATCCAAGCAATCCGAGCCTGCTCGTGTTCGGCCGAAGGCCTCGTGTTTTTCATTGGTTCGTCCGGCTCTGACGGGCCCCGTTTGGGGCATTTGACGGATCCATGAAATTCCGTCGCAAACTTCGACTGGCCCCCCAAATCACCAGCGGGGTTTTACCGCAGAAAGTTCCACATCAAGAGTTCGCTGCCGCATCCGTAGACTGACATCGTCGAGAAAGGGAACAACAACGCCTGCCAAAGATTGCTCGGAAACAGGCTCGGGGTGCAAAATCCCGAACGAGTTTTTCGGGAAACTTCGGCAGGCGAAGTGCTGCTGCCATCAGCCCCCGTAGCGGCCTTCGAAAGTGCTCGGCCCGGTGGGATGAGCAGCAGGCACTTGCGCAAGCACTGCTGCCTGTGGAGACTTTTGTTTCGCGGCTCGGGGCTCTCTTAGGAGCGGGGTCAGCTCAGTAGTTAGCATAACGCCGGCCTGAGCAAGCATCTTGGCGGGCACTTGCGCAAGCGCCCGCGCTTGCGCGAGCTCTCTTCTGCTGAAACAGCGGGCGCTTGCGCAAGCACCCGCGCTTGCGCAAGCGGCGCGAGTGGGCACAGGCTCGGGGTGCAAAATCCCGAACGAGTTTCCCGGGAAACTTCGGCAGGCGAAGTGCTGCTGCCATCAGCCCCCGTAGTGGCCTTCGAAAGTGCTCGGCCCGGCGGGATGAGCAGCAGGCACTTGCGCAAG
>SXGT01767501.1_pt1 | contig 15664 bp, 9 predicted proteins | sample 3176221 | NCBI WGS metagenome assembly SXGT01 (sample SAMN11356862, study PRJNA531348) | freshwater metagenome | isolation source: freshwater sample F1-120 | place: China: Fuxian Lake, Yuxi | collected 2017-12-25
AGGACCGGATTCTTCGATAATTTCGGCAGGAATCCGCGCCATCGTCACAAGCTTATCACCTTCGCTGAGGCTCATGATACGAACGCCCTGCGTGTTTCGACCGACCTGACTGATATCAGAACTGCGGACCCGCTGGATCTTTCCGCCGGCGGTGATCATCAGAATTTCGTCACCCTCGACGGTGGGGAGAATATCGACGACTTTGCCGTTGCGGGCTGAGGTACGGATGTCGCGGACACCTTTCCCGCCCCGTTTCTGGCGACGATATTGCATGTTGCTGCGAGCGGTTGCTTCTTCGCCCTCTTCCCCTTCGGCGTCCACTTCACCTTCTAGTTCTGGAGCAGTGGTATCGACGACGGGGGCCTCTTCTTCGGAGCCGCTGATTTCGGAGCCGTTGGTCTCTGCGATCTCGGCGACTTCGTCGGTGAGGGGTTCCTGGTAGCCGAACGGGGTTCGCTTGCCGTAGCCGTTTTCGCAGACGGTCAGGAGAGTCATCTCAGGATTGGCGACGACCATTCCGACGACGTAGTCTCCCTTGGTCAACGAGATGCCGCGGACACCCATGGTGTTGCGACCCATGCTGCGGGCATCGCGTTCGGAGAAGCGGATCGACATCCCGTTGGCAGTCGCGATGACGAGGTCTTCGCCGGGCGAGACGATGACGACGTCGATGAGTTGATCTTCTTCATCGAGCTTGATGCCGATGATGCCTCCCTTGAGAGGACGGCTGTATTGAGTGACCGAGGTCTTCTTGATGGTCCCTTTGCGGGTGACCATGATCAGGCTGCGCGGGTCTTTCTCCTGGAAGCGGAGGTTGACGCAGTTGGCGACTGTCTCCCCTTCGGCCAGCGAGAGGAGGTTGACGAGTGCTCTTCCCTTGGCGGTGCGGTTCTGGAGAGGAAGATCATAAACCTTCTGCCAGTAGACCTTGCCGAAGGTGGTGAAGAAGAGGAGATAGTCGTGAGTCGAGGCGACGAAGAGGAGCGAGGCGGGGTCTTCTTCGTCGGCTTTGGCGCCGGTGATCCCTTTTCCGCCGCGGTTCTGGGCTTTGTAGGTGTTCAGCTGGGTCCGCTTGATGTAGCCACGTTGAGACAACGTGACGACCATCGTTTCTTCGGTGATGAGCTCGTCTTTGTTGACGTCGGTGAGCTCTTCGTCGGAGATAAAAGTGCGGCGTTTGTTGGCGTATTTGCGTTTGAGGTCATCCATTTCGGCATGGACGACGGCGCGGATGTTGGCTTCGTCGGAGAGCAGAAGCGTGTGCGCTTCGATGTCGTCGATGAGCTTGGTGTGCTCTTCGATGAGACGTTCCCGCTCGAGGTTGGCCAGCGAGCCGAGCTGCATCGAAACGATGGCTTCGGTCTGGTTCGCGGAGAGGGAGTAGTTTTCTTGAACGCCCTGTTCGAGCTGGAAGTCTTTGAAGCCACGTTCGCCGAGGGCTCGCGCGACGAGTTCGGAAGGCATCGCGATCGCCTGGAGGCGGATCTTGGCTTCGCCTCGATTCGGAGAGTTGCGAATCGTCTGAATGATCTGATCGATGTCGATCTGGGCGATGAGGAGCCCTTCAACCGTGTGCTTGCGTTTGCGTGCCTCGGCCAGAAGGAACTCGGTCCGACGTCGGATCACTTCGACGCGGTGACGGATGAATTCGAGAAGCAGCTCTTTGATGTTCAGGGTCTGAGGGCGGTTGCCGACCAGAGCCAGGAAGATCATCGAGAAGGTCGTCTGCAGTGACGAGAACTTGTAGAGCTGGTTGAGGACGACTTCTTTATCGGCGTCGCGCTTCAGATAGATGTGAAGACGGACTTGCCACGTCGGAACATTGCGGTCGGTAAGGTCGACAACTTTGGAAATCTCTTTAATGCGATCTTCGGCGACGATCGCTTCGAGTTTCTCTTTGATGCGATCGCGAGTTTCCATGTACGGAATCTCGGTGACGACGATGACGTCGGTGTTCTTCTCGACTTCAAAGTGGGTCTTGGCGCGGAGAGTGATCGTGCTGCGACCAGTCTGGTAGGCTAAACGAGTGCCGAATTTGCCGCAGATGATCCCGCCGGTTGGGAAGTCAGGGCCCGGGAGGACATCCATGATTTCATCGACGGAGGTATCCGGGTCGTCGATGACCATCTGGATGGCGTCTGCGACTTCGCCCAGATTGTGAGGCGGCATGGAGGTCGCCATCCCGACGGCGATCCCGGTGGCTCCGTTGACGAGGAGGTTGGGGAAGCGGGACGGCAGAACGACCGGTTCCATTTTCTCCTGGTTGTAGGTCGGGATGAAGTCGACGGTCCGTCGCTCGAGATCGTCGAGCATTTCGCTGGCGATGGGGGACAGGCGGGCTTCGGTGTATCGCATCGACGCAGGAGGCAGACCAGCCAGCGAGCCGAAGTTCCCCTGCTTGTCGACGAGAGTTTCCCGCATGGCCCATTCCTGAGCCATACGGACCAGTGTCGGGTAGAGGGCCATATCACCGTGCGGGTGATAGTTACCCATCGTTTCCCCGGCGATCTTGGCGCATTTGGTCCGAGGGCGACCGGGCGAGAGGTTGAGGTCGTTCATGGCAACGAGAATACGTCGTTGCGACGGCTTGAGGCCATCACGGACATCCGGGAGCGCCCGGCTGACGATGACGCTCATCGCGTACGTCAGGTAGCTGTTCCGCATTTCGTCCTGAAGCTCAAGCTGCTTGATAATGCCGCCGGAAGCAGAGGGAATGTTCGTCTGAGGAGCGTCGTCTGGTGTCGAATCGTCGGGCAAAACTCTCTCCTTGAGGGGTGCGTCCGTCGGGGCTTTGCAGGCCGAATAGAGCCGTCAGAAAATATGAACCGATTGTACCAAAATCGGCTCGTTTTCACAATTCAGCGGGCAGGTTTTTCGTGTGTTTAAGTTCTTATTTGAAAGACAGTTAGGAGATGTCGGCAGAAGAGTTCACCATGAACGCTCGAAGGACACAAAGTTCCGTCAGGGGAAGGTGGGATGTCTGTCGTTTCAGTGCCAGTGAAATGCAGGTTGGTTGTTGTTGAGGAGGTCTTACTTTCTACATCGATTGCGGTATTATTCAGAGGCAGAGTGTTTGAGAAGACAGGGAGTTGACACTCCCCGCTCGCCTTGGGGAGATAACGAGATTGACTGGGGAATTTGAGCAGACGCTGCGGCAGGATACGCTTTCGGTGGCGAGGGCGCGGGAGAAGAGCGTTTTGCAGACGGCGCCGCCTCGCGTGATTCCGGGGTATGAGTTTGAGCGCATCCTGGGGGAAGGGGCCTATGGAACGGTCTGGCTGGCTCGGGAGAAGAATACGGGGAAGAAGGTCGCGATCAAGTTTTTCCACAATCGTCATGGGCTCGACTGGTCTTTGCTGTCGCGCGAGGTGGAAAAGCTGGCGGTGCTTTATACGTCGCGCAATATCGTCGCGCTGCAGGAGGTCGGTTGGGATAGTGAGCCGCCGTACTTCATCATGGAGTATCTCGAGCATGGGTCACTCGCGGACAAGCTCAAAGATGGGCCAATGAGTGTCGCGGATGCGGTGACGATGGCGAGGTCGATTGCGGTTGGGCTGCTACATGCGCATCGTTCGGGGATTCTTCACTGCGATTTGAAGCCTGCCAATGTGCTGCTGGATCAGAATGATGAGCCGCGGTTGTGTGACTTTGGGCAGTCGCGGATGGCGGAGGATCACCAGGCGTCGTTGGGGACTTTGTATTACATGGCTCCTGAACAGGCGGATTTGAAAGCCGTGCCTGATATGCGCTGGGACGTCTACGCGCTGGGAGTGATCCTGTTTACGATGTTGAGCGGGAAGCCCCCGCATTTTTCGGAGGATTTTAATAAGACGCTGACAAACCAATTGCTGCTGGAGACGCGCCTGGACACGTATCGCAAGCATTTGTTCTCGACTCCCCTGCCCGATTTGAAGGTCTTGAATCCCAAGGTCGATCGGACGCTGAAAAGGATCATCGAGCGATGCCTGGCGCTGGATGTCTCTAATCGGTACGAGAGTATTCAGGCGGTAGTCGATGCGCTGGATGAGCGGACATCTCAACGGGCGCGACGGCCGTTTATTGTGTTATCGATCCTCGGGCCGATCATCTTGATGCTGTCGCTGTTTCCGGTTGCAAGGTCGGGAATTGGAATGGTCATGAATCGGACGCAGCAGGCGCTGGCTCAGCGGGCACTCGATGGGGATGCGATCTCGGCAGGACTCTTAGGAATCAATGTCGCGCGGGAACTGGATGACCGGACGAACGAACTGGTGCGGTTTGCGGATGATCCACGCTTGAGGGCGGCAATTCTCAAGGATCAGCCCAAACCCTGGGCGGATCGGACGGAATTGCGGGGGCTAGTGGATGGGTGGAAGGAAACGGTCAAATCGCAACGGGACAAACTGAATCGACCGATGGACACGAGCTGGTTCGTAACAGATCGGCCGGGGCGTCAAATTTATCGCGATCCTGCGACAGCGACGATCGATTATCTGTTCAATTTTCGTGACTACTATCACGGCCACGGGATCGAGTACGACCCGCAGATGGTGCCGGAGGGTATTGAACCAATTCGACAGCCGTATGTCAGTCAGGTGTTCAAGAGTAATGCGTCTGGAAAGTACATGATCGCGATCAGTGTCCCGGTCTGGGATGAAAAGAAAGAAAACGTGATCGGCGTGCTCGCGCGGACGGCTCACTTGAGTGAACTGTTAACCGAGTGGGAGCGAAGCATTGTCGGCGAGGAAAAGGGACTTGATTCGGATCGGATCATTGCGTTGGTGGATACACGGGATGGAAAGATTCTCGGGCATCCGTGGATGACGACGGAGAATCTGACGACGCTACTCGCCAGCGGAGCGATTGAAAAGCTGACGGTTGATGAGCATGTTTTGAAGGAGCTCAAAAAGCTGCATGATTTCCGTCCTGATGCCGTTCTGGAGCAGATCAAACTCATGAACTACGAAGATCCGTTGAGCGAATTCGACGCCGTCAAATACGCAGGGCCGTGGATGGCGGTGATCTCGCCGGTGGGTGATACGGGCTGGGCGGCAGTAGTGCAGGAGCGTCAGTCGAGTGTGTTACAGCCCGTGTCGGAATTGCAGACGACGCTTATTCAATATGCGCTGGCAGCGATCATCATGGCAATAGGGACGACGGCGATGATTGTGTATTTGCTGATTCCGTCGATTAAGTTTTGGGAGCGGAAGTGAACGAGTCATGAGGTTTGAGTCGTGAGTCATGAGGATTGAAAGCAATTCAGACAGTGTGTGTCTTCCTTGTGATTGTGGTAGGATGTCCGTGAAGCCTGTTCTTCTCTGAGTCCTCTGTGATCTCTGTGGCTTAACAATCGGAGTGTTTTGTGTTGGAGTTGCTGGCGACGGGGGAGCAGGAGGGGGAGCGGAGTCGCATCGGGGTGCGTGAAGGCGACGAGGTGGTCGTCGGGCGTGACTCGGGGTGTCAGTGGGTCATTGTTTGGGATCCTCACCTGTCGCGTCGTCACTTTACGTTGAAGGCCCGCAAAGAGACGCTGATTGTCGAAGTGGTCAGTGAGCGGGTCAATCCGATCTTCTATCGCGGCCAAGAAGCTCGTTCGTTTGAAGTGAAGCCGGGGGAGGCGTTTGTCGTTGGGACGACGACGTTTCGTCTTCTGGCCAATCGGACTGACTTTGCCTCGCCGAGTCAGCCGGATGTGCAGGAGTTTACGTTCACACGCGAGCAGCTTGATCTGGTAAGTTTTTCGGACGCGGAGAAACGGATCGAGATTCTGACCCACCTGCCGGATCTCATTATCAACTCGCGCAATGATGATGAAGTCTTTGCGCGAGTGACGGCGATTCTGCTGACGGGAATGATCCAGGTGGAAGCAGTCGCGATCGTCGGGATCGTTGATGGCAAGGTGGCGGTGTTTTATACCAGTCGCAAGTATGAGGCGGCGGGGGAAGTGTATCCATCGAAGAAGCTGGTGCAGGAAGCCGTTTCGCATCAGGATCAGACGGTGCTGCATGTCTGGGGAATCGGCGATCAGCAGACCGGTCCGCAGTACACGATGGCAAGTGAAGCGGACTGGGCGCTATGCACGCCGCTGTCGGGGAGTCAACAGAAGTTCGGGATTTATTGCAGCGGGAAGATGCCGGATCATCGCTCCTTCGAGGGGAGTCCGATGATGACGCCGGTCAATCGGATGAATGCAGATATCAAGTTCGTCGAGCTGGTGTCTGAGATTGTGGGTTCGATTTTGCGTCTACGAAATCTGGAACGACAGCAGGCGGGACTGCGTCAGTTTTTCTCGCCGCCGATTCTGCAGGCGTTGGGGGATCAGTTCGATACGAAGATTCTCGAGCCTCGGGAGTGTGATGTTGTCGCGATGTTTTGCGACTTGCGGGATTTCAGCAAGCGGGCGGAGCAGAAGTCGGGGGACTTGTTTGGGATCCTGCATCAGGTGAGCCTGGCGCTGGAGATTGTGACCAGAGAGATCCTGCGTCATGGCGGGGTGATCGGCGATTTCCACGGGGATGCGGCGCTCGGGTTCTGGGGCTGGCCGTTGACGAATAAGGATGTCGGGCTGCAGGCGTGTCGGGCGGCGCTGGCGATTCGTCAGTCATTTGAGGCGTTGCGGAACTATCCTGATCCACAGATCGCGTCGACGAAGATGGGGATCGGGCTGGCGTATGGACGGGCAGTGGCAGGGAAGATCGGGACAAGTGATCAGGTGAAGGTGACGGTCTTCGGGCCGGTCGTGAATCTGGCGAGTCGGTTGGAGTCGTGTACGAGAACGCTGAGAGTTCCGGTTGTGCTGGAAGAATCGCTGGTGAGGCTGGTGAGGGATCGTCTGTCGTCGGAGGAAGGTCGATTGCGGAAGTTGGCGCGGATCATCCCGTATGGATTACAGACACCGCATGACGTGTACGAACTGCTGCCCGCGCATGGGCCGAACTGTACTTTGACTGACGAGCAGGTTGCGACGTATGAAACGGGGATCAACCAGTTTATCGACGGGAAGTGGGACGAGGCGTATCGCCATTTGCACTCGATGCCATCCACTGATCAGGCCATGGATTTCATTATCGCCAGAATTGCTGAGCACAATCGAGTCGCGCCGTCAAACTGGGATGGGATCGTTCGGCTGGCTTCGAAGTAATGCGAAGGTTCCGTAGAGGGTTGATCCATCGGTATGGGATGGAGCGATTGTAGTGCCGATTTCTGTACGCAATGCAGGGGAAATGCGGCAGTTTTTTGGACATGTTGATGAAACACATCGTAATGTTGCGAGACACGTCTGAGCTGATGTCTTCCTGAGTCATCGCCGCAATGTGTCGACTTTCCTTTGAGTCATCCCCAGCTTGACGGGCAAAAGGAAGGTATGAATCAGGTGTCGCCAGTTTGTTTGTTCTAGGATGTATTCATGACCGCCCGGTATCGAGTCCTTGTCATTGATGACGATCAGATGTTCCGCAGTTTGATTCAAACGATTCTGCGCAAAGACTTCTTTGTCTCTGTCGCAGCCCATGGTCAAGAAGGTTACCTGAAGGCTAAAGAGCATCGTCCGGACGTTGCCGTCATTGACGTGCAGATGCCCGGCTGGTCAGGGATCGATACACTACGTGCCTTTCATAATGACCCCCAGCTGCGTGATGTTAAAATCATCATGCTGACAGCCGATGCGAGTAAAGAAACGGTCCTGGCAGCCGTTCACAGCGGAGCGGATGATTACGTCATCAAGTCCTGCTTCAACAAAAAAGAATTCATCTACAAAATTCACCGACAGATTCTCGGCGCGGCTGCCGCTTCTGAGCTGTGCGACGCTGAGTTTGATCCAACATCAATGAACAAAACAGGCGGCTCGGATTCTGGACGACATGCCGGAGATTCCGAACTCAACATGAAGTCACGCGATTCGCATTACTTGTCACGTAAAGATGCAGTGACGGTGACGAGTTCCGGCAGTGCCGTTCAAAGCGATCAGGTGCAGGCGATTGTTGACAGCTGGGAATAAAGCTACGAAGAGAATGCTGACATTCCGCGTTGATTGAACATATTGATTCGCATGACGAGCAGGCTCAGGTCATCATTGATCTGAGGACTGCTCGTGTGCATGTTGTGGCATGCAATCAGTGCTTTTGAAATTGCATCGACGGGTGATTGAATTGTTTCGCGGGCTGCTTGAGCGATGGCTTTGAGGCCGAGCATTTCACCCGCTGAGTTTCTCGCTTCGGAAAGACCATCGGTCAGGCCGATGATGACATCCCCACTTGCCAACGGGAACTCCTGCACTTGGGGATCGAGGTCATCGAGAACGCCCAGGATCGGGACGTCGGCGGTGAGGAAACAGGTCGCGTCATTTCTTAAAAGAATGAGGGCGGGATGCCCGGCGTTGATGTAACGCAGAGTGTGTTCGCGGGTATCGAGAATGCCGAGAAACAGGCTCATGTAGTGATACGAGCTGGCAAGTTGAAAGAACGCGCGATTGATGGCGGAGATAACGCTATCGAGTTGAATTTTATCGGCCGGGCCGTTGAGCTGAGAGTACAGCGCACCACGCACGAAGGAAAGAATCATGGCAGCGGGAAGACCGTTGCCGGTGGCGTCTCCCAGCGCGATGAGAGTTTGACGTCCGGAGAGCTCGACGATTTCGCAGAGGTCGCCGCCGACTTCGCCTTTGCTGTAACTGCGACCGCAGGCGGTGATGGAGCTGTCGGAAGAATCAAAGTGGAACTGGCGTTTGAGGAACGTGTCCGAAATCAGCTGGAGTTCCGACTTGAGTTGACGGGCACGAGCGAGGTCGCGCTGGTCAATCGCGGAAGGTTTGAAGTGAGGAGCCGGGATGACTGACTCGGCTGGAGCATCTGCTTTAAGGAGCTGCGCGACGAGGTCAGCGAGTTGGCAGGCTTCGTGAAGTCGCTGGTCGATCGGCTGGTGAGGCTGATGTAGGATGTGCAAGACACCCTTTTCGTTGCCGATTTGAATCGGTGACTGCCAGATGCGAGACGCGTTGGAAGGAGATCTTGTGACTGCAGTCTCAGACGATTCGAAATGGAGAGGAACGCCGGTGGCGCGCGTAAACTCGCGGCAGGCAGTGCGTATGCGAGCAGATTGGCTGGCGTGGCGAGACATCAGCGACAGAAGTTCCGAGCGAAGTGAGCAGAGGTGAGCGACTCTGATTGACTTCGACCGGGACAGCTGTGCGTCTAAATAAGACGTGACGGGATTGGGCGAGGTTGCGAGGAGTGGCTGGGGTTATCTGCGACAGATCATTTAACTGGTAAGGTCTGAGACACTTATAGCACCGTTAGAGGACGCGGTACGACGGGCGAATCTTGCATGACGTTTACAATGAGCTTGAGAGCGAATCAGTGCCTATGCCCCACCCTCATCCGCCCTTCGGGTACCTTCTCCCCTCAAGGGAGAAGGTACTTAAAGCGGCTCCCCTCAAGGTAGAAGGGACGAGAATACTCTCAAACGGAGGTTGGTTCGGGTTCGGTGGGGGTTGGGTTGGTGTCGGGGTAGACGCGGTGGCCTGAGACGGTTTCGACGATGGCACAGCCGCAGGCGTCGCCCCAGACATTGACGGTTGTGCGGCACATATCGAGGATGCGGTCTACGGCGAGAATAATGCCCTGGGCTTCGAGGGGTAGGCCGACAGCCTGGAGGATGATCGTCATCATGACAAGTCCCGCGTGTGGGATTCCCGCTGCCCCGGCACTCGAGAGAAGTGCAGTGACCGCGACGATGATTTGAGTCGTGAGGGTCAATTCAAAGCCGGGAGTGGCCTGAGCAATAAACAGGACAGCGACGGCTTCGTAGAGGCCGGTGCCGTCCATATTCAAAGTCGCACCCAGTGGGAGGACGAATGAGCTGACTTTATTGGAAACGCCCGCTCGTTTTTCAACGCAGTTGATCGTGAGTGGGAGAGTGGCATTGGACGAAGCAGTCGAGAAGGCAGTCAGGAGAGCAGGTGCGAGGGCTTTCAGGTAATGCCAGGGGTTACGTCGTGCGACCAGCCAGACGAGGATCGGCATCGTGATAAAGCCGTGGAAGACGAGCGCAGTGAAAACGGTCAGCATGTACCAGCCGACGGTGGCGAAGACGGAGAGGCCTTGAGTGGCCGTCGCATGGATCATCAGACCGAGAACGCCGATGGGCGCCAGCGCGATGATCATCATCGTCATGCGCATCATGACTTCAAACAGGTCGTAGAAGAAGGTTGTCAGTCGTTCGGAGAGTTCTCCGCCGATTTGCGAGATGATCAACCCCGTCAGGATGCTGAAGGTGATGATGGCCAGGAAGTCCCCGCTGGCTAACGCCTGAAAGGGGTTGGCAGGGATCATCTGGGTGATGAGATTAACGAGGATGCCAGCGAGTGTCTTGGCTTCGCCTTGTGGCTGATGGACACCGCCGCCGGGGAGAGTGACACCTTCTCCGGGGTTGAAAAGGTTGACGAGGATGATCCCGGTCGAAATGGCGATGATGCTCGTGATGATGTAGTAACCCATCGTGATGCCGAACATCTTGCCGAAGGAGTGACTACGACCGAGCCCTGCCATCCCTGCGATGAGCGATGTCAGAATGAGCGGGACAGTAATCATCTTCAACAAACGAAGGAAGAGATCGCCGAGGAAGTCTGCGGTGGCGGTGACGTACTGGCCGTAACCGCCGCGGGCTGCGTCGTATGCGGGGGCGAGTTCTGGAAATCTCGCGACGAGTTCTTCGCGATTCTTGAGTGTGATTGGTGTGACCACTTTTTGGGTGATCTCGGGTTTGTCGACCTGGACGTAATCGCGCAGGTAAGTCAGATCAGCCTGCTGGCCGTTGAGGATGAATGTCACCGAGCGGTTGATGACATTGAAGTCATAAGACAATTCTGCGTTCGCAGCGGCCTCGCCTGTGGGGAGTTGTTTTCCGAACGCTGCCCAGGCGATTTTTAGATTACTGACACTGGGGAACTCGGTGGAATAAACCGTCTGCGTGTTAGCGGGATTCTCAGCAGAGGGGATCGATTCGGTGACGACGGCGGGCGTATCGACGCTTTTGCGCAGAGAGGCTTTCGCATCGGGGAGTTTCGTCGAACCTTGATTGAAGCAGAGCCCGATGATCGAGCCAATGATGAGTGCAACGAAAATCTGCAGGTGCAGCGGAAAGCGCGATGCTTGATGTTCCATGAGTCGTCGTGATCCCGTGATTGAAAACCAGCGGCGCTCACGAGCGATGAGCGCTCCTTGGATGATAACGCAGAGGAAGGCTGATCACCATTGAGAACGTGCGCAGTCTGGTTGACGACTTGCGCAGGTGGTAATAGGTCTCAATGAAAAAGGGTGAGCAGTCGCAGGTTGGATGCTCACCCTTTTTTGTGTTCATTGGAATTCGAGATTACGTCCGGGCTTTCGAGTACTTCAGCGGCAGCCAGGCACCGTTTTCTTTGCTTGAGTTGACGCACTGCTGGATGAAGTACATCCCCTCTGCTCCATCGAAGACGTTCGGGAAGATCGTGTTAACCTTCTCGAATTTCTTGCCTTCGGCTCGTAAAGCCATGCTGTCGTAGGCACTGCGATACACGTTGGCGAAGGCTTCGAAGAAGGCTTCGGGGTGACCAGCCGGGAGGCGGCAGGAGGCTTTAGCCATCTCGTGCATGTAAGATGCATTTCCGTCGCGGGTGTAAATCGCATGAGGGTGGCCGTTGCGACGGAAGATCATTTCGTTGGGATTTTCCTGACGCCAGATGAGCGAGCCTTTGGTGCCATCGATTTCGATGAAGAGATCGTTTTCGCGGCCGTGAGAGATCTGACTGGCGGTGACCGTCAGCAGGCCGCCGTTTTGCAGTTTGATGACGGCATGACCGTAATCATCGAGTGCCCTCCCCTCTTCGAAGGTACGCAGGTGGCAGGAGACTTCGGCTGGAAGAATGCCCGAGATGAAGCGGGCCAGATTGTAGGCGTGAGTGGCGATGTCGCCGAAAGCACCGGCGGCGCCGGACTTTGATGGATCGGTTCGCCAGGCGGCTTGTTTCTGATCGCTGGTTTCCAGACGGGTTCGCAGCCAGCCCTGGATGTAGTTGGACCGAATCGCCTGCACTTCGCCGAGTTCACCAGCTTTGACCATCTCTCGAGCCTGACGGACGAGAGGATAGCCAGTGTAGTTGTGAGAGACAGCGAAGACGACGTCTGATTTCTCGACAGTCGCGACGAGTTCTTCGGCCTGCTTGAAATCAAACGTCATCGGTTTATCGCAGATGACATTGAAACCTGCTTCGACTGCTTTCTTGGCGATTTCAAAGTGAGTGTGATTGGGAGTCGCGACGCTGACGAAGTCGACGCGGTCGTTTTCGGGGCGGGCTTGTTCGCTTTTGATCAGGTCATCAATAGAAGTGTAGGCGCGTTCGGGTTTGATATCGTAAGCGGGAGCTGAGGCTTTGGCTTTTTCTGGATTGGAGGAGAGCGCGCCAGCGACGAGTTCGGCTCGGTTATCGAGGACACCTGCTGTTGCATGGACTCTGCCGATGAAGGAGCCTTGCCCGCCGCCAATAAGTGCCATACGAAGTTTGCGATTCAAGCTGCCGTTGGTTGTGTCCATGGTCGCCTTTGCTGTCTGGTGAGAGTTTCGTCGGGATGGATGTGTCATACGAAGGAGCAATCGACGCGTTCAATATAAGCAACAAAGCGGGGATGGTTCAAACAGGTCGAAAGTGGTCTGTTTGAAAATGGGGAAATGACGGGGATTTTGCCGGAGCCTTGAGAGTCGTTGCGCATGTTCAGCGGCATTGTTGAAGGATAATCAGCCTTCATTGGCAGAAACCTCCATAGCAAACGATCAGGCGACGTCATACACTGATAGCGTGTTGGTGTTCTCACATTTGACTTGCCCCGCTCATGCGATCTGACTGCTCCGCATGACGGAGAAACCAATTTTTCAACAGGAGTAAAACATGTCGCGCGAACATGCAGGCGTCAGCCAAACGAATCTGGTCTGGCTGACAGCGGGAGTTCTCTTCGGGTTGTCAGTCTCGTATTTCTGGCCGAGTGAAACGGCACTCGCATCGACAGACCGCAATGCCGGCGGAAAGATCGCGATCTTTACCTGTGAAGCTCAGGCCTTGAGTCCGTCACCGGATATCGTCTTTGTGCTCGACTTTCTGACCGGACGTCTGACGGGGGCATCGATCGATATTCAGTCTGGAAAGTTCTCCCAATACTATCAGCGCAACATCGCTGCTGACTTCAACCTCTCGCCCGAAACGCAGGCTGAATACATCGTCACGAACGGTCAGTTGAACTTATCAAGCAGTGGCGGCGCTCTGCCTGCCAAAGATGGAATCTTCATCGCCGAGATGAAGTCCGGGCTGGTGAACTGTTACTCGTTCATTTATCCAACCAGCAACCGCAATGGTGGCATTTTGCCGCTGGTTCCACAGGCCCAGTTCTCGTTCCGCCAGGCGATGCGATAGTTTTAGTGCGATAGTTTTAGATCGGAGCGGTGACGCGTCTGCAGAGAATGCTTTTTGCTTTTCCAGCCACACGGGCGATGATGAGGACGAGAGTCCCGTCGCCGTGTGGCTTTAATTTTTTCCGCAGCTGCTCAGCGGCGATGGGGATGTGGCGGGCTTTAATAACGAGTTCGCCACAGGAGTGTTCACGGAAGTAGGCGCGGAGTTTTTTATCGTGATCGTCGATGATGTCGATGACTTCGAAGCTGCTGATGAAAGGGGACCAGACCGGCTCATCGGAGGTCAGGTACTCTTCGGCATCGTCGAGGCGATTGATGTTGAGTTGTTCGGCCAGAACATCGACGAGACCGGCCCGGACGACGGCAGGATCGGGATCGTGGACGTAGCGCTGGATGTCTGAGAATCCCGGGCGGGCGGAAAGAGGGTGGCCGGAGATGCTGACCCCTTGAGGCAGGATGGTCGCTCGCCAGTCTGCGTCAGACTTGAGTTCGCCAAACCAGATAGTGGCTTCTTTGCATTCGCCATGGAGGCTGATGAGTTCGACTTCTGCGTCAGGGAACTTCCCGCCAAAGTTGCTCGCGGGGCCTAGCTTGAGAGCGCCGCCACGGAAGCGGGATGTCATGGCTTGCAGCGTGGTGAGGGGTGGGTTGTATTGTTCGAGTCGCATCGTGGGACGATCGGACTTGGGAGAGCTGCGACGATCGGGGTCGATGTGAATGAGGGCGCCGGGGGCCTCAACACTGTCTGCGGAAACACACTCTGTCTGGAAACGAAGAGCGACTTTGTAGACGTCTGCATTCCAGGTCGCCATTTGAAGGGCGAGTGGATCGAGGTCGACCCCGATGACGTTGTTCGTTGCCGCGAGGGCGATCGTGTCGCCGCCGATGCCGCAGCAGAGGTCGTAGATGGCGGTGTCTTTGAATTTCGCGAAACGAGTCGCTTTATAACGGGAGATGATTTCGGAGGTGGCTTGTTCCATGCGAGTGCGGTCGAACCACATTTGGTCGGCGGAGCTGAATTTGTCACGAGCCGATTGACGGAGTTTATGCAGCGTGACGGCGAGACTGGCCATTTCGACGGGCCAGCGTTTACGTAGCTTCGTGACGAGATTCAGTTCGCTGATGGCCGGCTCGCTGGCGATCATCTCCTGGATGTCAGCGAAGATTGCTGGGGTCTCGTGTAGTTGCTGATAGGTCTGCAGTTTCTGCGTTTCGGTGTCGCTCATGTTCGGCTGGCCTCCGGCGTGCGGAGTTGCGTGATCGCGCGGTTCAGGAGCAAGGTATACTGCTCACGCATATCGGAAGTGAGCTCGACGGCAATCTCGGTGACTTTCGAAGTCAGGTAACAAAGGCGAATCGAGGCAGGCCATTGTCCGAAGGCCTGCTCGATGGTGTGGGCGTAAACAAACATCTGAAATCCATAATGGGCCAGCGCCTCGTCTGCGCTGGCGGGAGGGCGACCGGTTTTGTAGTCGAGAAGATGCCACTCGCCGTCGACAAAGTAAAGGCAGTCGATCGTGCCGTTGAGAATCGCGGGTGATTGATTCGTGGCAGCGGTCCAGCGAAGCGAGAATGGCAGCTCGCGATGAATGGTCGTCGCGTTTTTAAGTCGAGAGGCACTGCTGGTTGTGAGAAAGGCCTTGAGCAACGCGACGACGCTGTCCGTACTCACTTGTTCCTGTTCGAAACGCATCTGGTGCAATGCGCGATCAATCAGGTGAGGCAGACGCGAGGTGTTTTGGAAGTCGAGCTTTTCGAGAACCAGGTGAACCAACTGGCCAAAGCGGTCTGGCGGAAGACTGCCTGCGATCCCCTTCTCTTCAGGTAGCGGCGTATCGTCTGGCTGAGGTTTGTGACGTTGTCCCTGGAGTGCTGCGACAATAACTTCCAGTTCGGAAACCGAGAAGGTACGTCGAGACGCGACATCGACGGGAATGACCTGGCTGATGGCGGGAAACTCACTGGGATGACTGGCGGCGACGGCGGCTTCGAGCTGGCCGACAGGGAGGTGGGCGGGTTCACGCTGGTCGCTCGCCGGGACGACTGGCTTTTCATGATGGACGAGAATGCTCGGAATCTCTTCAGCCTTGATGTGCGCCAAACGTGTCCGCCCCAGGTAGGGATCTTCGACAGGAAGGCCAGTGTTTAAGTCGAACTTGTCGCGCAGGGTCTGCATCCAGGCACTGACACGTTTGGGTTCGAGATCCCATGAGGTCGAGAGGATCAGCTGGTCAGCCGCGCGGGTCAT
>SXGT01189131.1_pt1 | contig 15663 bp, 13 predicted proteins | sample 3176221 | NCBI WGS metagenome assembly SXGT01 (sample SAMN11356862, study PRJNA531348) | freshwater metagenome | isolation source: freshwater sample F1-120 | place: China: Fuxian Lake, Yuxi | collected 2017-12-25
ATCTCGCACTCGTAAACTGTTCCGTCTATGGTGGTTATATATTTCATGGCGGTCCCTTTAGCGGTGCATCCTTTCCCATCGGCCAACCCACTTCCAGTTACTCGCGTCGCGTTCGTTGCGCATTACAAACTGGCTGGCTTTTTGTTGCTCACTGTGCGCTACCAATGTCGCCAATACTGCGGCGATCTCTTCATCCACCTGGTTGCGTTCCTCCTGAACCATAAACCGTTCCTCGATGAAACGGGTATCGAACTGCCCGCCCATAAAACGGTGGCTCTTGATCAACATCTGGTGGAAAGGGATGTTGGTGCGGACACCAACAATGCGATATTCCTCCAACGCACGGCGCATGCGCAAAATTGCCGAGGCGCGTGTATCGCCCCATACGATCAACTTTGCGATCATGGGATCATAATACGGCGAGATCTCGAACCCAGGGTACACACCGCTATCGATGCGAACGCCCGGACCGTTGGGGCTGAGGTTGGTGGTGATCATGCCGGTGGAGGGCATAAAGTTGTTAAAGGGGTCTTCGGCATTGATACGGCATTCAATGGCGGTACCATTGATCCCAATGTCACTTTGGCGAATGGTCATCTCTCGCCCGCGTGCAATACGTATTTGTTCCTTGACGATATCAATGCCTGTAATGAGCTCGGTAATCGGGTGTTCTACCTGAAGCCGGGTGTTCATTTCCAAAAAATAAAAATTCTTGTCCTTGTCTACCAGGAACTCGATTGTGCCGGCATTGACGTAATCTACCGCTTGGGCTGCTTTTACAGCCACATCGCCCATTTTGGCCCGTAATTCGTCATCCAAAAAAGGGCTTGGGGCTTCTTCCACTAACTTTTGGTGTCGGCGCTGGATGGAGCATTCACGTTCGTTGAGGTGTAGCACATTGCCGTGGCCATCGGCCAGGATCTGGAATTCAATATGGCGGGCGCCTTCCACAAGTTTTTCAAGGTACACATTGCCATCACCAAAAGCGCTTTCGGCCTCGCGGCGGGCACTGGCCAACAATTGCGGCATTTCTTCAATATTGCGAACTTCGCGCATGCCTTTGCCACCACCACCAGCAGTAGCCTTGATGAGCAACGGGAAACCGATCGTCAGGGCAATTTTGAGCAATTCTTCATCGCGCAGGTTGCCAACATCTTCAGTTCCTGGCACCACCGGTACTCCTGCCTTGCGCACCGTCTCGCGGGCGGTCATTTTATCGCCCATGGCTGCAATAGAGGAGGGTTTTGGCCCAATGAAGGTGATGCCCTCATCTGCACACATTTGGGCAAAGTCCTCCCGCTCGGCCAAAAAGCCGTAACCAGGATGGATCGCATCAGCGCCACTCTTCTTGGCAATACTGATGATCTTGTCAGCGCGCAGGTAAGATTCACGTGATGGGGCCGGCCCTAACAAATAGGCTTCATCGGCATAGCGCACATGCAATGCTTGGCGGTCAGCTTCAGAAAAAACGCCGACGGTCTCGATGCCAACTTCTCGGCAAGCGCGCAGAATTCGGACGGCGATCTCGCCGCGGTTTGCGATCAGTACTTTATTAAACATCGCGGCTCCTTTTACAGCGGGATGTTGCCGTGCTTTTTGGCGGGGTTAGAATCGCGCTTGTTTTGCAACATTTCAAGCGCGTTGATCAGGCGGGCGCGGGTTTCACGTGGCTCGATCACATCATCCACAAAACCACGCTGGGCTGCCACATACGGGTTGGCGAACTTCTCGCGGTAATCTGCTACCAATTCTGCCTTACGGGCAGCCGGGTCGGCTGCATTTTCCATCTCGCGCCGCTGAATAACGCTAACGGCGCCATCCGGCCCCATTACAGCGATCTCGGCAGTTGGCCATGCAAAGTTCACATCACCACGGGTATGTTTTGGAGACATAACACAATATGCGCCACCATACGCCTTTCGCGTGATGACAGTCAGTTTGGGGACTGTTGCCTCACAATAGGCATACAGCAGCTTGGCTCCGCTTCGGATGACGCCGTGATGTTCCTGGTAGGTGCCGGGCATAAAACCAGGCACGTCTTCAAATGTCACGATCGGTATGTTGAAAGAGTCACAAAAGCGGATGAAGCGTGCAGCTTTTTCGCTGGCGTCAATATCCAGCACGCCGGCCAGCACAGCCGGTTGGTTGGCAACGATCCCAACCGAGTGGCCGCCCAAACGGCCAAAACCTACCACAACATTGGTAGCGTAGCTTTCATGAACCTCAAAAAACTGGCCATTGTCCAGGATCAGGTTCAACACTTCTTTGATGTCATAAGGTTTGCCGGGGTCATCAGGAATGATGCTATCCAGTGCTTCTTCTTGTCGCAACGGGTCATCGCTGGTAGCCACAAAGGGTGCATCTTCCATGTTGTTTTGGGGTATGAAACTTACAAGCTTGCGGATCAGGAACAAAGTATCGGCCTCTGAATCGGCGGCAAAATGGCACACACCACTCTTTTCAGCATGGATCGATGCGCCGCCCAGGTCCTCAAAAGAGACATCCTCGTGGGTAACGGATTTGACCACATCAGGTCCGGTCACAAACATATAGCTGCTGTTCTTCACCATAAATATGAAGTCGGTTAAGGCAGGGCTGTAGACCGCTCCACCAGCGCATGGGCCCATGATGGCGCTGATCTGCGGAACCACACCGCTGGCCAAGGTATTGCGCAAAAAGATATCAGCATACCCAGCCAGCGAAACAACGCCTTCCTGAATGCGCGCGCCACCACTATCGTTGATGCCAATAACAGGCGCACCATTTTTCATAGCCATTTCCATGATCTTAACGATCTTGGCGGCATGAACCTCGCCCAGGCTGCCGCCGAACACGGTAAAGTCTTGGCTGTACACATAAACCAAACGGCCATCAATGGTGCCCCAACCAGTGACAACGCTGTCGCCAGTGAAGTGGCTGTTATCCAAGCCAAAATCGTGGGTGCGATGGATCACAAAGGCATCAACTTCGCGGAAAGAGTTCTTGTCCATCAACAAGTCGATGCGTTCGCGGGCAGTGAGCTTGCCTTTTTCATGGCGGGCTGCAATTTTGTCGGCACCGCCACCGAGTTTTCCCTCGGCTTTCTTGGCGCGCAATTTTTTAATCTCGGGTCTTGGTTCCATAATACTCCTGATAAGTGCGGTTCAATTTGGGTTGTAATGATTGGCGGGTGCCACGGTTGGCACCACGAAAATGGCTAATGGATGTGCCTTATCTGCTTCCGCAGCTACCTTGGCACCTTTAAGATTAACACAACAGGTGCCCATTTGATACGGCACTGTAAACGTTCGATGGAGGTTTTTTTGTTCTGAAGAGATCTAACAGAGCAATTGGACAGTGCGCTTAAGGCGCCGGAACATACCGCAACAGCTCTTTGTTGCCATATTTGCGCGAGCCTTTTACCTCTTGCAATTCGCCTTCTGCAAATTGATACCGGTACGGAGCGCTTTGGGTCAAAATGTATTTGGACGCGAACACATAGTCCAGCCCCACCCGCTGGTAGAACTCGCCTGCGCGGTGATCTTTGAGCATGCCAAAGTACTCATAGCTGTTGATAAGGCCGTCCATGTTCATGATGGTACGGTCCTCAATATAGTAGCCAATGTTCCCGCCACCTGTCATACCGATGATGGAGCCAGGCTCGGTGCTCTCGGTGATCTTGGGGATCATGTCTATAAAAGGCCTGTCAGCGGGCAGGTCATTCAGCGGCATCCGGGTAACCATTTCGACATTAAAGCGCACAAACAAGACACCAACATAAACTACCAACGCGCCGGCAAGAATTCGTTTGCCAAATTGGTTGCGACCAAGCACATCCTCGGCAATTTGCAGTAGCAAACCAAAAAAAATGACTGTTACCAACATTTGCGGCGCCCAGTACCATTCGTGCTTGGCGCTATAGCCAGATGCGCCATAAAACAGGATCTGGAAGAACGAGCCCAAAAAGAACACACCAAACCCCAGCGTACGAATGCGGAATATGGTTTGATTGCGGGTGAACCAAAAAGCCACCAAACTGATGACCATCAACACCCCTATTAACACCCAATAAAGGATGGTTTTATCGCTCCCTTGCAACAATTTGGAAAGTTGGTTGGCGGCACGGCTGAATGGAATGCTGATGTACAGCCACCCTTCCGCGCTGGTTGGGTCCAGCCCAAAAATGTTGGCAATGGTTTGCGATGGCCCACCATATACATTATTTTGCATCGAACCCCACCAACGCTTGATCTGCCCGCTGACGGGCATCATCGTGCCGAAGATCACGGTGTTCATCAGCATGTAGGCCAACAGGCCACCCAGCGAAACCCAAGCCAGGCGCACAGCATCGGGAAGCCAGCCACGCAGCAAGGTCAGCAATTTTTCGGCCTGGCCGCGAACAAAACGAGTTGGTGGCAATGGAGAGGTGTCAACGGTTCCATCCACCTCACGCCAACCGAAAGAATAAGCCGCACCGCGCATCAACCACAGAACAACCCCCATCAACAGCCCAAATAATGGCGGTACAAGGCGAGGAATGTTATAAGCCGGATTTACCATGTTGAGGACCAACAGGCCAGCAAAACCTAACCCGCTGCCCACCGTAGCAGAAGTCACGGCTCGAACCAGCCCGCCGATTGGCAATGCCTTGCCAGATGGCAAGTACAATCCCATTAACCATCCACAGATAACTTGCCCAACAAGGGCAATACCAGTAAATAAAAGCGCGCTTAAATCGAATACGGCCAGAAAATACGCCAGATCGGTTCGGCTAATGAACAACAAGATTGCTGCGACATACGCCAATATTGCCTCTGCAAGCAGAAAACCCCGAAAGACTGGCTGATTGCGTAGCAACACAAACAGGCTGGCGAACAATACGATGAAGATCATATCCAGCCGGCTAAGCAATAATAACAACGCGACCAAACTAAACCGAAACGCTGTACCAAATGGCATCTTGGCGTCTTTGGGCAGGGCGGCTATCTTTTGCAGCATGGCCAACAACAGAACACTGAAGAACACCACCACGCCAGTCTCCATCCCTTGCTGGTAAACCGTACTATGTACGTTGATGGTGTAGGCCCAAAAAGCTACCAACGCAATCGATACCTTTTCAGAAAAAGCCTTGCGCAACACCCTGAACAACATCACCGCTGTGCCGGCGCTGAGCAATGACATCACTACCATTAGAACGCGCAATGGTAAAACCAGGTCGAAACGTGCCAGAGCAAAAATAGGGATGCACACCAGCATCCATAATGGATGATAGCCGTTGGTGAGGTTCATCCCATCAAAGGTAGAGCCGTTGCCTTCACTGATATTTTGGGCAACCTTAAAGTAATAATAGGCATCGTCGCGGGTAAACCAACGGCTGGGGAAGTAATGGCTGCCAGCGGAAGCAGTATAAAGGTGGATGCCAAGGATCGAGATCAGCAACATCATCTCGAACCAGTGAATTTTTTTCAACAGTCGCAAAAAGGGTTCCTCTGTAACAATAATTTAAATGCCCAACTCTGTTCGGGCAATTACGAGCCGCTGAATCTCGCTGGTGCCCTCGTAGATCTCGGTGATCTTGGCATCGCGGAAGTAGCGCTCGACAGGCAATTCCTTGGAATAACCCATGCCGGCGTGAATTTGCAAGCTGGCGTGGGCACAGTACATGGCTGTTTCGGAAGCAAATAATTTGGCCATCGCGGCTTGCTCGGTGTATCTTCCACCGCCATGCTTGCTGGCTTCCTTGGCCCATGCTGCATTATACAGTAATAATCGGGCGGCTTCGATGCGGGTGCGCATGTCTGCGATCTTAAACCCGGTTCCCTGAAATGCACCAATAGGCTGGCCAAATGCTTGCCGTTCGCGGGCATACACCTGGGCTGCATCATAGGCTGCCTGGGCAATCCCCAAGGCCTGAGCGGCTATGCCAATACGTCCGGCATCCAGCACTGCCATGGCGATCTTGAATCCGTCACCCTCTTCTCCAAGCCGATTGGTAGCCGGAATTACGGCATGGTCAAAGACCAGCTCACAGGTGGCGCTGGCCCGAATACCTAGCTTGTCTTCCTTCCTTCCCCTTGCCAAACCGGGGGTGTTACGGGTATCTACCAAGAACGCGCTAATACCCTTGTTGCCCTTGGATGGGTCGGTCATCATAAACACCAGTAACAGGTCAGCCACCGGGCCGTTGGTAACCCAACTTTTTCGGCCGGTAAGCTCATAATGGCCGTCTTGCGCCACAGCCCTGCTGGCCATGCTGGCCGCGTCAGATCCGCTCATCGGCTCGGTGAGGGCATATGCCCCAATAGCGTTTCCGTTGGCCACCGGCCGTAAAAATTTTTGCTTCTGCTCTTCGGTACCAAATTTTTCGATCCCGTGGCAATATAACGAGTTGTTGACGGACATGATTACTCCATGAGAAGCATCAGCCCTGCTGATCTCCTCCACCGCAATGGCGTAACTGAGTGTATCCAGCCCGGCACCGCCGTATTGCTCAGAAACCTCCATCCCCATAAAGCCCAATTGTCCCATTTTTTTGATGTTGGCTGCCGGAAATTCCGCGTCCCGGTCTAATTGGGCTGCCACAGGCACTATCTCCTTCTCGGCAAAGGCACGAGCCTCGGCGCGAATCATGGTGTGTGTTTCAGTCATTGGTTGAAAAGCGTACTCCATGGTCATCCTCCTGTGGCATAAAAAGGGGCTCAAAAAGCAACAATAGTATAATCTTATTACAGGTGTCCGCACTTTTGTGTATCACAAATGCTAATGTCAGAGGTATGAATGAAAGAAGAGATAGACGAAGAATTGTTCGCCCATTTGGTTCAATTGGCCGCCCTGGAGCTTGATCCAAAGGAAGCCGTGTACTTGCGCCAACAGCTGAACCAACAGTTGAATGTGATCCACGAAATGGATGCCATTGAAGTAGCGGGGAACGTTGAAGCCAGCGCGCACGGTGTTCCCTACGGCCCAAATAATTCTGCTCCCCTTCGCGAGGATGGTCTGCACATTCGCCCCAAACTAGACCTTAGCCAGATTGCCCCCCAGTTCCGCGATGATTACATCATCGTTCCAGAAACCCCACATACCAAAATATAGGAAGCCAACGCATGAGCTTATTGCAAAAAAGCGCTTTCGAGATCGCTGCCCTGATCAAAAGCCGCCAGGCCAGCGCACTGGAAGTATTGGAAGAGAACATTGCCCAAGTAGAGAAGGTGGATGGAGCCAGTGGAAGTTTGAATGGCGACAATAATTCTGAACCCGACAAGGTACACAGTTTTATCACCAAAACCTATGACTTGGCGCGTGCCCAAGCCCTTGAGGTGGATCGCAAAGTAGCTGCTGGAGAAGAGCCAGGACTGTTGGCAGGCGTACCCGTAACTATCAAGGACATCTTTTGCCTGCAAGATACCCCGAGTACTGCCGCAAGCAAAATATTGGCCAATTTTACCGCGCCCTATACCGCCACATCTGTGCAGAGATGGGTGGACCAGGGTGCCGTGGTTTTGGGCAAAGTAAATCTGGATGAGTTTACCTTTGGCAGCAGCAACGAAAGCAGCGCCTTTAAACCCCACCCACGTAACCCATGGAACACAGGCAAGGTAGCCGGTGGTAGCAGCGGCGGCAGTGCAAGCGCGGTTGCTGCTTACGAGGGGGCCATATCGCTGGGCACCGATACCAGCGGCTCGATCCGCTTGCCCGCCAGTTATTGCGGCACCGTTGGGCTCAAACCCACCTATGGCCGAGTCAGCCGTTACGGGCTGATCGCGTTTGGAAGCAGCCTGGATTGCCCCGGTCCGCTTACACGCGACAGCCGCGATGCTGCCCTTGCATTGCAAGCCATGGCCGGCGCAGACCCTAACGATAGTACATGCGCGGCAGTACCTGTCCCCAACTATATTCAGGAATTGGAAAAAGGGGTAAAAGGGCTTCGGATCGGACTCTCACCGGATTACTTCAAGATCACCATGATGGATGCCGCTACTGGCAAATTGATGGAGCATGAACTTCCCACTCGCATTCGTGCCGAGGTGTACCGCGCCGCGGAAATGCTGGCTCAGGCTGGCGCCGAGATCGTTGAAGGGGTTCAAATGCCCCACACCCGTTACGGTATCCCGGCCTACTTCGTCATTTCTCGGGTAGAAGCTGCCAGCAATCTGCACCGATTTGATGGCGTAAAATACGGTCACCGTAGCACCTCTGCCTATAATGGGTTGTCCGAAATGTACCGCAAGACCCGCGGCGAAGGCTTTGGCGGCCAACCGAAATTGCGCATACTGATGGGAATGTACGTAAGCGCCGCCCAATATAGCGAGCAATACTATGCCCGCGCACTCAAGATCCGCACCCTCATTCGGGGAGATTTCGACAAGGCTTTTGCCAACCTGGATCTTTTACTGACTCCCTCTACGCCTTCACCAGCTTTCGATATCGGGGGAATATTCGGCGACACTGTTCTAATGCAATATGCCGACCAGTTTTTGGTACCCGGAAACCATGCCGGCATTCCGGCCATAAGCCTGCCCGCCGGATTGGATGAATCAGGAATGCCATTGGCCATTCAGCTTTATGCCAACGACTACCGCGAAGACCTGTTATTGCGTGCCGGGCATATCTACGAAGCCCAAACTGCCAAGGAAACTTGGCGGACCCAACGCCCAGCATTGGAAGGCACCCTATGAGCCAATACGAAGCCGTCATCGGGTTAGAGACGCACATCCAGCTAAAAACCCAAACCAAGATCTTTTGCTCCTGCAAAGCAGATAGCTGGAATGACAGCCAAAACCAAAATATTTGTCCGGTATGCAGCGGGCTGCCCGGCGTTCTGCCAGTACTCAACCGCCACGCGGTAGAACGCGGCGTACTGCTGGCCAAGGCAATGAATAGCAGTATCCAGCCCATCTCTTTCTTCGACCGCAAGAACTACTTTTACCCAGACCTTCCCAAAGGCTACCAGATCACCCAATACGACAAGCCATTTGGTATCGGTGGTTGGTTGGACTATCCTTCTGGTGGGGGTACTTGCCGGGTAAATATTGCCAAAATGCATCTGGAAGAGGACGCAGGCAAAACCAAGAACGAGCATGGCCTTCGTCAAATTGACTTCAACCGCTGCGGTGTGCCACTGGTAGAGATGGTCACCGCCCCTGAGTTGCACAGTGCCGATGACGCAGCCAACTACCTTACCCGCTTGCGCCAATTACTCCGATGGGTTGGTATCAGCGATGCCGATATGGAAAAAGGCCAGCTTCGCTGCGATGCCAATGTTTCTATCCGCAAGGTGGGCGAAACCCATCTAAACACAAAGACAGAGATCAAGAACGTCAATTCGATCGAGGCTGTACGCTCTGCCATTGAGGTTGAGATCGCTCGCCAGATCGAAGAAGTGGAAAACGGCGGACGAATCGAAAGTTGGACGCTGGAATGGGATGACGAGAACAAAACCCTGAAGAAAATGCGCAGCAAAGAGACCGAGGCCGATTATCGTTACTTCAAAGACCCCGATTTGCTCCCTTTGATCATAGATGAATCCTGGTTGACCAGCATCCTGCGGGATTTCCCCGAATTACCGTTAGCTCGGCGCGCTCGCTTTATGGCCGAATTCAACCTGTCGGAATATGATGCCGAGATCCTCACCAGCGACCGGCCGCTCAGCGAATACTTTTTACAAGCTGCCTCACTTTATCAGGGCGATATCAAACGGATCAGCAATTGGCTAACCAATGACGTACTGCGCATTATCAAAGAAAGCGGCGGCAACGCTACCGAAAGCAAGCTTACCCCAGCCGCGCTGGTTAGCATCATCCAAATGGTCGATGCCGGACAGATCAACGCAAATACCGGCAAGGGGTTATTGCCGCGCATCCATTCCAGTGGTGAAGACCCGCGCGAAATTGTCGAAAAAGAAGGATTAGGCATGATCGCCGACGACAGCGCCATCCGCGAATGCGCGCTGCAAGTGGTGGATGAGAATCCAAAAGAAGTGGCGGCCTACCGTGCCGGCAAGGCCGGTTTGATCGGCTTTTTTGTGGGCATGCTGATGAAGAAAATGGGCGGCAAAGCCGATGCACAACTGGCCCGCAAAACCCTTGAGGAATTGTTGAAATGAGAAACCTTTGGCTTGTTCTCGTGGGCATTTTGATCGGTCTGATCACCGCTGGCGCAATGGTATTGCTTACTGGCCAGTCACGAGGAACACCTATCACCATATTGCCTACCCCCACAGCCCAACCACTGGTGGTGTACATTAGCGGTGATGTAAAGAACCCAGGTGTTTATCGAATGCTGCCAGGAGCGCGAATTGTGGACTTGGTGAAGGCTGCGGGCGGATTCATTAGCGGCGCGTTGTACGACAACCTAAACCTGGCAGAAGCATTGACGGACGGACAACGCGTGCGTGTGGGTAGTGAAGATGGCGAAAGCCCCACCCCAATGCTCATGATCGGCGAGGATGGTCTGGTCAACAGCCTGTTAAGCCCGGAGTTTGAACCCCTCAACCTAAATAGCGCGTCTGCCAAGGAGTTGGCAGCCTTGCCCGCCATTGGGCCAACACTTGCCAGCAAGATCGTGGAATACCGCAACATTAACGGGGATTTTTTAAGCGTAGAAGACCTGGGGATGGTCCCTGGCGTTACCACATCCATCCTCAACGAAGTGATGGAGTACCTGACGGTGGAATAGCACAGGAGATCAATTATGAAGCTCTATGTTGGCGTAACCGACTTGGATTGGTTTAACTTTTTACGCGAACGTGAATTTCAGGAAGTAAATTTTTGGAAACCAGGGGGAAACCAACCGTTTGCCGCATTACAAGATTACGAGCTATTTCTGTTCAAATTGCATAGCCCTAATAACTTTATTGTTGGTGGCGGTTTTTATATCAATTTTCAATTTTTACCAATTAGTGTAGCGTGGAATTTTTTTGGAGAAGCCAACGGCACCGCGAACCTTCAACAGTTACGTGACCGCCGCAACCATTACTACCGTGGAAAAGATAATAATCCAGACCCCTTAATAGGATGCATAACCTTAACATCCCCCTTTTATTTTGAACAGATCGATTGGATACCCGTCCCATCCAACTGGAAACCAAACATCGTACAAGGCCGCGGTTATTCAACGGATGATCAAGAAGGTAAATATCTATACGAAAATATAATGACCAAATTACGTCGAACTGGGATCGGGATGCCAGTTGTAAGTGAAGGTGAGAGATTTGGTTTGGGCCAAATCATCCGTCCACGCATTGGGCAGGCAGCTTTCAAATCACTCATTACTCAAGCCTATCAAAAACGATGTGCTATTACCGGCGAAAAAACCTTGCCTGTGTTACAGGCTGCCCATATCCGACCGTTCTCGCAAAATGGTCCGCATGATATTAAGAATGGCCTCTTGCTTCGTCAGGATGTCCATACCTTGTTTGACCTGGGGTTTATCACTTTGGATGAAAAATTAAACGTAATTGTCAGTAACCGGATAAAGGAAGAGTACGGCAATGGCAAAGAATATTACGCCTTTCACGGAAAACCTTTGGCGATCCGACCGGCAAACCATATCGACCTGCCATCAACAGATTTCGTAGTCTGGCATCAAAATAACGTTTACCTCGGTTGAACCGTACAAACCTTTTGCATTATGATATTGTTTTACATCAGGAATAAAAACCAAACCCCTCGCTTTTTTTGCAAAAAATTCAGAACCGAAAGCGAGTGCCATCAAGCAATTTGGAGAGCTGCAAGCCTCAGACCCATTTATGGGGCGGCCAACCACTCGGGGCCGGCGCTGGTGCCGCCTTCCAGTGTTGCCAAAAAGGCAATGATATCCTCCCGCTCAAACCGATTGATGTGCAAAGGTACCAACTCGCTGTGGCCAACCGCAGCCATTGGTGCATGGTTATAATGCATCAAAACCTCATCCAGGCTGGCAAACTGGCCAGCATGCATATAGGGCGCGGTAAGGGTGATGTTGCGTAATGAGGATGGCTTGAAAGCGCCTACCAGCTGCTCCCCTTCCACAATGGCAAATTTCAATTCATCACAATCTTCTGCGCCGGCATCACTCCAGCGGCCCAGGCAATTGAACTCATCTGATAGCAATTGGGTTACACCATCCGCGCGTCCTCGATCTGGCGCTTTGCCAATGACCGCGGGCACACCGGTATTGTGGAAATCGTTATTGGTGAACAGTGGTCCATTATGGCACTGGGTACAATTGGCTCGTCCAATAAACAAGCGCAAGCCAGCTACTTCCTGTTCATTCATTTGTCGGTCCATTTCGGTGCGATCGTTCGCGATGGCTGCGCGTACGTACAGGTCAAAACGGGTTGTACCCGGTAACAGCCTGCGCTCATAAGCGGCAATAGCTTTGCCCATATTGACAAATATTTGGGTCACAATGTCGCGATCCTCTTGGGTCATTGCTTCCCAAGCCGCATTTACGAGCGGGTCATCCACAGGGCCGGCGTTGAGCGGGAATCGATCCTGATCCGAAAGGTCAGGGAGAGATCCAAAGATTGATTGATACTGATCAGCATATTCCTGAGCGATGATGCGGGCATAAAAAGTTCGATCGCCGCCATGTTCTACCGCGCTTTCCAACGGGCCTAAGGCCTGAGCCCATTGGCTATCCTTCCGGCCATCCCAAAATTGCCACGGGCTGTATGCGGTACCGATGATATTCATGGTTTTTCTGCCGGCAGTGCCCACACCTTCGCCCAATGCCAAACCGTCGGTAAAGGAGCGATCTGGTTGGTGGCAGGACGCGCACGAGACCTCGCCATTAGAGCTAAGTCGTGTATCAAAGAAGAGCGCTTGGCCAAACCTTGCAGCGGCAAGATCATCTCCATATCGATTGCTGGGATCCTTTGGCAAGGCGGGCAACGCGTCGATAGAAAGCCCTCGCAGAATTGCCAATTCTTCTTCAGTCCAGCGCGGAAAGGTTGCAAACCAGCCGGCCACACCAACCGTCACCATTACCAACAGCAAACCAACGATCAATACTATTCGCTTCATTACCTATTCCATCACCAAATTGAATGTAACAGAATCAGTGGTATTGTCAGAGGTCACTCCAAACCGCACCTCCCACCAACCGGGCATCTGAAATCGCAACCCTTCCACCAGATATTGTCCATTGCCCAGATATTGGGTAACTTGCGGTTGGGTGGGCAGGCCATGCCCATGCTGGGGCATGCCGCCATCCACCACGATAATTGCATCCTCAACCGGTGTGCCATCTGCCATAATTACTGTCACCACCCAGCTGTGGATCTGATTCAACGGCACGCTTCCGCTCTCACTTGCCCAACCAAGCACAAAATTGCCAGCGTCACTTGGCTTGGTGGTTGCGGTATCCAACCCTTGTGGCTGGTTTTGGGCATGCATCCCTTCACTGGCCATCATCATGGGGTGCAAAAATCGCGGCCCGATCATCGGCATCAACATCACCAATAAAATCAATAACACAAACACAGTAACAACCGCACTAATAATCGCTACAACAACAGGATTTTTCATCCAGGACTCCTAAACGCAAAATATAGACATTTTATGTCTGATATGGAACATTATAACAATGCCAAACAGGGAATAAATTAATATTTGGTGTGAAAGGAACAAGGGAAACGCCCTGGTACCCATTACCAAAGCGCCAAAAATACCAGTAAGAACAATACACTGACTACAAGTTGGCGAATTCCAATCATTGTAGGTTTTACACCTATCGCCGGTTTCCATATGCTGTACAGTGTTTCAGCAAATTGAATGGCGAAGGCGAGCCACAGCCATGGCATCACCACCCTGCTTGCTCCCATCTGCGCGGTCAACAGTACATTGAACAATGTAAACGATAACGCCCCTGCACTGGTTTTAAGCCGGGTATTCCAATCTGGTAATCTTTGCCAGGCGCGCTGCTCCAGTCGGCTATAGGCATAATAAATGCTGGCCCCCGCCTGCAGAAATAACAACCCCCACAGCAATAACCCCTGAATGCTGAATGGTTGGACCCACTGCAACCCTGGGTTTACCCACACCAACGCCGGCGCGATGAAAGCCAGCAAACTAGTGCTAAGCACTTCAAACGTCCTTTGTTTGCGTTCCTGTCTTTGCCAAACCAAGGCAAACTGCCATGCCAACATTGCCCCCGCCGGTACAGCCATAGCCAAAAGAACATACCATTGGTTGAACCAAATCATGCCTACCAATGCCGCCAACAAGGCGGCCGCATATATTCCGCTCCATAACAATGCAGGGTTTCGGTCGCGGCTATCCCGCCTTCCAGCCATCACTTTTACCAGCACGGTCAGCGGTTGTCGCAATAAGAAGAAGAATATCGCCCCCGCGGTAATTGGCAGGTGTTCCCAGCCCAATGGTTTTGCCAGCCAAAGGCCGGCGATTATGGGGGAAAATACGAATACCCAGGACCCATGGTCCTGGGGTAAGTAAATATGCTTCTGCCAATAGGGGCTGCTTGTTTTCAGGGTCATTCTCCTAAAAATCGTTTGGTGATGTCGGGCAGACGGGAGATACTATCTCGCCGAACGGTGCATTGTGGCAGGCTGTTGATGAACAGGCTGCCGTAATTCTTGGTGAGCACCCGGCGATCCAATACCGCAACCACGCCTTTGTCGGCATTGCTACGAATGAGCCGGCCAAAGCCCTGGCGGAATTTGAGGATCGCCTCAGGTACCTGATATTCATTGAAGGGGTCCTCAAAGGTCTCGGAGCGGGCAGCCACGATCGGGTCCGAGGGAACCTCAAAAGGCAAACGGGTGATGATCACCACCGAGAGTGACTCGCCCTGCACATCTACCCCTTCCCAAAAGCTGCGTGTTCCCAATAATACAGCCCGCGGGGTGGCCTTGAATGATTCAAGCAGCATTGCTGGGCTGGCACCATCGCCCTGCTCGAATACTGTGATGTCGAGCTTGGACAAGCTATGGTTGATGGCCTGCCCGCAGCGGCGAAGTTGCGCCAGGTTGGTGAACAATACCAGCATGCGCCCACCACTTACGGATGCAGTATCGATGATGGCACGGTTGAGGGCGTTCTCATAGCCTGGAGCATTAGGCTCGGGCAGGTCGGTGGGCAAAAACAATACCGCCGAGTTCTCGTAATCGAATGGCGATCCCAAGGTGAGGTGGCTGGCATCTTGCGCGTTCAAGGTATTCTTAAGGTAGTCGTATTCGCCATTGGTGGTAAGGGTTGCGCTGGTAAGCACCACACTTTTTTTCACATCCCAAATACCCTTTTTTAGCAGGGGGCCAATCCGTAATGGCGCTATGTTTAGCGCCAGCCGCCCGTTATTATAGGCACCGGTCTCTATCCAATAGATGGCATTATTTTCTGGCTGGTTGATCAGGTTGGTAACCTTCTGGTTGACTTCCTTGATCATGTTCAAGTTCTTGGTGATCTCGCCGATCGAGTCTTCCAAAATATCATAACCATCGGTAAATAATCCCACGATCGCTTTATAGATTTCTTGCAGCCCTTCGTACATACCGGTGAGCGAATCGGCGCAGTTGGCCCAGGTGATCTCAACATTATCCCAGCCGGGTACAGCTCTCTGGGCTGGGGTTATCCGTAATTGAAAACTATAGTTGGGATTGGATCGTCCATCACTTTGGGCTCGCACCAACTCAGCCACCGCGGTAAAGAATACCCGCAAGTAATTTTCCAAATGAAAGGAAGCCTC
>SXGT01883961.1_pt1 | contig 15660 bp, 15 predicted proteins | sample 3176221 | NCBI WGS metagenome assembly SXGT01 (sample SAMN11356862, study PRJNA531348) | freshwater metagenome | isolation source: freshwater sample F1-120 | place: China: Fuxian Lake, Yuxi | collected 2017-12-25
CACCATCCTGATCCTGACCTCGAACCTGGGTTCGCAGCTGCTCATCGACCCCTCGCTCGACTGGCCGGCGAAGGTCGCGGGCGTCAACGACATCGTGCGCCAGGCGTTCAAGCCCGAGTTCGTCAACCGTCTCGACGACATCGTGGTGTTCTCACCGCTCTCGGTCGACGACCTGGGCCAGATCGTCTCGCTGCAGATCGACCGTCTCGAGCGTCGCCTGAGCGAGCGCCGCCTGCAGCTGGCGGTGACGCCGGATGCTCGCACCTGGCTCGCCGAGCGCGGCTACGACCCCGTTTACGGGGCGCGGCCGCTGCGCCGGCTCATGCAGCACGAGATCGACGACGCCCTCGCCCGCGCGATCCTGTCGGGCACGATCAGCGACGGCGATGTCGTGCGGGTCGACGTGGCACCCGGCGGCGACGACCTCGTGGTCGAGCGCATGGCGGTCGACTAGCGACTCTCCCCCGATCAAGCGGCAAGACGGTGAGCGGGTCGTCGCTAGACACCTACGGCCGAACTCGCCTCGACGTCTCGCGCGATGGCGAGCGACCGCCGAGCGCACTCGGAGATCGCGATGGGGTGGTAGTCGGGCACCATCGAGAGCAAGGTGTCGTTGAGTCGACCGGACCAGTGCTCAGGGATTCCACTTGCTCCGAGCATCGCTCCCACAATCGACCCCACTGTCGCGCCATTGCAGTCCGTGTCCCAACCACCCATGACCGCGAAGGTGACGGCACGGTGGAAGTCGCCACCGCTGAGCGCCAGGGCCGCGACGCACAGCGCGGCATTGTTGATCGTGTGCACAGGGTCGTAGTGCCCGAACTCCGCGTGCAGTGCGCGGATGACGCCCTCGAACTGGTCGAAGTCGTTGCCGTGGGCTTCGCAGATCTCGAGCGTCCTGCGCATTCCGGCGTGGAGGCGAGAGGTTGCTGGAATCTGCTCGAGACCGGCTTCAATCACATCCATCGTGTCGCTCGTCGAGAAGGCGGCGGCGATCATGGCCGCGCAGAACATCGCGCCGTACACGCCATTCTTCGCGTGTGAGATGCGAGCGTCTCGATAGGCAAACTCGGCGGCGAGGTCAGGCCGACCCGGCGCCGCGTACGCGTAGGAGTCGACGCGAATCTGCGCTCCGATCCATTCACGGTAGGGGTTCAAGTGGTGCGATACCCAACGCCAGTCGACCTCGTGCGGCCAGTCTTCATACTGCTTCGACCTCAATTGATTGGCCCCCAGCACGATGTTCCGGTAGGCCTGGGTCTCAGCCGTGAAGACGAGGTCATACGGCAACGAGCGCAACCACACGCGCGCGACTGACTCAGAGGTGAAGCTCGCCCCCTCGGTTCCTAACATCTGCTGGGCTAGCACGGTGTAGCGAATGTCGTCATCCGACTCCATGAACGAAATGTGGTCGCGGGTCGAGAGTGGACAGGCACTGACTCCAGTCACATTCTCGGCGGGAGATCTTTCAGGGAAGTAGTCGCGCAAGGGCCACTCCGTAGGTGACACGCCGGCGAGATAGGCCTTCTGCCGTTCCCACGAGGAGAGGCCGTTGCGGACATCCATGAAGTACTCGACTGGTTTCCCGAGTGCGCACCCAATCGAACGGCCGAGCCAGGCGCCGTGCAGCTTGTGCTCGAGGGATGCATCATCGAGCGGCGCCTCTACGGAGCGTGCGCGCGGAGCGGGCTCGCGCAGTGCGAGGATCGAGGGGAGGTCGTCAGGCTCGGTATAGGGAAAGTCGTCACGCACGGGCAAGTCAACCAAGCGCGCGTGCACGTCTTCGAGGGAACGAAGGTCAGTCGTGCCAGCTGCCTGCTCCATCACCTCGCGCACGGCAGTCGGGTCCTTGCCTTCTTCGAGTGCTTGACTCACTTCGTGGTCCAGCAATCGCCCCATGTCACGCCAGCCCGACATCACGAACCTCCGTTCACCACGCACGCTCGTGCGTCACGATGACCGTACGCATAGAGTGACAGTCTGATCTACGCGAAAAGGCGCAAGATCTGACTGTGAACGATCAGGAGGCGTCGTGAGCCACGCACTGTCCGCGCCCGCCCGTTCAGCCTTCTTCTATCCCGTCGAACTCGACAACGACTTTCCGGTGCGTGGAGGCACGCCCGGTCTACAGCTCGACGACCCGATCAGCGCGTTGCACTGGCACGACTCACTCGAGATCGGCCTCTGCACCGAAGGCGCCGGCATCTTCGTCGTTGGGGAGAAGGTCATCCCTTTCGCGGCGGGCGATGTCACGGTCATTGGACCCACCGAGGTGCACATCGCGCAAAGCCTTCCCGGAACCGCGAGTCGTTGGTATTGGATCTACCTCGACCCGGTGCGATTGCTTGCACGCTCGGGCGAGAGCGGGTCGACCACAATCGACCTGGCGAGCTTCACGGGCCCCCACTTCGAGAACGTCATCAAGCCAGGAGAAGATGCTGCCATCAGCGAGATCGTGCGCCTCATCGTCGACGAGCTGCGCGACCCACGGTACGGTCAGCGGCCCAGCGTTGTCTCACTCGTGGCGCACCTGCTGATCAGAGTTCAACGACTACGAGGCGTCACAACACCCTCGCGAGTCGTGCACGATCCCGTCGGCTTCGACCGCATCGCGCCAGCGATATCCATCATCGCGCGGGAGTTCTCGGGCGAGCTATCCGTGAGCGAGCTTGCCAAGGCATGTCGAGTCAGTGAGCCCACTTTGCGGAGGCTCTTCCTTGCCGCGGTCGGCCAGACTCCTCGGGAATACTGGTTGAGCCTGCGCTTGCGCATGGCCGCAAGCATGCTTCGCGGCACGAGTCTGACGGTCATCGAAGTGAGTCGCACGGTCGGATTCACGACGCTGTCGAGCTTCAACCGGCTCTTCCATCGAACCTATGGCGCGACTCCGTCGGCATGGCGGCGCGCGGCGGAGGGCTCCGTGGCCGCAGGTGATCGGAAAGAGTCAGACGTTGCATAGTTTCGCGTAGATCAGGGCTTCGACGAAGGATACGTTCGACCCGAACCGCAATGAGGCGAGGAGGATCGGATGTCAGTGCGACGCTCTGAGACTCTCCTGCCTGCTCGTCGGAGCCAGCGTTTCGCAGTCGGTCGGCGCACTGTGCTCGGCGTCGATGCCGACGTGCTCTGGCTGCTCGTTCCCGCACTCATCCCCATCACCATCCTGAGCGTCGCGCCACTGCTGTACGGCGTCTACCTCGGGTTCACCGATGCTCGCGCTGGCGGAAACGTCGCGCCTGTCTTCAACGGCCTCGAGAACTACGTTCGCGTCGTGAATGATCCCTACTTCTGGGAGTCGTTCGGAGTGGGCTTTGTGTGGGCGATCTCAGTCACAGCCATTCAGTTTGGCCTCAGCCTCGTGTTGGCGCTCCTGCTCAATCAGCGATTGCCCGGCCGAGTGATCTTCCGCCTCATCGCCATCCTGCCGTGGGCGATTCCGCCCGTGGTCGTCGGATTCATCTGGCGTCTCGTGTACCAACCGAACTCTGGACTCCTCAATACCGTGCTTCGTGACCTCGGTATCCAGGATGAACGCATCTCCTGGCTCACCACCCCGGCCGCGCTTCCGGCCGTGGTCATCGCTGCGGTGTGGGCGGCAATGCCCATCACCACCGTGGTGATTCTCGCGGCCCTGCAGAGCGTGCCGAAAGAGCTGCACGAGGCGGCGGCCATCGACCGCGCTGGCGCGTTGGCGGCCTTCAGAGTCGTCACATGGCCGACGATCCTGCCCACGGCAGTCGCGATCTCGACGCTCGACTTCATCAACAACTTCAACGCCTTCAGCCTCGTCTATGTTCTGACCGGCGGGGCTCCCAGCGGGCAATTGAGGCTGCCGATGCTGCTCGCGTATGAAGAGGCGTTCCGGTACGGCAACTACGGCTATGCCGCAGCGATCGGCAATGTCATGGTGCTCGCGGTCGCGGCGCTCCTCATCGTGTACTTGCGCCTCGCGCTCAGTCGACGCGGGAGGTTGTCGTGAAGACACGTCCTGCTGCTGTCGCTGCTCAATACGCGTTGCTGGCGCTCTTCCTCGTCTTCATCGCGGCTCCGATCGTCTGGCTCGTGTCGATTGCCTTCAAACCGCCGCAAGAGCTCATCGCGCTCGAGACAGGCTGGATCCCGGCAATGCCGACGCTCGAGAACTTCACGGTGGCGTTGCAGGAGCAGCCGCTCCTGCGTTCTGCGATCAACAGCGCCCTCGTCGCTGGCTCCTCGTCGATTCTTACGGTGCTGCTCGCCACCCCTGCGGCGTACCTCATCTCGCGCTATCGCGGCGGTGTCAGTCGCATTCTCATTGGCTGGGTGCTCCTCAGCCAGATGTTCCCGTTCATAATCATCCTGGTCCCCCTCTTCCTCATCGCCATTCGCATCGGCTTCTACGACTCACTTGTCGGGTTGGCGCTCGTGTACACCGTATGGAGCCTGCCCTTCGCCATGTGGATACTTCGGAACTTCGTCGATGGCATCCCGCGCGAACTCGAAGAGCAGGCCATGACAGACGGAGCTGGTCGCTTCGCTTCTTTGCGGCACATCGTTGCTCCGCTGCTCGTGCCGGGACTCGTGACGGCGGCGATGTTCAGCTTCATCGGCGCTTGGAACGAGTTCTTCTTCGCCCTCGTGCTGATCAAGTCTGAAGAGCTGTCGCCGCTCTCCTTGCTCATCGTTCGTTTCATCGGCCAAGACTCGGTGCGGCTCGGCCCGCTGGCTGCCGCATCGATCCTGGCCACCATCCCGAGCCTGCTGTTCTTTGCCGCGATTCAGAAGCGGCTCACCAGCTCGCTCATCTCCGGCGCGGTCAAAGGCTGACCGCGCTACTCCCCCCAAGAGAAGAGGAACTCATGATCAAGAAAGTGCTGGCCGGCGCGGCGGTGGTCGCCCTCGCCGTGACCGCTGCGGGCTGCAGCGCGACTGAACCAGAAGAGGGGCCTGTCACGCTCACCTTCGAGGCGCTCGCGTGGCAGACCACGTCCATCGAGGCGAATCAGGCGATCGTCGCCGAGTGGAACGAGCAGAACCCCGATGTGCAGGTCGAGTACTTGCAGGGCGATTGGGGCAGTATTCGTGATGAGTTGACGACCGCGTTCGAGGGAGGCACCGGCCCCGACCTGTTCCACTACTACGACACCGGGCTCCAACCCTTCGCGGAGCGAGGAAACCTTCTCGACCTCTCCGACTACCTCAGCGACGAGTTCGTCGCGAGCATCGGCGACCAGTCGTGGAAGAACGTGAGCTTCCGTGAGCTCGACGGAGTGTGGGGGGTTCCCTTCCTGGTCGAGCCGATCCTGGTCTTCGCCAATGCGACGATGCTCGCAGATGCGGGAATTGCGGTGCCGACGGTCGACGACCCATGGACGTGGGATGAATATCAGGAGGTCGCGCGTCAACTGACTACGGGCGACACCTACGGCTCGGCTATGCCCCTCATGAATCGCGCCGACCTCATCATCGGCCTCGGCCACTCGTTCGACGCGAGCTACTTCAGCGAGGACGGCACCGCGCTCGAGTGGGGAGCCGCTGAGGCCGAAGTTCCCTTGCGCGTGCACTCGATGCTGCACGACGACCAGTCGATGCCTCTCGAGGTGCTCGGTCTCGGCCCCGAAGATGTCGTGCCGGGATTCCTCTCGGGTCGTTTCGCGACGATCTTCGGCGGCAGCTACCTGCGCCAGCAGTTCGAAGAGGGAAAGCCGGACGGGTTTGAGTGGATCGCTGTTCCGACGCTGGTGGGTGTTGATCAGGCAACCCCCAACGGATCGCAGACGATCTCGATCTCGGCGCAGACCGAACACCCGGAGGAGGCCGCGGCATTCCTCGAGTTCATGCTCAACGGCCAGAATCAGGCCCGGTTGGCAGTCGGCGACTGGCTCGCACCGACGAACATCGACGCCGCCGACGCTCCCGACTTCCAGGATGCCGCCCTCGGGTGGGACGTGACGATCGCCTCGGCGGCGAACCTCGAGCAGGCGCGCTACCAGCAGGTGCCCGGCTGGGATGAGTGGGCCGAGCGCGTCGGGCACGCGGGCTTCATGGCGTACTTCGCCAACGAGATCACTCTCGACCAATTGGTTGAGCGCTTCGAGAGCGAAGGCAACCCTGTTCTCGAGCGCGCAGCCGCGCGACGGTGACGACGCGGGGGTCGAGATCACGCACGGTCTCGACCCCCGCTCCACTCCCTGTGCCCAGGCTCCCGCCGAAAGGACCCCTGTATGACCCTCATTAGCAACCCCTTCGAATACGACCGCGCCCGTGGGTGCATGGCAGGCCTCGCCCTCGGCGATGCGCTGGGAAGACCAGTCGAAGGGCTCTCCGCAGCTGAGATTCAGGCGCAGTGGGGGTACATCGAGGGGTTCATCGACGATGAGCCCGCAGGGAGTGACGACACGGAGTACGCGCTCTTGAGCGCATCCACTGTGTTGCGGGTGGGCACCGGTGCGACGATGCACGACTTCGCGCAGAGCTGGATCGACGATGTTCTGCCGCAAGCATCGGAGTTCGCCGGGGGAGGCTTCAGTGAGATGGCGGCCATCGACAACCTGCGCAAGGGCGTCGCGCCGCCGCAGTCAGGCGACCATATCCATGCCTGGAGTGACGGACTCGCGATGCGAGTGGCACCTCTCGGCATTGTCGCCAATGGTGATGTCGCCATGGCCGCGCGATTGGCGGAGGCGGATGGTGCAGTGAGTCACAGCGGCGAGGGGATCTACGCCGGAGTCGCGGTCGCGGTCGCGGTGACGGCAGCCATGCGGGGCGCATCGAGCGAGCAGTGCTTCGATGAAGCGCTCGCCTCGATTCCCTCTGACTCGTGGACTGCCCGACATCTGCAGCGTGCGCAACGACTGGTTCAGGAGGAGTCTGACTCCGCTCGGTTGGCCGTGTTGCTCTGTGACAATCTCGCGATCTCTGACTACTTCTGGGCAGATCTCGCCACTGAAGCAGTCGGTCTTGCGTTCGGGGCGCTCCTGCACGGCGGCGGCGACGTCGTGCGGACGACGACGTTCGCCGTGAATCTTGGACGCGACTCCGACACCAATGCCGCTATCGCAGGATGCATCGCAGGAGCGATCGCGGGGGAGTCGTCGATACCGGTCGACTGGCTCGCAGTGGTGCAGCCCGTGAAGGGCTCGTGCATCAGAAGCATGGCAGGCCTGCACCCTCTCCACATCGCCGACCAGCTCGGCGCGCTCATCGAAGGAGCCAGCGCGTGAGCAACGCGATACCGACGGCAATTGTCATCGACGCGACCGTGCGCGGCCTTGCTGCGGGCGATTCGATGTCTTGGATGGCCGCTGGCCAGCGCATCCATCTGCTGCCCGAGCGACGAGCTCGCATGCTGCACGAGATGGCCTCTTTCTCTGAGGAGCGCGGATCGACGACACGACCCGTACCGCACGCCCACAACTCACCCACCGTCGCCCTGCGACCCGGTCCTGCCGACGACGTGGAGTGGTTCGTCGTCACCGCCGAGGTACTGTCGGGTCGGGATCAGGGCGTCACCCTGCACGAACGATGGATGGACCTCGCTCACGTCACCGACGGGCTCCGGGCGCGCTCGGGAACTCACTATGCGCTCGCGAACCTGCGACGGGGACTCCTGCCACCTCAGTCGGGCAACGACAATGCTCACTACTTCGATGACATTGCGTGTGTCAGAGCAATCGCCGCGGGGCTGCTTGCTCGCGATGAACGTGAGGCCACGGTGCTCGCAACGGCTGACGCTGAGGTCACGCACGCACTCGACGGGGTGTGGTGCGCCGTGGCTGTGGCAGTACTCGTGCAGAGCGTCACGAGTGGAGCAGAACTAGCCACGGCAGTCGACAACGCCGTCGAACACCTCCCGGCCACGAGTTGGAGTCGACGGATGGTCGAGACCGCGCTGGCGCTGGCTGCGCATGCCGTGTCGCCTCTCGACGTGGCTCATCAACTCCGCGAGCACCTCACCGATCGCATCTACACGTACTCCATTGCAGCGCCCGAGACGCTGGCGATTCTGCTTGCTCATGCACGCACCGCTCGATCGGCTGACGAGCTGTTGCTTGGTGCGCTCGCTCACCCGCGCAACGCGGACGCGCTCCCTGCACTCGCAGGGGCGGTGGCAGGAGCGGCGTTCGGCATGGATTGGGTGCCGCAAGCTCTGCGTGAGGGGCCAATCATGCTCGATGGAGTCTGCGTTCCTTCACTGGCGGGACATCGACTCGACGACACCATAGACCGCATCAGCGCGGCGAGGACTGCAGAGGCCTGAGATGCGGGAAGGGATGGCCGAGTTTCCACTCGTCCTTCCCAGGGCTGCTGTCGCTCGGTCTCATTCCCCTCAGCGCAGCGCCGGCATTGCCCGGCGGCGACGACCTCGTGGTCGAGCGCATGGCCGACGCTCCGGTCTAGGCCTCGGACTCGACGCCGGAGGCGACGACGATCGGCCAAGTGATCTCGGTGAGCAGATCCAGGGGATCCCCGCCGGGCTCGGGCTCGGTGAGGTACGACTCCCACATGATGGATCCGGGGATCAGGTCGTGCTCACTCATCCACTCGGTCAGCCGGCCGTAGCTCTCGCCGAGGGTGTCGTACGAGCCGCGATGCACGAGCCGCACGACGCGCCCCCCCGGAAGCGTGAAGGGCACGACGCCGTTCTCGGGCAGCACCGGGCGGTCGGTCGGAGAGCCGCCGGCGACATCGACGGTGTCGGAGGGCATCCCGAAATAGATGGCGAGCGGGGGGCCGGTGATCGTGATCTGCTGGCGGGCCAGCACAGCCGGCACGACATGGAACGCGCGATCGAAGAACTGCGGCAGGGTCGACACGGGTACGACCTCGCGCAGCACGGCGACGGCGCAGGGCTCTACGGTGAGTGCCACCGGCACGGCTTCTGGGTGGTTAATGACAGCCTCCACGTTCGGCGTGGGATGCGCTCAGTGTCGCGCTCTCTGGCGCGGAGGAACAGGGTCGAAGGTCCTGACTGTTCAGCCGAGCGCCGCGCGTACCGCGAGCGCGATGACGAGCGCCCCACCGACGAGTGCGGTCACGCGAGAGCCCGTCGGGCCCGTGAGCACTCGCCCGACGAGCGACCCCGCGGTCGTCAGCAGCAGCTGCCAGCTCAGGGAGGCCGCGAAGGCGGCGAGCACGAACACCGCTCGCTCGGCGGCGGTAGCGTCGGCGGGGATCGTCGAGCTGCCGATGAGTGCCGCGAAGTAGACGACGGTCACCGGGTTGATGAGGGTGAGCGCGCTGACGGTCGCGAACAGCCGCCATGCCGTCACGCGACGCACGCCCACCCGCGCCGTCGACGCATCAGAGTCACCCGGGGCGTGCTCGTCGATCTCGGCCGCCTCGATCGGTGCCGCTCGTCGACGGAACGCGGGCCACGCGAGCACGACGCCGAGCACCACGAGCACGACCACCGAGATCCACCGCAGTGGCTCTTCGATCAGCAGGATCAGGGGCGCGATCACGGCTCCTGCCGTGACGGCCACGGTCGCGTAGACCCCGTCGACCGTCGCGGCGCCGAACGCGCCGCCCGCGGCCACTCGCGCGCCGTGCCGGGCACCGAGAGTGATGAGCAGCGCTGCGATCGCCCCCATGGGAATCGCCAGGGCATAGCCCGCGATGGCGCCAGCCAGCAGTGCCTCCAGCACGGGCATCCTCTCGATCAGACCGCCCGCATCGGCGACCGGCCCGACGAGATTACAGCAGCTCGGGCATGACCTCGTTCTCGAACAGCTCGATGCCGCTCGTGTCGTAGGCGGCCTCGGCGAAGTAGGTGATCGCGTAGGTCATGCCGAGCGACTGCATGTGCTGCAGCTTCTCGATGAGCTGCTCGGGCGTGCCCGCGAGTCCCTTGCCGTCGCGCAGGTCGGCGACGGCCTTCGTCGCGCGCTCGGTGCCGATGTAAGGCGTCAGTCGAGCCTCGATCGCGGCGATGCGCTCGGCGACCTCGGCCTCATCGCGACCGACGACCGTGTTGTAGTTCGCCGAGCGGGTGATCGCGTCGAAGCTCGTGCCGAGTCGCTCGCAGTGGCCGCGCAGAATCTCGCTCTTGGCGGTGAACTCGTCGGGCGAGCCGGCGAAGTTCGTGTACTGCCCGTACTGCGCGGCGATGCGCAGCGTCACCTTCTCACCGCCGCCGGCGATCCAGAACGGGATGCCCGCCTTCTGCACCGGCAAGGGCCGAACGATCGCGCCATCGACCTGGTAGTACCGGCCGTCCAAGGTCGCGGTTCCTTCCGACCAGGCCTGCTTCATGATCTGCACGCCCTCGTCGAGCATGCGCAGGCGGTCGCCGATCTCGGGGAAGCCATAGCCGTAGGCGTTCCACTCGTGCTCGTACCAGCCGCCGCCGATGCCCATCTCGACGCGACCGCCCGAGATGTGGTCGACCGTCGCGGCGACCTTCGCGAGGTAGGCGGGGTTGCGGTACCCCATGCACGTGCACATCTGGCCCAGGCGCACGCGCTCGGTGACCGCGCCGAAGGCCGACATGAGGCTCCAGGCTTCGTGCGTGGCTTCATCGCTCGGCACCGGCACCGTGTGGAAGTGGTCGTAGACCCAGATCGACTCCCACTGCCCCGCATCGGCGTGCAGGGCGAGGCTCTTCATCACCGACCAGTGCTCGTCCGGTTCGATGTCGACGAGGTCGTGGCGCCAGCCCTGGGGAATGAAGAGTCCGAATCTCATGCACCCCACGCTACGCCTGCCGGGCATCCTTTCGGGCGTCGCGGTTCGCCTTGGCGGCTTTCGCCGCGGCGCCCGCTCGTTTCGCGAGTTCGACGCCCTGTTGGTTGAGTTTCTTGGCGCGTTCGCTCTCGGTGCCGAGAATCGCGAGGCCGCCGAGGGCGATGAGCGTGCCGGGGCCGGGCAGAGGCATGAGCACGACACCCAACCCGACGGTTGTTCCGCCGACCACCTTGACGCCTGTCCGATAGGCCTGATCGAGCTTCGGGCGACGGCGGATCGCCTCGCGCGCCGACGCCACGGCCGAGCGCGGTTTCGTGATGCGTGGCGCCGCGCCCGCTGCTTCGTACCCGGCGTCACCGGGCTGCAGGATGCGGGGGTCGACGCTGTTCACCCCTCCATCGTGCGCGGCCTGTCTTGGAGACCGCTTCGAAGCGCTAGCGCGTGAGCTCTTGGCGCACGACCTCGAGGAAGCCGTCGATGTCGGCCTCGGTCGTGTCGAAGGCGCACATCCAGCGCACCTCGCCGCGAGCGCGATCCCAGTCGTAGAAGCGCACGCGCTCGCGAATGCGGTCGGCGGCATCGTTCGCCAGCAGCGCGAACACCGCGTTGGCCTGGGTCGGCTGGCTGAAGCCGAGCGAGCCCGCGGGTACGTCGCCCGAGGCGAGCATCCCCTCGAGGCCCGATCGCAGGCGCGCCGCCATCGCGTTCGCGTGCATCGCCGAGCGGATGCCCAGACCCTCGTCGAAGAGCGTCAGCAGCTGCGCCGAGATGAAGCGCATCTTGCTCGCGAGCTGCATGTTCATCTTGCGCAGATAGATGAGCCCGTCGACGCGCGAGGGGTCGAGCACGACGATCGCTTCGGCACCGAGCAGCCCGTTCTTGGTGCCGCCGAGCGACAGGATGTCGACGCCGGCGTCGGCCGTGAAGGCGCGCAGGCTCGTGCCGAGGGCCGCGGCGGCGTTCCAGACGCGGGCACCGTCGAGGTGCAACGCCATGCCGTGAGTGTGCGCGTGGTCGGCGATGGCGCGCACCTCGTCGGGCGAGTACACCGTGCCGACCTCGGTCGTATTCGTGATGCTGACGGCGAGCGGCTGCGCGCGGTGCTCGTCGCCCCAGCCGAAGGCCTCGGTGTCGATGAGGTCAGGGGTGAGCTTGCCGTCGGGCGTCGGCACCGTGAAGAGCTTGAGGCCGCTGACGCGCTCGGGCGCCCCACCCTCGTCGGTATGGATGTGCGCGGTGCCGCTCGCGATGACGGCCCCCCAGCGCGGCATGAGGGCGGTGAGCGACAGCACGTTGGCGCCCGTGCCGTTGAAGACGGGGAAGACCTCGGCCTGCTCGCCGAACTCGGCCTTCACGACCTCGGTCAGCTGCGCCGTGTACTGGTCTTCGCCGTAGGCGATCTGATGGCCGCCGTTGGCGTCGGCGAGGGCGGCGAGCACTTCGGGGTGCACGCCGGCGTAGTTGTCGCTGGCGAAGCCGCGGTAGGTGGTGTCATGGATGCGGGTCACCCCCGTATCCTCCCACCCACCGCGGCCGTGGGGCTGTGCAGAATCGCTCAGCCCCGGTGCTCATCAGCCCCGCAGCGCCTCGCCGAGCTTCACGCGACCGCCGGTGCGCAGCAGCGAGTTCTCGTAGATGCGGGCCCCGATCGCCACGATGACCACGGCGCTCGCCGCGAGCAGCGCGAGCGACAGGTAGGGCTCCCACCACAGCGCCTCGCCGAGGAAGATGCGCGTCGGCATGCCCACGGGCGACGAGAAGGGCACGTACGACATGATGCCGACCACCACCTCGTTGTCGTAGAAGAAGATGATCAAGAAGTAGGGCAGCATCACGAGCCACATGACGGGCTGCAGCACGCTGCCCGTGTCTTCCATGCGCGAGACGAGCGAGGCCGAGGCCGCGAACATCGCGGCGAGCAGCACGAAGCCGACCGCGAAGAACACGATGAACCAAACGGCCGCGGGGCCGAGGTCGCTCAGCAGCACGTCTTGCCCGGTGAGCATGAGCGCGAGCGCGGCCGCGATCGCGATAAGCACGATCTGACCGAGCGCGAGTGCCGAGTTGCCCACGACCTTGCCGGCGAGCAGAGCCCGGGCCGGCACGGCGGTCAGCAGAATCTCGACGATGCGCGTCTGCTTCTCTTCGACGACGCTCTGCGCGATCGTGCCGCCGAAGGTGATCGCGGCGGTGAAGAAGACGATGCCGAAACCGAAGGCGATGAGGAAGCCGAGGCCCGAGTCGACCGGTGCCTCCTGCAGCAGCCGCACCTCGGGCGCGATCGACAGCGCCTGCACGAGCGAGACGGGTGTCGCGTCGAGGGCGATGATCTCGACGGCGGGCGTGCCCGGTTCGGCGTCGACGAGGGGCACGACGGCCGCCTCGACCTCGCCGTCGAGCACGAGCTGCTCTGCCTGGGCGACGGTCGACACGGCCTCGACCTCGACGCTCTCGATGCCGACGAAGCTGTCGGCGGCATCACCGACGGCGGCGATGCGCGTCGCGTCGCCCGAGCTCGACAGCAGGTTCGCGATGATGATGCCCGCTGCGACGAGCACGACGAGGATGGCGGTCGAGATCTGGAACGACTTCGACCGCACTTTCGAGCTGATCTCGCGGCTGGCGACGAGTCCGACGGCAGCGCGCGTAGTGAGGGCTGAGTGGGGGGAAACGGTGGTGGTCATCACTGCACGACCTCTCGGAAGATCTCTGTCAAGGTGGGGCGACGGGGTGCGAAGCGGTGCACCTCGCCGCGCTGGGCGGCCTGCTGCACGACGCTCTGGGCGCCGCGCGCATCGGCCTCGAAGAGCACGTAGCTGCCGTCGAACTCGACGACCTCGATATCGGGCATCGAGCGCACCCACGCGGCGTCGTCGCCGACCTGCAGTTCCCACTGCGAGCCGGAGTTGGCCTCGCGCAGAGCCTCGCGCGTGCCGGCGGCCCGGATGGCGCCGTCGGCGATCACGACGATGTCGTCGCAGAGGCGCTCGACGACGTCGAGCTGGTGGCTCGAGAACAGCACGGGCACGCCGCGGGCGGCGCGCTCGCTGAGCACGCCCAGCACCGTCTCGACGGCCATCGGGTCGAGGCCCGAGAACGGCTCGTCGAGCACGAGCTCCTCGGGCTCGTGCACGAGCGCGGCGGCGATCTGCGCGCGCTGCTGGTTGCCGAGCGAGAGCTTCTCGATGGGTTCATCGCGCCGCTCGTGCAGCTCGAGGCGCTCGAGCAGCTCGTCGGCCTTCTCGGCGGCGACGGCGGAGCGCATGCCGCGCAGCCGTGCCAGGTACACGAGCTGCTCGTGCACCTTCATCTTGGGGTAGAGACCGCGCTCTTCGGGCATGTAGCCGAAGCGCCGGCGGCCCTCGCGGGTGAGCGGGCTGCCGTCGAGGTCGATCGAGCCCGAGTCGGCGGCGAGCACACCGAGGATGATGCGCATGGTCGTGGTCTTGCCGGCGCCGTTGCCGCCGACGAAGCCGGTGAGACGGCCGCGGCCGACCTCGAACGACACGTCGTCGAGCACGCGGCGCTCGCCGTAGTGCTTGGTCACGTTGCTGATCGTGAGCATGGTGCCCCTTTCGTCTCTCCTCACGGTAGAGAGCGGGCAGGGGCGGGGCATCCCCCGCGCGACGGGTCGTGCCGCGGTCGGCTCCCCCGCGCGGGGGATCAGTCGGTATCGCCCGGTGTGGCGACGCCGTTCTCGTACGCGAAGACCACGGCGTGCACGCGGTCGCGCAGCCCGAGCTTGAGCAGCACCTTCGACACATGCGTCTTGACGGTGGCCTCGCCGAGCCAGAGCTCGCGCGCGATCTCGGCGTTGCTGAGGCCGCGGGCGAGCAGCCGCAGAACCTCGGTCTCGCGCTCGGTGAGATCGGCGAGACGTCCGTCGGGCGTGAGCGAGGCAGCCTCACGAGCCTCGGTCGCCCGCTCGATCACGCGTCGCGTGACGTCGGGCGCGAGCAGCGCCTCGCCTCGAGCGACGACGAGCACGGCCTCGACGAGCTTCTCGGGGCTCGCGTTCTTGAGCAGAAAGCCGCTCGCACCTGCGTCGAGCGCAGCGAAGAGGTAGTCGTCGCGGTCGAAGGTCGTCAAAACCAGAACGCCCACGGGCGGCCCCGTGCGAGCATCCGTCGCCGCGACGATGCGGCGTGTCGCCTCGAGGCCGTCCATGCCGGGCATCTGCACGTCCATGCAGATGACGTCGGGCTGCAGGGCGGTCGCCTGGGTGACGGCCTCGGCGCCGTCGCGCGCCTCGCCCACGACCTCGATGCCGGGCTCCGACTCGAGAATCGTGCGGAAGCCCGTGCGCACGAGATCGTGATCGTCGACGAGCAGCACGCGCACGGTCACGATGCGTGCTCCGAGACGATGAGCGGCACGGATGCCCGCACCAAGTACCCGCCCCGACTGCGCGGCCCGGCCTCGAGCGTGCCGCCCACGGCCGCGAGCCGCTCGCGCATGCCGACCTGCCCGAGCCCGCCGCCGGGCGTGGACGCGCCTGACCGTGCGGCGGCCCTCGCTCCCACGCCAGAGTCGGCGACCTCGAGCTCGACCGCCTCGGGCATGAATCGCAGCCGCACTTCGAGCGCCGCGCTCGCGCCCGCGTGCTTGAGGCTGTTCGTGACGGCCTCGCGGGCGACACGGTAGAGCGTCGTATCGACGAGCGGCCCGAGCGGAACGGGCTCGCCGACGATCGTGAGGGTCGCCGGGCGGCCGGTGCCGCGCACGTCGTCGATGAGCAGCGGCAGGTGCGCGGTCGTGCGGGTGCTCGGGCCGTCGACCGCCTCGCTCTCTCCGTCAGCGGGAGACCGCAGGGTCGAGACCAGCCGGTGCAGCTCATCGACGGCCCGCCGGGCTGACTGCTCGATCGCCTCGAGCGATTCGACCGCGGCCGCAGCGGCCTCGGGTCGACCGCCGCCGAGCGCGCGTCGAGCCGCGCCGGCCTGAATGCCCATGACCGAGACGTGGTGGGCGACGTCGAATACCTGTGTCAGAGAG
>SXGT01234488.1_pt1 | contig 15658 bp, 12 predicted proteins | sample 3176221 | NCBI WGS metagenome assembly SXGT01 (sample SAMN11356862, study PRJNA531348) | freshwater metagenome | isolation source: freshwater sample F1-120 | place: China: Fuxian Lake, Yuxi | collected 2017-12-25
CGATCTTGCCGCGGGTCTGCTTCTGGAGGCCAAAGGCCAGAGCGGCGGCCGTAGGCTCGTTGATGATGCGGAGGACGTTCAGCCCGGCGATGCGGCCGGCGTCGCGCGTGGCCTGACGCTGGCTATCGTCGAAGTACGCCGGGACCGTGATGACGGCGTCCTCGACCGTCTCACCGAGGTACTCCTCCGCGTACTGCTTGAGGTACTGGAGCACGAAGGCCGAGACCTCCGGCGGCGAGTAGTTCCGCTTCATCACGTTGACAGCGGCGTCGCCGTTACCCGCGCCGACGATGGCGTAGGGGTACCCCTTGGTCGCCCGCTGGACCTCGGGATCGTTGAACTTGCGCCCCATGAGGCGCTTCACGGCGGACACGGTGTTGCGCGGGTTGGAGACCGCCTGCCGTTTGGCGATGTGGCCGACCAGCCGATCGTTCTGCTCCGTTACTGCCACGATCGACGGCGTCGTTCGGCTACCTTCGGGCGACGGAATCACGACGGGCGAGCCGCCCTGCATGATCACGACGCACGAGTTGGTGGTCCCAAGGTCGATTCCGATTGCCTGACCCATGATCTACTCTCTTTCGGCCACGCTGAACCGCACGTTCTGCGGCCGTCAGTCCATCACAGCGGGCACATGCCCCAACAATCGGTCATCCTACGCTCGGACTTAACGAGATTCAAGCCGCCTGAACGATATTCTGGTCACAGGTAGCTCTCGGGAACGAAGACCACGTCACCCGGCTTGAGGCGGAAGTCCCGCGCCCCGCCCTCGGAGACGATGCGCTCCACCGGCACTGGAATGCGGCGATCGACGCCGCCCTCTGTCCGCTTGACGATGGCGAAGTTCTTGTCCGCCAGGCTCGTGAAGCCGCCCGCGATGGCGATGGCCTGGACGACCGTGAGTCCGTCCTCGAAGGCGAAGATGCCCGGCTTCTGGACCTGCCCGAGGACGAAGACCTTCTTGGAGTTGAACTCCTTGATGAAGACCGTCACGAAGGGATTCTTCAGGTAGCCGTCCTTCAGCTTGTCCTGCACGACCTGGCCGACGGCCGAGGCCGTGAAGCCGGCCACGCTGATGCGTCCCACGAACGGGAAGTTGATCTCTCCCTCCGGGCCAACGCGGAACGTGCCCGACATGTCGTTGTGGTGGTGGACCCGCACCTCGAAGACGTCGCCGATGCCTAGAGTGGCCGCTTTGATGGCCTCGGTAGCGTCGATCTTGTACTTGTCGTAGTCAGTCGTGACCTGCGACGGGCACGCGAGTGACAGGGCTCCGAGCAGCGCGACGAAGGCGATACGCATAACGGTGACCGTCCCAGCTTGGAGGTTGATCCCGGGAGCGCTCGGGTTCACTCAATAGCGAACGTTGACGCTGCCGTAGACCTGATGCTTCGTGTACTTGCCCAGGTCCGCGTTGGCCTTGCCCGAGGACACGTCGCGGACGAAGAAGTCCGTAAAGACGGAGCGCACCTCGTATCCGACGGTCAGGCCAATCCAGCGGACGATATCTACGCTCACCGAGATGTTGCCCGAGACGGCCTTGTCGCGCCGCGTCGTGGATGACACCTGCGTTCCAGGCCGCAGCTTGCCCGGGTCGAACTCCGGGTAGCTCAGGTAGTGAAAGGCCGCGCCAGCGTCGATCACCACCCGCTGGACGATGTCGAACTGCGTGCGAAGGTAGGCGCGGTCCTCCGAGTAGAAGTTGCCGTAGAACGACTCGGAGAAGTCACGGGCATAGCCGGTCGCCAAGAGAATCGTCGGGATGGGCTTGTAGACGATCTCGGCCTGCGCCAGGACGTTGTTGTACGAAGGCCCGTCCTCGTGAAACGAGTTGCCGTAGCCGATCTTGGCCAGCGCCGCGATCTTCTTGGTGAAGTAGCCATTCAGGCCGAGGACGATGCGAAGCGGCTTGGAGTTCACGTTGGGCAGGCCGCTACGCGACGCCTCGTCCCACTGACGGAACTGCGCGTCTGCCTCGAAGAACGCGACCGTCTTGGGATAGAAGCGCCAGGTCGCCGAGAGCTTGGCGTCGTGATAGAGGTAGTTGCCTTCCGTGAAATCGTCGAACTTGTTGAACACGAAGCCGTACGTGAGCCCGATGTTCAGGGCGCCCGCGCCGGGGTGGATGTTGAGCGTGGCGCCAACGTTGTTGAAGTTCTGGTTGTACGAGTTGGACGTCGAGAAGTTCGGGTTGACCAACGAGCGCCGAAACGCGTCGTAGATCGTGAACGATACCGGGGCCTTGGGCATGATGTCGAGCTTCAGATCCGCTTTGGCGCCGAAGTTCTGCATGCTCTTGAGCGTCTCGTCTCCGGAGAGGAAGAGCCTGACGTCCGTCTCGACTCCGAAGGTGAGGCCGAACTTGTCGGGCTCCGGGTTCGACAGCGCGAGTCCGGGCACGATGCGCATGATGGGCGCATTCGTCGGCGTCTCTTCAGGGGCCTGCTGAAAGACATTGGAGTCCCAGCGTGCCTCGATGAGGAGGCTGGGCCACAGGCGGAAGTTGCCCAGCTTGATGCCGCGCTCGCGCTGCGGCCGAAGGCGCACGCCCGCGCCATCGTTCTGAGGCTGAAGCCCTTGGTTGGACTGCACGTAGCCCACGGGCGGCTGCTGCCCGAGTGCTGGCGCCGCAACGAACAGGAGAGCTGCGATGGTAGCCATCGTGGCGACCCGCCTCCGTTGTCCGTCGATACGCATGCCCGCCTCTATCATCACTCGCTCCGCCGCCGCGCTTTCCTGCTTGGCCTAAAAGAAAGGGCTCGCCGAGGGTGGGCGAACGTTGTCGATAGGTACTTCGATGACGTTCTCGCCCGGATCTTCGGTCGGGATGTCCGCGTCCACGATCCTGTCGATGGTTGGCTTGCCGTCCACGTCGCCGGTCGTGGCCGGACCACCGCAGGACTTCACGCGGCCCTCGAGCTCCGCGATCTTGTTGTACGCGATGGAGATCTTGACGTACTCGTGCTCCACGCCTTTGTCGTCCTTCTTGGCGATGGCCTCTTGCAGCGCGACATAGTTCTGCTCGGAGAGCCGCATCAGCCCCTTGATCGCGGAGAGGGATTCATTTACGCAGTTTAGTTTGTTGATGTCCTGCTCGGCCCGTGCGCGCTGCAAGGCGTCGAAGGAGGCCTGGAGCATGGCCTTCATGCCGCCGAGCTGCGACTCGGCCTTCTTGGCTTGCTCATTGGTGGACATCTTGGGCGGCTCGACCGGAGGCGGCGCGGCGAGGGCCAGGCCCACGCCGGTCACGACGGCAAACGCCAGCCCCGCGCCTGCGCGCAGGGCCCATCGTTTCATGTTGCGGTGCGGAACCTTCATGAATCCCTCACTCTATGGCGTCGCCAGTCCGACGTCAAATCGTACACCGGACGGCCTTTGTGTCGCCGCTTTCGTCGGTGTGTCACCGTGTCCTGCGGAGGCCGTCGAAGCGAACACGGCCTGTGACTTAGTGCACCCGCGGCGCCAAGTCGATCGAAAAATCGACCGGGCCCCGCAGTCCTGCGTGCGACGGCTCAAAACGGATTCCCTTTCACTGACTTCCCAATCCGCTCGAGGAAGTTCTCCTGGAGCTCCAGGCCTTTGTAGGCGAAGTCGGTGCGGCCAAGGACGTAGAAGACCTCGGGCTTCTGGAGCTTGCCCACGACGATGAGCTCCTCGAGCTGGTTGGACTTGCCCATCGACTTCGGCATCTTGGGCGCCACCTTCTTGAGCTTGCCGTCGTCTGCCGCCTTGTCGCTGGCGGGTGGCTCGGCCCAGGCGCCCAGCGCACAGAGCGCCAGAGCGCACGCGGGGATCCATCGGAACGTGCTCATGGTGTCGTCTCCTGCTTCGGGGGGATGTCGTCAGGAACGGGAACGTCCGGCTCCGGCGTCGGCTCCGGCGCTGGCGTTGGCGTTGGCGTGGGCGTCGGCGTCGGCGTTGGCACCGGCTCGGGCGCGGGAGTCGGGGCCGGCTCGGGCGGTGCCGGCGGCGCGACGGGCTCCGGCTTCTCTTCGGGCACCGGCGCGTCCGGGGCGGGCTTGTCCTCGGGCGCCTTGGGCTCCGCGGGCTTGTCCTCGGGCGGCGGCGCGGGCGGCGGCGGCTGCTTGAGCTCCTCTTCCTTCTGCTTCTTCGCGTTCTCGATGAGCCGGCGCGCCTCGTCGATGTAGGCGTCGACCGGATCGTCCTTTGGGATCTGCGCTCCGGCCACGACCTTGTATTGATTGAAGTTCTTGACTGCGAGATCGAGGCGTTGAACGGTGTCCATCCCCTCGATCTGCTGCTCGAAAAAGAGGATCCCGAGGTTGAAGTACGCCTCAGCGTAGCGCTCGTCGATGCGCAGCGCCTGCTCATACGCGGCTTGCGCTCGCTGATACTGCTTGAGCCCGCGATAGGCGTTGCCCAAGTTGAGGAACGCCGAGCGCAGGCCGGGGGACACGCGCGTGGCCTTCTCCAGCGACGTCACGGCCGCGCCGTAGTCGCCGACCTCCTGATAGACGACGCCGAGGTTGTTCAGCGCCTCGGGGTGGTCCGGTGCCAGCTCCAGGCAGTCAGAGAGCGCCTTGGACGCGCGCTGCCACTCCTTGCGCTGGATGAAGATGGTCCCAAGCAGGTGTTGCAGGTCCGGGTCGGCCTTGGTTCGAAGCCCTTGCAGCACCACGAAGTGTGCCGCCTCGCTCTTCCCCATGCCCAGATAGGCGCGCGCGACGTTGCGCACGGCGGCGATGTTGACCTCGTCCTTCTTGAGCACCTCTGCGCTCTTCTCGATCGCCTGGTTGAAGAAGCCGAGCGCAATCGCCACCTCGGCGGCCATGTTCTGGATCGCCAGGTCGTCCGGGTGCGCGTCCGAATAGCGCTCGATGACCACTCGCGCATCCGACGGCCGCTCGCCCGCGATCAGCACCCGACAGCGCGCCAGAACCGCCGCGCTGCTGTCCGGCTCATCGCGAACCCAGCGCTCCGTCAGCTCATTGGCCGACTGGAGCCGTCCTGCGCGGAGGAAGACACCGACGAGCAACGTCCGCGTGGCCGCGTCCGCGCCCAACTGCACGGCGACCTCGAGCTTCTGCACGCCTTCGTCGAACTGATAGCCCTGGATGAGCTCCAGCGCTTCGTCTCGCAGGCGCTGCGCCTCGGGGCTCGTGCGCGCTGGCGGCGGCGTGCGCTTCTTGACCTCCTCGACTGGCGGTGGCGCATCGGCCGGCGGCGGCGTGGGCTTGGCCTCGCGATCGGGCACCGTCGTCGGGCCGCACGCTGCGGCCAGAGCCGCGGTCACCAGCCAGGCGCGCTTCATGGCGCACCCCCGGGATCGCCCGGAACCGGCGGATCGTCGTCGGACTTGGGCTCCGTGGGCTTGGGCTCCGTGGGCTTGGGCTCCGTGGGCTTGGGCTCCGTGGGCTTAAGCTCGCCCGTGGCCGGCTCTTTGGGCTGGCTCGGCTGGGGCGTCTCGCCCTCAGGAGACTTCTCCGGCTCTGGCTTCTTGTCCGACTCCGGCACCGGCAGCGTCAGCGGGGCGCTGCGATCGGTGCGCAGTTCATAGGCGCGCTTTTCGGCCTTGAAGAGCGGGTACTCCTGCGGCTTGTACTTGTTGAGGCCCTGAAGCGCCAAGAGCGTCCAGCTGTTGACGATCTTCAGGCTCTTGGCCTGCTTCATCGTCTCCTCCCACTTCTGGACCGCCACGTTGTCCCACTTGAGGCCCTCGTCCTCGATGCGCGTACGGTACTCGTCCATCTGCTCGTCGGTCAGGCCCGTGGGATCGGGCGCCTTGTACAGCATCTTCGCAAACAGCTGGTAGAGCTGGCCGATACGGTAGTACGAGGCAATGGTCCAATCGAACGCCTTATACGGAAAGACGTCGATGTAGCGGCTCTCCAGCTCGTTCAGCAGCGCCCGCTTGTCCTTCATGATCTTGCCCTGCTGAGCCAGTGTGCCTTTGAGCATGAGCGTCTCGTAGCGCTTGAAGTTCACGTCGATGATCGCGAACTGAGCCTTGGCCGCTGCGACCGCCGCCGGCGAGCCCGGCTGGAGGTTGCGGAGCTTGAACTCCTCGATCGTGCGCTCGTATTGCTTCTTGGCGGCCGGATCGTTCTTGGCCGTGAGCAGGTCCGCGAGCCGGAGGTTGGCCTCGACGATGCGGTCCGCCGCCGCGGGGTCCTTCGCAAATCTAACGATGTACTCTTTCCAAAGACGAGTTTGTTGCGCCCCGTCGTTCAGCTTCTCGTACATCAGCCCGATCTGGTAAAAAGCCTCCGCCGCGAGCGGCTCCTTGTCATAGGTCTTGGCGTAGCGCTCGAAGGTGCGCGCCGCCTCCAGGTACTTCCCCGTGATCTTGTAGATCTCGGCGGTCGTGTAGACCGCACCCGGCGCCTTGTCCGAGTTGGGGTATTGCGAGACGAGGTTGAGGTAGTGGTCGGCCGCGTGGTCGAAGTCGAAGAACAGGCGGCTGGTCTCCGCCAGGTAATACAGCGCTTCCTCGCGGAACTTCGAGCCCTTGAACCGCGGCTCGGTCACGATGCGCTCGAAGACCTTGGCCGCCGAGTTCCAATATTTCGCGTTCTGGTACGCCACCGCGGCGTTGAACAACGCCTTGTCGGCCACGGGCGACTTGGGGTCGGCGCCCACGACGCGCTCGAACTCCTTGGCCGCCTCGACGTACTTCTTCTCCTTGAAGAGCAGCTCCGCCTGGTCGAACTCGCGCGTGAGCTGGAACAGCTTGAGCTTCTTGGTGAACTCGGCGCGCTTCGCCGGGTCGCCGATGCTGTTCTGTTGCGCGTAGTCGAGCCACTTCTTGATGTTCTCGAAGTCGTTCTCGACCTCATAGCTGTGAATGATGGCCCCGATGGCATAGCTCGCCTCCGCGCTCGTGGGCCACGCGTTCATGATGGCCTCGAAGCGCTTGCGCGACTCGTCCATGTGCCTGAAGTTGTAGTAGAAAGTCGCGATTTTGAACGCCTGCTCCACCGAGAAGTTGGTGTTCTCCTTGTGCACGAGCTTCATCGCCACGTACTTGTCGGAGTGGCCGACCCACGTGTCGATGTGCGCCGGCAGCTTCTCGGCCTTCAATCGCACGACCTCGGTCGTCTGCGGCTTCTTCTTGCCCTTGGGCTCGGGCGGATCGACCGCCTCGGTCGCGAGCAGCTTGTCCGGGGCCCGCTTGGCGTTGACCTCGTCTTCAAACCACTGCTCGACCGCCTTGATGGCCGAGAACGCCGACGCCTCGCGATACTCGGTCTTGCCCGGGACGTCCCGCACGCCGCCGTAGGCCTCCGCCGCCTCCAGGTACTTGCCCGAGAAGTAGAGCGCCTCGGCCAGCAGGTACCGCATCTGATAGGCCTCGCGGTGATTGGGATACTGCGCGAGGTAGTCTCGATAGGCGGCGATCGCGATATCGTATTCGCGCCTGGACTCGGCCAGCTTCTTGCTGTCCCCGGTGCGCTTCGCTTCGGCCTTGGCCTCCTGCGCGAGGCGGTTGTGCACGAGCGCCTTCTGCCGCAGCGCGACCTCGACGAGCCGTGTGGCCCGCCCCGTGGCCTTGGGGCTGTTCATGTTGGCCTGGTACCACGCCGAACCCTTGCCATAGAGCTTGGCCAGGTCCTCGCGCGACTTGGCCGACATCACGAGGTCCCCCGCCACGTCATAGGCCTCGATCAGCCGCTCGTGGTACTCGGGGTTCTTGGGGTTGAGCGGATCCCGGTCGATGAGCCGCTGATACACCTGAGCGGTTTCTTCGTACTTGGTCTTCTCATGGAGATCGTAGAGCGCCTTGGCGTACTCCTCCATGATCTCGAGCTCGAACTTCTGCCCGTCGTTCAAGTAGGCCAGGGCGCGCGCCACGCCACGCCCCGGGTCCGGCTCGCCGTCCCCGTCCCAGTCGTCCTCGGCCAGCGACCGCGCCAGGTACTGAATGGCCTCCGACCGAAGCGCAGTGGCCGATTGGCTGAGGGCCCCGCCGACCTTGCCCTTCGTCTCGTCGTAGTGCGCGATGAGCTTCTTGAAGCCCTTGATGGCCGAGTCGAAGTCCGGCTTCTGGAAGTGCGTCCACGCGAGCTTGTAGAGGATCATCGCGTAGAACTTGGAGTCCTTGTAGCGCGCCGCGGCAAGGTAGGAGAGCTCCGCCTTCGTCCACTGGCCGTAGTCGAACCAGTATTCGCCGACCCGCAGCAGCGCCTCGGCCGCGTACTCGCTGTCGGGGTAATTCTGCGCCAGGTCGAGCCACGCGTCGCGCGCCTTCTCGTCCTCACCCTCTTCCTGGAGGCAGTAGCCGCGCATGTAGAGCACGACGTCTCGATACCGGTACTTGTCGAAGCGCCGCAGGATCTCGGCGTAGAGCTTCATGGACTCCGAGTAGTCCTTCTTGGGTGACTCCGGCTCCTCGGGCAGCTTGCCGCGGTCGAACAGCGCCTTGTCCTTCTCGTACTGCTTGTACTGGCCGCGGACGTCGACCTGAGTTTTCTCGTAGTAGAGCTCCGCCAGCCGGAACATCGTGTCCGGCGTGTGCTGCGGATGGTCGGGGTAGCGGTCGATGAACTTGCGCAGCGCGGCCATTGCCTCGTTTCGGCGCTGCTGCTGGACGATGTCGATGTCGTCGATCCGCTTCTCGAAGGCCTTCTCGATGAACTGCTGGCGCTTCTTGACCTCCTTGAGCACGACGAGCTTGGCCTCGCCGTCATAGTCCAGCGTGGAGTCCTTGAAGCGCTCGGCGGCCTTCTCGACCTCCTCAGTCAGCCGCTTCTTGGCGTCCTCGTCCATCGGCACGAGCGACTCTGGCGGAGGCGTGCGCGGCAGATCGGCTGCCGGGGCCCCACGCGGCAGCGCGAGCAGCAGGAGGGCGGTAGCGGTAGCTCGAATCATCACGGCGACAGGTTCACCCGCCCTAGTCCTTGATCAACTTCTGCAACGTCTCCTCGAGCTGCTGGAGCTGCTCGGTGCGCTCCTTCTGTAGCTCTGAGATCTTGTCGGACTCGACCCGCTTGCGCTTCCACGCGACGTCGACCAGACCGAGGTCCGCCTCCAGGACGACCTCCGAGAGCCGCTTGTGCGCCACCTGGAACAGCGGCACCCCGATGTCGCGCGCGAACTGGTCGCTGCTCTTCTGGAAGCCATCGACCTCACGCCGGTAGCCCGCGATGAGCTGCTTCTCCGAGTCGACCTGACGCTTGTAGTCCGCCACCCGCGCGCTCGCGGCCGTTTGCAGACGGGACAGCAGCCGCTGCAGCCGCTCGATGTTGCCAGTCAGCCGCCGCGACTGGTTCCGGAGCGCGTCCGCGAAGCGGCGATCGTCACCCGCGAGCCGCGCCAAGGGCGCCTCCAGGAGCTCGGCCTCCTTGCGGTGCTGCTCGATCAGGCGCTTCTTGAGCGACGACTCATCGCTCGCGACGAAGTCACCCGCGCCGACGCGCGTGTTCTCGGCCGTGATGCGCTCCTTGACCTTGGTCAGCTCCTCGTAGGACTTGCGCAGCTCGGCCTTCTCCCGCTCGAGCTCGTCCAGCAGCTTCTGCTCCTGGTCCTTGTCGAGCTTCTTGCCCTTCTCGGAGTAGCGCGCCTCGTAGATCCACTTCTCCATGGCCTGAAGCTGGTCGCGCACCTGCTTGAGCTCGTTTTCGACGAGGAACACATCGCGCCGCAGATCCCCAAAGCGGCGATTGACGCGGCGCAGGCGCTCCTCAAACTCGCCGACCGTCTTGGGCATGCGCTCGAACTCCTCCTCGGGGCGCCGCCGGGAGGAGACAAGGACGTCGTAAACCCCTTTCTCGGACGGAGACATGCGCGAGACGGCGAGCTGCCCCTGGGCGTCGAGGTTGAGCTTGGAGAGTCCGATGAGCCCGTTCTCCTGGACAATGATGCGCGTCCAGGCGGCCTTGAGCTGCGGGAAGATCTCGATGAGGTTCTGCCCCGTCAGCGCGTGCTCGAGCTCGGCCACCATGCCCTCGGTCTCCTTCACGTCCCGGCGCGCGTAGGACATGTCGTCGAACACATTGACGACGTCCTTGAGTTGCTCGTCGGTCTCGATCCACTTGGAGGCCCGCTCCGAGAGCACCGCACCGACCTGAAAGTTGTCCTCGCGACGGCGCAGCAACCAAGCGAAGTAGCCCGCGAGGTTGCCGGGCTTCTGAGCGAAGCGGTCGAGCTCGTCTCTCAGCGGCGCGAACTTCTGGACGATGTCGTTGTAGGTCTCGATGGCCAGGTCGCCCTGCTCGAGCAGGATGTTGAGGCGGCCGCGGAGCACGTTGGCCTTGGTGGCGAGCTGCTCCTCTTCACAGGTCAGCAGCAGGATCTCCAGCGCGTTCAAGGCCTTGTCGAGCTGCTTGCGGTGGATGTAGGCCCAGCTCATCTCGTAGAGGGCGATGTGGAAGTTGGGGGAGTTGCGGTCGATCTCCTGATAGACGTCGACCGCCTTGGCGTCCTGCTTCTGCTCCAGGTAGAGGCGGCCGAGCGCGAGCTGGGCGAGCTCTCGAATGCGCTTGTCTCGCTTGGTCTTCATGCGCTCGTCGGGCAAGGCGACGATGCGCGAGAACGCGGCGATGGCGTCGGCGAACTGCTTCCGCTCCGTGGCGACCACGCCGATGTAGTACTGCGCGCCCGCGTACGACTTGGACCGCGCCTGCACGAGCGAGAACGCCGTGAGCGCCTCCAGTGAGCGGCCGAGCCGATAGAGGCCCTTTCCGTAGCTGTATTGCAGGTCCCCCGATCGGCCCGGCAGGCGCTCGGCGCGCTCGACGGCCGCCTTGAGCCCCAGCGCACGACGGTGATCGAGGCCGATCTCGATCATGAGCCCCAGCGCCTTCTGGTACATGTCTCCGGCGCTCGGCATCGCCAGGACCTGCTCCAGGGTCTCGCGCGCGGTCAGATGGATCTTGAGGCGATAGAGCGACATGGCGAGCTGATAGAGCACCTGCGGCGCCTCGCGCAGCTCGCGAAAGCCCGGCATGCGCGTAGCGTCCATGAACAGCACGGCGGCGTTGCCGTAGTACTTGAGCTCGTAGTAGACGCGCGCATCGACCAGCCGCTTCTCCAGCGTATAGAAGCGGCTCTCGGTGATGGGGTTGGCGACCTCGTCCTCGAGGCGCTTGATGTTGGACTCCGCGTTGCCGAGATCGATGTCGACCTGATGGAGCAGACGCTCCGCAGTGGCGGAGCCCACCTCATCGGCGCGCGCGACGGCGGGAGCGGCGCACGCCACCGCGAGCGCCATCAAGACCGGGCGGAGGCACCGCACGACTACTCTTCCTTCTTCTCCTCTTCGTCGTCGAGGTTTGAGTCACCCTCGCCGAGGCGTTTGGCGTTCTCCTTGGAGTAGCGGAACTGCTGGACCTCGTACTTCACGTAGGGCTTCTGCTCGAGGTCCGCGGTCATCCCGCCGCGCTCGTAGCCGACGACCTTGATGCGCGCGATGCGACCCTTCTGGGCATAGAACGTGTAGTTCGACTTGATCTTGAACAGGTAGCCGTCGATGTACTTGAACAGCGTCCCGTTGCCGCGGTAGACGAGCTCGACCGCCAGGATGTGGTTTCCGGGAACCGCGTTGCCGTTGAAGATCTCGAACTCGTTGCGCTTGTCGAGCGCGCCGTCCTTGTTGTCCTGGAAGTAGACCTTCTCGTTGTCCAGGTAATAGAGCACCTGCTCCAACGTAAACGACGAGCCCATCTCGTTCTTGTGGACGATGACGGCCCGCGCCTCCGCGATGACGTTGTGGAGGATCTGCTCCCGGAGCACCTGGAGCCGCTCCTTGGAGCGGAAGATCTTCTCCTTGAGCGTCGTGACGTTCTCTTCGAGCTCGTGGAGCTTCATGTCGTAGGGCGGCGGGGCATCGGCCCCGGGAAGCGCGTCTGTCTTCAAGGGCGGCTTGTCCGCCGGCTTGAGCGGCTCCTCGGCCTTGGGCGGCGACGGCGGAGAGATCTCGTCTGGAATCGGCGGCGCCGCGGACGCGGCCGAGGCGAGGAGCACCAGCGCGGCACATGCCTGCGGAAGCCCTTGGAGTTTCATCGGAGCTCCTCTTTCTCGGCGCGAGATCGCGTGGCTCGATCGGCGCTCAGGGTCGCTTCTACGGTTGGACCAAAGTCATCCCCAGGTCCTGATCGTCCCCTATAGCACCCGCCTACGACGTAAGTCAAAGAAGCCACCGGTGACCCAAACGCCTTGGAAAAAATTCCATGCGCTTCAGGCTGGCTCTGTCTCGACGTCTTCCGGTTGGCGGTCATGGGCGGTTCGCGTACTCCCGAGGAGGGTTTCGACTCTTTTCAGTACGAACTTGAGGCCGTCGCCGTTCTCTGTGGACGTGAGAAAAATTTCACCGGCTCCCGCCTCCTTGAGATCGGCCACGCAAAGCGATGCCCACTCAGCGTCCACCAGGTCGCACTTGTTGAGGCACACGACCCTCGGCCGCTCCAGGAGCGCTGGATCATAGGCCGCGAGCTCCCGCACGATGATCTCGTAGGCTTCGCGAGGGGGGACGACGTTGGCAGCGTCGATCAGATGGATGAGGACCCGCGTACGCTCGATGTGGCGCAGGAACTGGTGTCCGAGCCCGGCGCCGCTGCTGGCGCCCTCGATGAGCCCGGGCACGTCGGCGATGACGTAGGCGGAGCCACTCTTCGGGACGACCACGCCGAGGTTGGGGGTCAGCGTCGTGAACGCGTAGTCGGCGACCTTGGCCCGCGAGCGCGAGACCTTGCGGATGAACGTGGACTTGCCCGCGTTGGGCAGCCCCAGCAGCCCGACGTCGGCGATGAGCTTGAGCTCCAGCCGCACGCGGCGCTCCTCACCTTGGCCCGGCTCGCGCGAGCACTCGGGCCCCTGCCGCACGCTGCTCGCAAACCACGCGTTGCCGAGCCCACCGCGGCCGCCGCGCGCGATGACGACCTCCTGGCCGTCCGAGACGAGATCCCCGATCTCGTCGCCGGTCTCCGCGTCATAGATCAGCGTGCCGAGCGGCACGGCGATGCGGATGTCTTCGGCGTTCTTGCCGCGCTTGGTCGCGGTCTGCCCGTGCTTGCCGTGGGCCGCCTTGTAGATGTGGCGATATTGGCAATCGAGCAGCGTGGCGACGCTGGCGGCCGCGACCAGGATGATGGAGCCGCCGTTGCCGCCGTCGCCGCCGTCAGGGCGGCCCGCCGGCTTGAACTTCTCGCGGATGAACGAGATGCAGCCATTGCCGCCGTTGCCGGCCTTGGCCACGATGACGGCTTCGTCGATGAAACGCACGACGCCGCTCCTGTCGGTGATTGCGTGGGTCCCGGCCGGTGAGCCGGGAGAGAGCTAGGCGCGCGGCGGCGGAGGCGGCGTGCGCGGCGCGGCCACGGGGGCCGGCGCGGCGACGACGTCGACGGCGGGGAGCACGTGCACCCGCTTCTGGCCATCGCGGATGGTCTGGAACTGCACCACTCCGTCAATCAGCGAGAAGAGCGTCCAGTCCCGGCCGGTGCCGACGTTCTTGCCCGCCTTGCACGGCGTGCCGTTCTGCCGAACGATGATGCTCCCCGCGGTGACGGTCGTGCCGCCCGACGCCTTGATGCCGAGGCGCTTGGAGTTACTGTCTCGACCGTTGCGGCTCGAGCCCTGTCCCTTCTTGTGAGCCATGGTGCTCTCCCTGTCCTGTCGTGCGCCTGCGGCTACGCCGGCGGCTGGATGGCGGTGATCTTGACCTCGGTGAAGTCCTGGCGGTGACCGACCCGGCGCGCCACGTTCTTGCGGCGCTTGTAGGTGAAGATGCGAATCTTCTTGCCTTGGCCGTTCCGCACGATGGTCCCGGTGACCTGCGCGCCTGCGACGGCGGGCGTGCCGACGAAGAGCTGCCCGTCGTTCTCGACCAGGAGCACGTCGTCGAAGGTGACCGAACCACCGGCCTCGCCGGTGAGCTTCTCGAGGCGCAGCGTCTCACCCGGGGTGACCCGGTGCTGCTTTCCACCGCTGCGAATAACTGCGTACATGATTGACTCCATCCGTCCTGCCAGGGGCCGGGCCCGCCAGCGGAGGGCGAGTTGTAATGGCAAGCCCAGGGCGCGTCAAGCGTGTTTTTCGCGTTCGTCCACAGGCCGGATCTGGGCCAAGGCCGCCAACGAGGTCTCGTACGGTGCACGCGCGACGCCGCGCTCGGTGATGATGGCCGTGACGTAGCGAGACGGCGTCACATCGAAGGCCGGGTTGCGGATGCCCACGCCGACCGGGGTCAGCTGGCGGTCGCCCACATGCGTGACCTCCCGGGGCGTGCGCTCTTCGATGGGGATAAGGCCGCCGTGAGCCAGGCCGAGATCGAGCGTGGAGACCGGCACGGCCGCGTAAAAGGGGATCGTGCTCGCGTGACAAGCGAGCGCGACGCCGTAGGTGCCGATCTTGTTGGCCACGTCGCCGTTGCGCACGGTCCGGTCGGAGCCCACGATGGCGAGATCGACCTCACCTCGGGAGATGAGATGGGCCGCCGCGACGTCGGGAATGACCGTGACGTCGATGCCGTCCTGCTGCAGCTCCCAGGCGGTCAGGCGCGCCCCCTGGAGGTACGGACGCGTCTCGTCGGAGTAGACACGCACGCGCTTGCCGGCCGCGACCGCCGCGCGGATCACGCCCAGCGCGGTGCCGTAGCCGCCCGTGGCCAGGGCGCCAGCGTTGCAGTGCGTGAGGATGCGCGCGCCGTCGGGGACGAGCGCGGCGCCGTGAGCCCCTAGGGCCCGGTTGATGGCCACGTCCTCCTCCAGGATGGCCTGCGCTTCGGCGAGCAGAGCCGCGGTCGCGCCAGACTCGTCGCGCACCGACGCCCACCGCGTGCGCATGCGATCCAACGCCCAGAAGAGGTTGACCGCCGTGGGGCGCGTGCGTGCGAGCCGGTCGAGGGCGCCAGAAACCAACGCATCGCGGTCGGCGCCCGCGGGAGCGCGCGCAACGGCGAGCGCGACGCCCATGGCGGCGGCAATGCCGATCGCCGGGGCGCCGCGAATGACCATGTCCTCGATGGCCCGGGCGACGCCCTCGACGTCGACGTAGCGCGGGTAGTGCGCCTCGGCCGGCAACCGACGTTGGTCGAGCATGAGCACCGCCGGACCGTCGGCGTCCCAACGAATCGTGAACCAGGAGTCACCCATCGAGCACCTTCAGGAGCGCCTCGCGCACCAGTTGCGGGTTGGCCTTGCCGCCCATCGCCCGAATCACGTGGCCGACGAAGTAGCCAATCAGGTTCATGTTGCCTGCGCGGTACTTCTCGACCTCGCGCTGGTGCAGCGCCAGGACCCGCGACACCTCGACGTCGATGGCGGAGGTGTCGGTGACCTGCTCGCCGATCTCCTCGAGTACCGCGTCGAGCGCCTCACCGAGGTAGATCCGGGCGAAGACCTCTTTGGCCTGCTTCCCCGAAATGCGCCCGTCCTTGACCCGCCGCAGGAGGCGGGCCAGGTCGTCGGCCTCCACCGGGCAGTCCGCGATGGAGCGGCCGTCGGCGTTCAGGCGCCCCTTGAGCTCGCCGGCGATCCAGTTGGAGGCCGCCTTGGCCTCGGCGCCGGCTGCCAGCGCTTGCTCGAAGTACGCCGACAGCTCCTTCTCTCCCGTCAGCACCGCCGCGTCGTAGGGTGACAGAGCGTAGTCTCGCACGTAGCGGGCGCGCCGCTGCGACGGTAGCTCAGGCAAGGTCGCCATCAGCTCGGCCCGAAGTTCCGGCGGCACGTGCAGCGGCAGCAGGTCCGGCTCCGGGAAGTAG
>SXGT01023078.1_pt1 | contig 15654 bp, 15 predicted proteins | sample 3176221 | NCBI WGS metagenome assembly SXGT01 (sample SAMN11356862, study PRJNA531348) | freshwater metagenome | isolation source: freshwater sample F1-120 | place: China: Fuxian Lake, Yuxi | collected 2017-12-25
GAACTCGTCCGGCGTCATCGGGCTCGGCTGTGTGCCGATATCCTCGAGCCGCTTGATCACCTCCGCGTCCTTCAGGGCCGCCACAGTCGCCTGATTGAGGCGGTCGATGATCGGGCGCGGGGTGCCCTTGGGGGCGACGATGGCGAACCACGAGTTGGCGAGATAGGACGGCATCCCGGCTTCAGCCGAGGTCGGCGTATCGGGAATCGAGCGATGGCGTGTCTTGGCGCCCAGCGCGAGCAACCGGACCTGGCCGCCACGTGCCTGCTCCAGCACGTTGATGATGTTCTGGAAGCTGACGGGAACCTCGCCGGAGATCAGGTCCGTCACCAGCTGGCCGGTGATGCGGTATGGCAGATGCCGCATCTTGACCCCGTTGAGCAGCTCGAACTGCACGCCCGCGAGATGCTGCCCGCTGCCCGGCCCGACCGACGAGTAGGTGATCTTGTCGGGGTTGGCCTTGGCGTAGTCGACCATCTCCTTCAGCGTCGTGTAGGGCGCCTTGGCGCTCACAGCGATGACGATCGGGTTGATGGTGAGGTTGGTGATGGGCTCGAAATCCGTCTCCGGATCGAAGCCGAGGTTCTTGAACAGCGTCTTGTTGACGGCGAGCGGGCCGCCGGCCGTCGCGCCAATTGTATAGCCGTCCGGCTCCGCGCGCTTGACGCTGGCGAGCCCCGTATTGCCACCTGCGCCCGGCATGTTCTCGAACACGAAGATGTTCGGCTTGCCGAGATTGACGGCGGCCTTCTCCAGCACGATGCGATAGACGACGTCCGACGCGCTGCCTGCCGCAAAGCCGACGTTCACGCGGACCGGGCGCTCCGGATAGGACTGGGCGGAGGCCTCGACAGCGAGCACAGCGCTGGCGAGCGCGAAGCAGGCGAGCCCGAGCCGGCGGACCGTTGAAGGCAGCATGGGTCACTCCAGTTGCGCGACGCGCTCAAACGTCGATCGGGGCGTCGACGAAGATCTTGTAGCTTTGGGACTTCGGTTTGTCTTTATCCTCGGCGTTCACGTAGGATATCGAGCTCATGCCCTTCAGTCGTGCCGGCAGAACCATCACCCTGATGAAGCGCGAGGCACGGTCAGCGGCGGCCTGGGCGAACACCGGGATGGGGCCAGCCTCGAACCACGCGGTGCCAGGTGCATAGCTGGTCGAATGGCCGTTCGTGTCGATACGTATGCCGCCTTCGATGAGGCAGCGGATGCCGGGGCCCTGATGCGTGTGCAGGTAGGCGCATCCGCCCGGCGGAAAGGCAACACTGTCGGCGCGAAACAGCACGGCATCCGCGATCGGCCAGTCGAGCGGCGCTGTGAGCTTGGGGCGCGTGTAGCCGGCGCTCGCACTCGCCGCGGTGAGGGGCGCGCCAGTGGGGACAAGCTCGAACCGCCAGAGAGCCGCGCCGGTGGTGCCTGCCACGATGCGAGCTGCGCCGCTGCCACACCAGGCCGAATCGTCGCCGAACGCTGTGCCGCCGACATCGATCGAGCCGTGCGCGACGTAGACGACGCGGTTGGCCTTGTCGGCCGGTAGCTCGAGCACGGCGCCGGAATGCAGGCTGTCCTCGACGAGGCGCAGCTCGAATTTTGCAGTGGTCATGTGCGAAATGCTTCCTGTGGATGTCGATGCCGGCGACAGCCTATCGCACAACGGTGCCGCACAGGAAATCCGCTCGCGTCAGAACGAGCCACCGGTCGAGAAGCCATCGCCGCCGCTGTCGTTGTCGCTGCCCCCGCCACCGCCGCCGGACGGGAGCTCGAACGGCGGCGTCCAGCCGCCCCGCGTGCCGGGCTCACGCCATTCCCCACCGCGCGCGCCCTCGCCGCCGCCCGGCATCGGAAACGGACACGGGAAGGTCGGCGAGCCGAAGTCGGGACGGCCGCGCGAAGGCCGCGTGCCGAACCCGCCGCGCAGAATGTCCGACAGGATGCCGCTGCGCACGACGCCTTCGAGGATCTGCACGAGCACGCCCGCGATCTCGCTGTCGTTGCGGAACGTTGCGTTGGGATGATCGAAGCCGGACGTGCGGAAGCGGTCTCGAACCTTCTCGACGTCGCTGCGCCGCTCGGCGAGATCGCGCGCTGTCTTACGCAAGCCGGCGGCCTCCTTCTCCGCCGCCGTCAGCCGCTCATCGAGCCCGCCGATGCGGCGCACGATCATGTCGTCGGTCGGCGTTTGAGTGCGCTGTGCCTCGCGATAGAGCGTGCCAATGTCGTCCTGCGCATCTCCTTCCGCGATCGTCTTCAGCGCCTCGCCGTAGGCGGCGTCGCTGCCGGTGCCCGTCAGGCCGGCCCGCTGCGTTTCGATCTCTTTGAGCTGGGCTCGGCGGCGCTCGGCGTTGGCGTCGGCTGCCGCGAGCTTGTGGCGAGCTTCCGCCAGGGCCCTCTCCTTGGGCTCGATCCCAGCATCGATCATCGCCTGGCGCTCGAGCGCGGCGATCGACATCTTGACGTCTTCGGCAGCCTTGCGCTGGCGGATCGCATGCTCGCGCAGGCGCAAGGGAATCTCGATCAGCATCGCGTAGCTTGTGCGGGCCTCGGCGAAGCCGATGAAGTCGGCGACCTTGCGATCCATCATGCGCGCGACGTTACCGGCCGCATATCTGGACGTGCCGAACTGGCGGCCCCAAAGGTAGGCGAAAAGCACGTCGCCGTCGTAGGGTTTCTTCTTTGCGCCGAGCTCGGCTTCGGATTGGGCCGCCTTCTTCTCCGCCTCGCCGGCAATGCGCTCCGCCGCCGCATACGACTTGCGCGCATCGGACCAGGCAGCAGTTCCCTTGATGCTTTCCTCCGCCCGCGCTCGGATCACGTCGACCGCATCGAGGGCGGCCTCGACATCGGCGGCCTTGCTGTTGCGCTCGGCCTCGGCTTGCTCGACCTCTGCCAGGGCGGACTTGTGCTGACCGTTCAGCGCTTCGAGCCGCAGGCGCCGGCTCTCCAGGATCTGCAGTGCGCGCTGCTCGGACGCGTCGAGGTTGCGCACGAGCCTGCCGGCCGACATCTCGTCGAGCTTGATGCGGGCAAGCTCGCGCAAGGCATTGGCACGCTCGCTGCGCAGGCGCTCCGCCTCGGTCGCCGCAGAAGCCATCGCGCCGTCGAGCTGGCCTTCCTCGCGACGCAGCTTCGCCAGCGCGCCTTCGATCTCGCCCAGCGTCTGTCGTCCTGTCCACATGCGCTGTCAGATGGGAGCAGAGGGTTGGGAATTGGGAGGCGGCGGATTGGCGCCAAGGTCAGTGCCATGGTCCGCGGCTAGCAATACCGAACTCCCCACTCCCAACTCCCTTCTTCCTACCATTTCGTGATCATGCCGCCCTCGTAGGGCATCAGATAGTCGACACTCAGCGTGCCGCGCCGCTTCACGCCGTAGCGGTTCTTCTGCACGATGCCATCGTCGCGCTTGTCGGCGGCGACCGCGTCGAACGTCGCCTGCGGAACGCGCACACCGAACCGGTCGACGACGCTCGTCTCCCCGGTTTCCTCGTTGCGAATGGACAGGCTCAGCTTGCGGCCGTTCGGCCCGATCGGCTCGACGATGATGTAGTAGTTGCGCTGCGTGGCCCCCTTGGGCGGCCGGCGCCACACCCCGGTGGTTTCGCCCGGGCGTGAGACGATGGTGAGCGTGTACTCGGCCGCGACGTCGTCGCCGAGGCGCTTCATCTCTGCCGCGACCTTCTGCATCGCCGCGCGATCCTGGTCGCGGATCGCCCGCTCGCCGTCGGCCAGCAACTGATCCGCGCGCGGCTTGATCGCGGTGTCGGTCGCGATCCTGATCATGTCGGCGTGCACCTGCCGGATCGAGCGCGGCAACGTCTCCGTCGTCTCGATGCGCGCCTGCTCCTCGGCGAGCTGGGCGGGCCGGGTGACGGTGAGATACTGATAGCCGCAGGTCGACAACAGCAAGGTCGCGGCCACCGCGGCGATGGCACCATAGCGCTTGCGGGCAACCCAAGCCTCGAGCAGCGTGCGCTGCCACGACGGCGGCTTCGGCGTGTAGGTAAACCGGCTCTCCTTCAGCGCCTTGACGCCCTGGGCCAGCACCTCGTCCGACACCTCGATGCCCTGCTGGCGGTAGATCTCGCGCAGTCGCTCGATCAGCTCGCCCTCGCGCGCCTCGTCACCGAGCTCGCGCCGCACGAGATCCTCGCGATGTCGGATCGTGTCGACCACGTCCATCGCGATCATGACGTCGTCGAGCTTGTGGGGCTTATGCTCGGCCTGCGGCTGTGAGGCAGGCGAAAGCAAAGGTGTTGTAAGCGCGGTATCGATCATGACCCATATGTAGCACTGCTGACCAGATATGGTAGACTTGAGTTACTTGGAATGGCCAACCAAATTAACGTCGGAGATCGAAAGGTATGCTCGATATTACAGGCGATGCGGAGGAATTGGCCCGCCGCCTTGCCCGCAAGATCGGCAAGTCGCCCGAGGACGTGGTACGCGACGCCCTTGAAGCCAGCGCCCTGATGCATGGCTTGGCCGAGCCCGAAGCCGAGGAAAAGGGTGCAATGATCGCCGCGGCCGAGGCAGTTATCCGTCGATATTGCAGCCTGCCTCTGCTCGACGATCGTAGCGCCGACGAAATCCTGGGCTACGACGATCACGGTCTGCCCGCATGATTGTCATCGAGACATCTGCCCTGATTGCAATCATCGAGGACGAGCCAGAAAAGGCGCGGTTTCTTCAAGTGATAGCCGACGACGGCTCTGCCCGAATGTCGGCGGTCAGTCTCCTCGAAGCCGGGATGGTTGTCCGAAGTCGCCGTGGAGAGAAAGGCATCGATCAGCTCTATTCCTTGTTGCTGGCAATGCACATCATGATCGTGCCCTTCGACGAAGCTAACGCCCGAGCCGCGATCTTGGCATTCGACAAATATGGAAAGGGCATGGGAACTGCGGCAAAGCTCAACCTCGGCGACTGTGCGTCCTACGCCCTGGCGAAGATGCTAAACGTGCCACTCCTGTTCAAGGGCGACGATTTCAAGGCAACCGACATCTTCGCCGCCGTTTAGTTTCGCGCGAGTTGTGGAGCATGAAGGAAACCGAAGACATCCTCTGAATACGTTCGCGTCTGTCATGCAACGGCGCAGGATCTGCGACGAAGCACTCTTTTCGCGCAGAGAGTCCAGAAGACGCTTGGGCATCACCCTTGTCTGCTTTCCCACATCTGAATTGCGAAACTGTTTTTTGCTACAGTGACGGGGCCTTCAATTCGCCTGCGAGTATGTGATTTCCGCCTCACCCCGGTCCCGGCAGCGCCTCGATGGCCGAAGCGAGGCGGGCGACGCGCTTCTTGCCGGCCTCGACTGCCTCGCGGATCTCGGCGGAGTTCTGTGTCGAAAGCTTCCTCATCTCGGCGATGATCTCGCCCGAGCGCTCCTGGAAGCCGACCACGCTGTCGACCAGCTGCTTCACTGCGTCGGCGCGGATGGTCGGCCCGTAGCCGGCGCGCACCGCTGCCTCCTGAACCTTGTCGCCGATCTTGGCGAGATCCTCGAGCGACTTCGACATGCCTTCCTTCATCGCATCGAGCGTCTTGGTCGACTCGTGCAGGCCGAACATGCCGGTGAACGAGGCCTTCAGCGCGGTCAGCACGCTGTCGTTGGTCGAGAAGAACGACACCGCCTGGCTGTAGACGCGCTCCTTGGTCGAGGTCAGCTGCATCAGCCGGGCCATGATGACCTCCGACGTATTGTAGCCGATGGTCATGTTGTCGGAGAGGTCCTTGGCGATCTGGAAGCGCTTCTCCTCCTCTTGCGTCTTGCGCAGCTCCTCGTCGCGCGCAAGCTCGAGCCTTGCGCGCTCTGCCGGCTCGGTTCCCTTGAAGGTGGCGACCAGCTCGGAAGACTCACCCAGCCGCTTCTTGGCCGCATCGAGCTTGGTCGTCGCCAACTGCAGGATCTCGAGCGCCATCACCTCCGCGTGCTTGAGGGCGCCACGGTAGTCACGGTAGGCGTCGAGTATCTTGGCCTCGCGCTCGATCTGGTTCTTGGTCTCCTTGGTGACTGCAACGTAGACGCCGCGGATCTTGTCGAAGCGGTCGGAAATATCGCCACGCGCGATCTTCATCCAGATGTTGGTGCCGCGCTCGAGCATGTCGACCTTGCCGTCGGCGACCTGATCGACCAGCCGCTTGGCGTCATCACGGATCGAGTTGAAGCCGTTGGTGATGGTCTGATAGCGCTCGCCGATCTCCATCTTGGAGGTCTGCTCGCGCACGACCTCGTTGAACGCCTCGCCCTGCTGCAGCGTGCGGGCGATCATGGTGATCTTGTCCTTGTCGAGGTCGGCGATCTTTTCGAGCAGGGCGTTGATCGGCGACGGCTCTGCCTTGCCGCTCGGCAGGAGCCCCATGTCACGCAATGTACCGGACGCCTTCTCGAGGTACTGCATTGGGGACTTCGCCGGGACGTTTGCCATACTCTCCTCCTGAACTTCGAAGTCGTGGTTGGTCAGGTGCGCGCTGGATGCGCGCGCGCCAGCACACGCCGCGGCATGGACCGCAACTGCGATGGTTTGCCCAACGCCCGCGTCCGTCCGCACTCTGCCCAATGGTAGCCGCTCGCTGGCATCGAACCAAATGCATATTGCGATGCCGCTGTTCAATATCCTCAATGGAACCGAGCTCGACCAGGATCTGATCGGCAATTTCGGCCCGGACCGAATCTCCGGGTTCGGCGGCAACGACGTCCTGCTTGGCGGCCTCGGGATCGACATCGTCGATGGCGGCACGGGCGCAGTCGTGATGCAGGGCGGCGTGGGCGACGATCTCTACCGGGTCGACAACTTCGCCGATGCCGTCAGCGAGGAAAGCGCCGGCTCTGGCATCGACGACGGCGGCATTCGCCTCTCAAGTCAACATCGCCGCACCAGGCACCAGCACGCTCGTGACAGTCGACGGTGTGAGCACGATCCTGCTGCAAGGCATCAACGCCAGCACCGTGCCGCAGACCGACTTCCTTCTGCTGTAGGGCATCAGTCGCGGGGCGGCGAAGCGAGCGCTATCCGGGCTTGCGCGCCTTCGCCTGGCGACCCCAGCCCTTCTCGGCGGTGATCTTGCCGTCGAGATAGACGGTGCGACCGCGCACGATCGTGCGCACCGGCTTGCCCTTGACGCGACGGCCGGCATAGGGGCTCCAGCCAGTGAGGCTCAGCACGTCGGCGTCGCGGATCTCGTAGCTCCTCTCCAGGTCGACCAGCACTAGATCAGCGTCATAGCCAGGCAGGATGTCGCCTTTTCGATCGAGCCCGAACAGGCGCGCGGGCGCCGTCGATGTCGCCTCCACCACGCGCTCGAGCTTGATCTTGCCTTCAAGCGCCGCGGTCAGGAACATCGACAGATAGAACTGCGTCGAGGGCGTGCCAGTGTGCGCCTTCCAACCATCGGTCCAGCCGATCTCCTTCTCCTCGCGGGTGTGCGGGGCGTGATCCGTGGCGACGATGTCGATAGTGCCGTCGCCAAGGCCCTCCCACAGCCCTGGCACGTTCTTCTCCGGCACCCAGTAGGACAGCGCATACGAGCCGAGCCGCTCGATCGCCGACCAGTCGCAGCCCAGGAACAGCGCCCACGGATTGATCTCGCACGTCACCTTCTGCCCGGCGCGCTTGGCCTGCCGGATCATCTCGACGCTGCCCGCCGTCTGCGTGTGCAGGATGTGCAGGTGGCAGCCGGCCGCGCGCTGCAGGCGCAGCAGCATCGCGATCGCCGTCTCCCAGATGACGCCGTCGTGCGCGGCATAGGCCTTGGCGTAGGCAAGCGCATCGCGCTGCTGGCGCTCCCAGTAGTCCTTCTCGATCACGTCCATCAGCGCCTGGTCGTGCGGATGCACCATCAGCGGCATGCCGGCCGCCTTGCACTGGCGCATGATCTCCAGGATGCGGCCATGATCGTGCACGCCGATGCCCGGCATGTGCGGATAGCTGCGGCCCGTGTCGACCACCATGAAGATCTTGAACGCGGCGATCCCCTGCTCGGCCATGCGGGGGATCTCGTCGGGAATCGTCGGTGCCGGATTGAAGTTCCAGTCGACGACGGCGTCACGCTCGTAGATCGCGAACTGGCGCTTCAGCAATTCGAGCGAGTTGGGCGGGGGATTGACGTTGGGCATGCCGACGCTGGTTGTCACGCCGCCGGCCGCGCACTGCAGCGTCGATGAATAAATCGTGTCCTTGTACTCGTAGCCCTTCTCGCTGCCCTCGCGATGATGGGAGTGCATGTCGATCACGCCCGGCAGAATGGCGAGGCCGCTCGCGTCGATGGTCTCAGCCGCCTTCGGCTCGTTGCCTGGCCCGTAGATGCCGGCGATGCACCCGTCCTCGATGCCGACCGACGCGCGGAACCGCCCCTTGGCGGTGATGACCTCGCCATTGGTGATCAGAGTGTCCATACGGCTCCTGTGCGTTCCATCCGCGAAAAATTAGAATTTCCTGATGTGCCTACTTCTGCGGAGGCTGAACCGCCGCCTTCATGTCGACGATCTTCGATGTCGCTGAGGCAGTCGCCCGCAGGCTGTCGATCGCCTTCAGGAACTCCGCCGTGTTGCCGGGCACGACGGCCGTGCCGCCGGCGGTCAGCCGCTCGGCCACGATCGGGTCCTTCAGCGCCTCGATGGTGTCGTTCATGATCTTGTCGCGTGCCGCCGGCGCCACGTTGGGCATGCCGAAGATGCCGACGAGACCATCGAACTCGAGCGCGGGAAAGCCTTGCTCCCTGGCGGTCGGTACGCCGGGCAGGATTGTCTCGAACCGCTGCGCATTGGTGAGCGCGATCACCTTCAGCTTGCCGCTCTGCACCGCCGGGCGCACTGTCGCGTAAGCCGATGAGTAGACTTGGATACGGTTCTCGCCGAGATCGTTCACCGCCTGGTTGAGATCGCGATATGCGACGCGCGCGATGTCGAGGCCCGCTGTCTTTGTGAACGCCAGCATCTGGAAGTCGTTGAGGCCGGTGACCGCCGACCAATTCATCTTGCCCGGATTCTTCTTCACGAGGTCGACGAACTCCTTCAGCGTGCCGACGCCGAGCGCCAATGGCACCGACACCGACACAACGGTTACGGTGGTACGCACGATCGGTACGATGTCGGCGGGATTGTAGGGCAGCTTGTCCCGCGTGAACGGGTGGGCGATGTAGATGGCAGCCGGTCCGAACAGAAGCGTGTGATCATCGTTGGCGCCGAGGAACGCGGTGATGGCCACGAGGCCGTCGCCGCCGGCGCGGTTCTCAACCACCACCGGATGCCCCCACTTGGTCTGCAGCCGGTCCGCCAGCAGGCGTGCCGTGATGTCCGCGCCCGAGCTGGGCCCCAAGGGAACGATGAACTTGACTGTTCTGCCCGGCCAGCCCTGCGCGCTTGCCGACGCAGCCGTCAGGACGCTCATGCCGAGCGCGAGCCAGGCCAACATGCGAAGCCTCGTCATTGCATCCTCCCCATCGATCGGGGCTGTTGCCCCGCCTCGAGACAATACACGGCGCCGGCCCGCCGGCAACTGGCGCCGGCCACGCAGCAGGGCCATCGCTCGACCGGCAGCCTCGGCGCGACATCAACGAGGATGGCAGCCGCGGCCGATGCCTACTTCACCGCCAGGATGGCCTTCGCGCGTTCGATGATCGGCTTTGGTGTCGCGTAGGCGTCGCCCACGAACTGTTCGATCGCCTCGCCGCTGATCGGGCTGATGTCGATGCGCAGCTTCTCGGCATCGGCGAGGAATTGCGGGTCTTGCATCGTCGCCATGAAAGCATGGCGCAGCGCCTGCTTGCGATCGGCGGGGATGCCGGGCGGGGCGAGGAACGGCCGGCCCATGATGGTGCTGCCGACGACCAGCGACAGCACCTTGCGATCCTCCTCGCTCCTGGCCATGTCCATCGCCCACGGCGCATCGCCGAGCTCGGCTACCTTCTCGATGCCGAGCTGTATCACCGTGCGCACGAGCCGCTTCTGCAGCCACTCCGGTCGCTGCGCCTTGATACCGTCGTAGACCTGGCCGCACATCGCCTCGATCTCGCCGCGCTCCAGCGCGAGCATCAGGCCCGAGGTGCCCGCATAGCCGCCGACGAGCTTGAGATTGAGGCCGAGCACACTCTTCAGCGCCAGCGGATAGGTGATCGTGCTGGTGCCCGAGGTGCCGACGACCAGCTCCTTCTCGATCAGGTCCCGGGCCGTCCGCACCTGGCTCGTGTGCCAGGCGATGCATACCGAGATCGACTTCGAGGCGCTGCCGATCCACGTGAATTTGTGCGCATCGAACTGGGTGCGCACCGTGCCGAGCAGGGCATCGATGGCAGTGGTATCGGCGACAAGACCAATCTCGGTGCCATCCTTCGGCGCGACATTGTAGATCGCGTTTGCGGCGATGATGCTGCCCGCCCCGGGCTGATGCTTTACGACAATCGAGGGATTGCCGGGGATGTGCCGCCCCATGTGCCGGGCAACACCGCGGGCATACGCATCGAACCCGCCGCCCGGGTTGAAGCCGACCACGAGCGTGATCTGGCGGTCCTTGTAGAACTCGGCAACGGGCTGGGCCTGCGCTGTCGCCAGGCGCAATAGCAAAGCTATCGCTGCCGCCACCAGCTTGAAGACTGCTGTATTGCCCACGTCGGTCGCCCCCTTCGTTCGGGCTGCATTGTCGCCACGGCAAGGCTCTCCCGCAAGGCTCGACACCAGCCGGGACTTTCAGGCCGGCGGCGACTGCCGGCAGACAGTAGCTCTTGTTCGCGCCTCGTCTCGCACCCATTATGGCAGGACACGTAGAGGATTGGAGGATGGGATGAGCGCAGAGAAACGTGTGAAGGAGCTGGGGCTCGAGCTGCCGCCGGTGATGAAGCCCGTCGGCAATTACGTGGCGGGCGTGAGGACCGGCAATCTGTTGTTCATGTCGGGATGCGGGCCGCGCCTGAAGGATGGCAGCGCGATCACCGGCAAGCTCGGCGATACGCTGACGATCGACCAAGGGTACGCGGCGGCACGCCATGTCGGCCTCAACATGCTGGTCAACATCCGGGAGGTGCTGGGCTCGCTCGACAAGGTCAAGCGCGTCGTCAAGGTGCTCGGCATGGTCAATGCAGCCCCGACCTTCAACGACACGCCGAAGGTAATGAACGGGTTCTCCGACCTGCTCGTCGACGTGTTCGGAGAAGCCGGCCGCGGCGCGCGATCAGCCGTCGGCATGGTGACCCTGCCAAGCCAGATCGCCGTCGAGGTCGAGATGGTGCTGGAGGTTGAAGGATAGGCGGCCGGGGCTGCTTTTCTCATTCAGCCTGCTGTGTGAGTGGCCGACAGCGGGTCCGGGCCCTACTTCTTTCAGACCGCGAACTAGCGTATAGCCACTTGCACGGGCGCGGCGAGCACAACGTGCGCGAGACGGCCTGAGCCTTGCGTCAGGGGCAATAACATTTTGGTCCGGCCGGTTGGCGGGGCGTGATCAGGGACATTCAAATAGTTGATTCCGAGTGATATATTGAGTTGTGTCGCATCCAGAGGGCGTGCGACTTCAAGTGGCGGGGGATTCAGTGTGCGAGGCGGTGACGGGTTTGGGTGTCCACTTACGTTGCTATTCTGTGATCATGTGACCGTCAGTACGGGCTGGCTGGCAACCGCTGCCCCACTGTTGCCGCGGGGGCCTGCGATTTTGACGACAGCGAATGCCGAGGGAGAAATGGCATGACTGGAATTTCGGGATTGCGGGTCGCGATGCTGGCCATCGTGGCGTTGCTGGTGGCGCAGGTGCTGCCGGCGCAGGCGCAACTCGTCGATACGCCGCAAAACCTCGTCAAGGCCTGGGCAGAAGCGTATGCTTCCCGGCAGGGCGATCCGATGGCGCGCGTCTACAGCTCGGATGCCCACTATTGGGGCACCCAGTCAAAGGAACCGTCGATCGGCATCGACAACATCAAGCAGCACTACGCGCGGACCGGGCAAAGCGTCTCGGAGCGCGGCGCAGTCGTCACGAAGATGCAGGTTGCCCCGCGCAAGCGGGTCACCCTCGTGACCGGCACCATGGAGCTAAAGGCGAAGCTGAAGGACGGCGCGGCGCGCAGCAACCAGGCCCGGTTCTCCATGACCATCATCCGTGAGTCGCGTCGCCAGTGGTCGATCCTCAGCCATCACATCTCGCTGGTTCCGAACTGATCATCGCTGGCGCTTACGCGGCTATGCAGCAGCGCGCCGTGGCGGAAAGCCTGGGAGCAACGGCACCTTGGCCGTCCGCAAGCCGATTGCCTTGAACTGCGCGCCCATACCGGTGGGCGACATCAGCCGCGCGACGCCTGCCTCGATGTCGGCCGCACGGACTGGATTGGCTGCCATCAGCCGCGAGGCCCGTTGCGCTATGCCGAGCGCGCCGAGGAGCTCGGCCTGAGTGATCGGGCCGTCGACCTCGAGGCCCACCCCGCGGCACTGTTGGGCGAGCCGGCCGAAATCGACCTGCGCGGTCAGATCCGCCTCGCCCGGCGAGGTGAGCGGATGCTCGTATCGGTGATTGCGGACGGCCTGCAAGGTACTGCCGCGCCGGTCCGATGCCGTGTCGCCATAGTCGATCAACAAGGCTGCCAGCTCGGTAATGCCTGCAAGGTCCTCCGCTACCAGCGGGTGGAGCACGCGCGTCTCGACGATGTCCGCGGGCCGGTCCGGTAGCAATCGGCCGGCCGTGTCGACCATGTAGAACTGCAGGCGCTCGTGCTGATCGACGCCGACGCAGCGAACGTCCCCGGAAGTATTCGCCCCGCCTCGGGTCACCTGCAGAACGACCTCCGCATCGAGCACTTCGTTGGCGATTGCGATCACGGGGCCGGGCTCACGATCGGGCGGCAGGCGCGGGTGCCAACTGATCTCGGTTGGTACCTGGCGCAGGGTAGCGCGTTGAACCTCCCGCAATGTCGGGCTTACCTCGACGAGGCGCACGCGAGCCGCCTCGATGAATGCCGGTACCCTGCCTGCCGCCCGCAACGCGTCGGACATCAGCGTGCCGCGGCCCGGGCCGTACTCCACCAGATCGAAACGCGAGGGCGCGCCCAACTGCTGCCAGACCACGACGCACCAAAGCCCGAGCAGCTCACCGAACACCTGGCTGATCTCAGGTGCAGTGACGAAGTCGCCCTGAGCGCCGATCGGTCGCCGCGTGACGTAATAGCCATGCTGCGGATCATAGAGGCAGGCGCGCATGAACTCGTCGACAGGCATTGGCCCCTCGCGCCGAATGCGCGCCACGAGCCGCGCCGCCAGCGCCGTCTCGCGTCGTTCCTCGGGGTCATAGGTCGACATGGCGCGATCGCTCAGGCCGCCCGTGCAGCCAGGCTGCGACTGTACCAGATGAACCACAGGCCAAGCAGCACCATCGGGATCGAGTAGGCGATTCCCACGGTCAGCGGCCCCACGTTCAGCGCATGACCGAAGTGCGGGGAGCGGAACAGCTCGCACAGCGACCGGGCGAGGCCATAGCCCACCAGAAACATGCCGGTCACGATTCCAGGCGTCTGCAGCGCGCCCCGATGATGCGTCATGAACCGCAGCAGGAGGAACAGCGCGAGCCCCTCGAGCGCTGCCTCGTAGAGCTGGCTCGGGTGGCGCGCGGTGGGCTCGATCGCGGGAAAGAAGATGCGGGCCTCGGGGAACACCATCCCCCAAGGAACGTCCGTCGGGCGTCCCCACAGCTCGCCATTGACGAAATTGGCGATCCGACCGAACAGCAGTCCGAGCGGGACCGCCGCAGCGCAGACGTCCATCGAGCTCAGCGCCGACACCCGGTAGGAACGCGCAAACAGCCAAATGGCGAGGCCGCAGCCCAGCAGCGCGCCATGGAATGCCATGCCGCCCTTCCAGACCATGGCTATCTCGGCCGGGTTGGCAAGATAGTGGCCGGGCTCATAGAGCAGCACGAAGCCGAGCCGGCCTCCCAGCACCACGCCGACGGTAATGTACAGCAAGAGGTCGTCGGTACGCGCAGCATCGAACGGCGCGGCGGCGCGCGGCCACAAGGCTGGTTGCGACAGCAGGCTGCGAATGTAGAGCCAGCCGAGGATCAGCCCGGCCATGTAGGCAAGGCCGTACCACTTCACTGCGAACGGGCCGATCTCGATGGCCACCGGGCTGAACTCGGGGAAGGTCATGGCGAACATGGTCATGGGCGTGTCCGGCCGGGCTGCCGTGAGAGCTGCTGCTGGGACCGTCGAGCGGCCTTTCGAACGCCATCTCTATCCGCTCGGCCGGATCTCGCCAGTGAGGCGCAGTGCCCCGGCCGCTTGAACGACGATGCCAGCCGCCCCATACATCTATTACAATGCCAACGCCGGGCGCGAGGACGAGACATGACCCAGACCAACAACCGCATCCTCGACGACCTCGCCAAGCTCATGACGGATGCTGCCGGCGCGGCGCAGGGCGTGCGTCGCGAGATGCAAGGCGCCGTGCGCTCGCAGGTCGAAAAGCTGCTGGCCGACGTCGATGTCGTCCGCCGCGAGGAGTTCGAGGCGGTCAAGGCGATGGCAGAGAAGGCCCGCGCGGAGAACGAGCGGCTCGCCGCGCGGCTCGCCGAGATGGAGGCGCGGCTCGCCGGCAAGGCTTGATGCCGCCAAGCTGTGAAACCGTCTCATCCCACCCCGCATCGCTGCGAAGCAGTTGCCGTTCACGCCGGCTGCGGACGCGTCACGTGCCATGCCATGATCCCGGCCATCACCAGGAGAGTGCCGGCCAGGAGATAAGGTGCCCCGGCGTACTTCGTCCCGGCATACGCGATCGCGGCGGCGAAGAATTGGGTGAAGATGGTCGGCCCGATCAGGCCCGCGATGCCCATGATCGCGCCGTTCGCCCCTTGCAGCTGGCCCTGCTCCGAGGGCCCGACATGGCGCGACATCATCCCCTGCACGGCAGGTCCGATGAAGCTCCATAGTGCTATGACAGGCATACCGAGCCAGAACAGGAACTCGTTCTCGGCAAGTCCCAGCATGGAAAAGCCGGCGGCCCCCGCACACATGCCGAACAGCAGCATCGTGCGCTCGCCAAAACGGCTGACGACCGGCTTGATCAGCAGTCCCTGCACGATCGCCGAGCATACCGCAAAGCCGGCGAGGCCCAGCCCCACCATGCCCTCGCCCCAGCCGAACCGGTAGCCCGCGTGCAGCACGAAGATCGCCGGGAATACGTTGTGCGCCAGATGATAAAGGAACATCGCGCCACCGAGCCCGGTCAGCTCGCGATGCCGCCCAAGCAGGCGCATCGAGCCGATCGGATTGGCGCTGCGCCACCTGAACGGGCTGCGGTTCTGAGGCTCAAGCGACTCGGGCAGCACGAAATAGCCGTAGGCCGCGTTGGCGAGGCTGAAGCCGGCCGCAACCCACAGCGGCAGGCGCGGATCGATCGAGCCCAGCAGGCCGCCGAGCGCAGGCCCGATGACGAAGCCGACGCCGAACGCGACGCCGATCATGCCGTAGGCCTCCGCGCGCTTTTCCGGCGGCGTGACGTCGGTGATGTAGGCGGTCGCGCACGAGAACGTCGAGGCGGCGATGCCCGACAGCACCCGGCCGATGAACAGCCACCACAGGTTCGGCGCGAGCGCCATCAGGATGTAGTCGAGCCCCAGCCCGAGGTTCGAGAACAGGATCACCGGGCGGCGGCCGTAGGTGTCGGACAAGGCGCCCAGCACCGGCTGGAACAGCAAC
>SXGT01020435.1_pt1 | contig 15650 bp, 14 predicted proteins | sample 3176221 | NCBI WGS metagenome assembly SXGT01 (sample SAMN11356862, study PRJNA531348) | freshwater metagenome | isolation source: freshwater sample F1-120 | place: China: Fuxian Lake, Yuxi | collected 2017-12-25
CACGCTGAAACGCGCGGTCGACCGAAAAGAGCTTGCGGGTTCGCGCGAACCGCTGCAGTTCGTCGTGCTCGACGAACTGAACAAGTACGCGCCGCGCGACGGGAGTTCGCCGATCAAGGAGATCCTGCTCGACATCGCCGAGCGCGGACGCTCGCTCGGCATCGTGCTCATCGGCGCGCAACAAACAGCGAGCGAGGTCGAACGTCGGGTGATCTCGAACAGCGCAATCCGAGTCGTCGGTCGACTCGATCCGGCCGAGGCCGGACGACCCGAGTACGGGTTCTTGCCAACCGCGCACCGTCAGCGCGCGACGTTGGCGCGTCCCGGCACGATGTTCGTGATGCAGCCCGAGATCCCGGTTCCGTTGGTCATCGAATTCCCGTTCCCCGCGTGGGCAACCCGCCCCGACGAACAGGGCGGCTCCCCGACCGACGCGCTGGCCCGGCAGGTCGGCGACGACCCCTTCGATCTGTTGCCCTGATTCGGGCCAGCTACGGCCCGTCGGATTCAACCGACGATCGCTTCGGCTTCGATCTCGACTTTCCAGCGCGGGTCGAGCAGCGCCGCGACGACCACCATCGTCGACGCCGGGCGGATGTCGCCGAACAATGCGCCGTGGGCCTTGCCGACCGCGTCCGCGTCGCCTGCGTCGGTGAGGAACACCCGGGTCCGAACCACGTCGGCCGCGCTTGCGCCGGCCTCGGCGAGCGCCGCGAGGATGATCTCGAGACAGCGCGAGGCCTGCACCTGCGGGTCGGGATCGACCGACTTGTCGGGCCACACCGGCGCAGTGCCCGCGACCAATACCCGGTCGCCGACTCGCACCGCTCGACTGAATCCGATCACCGGTTCGTAGGGTGATCCGGAGCTGATGTTCGTTCGCGTGGTCATGGGGTGATTCTGCCGGTCCGGTGCGTCGCCGGCAGGGATATTTCCGCAAGCGACGCGACAAACGGCCCTCGCGCGAAGCTGCGCGCATGAGCGAACCAAAGCGACGACGGCTCCCCGACCCGGGCGCAGTCCACGACGAACGCGAGATCGAGGCGGTCGTCGAGGTATTGCGCACCTCGAACTTGAACCTCGGCCCGAACGTCGCGGAGTTCGAGGCAGCAGTCGCGGAGCTGCTCGCCAAACGCCACGGCGTGATGGTCAACTCGGGATCGTCGGCATTGAAGCTCGCGATCGAGCTGCTGGCCCTCGAACCGGGCGACGAGATCATCACGTCGGTCGTCACATTCAGTACCGACATCGCGCCGATCGTGCAAGCCGGGTTGGTGCCAGTATTCGTCGACGTCGATCCACTGACTTTCCAGATCGACGCTTCGCGCATCGAAGAGATGATTGGTCCTCGCACGCGGGCGATCCTCGTGCCGAACCTCGCCGGAAACTGCCCGGATTGGGATGCGATCCGTACGGTCGCGGACGCGCACGATCTCGTCGTGGTCGAAGACAGCTGCGACGTGCTCGACTCGTGGCAGCGCGGGCGCCGCACCGGAGAACGCGCCGACATCAGCGTGACCAGCTTCGCCCGCGGCCACGCGATCACCGCTGCAGGAAACGGCGGACTCGTCGGCGTCAACAACGCGGACGCGCACGATCGTTGTTTGATGCTGCGTCGTTGGGGCCGGCGTTCGGAGAGCTACTTGTTCGGATCACGTCGCGGCGAACGCGACCGGCACGGTCCGCTTGCCGACGGCACGCCGTACGACCTCACGTTCCAGTTCGAGATGGTCGGCTACAACTTCGAACCGTCCGAGATCGGCGCCGCCTACGGGCTCGTGCAGCTCGACAAGCTCCCCGACTACAACCAGCGGCGCCAGCACAACTGGGACCGGCTGCACGAGATGATGGCTGCGCATGAGGACAAGCTCGAGCGCCCGATCACCCAACCCGAGACCCAGACGACCTGGATGCGGTATCCGTTCTTACTGCACGACGGAATCGACCGCATGCAACTGCAACGCCGACTCACCGATCACGGGATCTCGACGTTCATGGTCTGGAGCGGCAACGCACTTCGCCACCCCGCGTTTGCAGGCATCGAGCGGCGCGAACCGACCGACGGGTTCCCGAATGCTGACCGCGTCACGGAACGATCACTCTCGTTGCCGGCACATCATGCGCTCGACAGCGACGATCTCGGTTTCATGGTCGAGATCGTCGGTGAGGAACTCGCGAGGTGTTGAGCATCGTGCGTTGTTACGAGGTGGGTGCTCGATTGGGTTACGGCGGGGGTGGCTGAGGAGTGGTGCGCCGCGTTTGGGTGGCGTGAAGATCGCGACGGCGTTGGGTTGGAGTTCGATGGTCCAACCGAGTTCGTGGACGTGGTGGTGATGGTGCCAGCACAGTAAGAGCCCGTTGGAGAAGTCGGTGTTGCCGTGAGATGGTGGCCCGAACGGGATGATGTGGTGGGCTTCGGTTTGGCTGACGGGTCGGTCGCAGCCGGGGAAGCGGCAGCCGCCGTCGCGGAACGCGAGCGCTCGTCGTTGGTGACGGTTGAAGTAGCGCACGCTGCGACCGAGGTCGAGCGGGACGGTGGCTGCGTGCACGAGGCGTTGCATCGTTCCCGCGCAGGCGGCACGGCGAGCTGTGTGCGCGCTGACGGGCTGGCCGTCTTGGTTGATCCCGGCTCCGTAGGTGTCGCCGGCGAACACGTCGTACGGGATCGCGATCACCACGTGTGGTTCGCGGTTTGCTGCGTCGGAGATACCGCCGAGGTAGCGACGGCAGACGGCGACCAGCGCGTCGAGGCGTTGTTGGGCGGGAGTGCGGTCGTCGTTGGCCTGGTGGAGTGCCTCGTATTGGTGGTCGAGCGCGCGGCGGATGATGTCGGCGTCGAACGGGTCGGCCGCTCCGTGCACGAAGGTCATGCCGTGCATCCCGTCGACGAGCGACAGGCCGCGTGATTCGTATTGGCGAGCCGCGAGCGAATCGGTATCGCGCTGCAAGGCATCGTCGAGCGCGTGGCGCCATTGACGCGCGGCCAGTTCGGTGGAGTCGAACGTAGCGCTCGAGGCGATGGCCACGATCGTTGGTTCGAACTCGGCGAACGCGCTGCGGTGGCGATCCGGGTACGCGAGGTTCACGAGCAGATCGACATGATCGCTCGACATCGCACCCTCGACATAGGCCCCTGTCGTCAGTTCGAGATCGCGTAACGTGCGCGCGCGGCGCACCGCCCGGTAGGCGTTGCTTCGCGAGCAGCGCCAACGATCGGTCAACCACGACGCGGCACTGCGCTGATGGTCGAGCGCGAACACGCCGGTCGCGTCGAGCTTTGCGACTCGGCGGCTGATCTGCGCGTCGAGCTGGCGACGGAGTTGTTCGAGTCGGATCAACTCGTCGCGGACATCACAGCCCACCACCATCTCGTCGTCGCGCAACACCGCGACCCCAGCCTCGAGCAGATCCAGCCCATCCGCCATACCCGCAATATACACGAACACTTGTTCGTATCGCAAGTCAATCCGGCAGAATTCTCAGGAAATTTCTCGACCCGCATCGCGTAGTCACCTTGTTACGCTCCCCGCACGCCTTCGACGCTTCCCGCGGTGCACGGTCGAATCAACGATCTCGAAAGTCACCTCCACGTTCCGATCTCGCGATGGGCAGAGGTCTTCGGCGACGCGACCGCGCGATTCGGCGAACGGTTCGCGGGCATCGCGCTCTTCGACGCCACCGATGAGCCCGACCTCCGTTCGTCGATCTGCTCGAAGACCGCCTCTTGATGTCGCGACGACTTCGTGAAGGTCTCGAGCGTCGCCCCCGGGAGGTTTTCGTCGACCAGATCCGCGTGACGCCATTCTTCTGGGAACGCATCGCTCGTCAGATCGAGCGTTACGGGATGCCCGAGATCTACGCGTTCTCCACCGACTTCCCGCATCCGGAAGGCGGTACCGATCCGATCGGGCGCATGGGAGCCGACATCGAACCGCTCGGCGCCGATGCGATCGAGGCGTTCTTCGTCACGAACGCCGAACTCTTGCTCCCGGCGTAGCCAGGAGGGCAGTTGCGGCCGCCGGGTCGAGCCACGCAACGGCTCCGGGACTGCAGCGCATGTCACAGGCGGCCGTCGCGTCCGAACCGCTGCGATACCGTCAGTCTCGATGACAAGATCGAGCGCGGGACCCGTCGCGTCGCCCGCGCTTGGGTATCACCCAGCGCTCGACGGGCTGCGCGGCCTCGCGTTGATCGCGATCATCGTCTACCACTCCCAGGTCGGGTGGGCACCGGGCGCATTCTTCAGTGTCTCGACCTTCTTCACGCTGTCGGGGTTCCTCATCACGAGCCTGCTGCTCGTCGAACACGCGGGTTCCGGCCGCGTGTCGCTGAAGCGGTTCTGGAGCCGACGCCTTCGCCGACTGATGCCGGCGTCGACCGTCGCCATCGTCGTCATCGCACTGGGCACGTGGGTTTGGGGCGACAGCACACAGTTGAGCCGTTTGCGCGGCGACGCGCTCTCGTCGTTGGGATACGTCGCCAACTGGTGGTTCATCGAGCAGGGCGACCAGTACGGCGCATCCTTCGCGAGCCCGTCGCCGTACACGCACTTCTGGACGCTCGCGATCGAGGAGCAGTTCTACCTACTGCTTCCCGCGCTGGTCGCCGTGGTGATGGCGGTCAGCCGCGGGTCACGCAAAGCGGTGGGCATCGCCCTCGGCGCGATCATCGTCGTGTCGATGGCTCGCGCCTATTTGTTGATGGGCCGCCAGGTCTCGTTCGACCGCCTGTACTGGGGCACCGACATCCGCATCGTCGAGTTCGTGTCGGGATCGTTCCTGGCCCTGGCGTGGATCCGTCGGCCCGGGCCATACACCGAGCGCACGCAGCGGCGCATCGACGTCGCCGGCGCCGTCGCGCTCGTCGCAATGCTCGTGCTGTGGGGCGTTGCCGACTCTCGCAACGCCGCGATCTACGGCGGCGGGCTCCTCGCGTACTCGTTGCTGACGCTCGCGGTGATCCTGGCCGCGATGCAGCGGGGCACGATCGTGCAACGAGTGCTGGCATGGAGACCCCTCGCGTGGATGGGCGTCGTCTCGTATGGCGCGTACCTCGTGCACTTCCCCATCCTCACGTGGCTCACCGGCCGCACCCGCCTGGATGCACCGATCCGACTGTTGATCGCGGCGCCCATCACGTTCGTGATCGCGGGCGTGTCGGCTCGCTATTTCGAACGCCCGATTCGGTCGCGTCAGCGCCTGGCCGGTTCGCGTGCGTGGCTCGCGCCCCCGGTCGCGGTGGCGCTCGCCACGGCATCGATCGTGGGTATTGCGGTTGCCGCCGACCCCGAGATCCCGGCCGACCCATTTGCTGGCATTCCCGAGATCTTCGAACAGAACCTCGAACAACTCGACGAGGTCGTGGGTAACTCGCGAGCGCCGCGCGTGTCGATCTTCGGCGATTCGACCGCGCTCATGACCGGTCTCGGGCTGCTCGAATACAGCATCGAACATCCGGATCGTTTGGTGGCGACCCGAGGCAAAGCAGAACTCGGCTGTGCGGTGCTCACCGACGTCACGAGGCTCGTGCAAGGCCGACCGCAGGAATCGCCCGACGAGTGCAGCACCTGGCGCGAAGATTGGCGCGCGGCGATCGCGGCCGCGCCAGTCGACGTGGCCGTCGTGCAGTTCGGACCGTTCGATGTGCGCGACCACCAGCTCGACGTCAACGGCGACTTCCTGACGATCGGTGAGGATCCCGAGCTCGACGACGCGCTCCGGGCGTCGCTGCAGGCGCGCGTTGACCTGCTGTTGGAACACAGCGGGATGGTCGTGCTGCTCGCCAGCCCCGACATCGACGTCGGCCGTGTCGATGGACGCTCCCCCACCGACGATCTCGACGAATCCGATCCCGAGCGCATGGCGCGCTTCCGCGCGATCCTCGCCGAGATCGCAGCCGCGACCGCCGACGTCGAGGTGCTCGATCTGGCAGGCTGGATCAACGCCAGCGGCGACGACGCCGGCCTGCGCCCCGACGGCGTTCACTTCACGCCCGAGACCACCCGCACCGTCGCTGAGTGGCTCGCACCGGAACTGCTTGCCCTGCACGCCGCACGCACGGGCAACGACGAAACCGCCACCATCTGAGTCGCCACTTCATGGCGTCCAGGCCGTCGGGACGATGGCACACCTCGGTCGACTCGGCTCACGCGGGCGAGGTCAAGCGTTCGAGGCGGTCGATGAATCCGGGCCAGCCGCCGGAGGCGTTGTCGCGTTCGACCGTCGATGGGAATCGCTCGTGGAGCAGAGTCAACCTCGTGTCGGTTCCGACTGCCTCGAACGTCACCGTGACCTTCGTGTCGCTCCATGCCACCCCGTCGGGAGTCGCGAGCGTCTCGGTCATCACGATCCGATGCGGTGATTCCAACTCGAGATACTCACCGGTCTCGACGTAGGGCGGCGCACCAGCTGGCCCGAAGGTGACGCGATATCGGCCGCCGACTCGCAGGTCTTGTTCGACTTCGACCACGTCATCAGCTCGGTCTCGGTACCACGAACGCATGGAGTCCGGGGTCGTCCACGCGGCGAAGAGCGCTGCGGGGTTGGCTGCGATGGTTCGTTCGATACGCAGTGTGGTGTCGTCGTTCATCCTCGTTCCTTTTCGATGAGTTGTTCGATTCGGTCCAGCCGCCGCAGCCAACGCTGTTCGACCGCGGTGAGCCACCGGGCGGTCGAGGCCAACGTCTCGGGTCGCAATTCGCACGACCGGGTCCTACCCCGCTTCGTCGTGGTCACGATTGCGGATCGCTCGAGGATCTGGATGTGCTTGAGCACCGCTCGCAACGACATGTCGTGCGGTTCCGCTAGCTGCGTCACCGTGGCCGGGCCGCGAGCGAGCGTCGTGACGATGTCGAGCCGAGTCGGGTCGGCCAGGGCGGCGAAGGTCTCAGCGTCGATCATAGTGAACTAATAAGTTCACTATCGCGCCGGGGCCGACGACTGTCAAGCTCCGATGACCACCGGCCCGGGTTCGTGGTCAGTCACCGCGACGCGTCCGACCGCTTTGGCGCGTGCTCGATCCGACTCCGAACTCGATCAGGGTTCGACCGAACGCAGCGCCGCGCGGACGGGGCCATATTCGCGGAGAACGTCAGTGTGCGTCGCGGCCCAACGACCGCGATGACCTTCGGCGGCAAGTCGGTAATACACGATCCTGCGCAACGGGCTCCAAAGGTTCCCGCTCTGGTTGTGGGCGAGCAGGTAGTGCGCCAAGATCACGTCGCCGCGGCGAGCGAGCACCGGTTCGCCGCAGCCGAAGGCGGGGGCGTCGTCGAGCAGGCACGCGTGGCCACCCAGCGACGCTGGTGCCATCAACGCGTCGACGCCGCGCTCGCGAAACAGCCGTTGATGCGTGAAGTGAGAGCCCGGCCATACCCAGAGGTTGCCGCGTCTGGCTTCGGATTCGTCACCGAGGAAGATGCCCGCCAGCACCGTGAACGAGAAGGGCTCGGTTTGGTCCGGAATGCCATATCCGTCGACGTGGCCTCCACCAGGAACGTGATCCCATCCGTAGATGCTCGTCGCGACCTGAATGTGATCGAAGGCATGATCGATCGCCAACGGAGCGACCAATCCACCTGCTGCAGCGAGCACGCCCGAGTCACGAAGGACCCGATCGGCAACTGGCAACGTCGGAATCGGTTCGAAGTAGTGATGAAAGCCGACTTTGTCCACTGGCGCCGGCTTGCGGGTGATGAGGTCGTCGACTTCCTCGTCGAGTTCCGCAAGCAACGACTCGCCGACGAATGACCGAAGTACGACGAACCCGGCGTGCCCGAAGGTCCGGATTTGCTCCGTGGTCAGCATCGCTGCGGTCAAGGCACCGCGGTCCGATAGCTCGCCCGCTGATAGGTGCCGAACAACCGATCACACACGGTGAGCACGACCGACACGTTCGTCGGCGCACGATTCGAGTGATGCAGGTCGTGGCCTGCCGCGGGGGCGAACAGCACGTCGTACACCGGGAGTCGGTATCCGCAGTGCGTGATCATGTTCACCGCCGTCAACGCGAAGGCCGCGACTGCGAACGTGAACAGGTGGATCGGGAACACGATGCCGTAGATGTGGAAGAACGTGAAGACGGTGACCCCCTCGATGGGATGCACGACCATCGCCGTCCAGATGCTCAAGGGCGGACGATCGACGTGATGGACACGATGCACGTGGTTCGCGTACCAGCCGTTCTGATGCTCGAGCCGGTGCCACCAGTAGGAGCAGAAATCGCCAATGAGGAAATAGAGCACGACGTCGCGCGTGAATGCACCGAGCGTCGGCGCGGCGGTCGGCACGTCGAAGATCTCGATGGGGGCGAGGATGAGTAGCGGTAACGACAAGAAGTACAAGGTTCCGTACCACTTCATCGCTCGCCAGTAGACATCCCAGCTCTCACGCAGCGTCATGCGTTTGGTGACGAACACATCGACGAACGAGAAGACGATTCCCGGTAGATACACGCCCAGCACGACTGCGGTGAGGATGAAGCCGGGCGATCCGAGGAAATCGCCGAGGTTGTTGCGCAGCAGGTCCCACGCGGGCTGCAGGGCGCGATCGTTGCTCATGGATGTACCTCGGGCCAGCGTCTCATCACGAACAGGATGCTCCACCGCCGACCGGCTCGCAAACGGCGGGCGATCAGACGGAACGATGCAGGTCGATCGGAGGTGGCCTGGATCCGCGCACGTTCGCAGTCGTCGCGACAGCGATCCCCACGCGAATGCACCGCGCAACTTCCTCGCGATCGATTGCTAGCTTCGACGCGCGTGAGCGGGCCGCGGATCCCTGGTGGAGTCGTACACAAACTCCCGGCCGACTTGCGGGCGGCGCTGGTCACCAATCCCGCGGCCCTCGCGGCCTGGAAGGACATCACCCCGCTCGCGCGCAACGAGTTCGTGTGTTGGGTCGAAGATGCCAAGCAACACAAGACCCGTGAACGGCGAATCCGGCGCACCCAAGAAGAGCTCGAAGCAGGTCAGCGCCGCCCGTGCTGTTGGCCGGGCTGCAAACACCGCGAACGCAACGGGAAGTAGCTCGCCGCACCTGCAACCAGAACCCGAAGCCGCTCTGCTGCGGGCACGCTCGAGAACACGAACACGTGTGCGCTTCTGGATCAGTAGTCGACTTCGGGCGTTGGCGGGAAGAGATCGTTGCGGTCGGCCCGCAGCTGATCGCAGTCCCAGTCGCGACCGACCGGCCGCAACACGATCGGGCTCTTCGTCAGATCGGCGTGTTGCACCCAGGTGTCGGGAGTCTTGAACACTTCGTCGGTCGCGTCGATCACGAGTTGTTCGCTGCGATCGCGCACCGTGCCGACCAGGGAGCCGTCCGCCTCTTCGACCACGTCGTACGCAAAGATCTCGCGTCGAGCGATGTAGATCTCACCGCGCACCTCGCCCGAGATCAGAATCGTCGCAGTGACGCCGGGCTTGCCGTCGCCGTCATCGTCGGCGATACGCGGATCATTCGGGTCGGTCGGCAGCTTGTCGTTGACCGGATCCTCGAGGTGGATACCGATGCCGGTCGGCGTCTCGGGTCGACTGACGCGCACCCGATCTCCGTCGATCGTCACCGTGACCGCGGTCGGGATCGGTCGGATCGCTTGCGTCGCGGCATCGGACAGGTTGACGGAGATCGGCTGGTCGGAACGAAACTCCGAATAGCAAAAGGAGTCGTGCGTGATCAGTTCTCCGTCGACGACGTCGAAGTCGGTGAGGCCGTAGGAGATGATCATCGACTTCATGATCCGGCCCTCGTAGGCAACGACGTCGTAGTGCGCGTAGCGGCCCGCGAGGCGATCCATCGCCAGCTGAACCGGCGACGCTTCGGGCGCCGTCGAGGTCGAAGTGGGCGCGCTGACTTCGTTGTCGTCACTGCCGCAACCGGTCGCGGCGACGGCTGCGACCACGAACGACGCGACGATCACGCTTCGACGCGTCATCGATGCACGTCCGGAAACCAGTTCGCGTGGAAACCGAACGGAACGCGGCGTGGGATGTGGATCGTCGCCACGGGCCCGGCCTCGACGTCGCGTGCGTCGAGGATCACAACGTCGCACTCATTGCGCACGTCGTCGTGCACGGCATTGATCAGCCAGCCGTCGTCTTCGGCGGTGCCATTCGGATCGGCGGCGAACACGCTCTCGCCGACGTGTCCGCTCGGTCCTGCGCTCCAGATGGTGCGTTCGCCAGTTACGTCGTCGTACTTGACGACGGCGTCGAAATCGCCGAGGTGTCGACCCGGCTGCGTGAAGGCCGACATGTAGAGGTAGCGAACGGGCCGGCCGTCGTACGCCGGGTTGATCCGGTTGAAGTCGCCTTCGAGATCGTCCATCGGCTCCCAACCGGCACGACCAGCGTCGAGGTCGACCCAGAACCGCGCCGGACGTGCGTTGTTGTCCTTCGCGGAACGCGATCCGAGGTCTTCGTCGTTGTCGAGCCCGAAGTCCGGGGCGTCGTAACGACAACCGTGGAACTCGATGCGATTGCCGTTCGACCACCCCGACCAGAAGTGCTGCACGTGACCGGGCTCGATCTCGAACCAGCGGATCTCGTCGGCAGCACCTCGCCGCGGGATGACACCGATGCGGGCCCCGTTCTCGGGTGCCCACTTCACCATTGGGCCCTTACCAATGTTTTCGATGTCGAACACGAACGGAGCGTCGAGGAACACCGCGTGGTGCTGCGTCATGATCATGTCGTGCATCATCACGGGCGCGGGTAAGTCGAGTGCGACCGTGTGCGACAACGTGCCATCGGCGTCGACGACGTGATAGCGGAGGTAGGGCTCGAACAGCGAGTAGCCGAACATCAGCATTTCGCCGGTGTTCGGATCGAGGCGCGGGTGCGCGGTCATGGCACCGCGAAGACGCCGATCGAAGTTGTACTCGCCGACGGTTTCGAGGTCGCGGGTGACCTCAGTGGGCGCCCCGCCCTCCCACAGCGCCAGCCACCGACCAGCGTGTTCGATGATGTGCGTGTTCGCAGGATTCTTGACGGGGCCCGCATCGCCGGTGAGCTCGGGTCCGGGGAAATCGAGCACGTTGCCGAGGCCGGGGTACAGCGCCGCGCCGTTCGCTATTTCCGCACCAAGCCCGCGCGAGCGAATCCAACGGTTGCGGTACGACGCGCGACCGTCGACGATCGAGACGGCGTGCAGCATGCCGTCGCCATCGAGCAGGTTGTACCGGCCAATCGGCTCGAACATCGGGTTCGGCCCATTGCGCACGAACGTGCCGCGCAGGGCCGCGGGGACCGTTCCGCTGACGTCGCACTCGGTGAGATCGATCTCGTCGGCGACGGGACCCTTGTTGCCCATCAGGTCGGGTTGGCGAGCCGCGTTGGTCACGCTTCCGTGCAGACGTTCCGGCCAGGCGATGGTCACGGCAGCTCCTTGGGCAGAACCGGGGGCAGGTGGACGAACTTTACACTGTTTAGGAGCGTTGCGCGCTGGCCGGCGAGCAACTGCGTCAGCGAAGTGCTGCTAGCGATCTCGAACTGCATCACGTTCGCGTCGACGACCATCGCTGGTTGGCCGTCTCTGGAGCCGCTCGATCATCGATCCAACTCAGTCGCGCGCGAACGCGTCTCGTGACGCGAGGAACGCCTCGATTTCGTCGACCGCGCGTTGGGTGCCGTGCTCGGCGCCGAGGTTGACGCCGAACTCGGCGGCGCGGTTCGAAAGCTCCTGGTCGGTGAGGAGCCGGGTGATCGCCGCGTGGAGGTCGCGCGGACGGCGCACCGAAATTCCAGTACCCAGCGCTTCTTGGCGGTTGGCGTGCCAGAGTTGATCGAACAGGCACGGCATGATCACCGACGGCACACCGGCTTCGAGCGCTAACGCATTGGTTCCGTGCGCTCCCGATTGAACGATGCCCGCAGCGTGCGGCAAGAGCAACGAGAGTGGGACGTACGCCCAGACGCCATGGCGGCCCGCGACTCGGCCGCGAACGCGATCGGTGACCGTCGCGTTCGACGTGAGGAACACGCCACGCGCCCCGTGGGCATCGAGTGCAGCCGCGACCTGTTCGAAGAACTCCGGCCGCGCCGAAGCGCCACTCGTCCCGAGCGTGACGACGACAGGCGGCGGACCGTCGTCGAGGAAACGTCGCACTGCGTCATCGAGTTCGACCGATGCGCTCGCGTTCCACGAGGTAAAGCCCGTCATCGTGTAGTTGTTCGGCCAGTCGTCGGCCGGTTCGACGTAGCGAGCGGACGCAAGGCCGAGGTTGCGATGCGGTGAGAGGCGAGCCGAAACGACGTTCCAGTCGCGATCGGTGGACAGCCCGAGCCGCGCGCGGAATCCGACGAAGCCTCGATGACTGGTGAGCGGATGCGTCAGCTTCGATTGGCCGAGACGCCACAGCGCCGAGTTGCCACGCCGGCCGAGGTCGGGCATGCCCATCGGAGAGTTGCGGGCAGTCGGGACGAGCATCGGGAAGAGATCGCCGACGATCCATGGGACGCTCCGACGTTCGCACGACATCGCTCCGACCAGCGAGGCCGCCGGGTGCGAAAACAACAGATCGGCATCGGCGAGTTGGGCATCGACGGCTTCGAACAAGGCATCGAGATGCGGAATCGTGAACTTCCCGAAGTACAGGCGCAGCAGGAGCCCACCGGAAAGACGCATGCCCCAGCGGGCCAAGAAGTCGCCGTGCTCATCCAGTTCGATGGGCGAGAAGTCGGTGCCGCTGTGCACACACCGAAACGGTTCGGCGGCGAACATCGGGTGGAACTCACGCGGCACGACGTAGCGGACGTCGTGACCACGCCGCACCAGTTCGGACGCGATCGGAACGTACGGGAACACATCACCGCGATGCGCCATCGAATACACCACGATCTTGGCCATCAGCGAAGCATCCTTCGGTCAGGCCGGCGTCGACAGCCCGGATCATGATGATGGTCACCCGCCCCAGGCGACGCCCGCAAACCGAAGGCTCCACCGAATCTGACCGCTGCCTCCGTCCGGGCTTCTCGCCTTGCAGCGATGATGATGGAGTGGTGCCGACTCCGGCATCCTCGAGCGGCGAAGGAGTATCGATGGCCGCGCAACCCAACGACGACCCAATGACCGAGTCCGACTTCGCGGGGCTGGGTCTCATCGATGAGATCACCCGGTCCCTCGGCGAGCTCGGGTACGAGGAAGCAACGCCAATTCAGCGGTCGACGATCCCACCGCTGCTCGAAGGAAAGGATCTGCTGGGTCAGGCCGCCACCGGAACCGGCAAGACCGCAGCCTTCGCACTCCCGATGCTCCAGCGCCTCGCCGCGGCTGAGCGTCAGGACACACCGTTCGCGCTGGTACTCGTCCCGACCCGCGAGCTGGCAATGCAGGTTTCCGAGGCCGTGCATCGCTACGGGCGCCATCTCGATTCGAGCGTGTTGCCCGTCTTTGGCGGACAGCCGATCGCCCGTCAGATCAGCGCGCTTCGGCGCGGGATCGACATCGTCGTCGCGACACCAGGGAGGGCGATCGATCACATCAACCGCGGCACGCTCGCGCTGGACGCGATCGCGATGTTGGTGCTCGACGAAGCTGACGAGATGTTCGACATGGGCTTCGCCGAGGACATCGAGACGATCCTCGACAAGACCCCATCCGGGCGCCAGACCGTGTTGTTCTCGGCGACGATGCCGCCGCGCATCGAAGCCGTGACGCGGCGCCACCTCTCGAACCCCGAGCGCATCACCGTGGCGTCCGCGCCCGAAAGTGCCGCGGGCGCGCCGCTCGTCCGGCAGACTGCGTACGTCGTGCACCGCGCGCACAAGACCGCGGCGCTCGCCCGCGTCCTCGACATCGAGTCACCCGGCGCGACCCTCGTGTTCTGCCGGACGCGAATCGAGGTCGACGAGCTCACGCAGACCCTGAACGGTCGTGGGTACCGGGCCGAGGCGCTCCACGGCGGCATGAATCAGGACCAACGCGATCGGGTGATGGGAAGGCTGCGCGCCGGCACGGCCGATTTGCTCGTCGCGACCGACGTTGCGGCGCGCGGGCTCGACATCGACCAGTTGACCCACGTCGTGAACTTCGACGTGCCGTCCGCTCCCGAGTCGTATGTCCATCGGATCGGACGAGTCGGTCGAGCCGGACGCGAAGGAACTGCGGTCACCCTCGCTGAGCCACGCGAACAGCGTCTGTTGAAGAACATCGAGCGCCTCACGAAACAACGCATCCATGTGGGCAAGGTGCCGACGGTCGCCGATCTGCATTCGAAACGAATGGACGTCACGCGCACGAGTGTGCGAGAGGCGATCATCGATGGCGGACTGGACCAATTCCGAAGTCTCGTCGACGGACTGGCCGACGAGTTCGATCTCATGGAGGTTGCGCTTGCGGCGGTCAAGGTTGCCCACGAGTTCGGGAGCGCCGAAATCGACGAACAAGAGATCCCCGACGTCGAGCTGCGCGATGCCGAACGCACCGAGCGACGACCCGACAAGAAGCGGAAGGGCAACGAAAAGGGCCGCGATCGCGACAGGTCGAGGGGATCCGAGAAGACCAAGAAGCCGACGCCTCGCGGAGGCGGTTCCGGAGCGGGCGCAACGGACGACATGGTCCGACTCTTCGTCGGTGCCGGACGCAGCAGCGGGATCCGCCCGAAAGATCTCGTTGGTGCGATCGCGAACGAGTCGAATCTGCGAGGGCGCGACATCGGCGCGATCGAGATCGACGACCAGCACTCGCTCGTCGAGGTACCTGCGCACGCCGCCGACGAAGTGATCGCTGCGCTGCGGGGCAGCCACATCAAGGGGCATCGCCCCACCATCCGCCGCGACCGCTCGAAGTCCCGCTGATCGGCATCGGCGAGCGGTCGCCAGGCATCGCGCCTCCCCGACGCGTAGGGTCGCCCGTTCAGCCACGGCGTAGCGGAGGACCACCCATGGCCGCACAACCCGACATTCTGCTCAACCCGCACGTCTACGCCCCCTCGGAGCTCGACCCGCGATCGCGCGCGCTGATGGAGGCGACGATCGCCTACTTCGAGTCGCTCGGGAAGAACCGGATCACCTCGGACGACAACGCGGGCGTTTGGTACGCCGACTTCTGCCGGTTCCTCGCCGACTCGAAAGCGTTCTCGATCCTCATGACCCCGGCGGGCCACGGCGACAGCGACGCACGCTGGGACACGTGGCGCAACAACCACTTCAGCGAGATCACCGCGTTCTACAGCCTCGGCTACTGGTACGCGTGGCAGGTGTCGATGCTCGGCTTGGGTCCGATCTCGATGGGCGAGAACGAGGGCGTGAAAGCGCGCGCGGCCGAACTGCTGCGCAAAGGAGCGATCTTCGCGTTCGGTCTGTCCGAAAAAGAACACGGCGCCGACATCTACTCGAGTGAAATGACCCTCACGCCGACCGGCGACGGCACCTACGTCGCGAACGGCAGCAAGTCCTACATCGGCAACGGCAACGAGGCCGCGCTGGTTTCGGTCTTCGGACGGATCGCCCCACACGATCTCAACGACGATCCCGACGCTGACACCGAGTACGTGTTCTTCGTGGTCGAGTCGAAGCACGAGGCATACCAGCTCGAGAAGAACACCGTGCACTCACCGATGTTCGTCTCGGCGTTCACGCTCAACGACTATCCGATCACCGACGCCGATGTGTTGGTGCGCGGACCTGAAGCTTGGAACGTCGCGCTCAACAC
>SXGT01314855.1_pt1 | contig 15647 bp, 11 predicted proteins | sample 3176221 | NCBI WGS metagenome assembly SXGT01 (sample SAMN11356862, study PRJNA531348) | freshwater metagenome | isolation source: freshwater sample F1-120 | place: China: Fuxian Lake, Yuxi | collected 2017-12-25
CACGGTGTTGTCCACCGGGTCCCAGTTCACCACCTGCGTGCGGCGATAGGCGATGCCCTTCTCGAGCATCTTCAGGAAGAACCACTGGTTCCACTTGTAGTAGCTCGGGTCGCACGTGGAGATCTCGCGTGACCAGTCGAAGGCGAGGCCGAGCGGCTGGAACTGCGACTTCATGTCCGCGATGTTGCCGCGCGTCCACAGGGCGGGCGCGATGCCGCGCTCGATGGCCGCGTTCTCGGACGGCAGGCCGAAGGAGTCCCAGCCCAGCGTGGTCATCACGTTGTAGCCCGAGGCGCGCTTGTAGCGGTACACGATGTCGTTGAGCGTGTAGTTCAGCACGTGCCCCATGTGCGCCTTGCCGCTGGGGTAGGGCAGCATCGAGCAGACGTAGTACTTGCCCTTGGGAAAGCGCGGGTCGTTCTCCACCGCGCGGAACGCGTTCACGGCGCGCCAGTGGGCCTGGGCCTCTGCTTCCACGGCCTGAGCCTGGTAGGTGTCACGCATGGGGGCGGTCTCGTGTGCTGCGCGGCGGGGGCGATGCGCCCGCTCGGGTTGAATCTGGTCCGGCTGGCCGGACGGGAAAGGGCGCGAAGGTTAGGTGCACGCCCGGAAAAGCAAAACCCCCTGACAGTCGCCCGTCAGGGGGTTCCGGGACGGGAGGATGCGGGCCGGTCAGGCAGCCTTCAGCATCTTCACCAGTTCCGAGTTCGCACGGCCGTTGTCGAAGCGCTCGCCGAAGCCGCACGACTTCAGGCGCTTCATGTACTCGACGACCTGGCGGCGACGGATGGCGAGCAGCTTGCGATAGCCCTCGTCGTAGTTGTCGCGGCCGCCGCCGAGCAGGATGGCCAGCGATTCCGCGCTGGTGCCCTGGGCGGCCGGGTTCTGGGACGACTGCAGCAGCGCCGCCTCGCCCTCGTCGAGGTAGGAGTGGATCTCTTCCCGGCGCTCCGGCGCGGCTTCGGCCACGTAGCGCATGTGCATCACGCCGAAGGCCACGTGCCGTGCCTCGTCCTGGGCGCACAGGCGGTACATCATCTTCTCCGCGTCGTTCTGGGCGATGAGCTCGCCCATGCGGAAGATCGTCAGCACCGCGCCTTCGCCCGAGAGGTGCAGGCGGGCGGACATCTCGTTGAAGTCGTTCGCGAGGTCGATGCTGCCGACGATGCCGGACGTGCCACCCGTGGCTTGCATCAGGCCGCCGCCATTGGCCAGCGCACGCTTGCGGAAGACATCCATGTGCCGGGCTTCGTCGTTCACCTGGGCGAGCAGCACCATGCGCGGCTCGAAGTAGTCCGGCGAGGTGCGGGCCACCCAGCGGGCGGGCACGTCGCCTGCCACGAACTCCACCTCGGTAAGGAAGGTGCAGAGGTTGCACATCGCCTGCTCGAGGTCGTCCGAGAGCGGCTTGACGAGGTGCCACGGCACGTCGGTGGCAGAGCTCCACTGGCGTTGGAGTGCCTCTTCCCAGATCCAGCCGGCGTTATCCAGCCAGATGTCTTCCTTGTTGCGCATCTGGTAGCCGCCGATGCGATAGCCGGCCGCGCGCTCGGCGGCACCGCGTGGGCGCCCCGTCATGTTGGTGCTGTGCTGGTCAGGGTTGCCGTAGCTGCCGATCTGGATGTCGGCCAGCGACAGGCCGTGCTTGCCCTGCTTCGCGCGCATGCCCCATTCGCCACGCTGTTTCATCCACGACAGGTCGAGCGGTTCCTGCTCGGGCGCGGCCACGGTGTTCTGTACGGCGTCGCTCATGAATGCACTCCGGCTCGAGGCAGGCGGCAGGCGCACAGGTTGGCGTGCGCGAGCCAGGGGGATCAGGGGTAGAGGGAGAGAGGGCGAAGAAACTACACCGCCGTTCAATGATGGGTCAACGCGAAGAATCCGCCCGTCTTCGTCGGCTGCGTTTGGCTCGGGCGGGCGTGGATTCCGACCCGCCGCCGGGCGCAGCCCGCGATTCCGGCCCGTGGTCCGGGGCCAGCGCGCGCGTGAGCCAGGCCCGGTTCTCCCGCCGCAGCCGCTCGAGGTCGATCGCATCGCCCTCGATCAGTCACTGGAACACCGCGCCCCTGCTCAGTGCCGCGAGGATCGCGGCGGCGGTGTCCACGGAGACATCGGCGCGGATGTCGCCGTCCTCCTGCCCCTCGATGAGGTAGCGGCGGAAGCTCTCGCGGATCGTCCTTGCCGCGCGTGCATAGGCTGGGCGGATCTGTGGCACCGGTCCCAGGCACTCGCCCATCGCGGTGTAGAAGGCCAGCGTGCGCGCCGAGTCCCGGTTCGGCCGCAGGCGGATGTCCATCGCTGCCAGCAATGCCGCGAGCCCGCGCCGCCCGGTGAGTGCGGGCGCCAGCACATCACGGTAGAACTCCTGCTGCCCGAGTTCGATCAGCCGATCGAGCAGCTCGAACTTGCTGCCGAAGCGGTGGTTCACGAGGCCGGGGCTGTAGCCCGCGCGGGCCGCGATTTGCGCCACGGTCGTGCGCTCGAAGCCTTGTTGCGCCATCAGTTCCACGGCTGCTTCGAGCAGCAGTTTCTCCGAGCGCTCGGCGCGGGCGCGCTGGGTGAGGCGGGGGCCGTCGGTGCCGTCTCTGCGTTCGGGACCTGCGCCGGTCGCAGCTGGCTGCGCCACGTCCGAGCCACGTTGTTGCTGTGCGGGGCGCGGCCCTCGAGTGCGTTGTCGCTATGTCATGGCCGCCGAGCCTACCTGCTAATGGCGTCGGCCGGCGTGCTGTGCGTCTGCCGCCGCCGCGGCCACTCGGCACGCGCGCGCGTCCGCGCGGCGCCACACGCACGTCTCTCGACACAGGCTCGCAACTCGGCGCGCGCCTGGTCTTGCGGGCGCGGCATAGCCCATTCGGGTCATGCGCGAAGTTGGGCTACGGGGTGAGAGTTACCGAATCGAGCGGGCACCGTGCATGGATGGCCGGCCCGCGCGCATCGATCGCGCAAGCATCGCTCGAGTCCCTGAATCCGTCCTTGCCTGCTGCCGAGGGTCGTCCGCGTGGCCATGTCCATCCCCGTTCGTGCATTGCCCGGCGTCATCGCCGCCGCACTCGTACTGCTTCCCGGCGCCGTCCAGGCCGCCCCCGTCTGCACGGGGAACTGCGACGCCACGGGTACGCAGTTGCTCGTGGCGACCACGACGGCAGGCAGCGGGTCGTTCGCCGCCGCTGACGACATGCTCACCTTTGCTGATGGCGCGTTCGTTGGCGCCGTGAGCGGCGTCACCGGCACGGTCACCTTGTCCGGCGCGGCAACGTCGCTGCAGGCCGGCGGTGGCGGCGGTAACCTCGTGGAAGTCGGCAGCCGTGGCGGTGTGGGCAAGTTCACGCTGGACGCTCAGGCGCGGATGGTGGTGAACGGGTTCGATGCGGGCGCCTCCGGCGCGTTCCGAGATCCGCGCCTGTTTGTGGGCAGCAGCGGCACGGGCCGCTTCGAGGTGCTGGGCGGCGCCCAACTCGAGGTCGCGGACCCCGCGGGCACGGGCATCGACGACGGCATCCTCATTGGCCATGCGCGGCTTGACTCGGCGCTGCCTGCGGCGGGCGAACTCATCGTGCAGGGATCGGGCAGCCGCGTGGATGTGAGTGGAAATGGCGCGATCATCCTGCTCGGTGTCACCGACAACGACTTCTCCGGCGCCTCTGCCGCGCAGGGCCTGCTCGAGGTGAGCGACGGCGGTCGCGTCGCCATCGATGGCACGAGCCGGTTCGGCATCATCACTGTAGGTCGCGGCGACCATGGCGTGGGCGAACTGCTCGTGACGGGCGCGGGCAGTCGCATCGACATTCGGGGCGACGAGTCTGCGGTGCTCAGCGTCTCCGACGACTTCCTGGGCACCGTAGGCAACGGTGGTATCGGCCAGGTGCATGTGACCGACGGTGGCGTGATCTCGGTGAGCAGCGCGAGTGGCAGCGCCTTCACCTTCGTGGGCCTCGGGCTCGGAAGTGCAAGTGTGCTGGTGGACGACGGCGGACTGCTCGACGTTGACGGCGCGGTGGGCGTGTCGGTCAACAACTCTGGTACGGGAAATGCCAGCCAGCGCGGCCTGCTGGTGGTGAACGACAGCGGCCGCGTGGAGACGCCGCTGGTTGTCGTGGGCAACGGCACGAGTGCAGGGGTGAACGGCATCCTCGCAGGGACGGGCAGCGTCGTCGGTGACGTACGCGTGCAGACCGGGGGCGTGCTCGCTCCCGGTCAGAGCCCTGGCCGTGTCCGCGTGGCCGGCGGCGTCACGCTTGCCGGCGGCACGCTCGAGATCGAGATCGCGGGGCTTGGGCCCGGTGAGTTCGACGTGCTCGACGTGAACGGCGCCGTGGACCTCGACGGCGCGCTGGTGCGCTTCGTGTTCCTCGACGGCTTCCTGCCCCGGGCAGGGGATGAGCTCGACTTCGTGCTGGCGTCCAGCCTCTCGGGTCTAGCCGACGCGCGGTTCGACTACGCAGGTGCGGCCGCAGGCTTCACCTTCGATGTCATGCAGCGCGGGGGTGTGCTCGGGTTTGCAGCGCTGAGTGATGCGCGGGCAGTGCCGGGCAGCGTGCCCGCGACGCTGTTCGCGCTCGGGATGGTGGCGGTGTTCGAACTGCGTCGGCGCAACGCCGGGACGAATGCAGCACAGCCGCTGTGGCGATCGCCTGCTTCGATAACAGCGCGTCAGGTGCTGCTTCCGGGGTAGCGCCGCAGCAGGTCTGCCTGGCGCCTGCTGCCCGTCTTGTGCAGCAGCTGCTTCAACTGATTGCGCACGGTGTGGATGGAGCGACCTGCCGTCCTGGCGTACTCCTTGGGGGTCAGACCCCTCTGCAGCGCCTCGAGAGGACGGTGTTCGGCTGGGCTCAGATCCACAAGCGCTGCGGGTGTGCTGCCGCCGCGCGCGCGATGCGCTTCACCGGCTCGGAAGCGCGAGGGATCGCGCCGGCAAGGGAGGGTACCGTCCGGAATCTCCGGCAATCCGTACACGACAGCGATTTCGTTGAATCCGTGACGCAGCGTCTCCGTCCATGCGGGGCCGAGCCCCAACTCGTCCAGCAGCGCCATGTACCTTCGGTCGTTGACTACACCAGGTGCGAAGTAGTGTTCGAATTCGGCGAGGACCTGCCAGATGAGTGGTGCGTAGGCGACTTCGAGTTCGCGCCAGTGACGCACGCCGTCGTCCACGTCCCCGCGCATGAACGCGACGCGGCCGAGAATGATGTTGGTCGAGAGCGGATTGCCGACTGCGTCGGCAAGCGCCGGGCGGCCAGTGGGAAGTTCGCCACGCAAGGTACGCACCGAAAGTCGTGCCGAGTTGGCCCACACGCCGGATGCATCGCTCGCGTCGAGTCGCGCAAGGATCGCCTCAGCTTCCGCGAATCGCCCTGTGAATGCGAGGTTCTCTGCCAGGCCATAGAGCGAGACGGTGAACTCGGGGAAGCGCTGCACAGCGTCCAGCATCTGGAGTCGCTGGCGTTCGCGCTCGTTCCTGACGCCCGAGAGGGATGCGAAGTCCAGCTCGAACCACTGTCGATGCTCGGGCAGTTGCGCGATCAGGTGCTGGACGATCCACTCAAGGGCGGTGTCCCAGCCTGCCCCGCAAAGCAGGTCTCCGTAGCGGCGAAGCCACTCGTATCGACTGTCGGTGGTGCTCGAGATGGCAGCCGTGCGCCATAGCGCCTCGGCATCGACCGCGCGAACGAGCGAGTGCTCGATAGTCTCGCGGCAGCACTTGCGGCGTACCTGCCCGCACCCACGTGGGCAGGTGCCGAGGTCGTGCTGATTGGCCACAGTGGCGGGGGCAGTCTCGCGATGCTGCTCGCGGGACGCTGGCAGGCGTCGCCGGCCCTGCGCCAGCACAGGCTCGTCGGGGTCGTCACGCTCGCAGCCAACCTCGACGTTGGCGCCTGGACGTCGTTGCACGGGTACACGCCGCTGCATGACTCGCTCGATCCGGGCCTGCAGCCGCCATTGCCTCGATCGGTGCGGCAGCTGCACCTCGTCGGCGGCCGCGATCGCGTGGTACCCGAGGCGATCGTGCGTGGCGGACTGCGCGCACAGCCCCACGCCGACGTGCAGGTCTTCCCCGGGTTCGACCACGCCTGCTGCTGGCTCGCCGCATGGCCGGCAACACTGGGCAGCGTCGAGCACTGGTGAGATACGGCAGCCGCCTGGCCTCGCCGGCTCGTGCGCGCATGCGGGTGAGCGGCAGCGGGGCTACCCACGCGATCCCCGTCGGCCACTGGACCGGTGGCTACACTCGGGCACTGCGGGTACGCCGCAGTGACACTGCAGGGCCGGAGGCATGGTGGAGTCGTGGGACGCGATCGTGATCGGCGGCGGCTTCTATGGCACGCGGATCGCCACCTATCTGAAGCAGGCGCGCGGCCGTGCCCGCGTGCTGCTTCTGGAAGGTGAAGACCGGCTGTTCGCGCACGCGTCGTGGAACAACCAGGCGCGCGTCCACGGTGGCTACCACTACCCGCGCAGCTTCACCACGGCCTACCGTTCACGCATCAACCTGCCGCGCTTCCTGGCGGACTACGGCAGTGCCGTGTGCACCGACGCAACCTCGATCTACGCGATCGCACGCCGCAACTCGAAGGTCTCCGCACGGCAGTTCCAGCGCTTCGCACGCGAGATCGGCGCGCTGCTTGCTCCGCTGCCCGCCGGGCTGCAGGGCATGTTCGACCGGCGCAGCGTCGAGGCCGCCTTCGTCGTGCAGGAGCATGTGTTCGATGCCGATCGCCTTGCTGCCCGGGCAGCGCAGGAACTGCGCGACGCGGGCGTGGAGGTCCGGGTGTCGACCAGGGTGCATGGCGTCGAGGCAGCTGCCGGGCCGGGCACCGCAGATGGCGCGTGTGCTGGGCTGCGCGTGCGCATGACGGATGGCTCCGACGGGGCAACGCGCGTGGCATGCGCACCGCTCGTGCTGAACTGCACCTACGCGCGCCTTGGCCAGGTCGCGGGCTTCACGGGCAGCCTCGTGGCCGGCCTGAAGCACGAGCTGGCGGAAATCGCGCTCGTGCGAGTGCCGCAAGCGCTGCGCCGCATCGGCATCACCCTCATGGATGGACCCTTCTTCTCGCTGCAGCCGTTTCCCGCGCGCAGCCTGCACTCGCTCACGCACGTTCGCTACACACCGCATGAGTGGTGGTTCGATGCGCCGGGTGATGATCCCTATGCACGGCTGCACGCGGCGATGGAGTCGCGGTTCGAGCGCATGCGCCGGGATGCGCAGCGTTACGTGCCCAGCCTGGCAGGGATGACGCACGAGGCCTCGCTGCGTGAAGTGAAGACCGTGCTGGTGAAGAACGAGACCGATGACGGCCGACCCATCCTGGTCGAGCACAGCGCGCGCCTGCCAGGGCTGGTCTCCGTGCTGGGGGGCAAGCTCGACAACATCTACGATGTGCTCGAGCGGCTCGATGGCGAACGACTCGCGGGTGACTGACGAGCGCATGCGATCATGGATCCGTTCAGGTACATGGGGGAGGCAGCGGGCATGGAAGAGCGGGTTTGCGGGGCGTCGCGAAGATGAACCACGAGGAGGGCATGCCGTCCGGCGACGAGGATGCACTGGTGGGCGCGACAGGCTTCGTGGGCACGACCCTGCTGCGCCAGCGGCCGTTCGCGAATCGCTACCGCTCGACGGACATCGACGCGATCCGCAGCCGGGAGTTCGAGTTGCTGGTGGTCGCCGGTGCACCGGCGCAGAAGTGGCTCGCCAACCGCGATCCGGAGGCCGACAGGGCGAGCATCGGCAGGCTGATCGACGCGCTTTCGGCGGTGCGTGCGCGCCGCTGCGTGCTCGTCAGCACTGTCGACGTGTTCATGCATCCGGCGGGCGCGGACGGCCATGGCGTCGATGAGGGCAGCCCCGTGCATACCGAGGGCCTGCATGCCTACGGCGCGCATCGATTCCAGCTGGAACAGTTCGTGCGCGCGCACTTTCCCGCTGCGCTGATCGTGCGCTTGCCGGGGCTGGTGGGTCCCGGGCTGCGCAAGAATGTGATCTACGACCTGCACAACGACAACAACCTTGCCCAGGTCGACAGCCGTGCCGTGTTCCAGTTCTATCCCATGGTGAACCTGTGGTGGGATCTGCGCGATGGCCTCGCGCATGCCCGCGGTCTGCTGCACCTGACGGCGGCACCACTGTCGGTGGCGGCGCTGGCGCAGGATGCCTTCGGCCGCGCGTTCACCAACCTGTTGCCGGGGACACCGGCGCGCTACGACTTCCGCAGCGCCCATGCGCCGGGTGGCTATCAGTACGACCAGGATGCGAGCCTGCAGGCAATCCGTGCCTATGCCCAGTCCGAGCCGCGCAGTACGGGCGCGGGCACGCCGGAGCGACATGCGTGAGGTTGGCCCTCTCCGGCATCGCGTGGGACGTGGTGGAAGACGATGCCGTCGCAGCGGTGCTGTGCAACCACGGCGTCGATGCGATCGACATCGCACCGGGCAAGTACTTTCCCGACTTCGCGCAGGCGACGGATGCGGAGGCGGAGGCAGTACGTGCTCGCTGGTCCCGGCAGGGCATCGAGATCACCGGCATGCAGTCTCTGCTGTTCGGCACCGTGGGGCTGAACCTCTTCGGCAGCAGCGCGGTTCAGGCGCGCATGCAGGCACACCTGGGCGAGCTCATGCGCATCGCCGGTGCGATGGGTGCGCGCCGGCTGGTGTTCGGTTCGCCACGCAATCGCGACCGCGGCAGCCTCGATGACGCGACCGCGCTGCGGGTCGCGGTCGAGTTCTTCCTGCCACTCGCTGATGTCGCACGGCGGCATGGCGTACTGCTCTGCCTCGAGCCGAATCCCTCGCGCTACGGCTGCAACTTCATGCGCGACGCGGAGAGCACGGCGCAGGTGGTGCGCGCGATCGACCATCCGGCCATTCGCATGCAGTTCGACGTGGGGGCAGCCACGATCAATGGCGAGCGCGCCGCCGAGGTGCTCCTGCGCCATGGCGATCTCGTCGGGCACGTGCACGCGAGCGAGCCGGACCTCGTGCCGCTCGGCGACGGTGGAGCGGATCATGATGAAGCAGGAAGCGCGCTGCGGCACCACCTGCCCGACGCGCTCGTGAGCATCGAGATGGTGGCGACCGCCAACGAGCCGCACCTGGCATCGATTGCGCGGGCGCTTGCGGTCGCCATGCGCTGCTACGGCGGTGAAGCGTGAGCCTGCCACCTGCGCCGGGGGCGCGGCCGATCGCGGACGCAGGCTGGCAGGTGCCGACCTTCGTGGTGCGCTTCGACGCCGGGCGATCGCGCAGGCATTGCGTGGTGATCCCGGTGCTGAACGAGGGTGAACGCATCCGCCGCCTGCTCGGGCGCATGCAGGCGCTGCGCATCGCCGCGCTGTGCGACGTGATCATCGTCGATGGTGGCAGTCGCGACGGCAGCCTGGAGGAGGAGGCGCTGCTCGCCTTCGGCGTGACGACCCTGCTCGAGAAGACCGGTCCCGGCAAGCTGAGCGCCCAGCTACGCTGCGCCTATGCCTTCGCGTTGAGCGCGGGCTATACGGGCATCGTGACGATCGATGGCAACGACAAGGACGATCCGGGCGCGATCCCGGCCTTCATTGCGGCACTCGAGGGTGGCGTCGACTTCGTGCAGGCCTCGCGCTTCCTGCCAGGCGGCGTGGCGGAGCACACGCCATGGCTGCGCGACGTGGCCATCCGCTGCCTGCATGCGCCGCTGCTCGCGCTGCGATCAGGATTTCCGTGGACCGACACCACCCAGGGCTTCCGGGCCTACAGCGCGCGGATGCTGCGCGACCCGCGCGTGGCGCCCTTTCGCGACGTGTTCGTCACCTACGAGTTGCTGGCGTATCTCTCGGCGCGCGTGCCGCGCCTGGGCTTCCGCTGCCAGGAACTGCCGACCACGCGGCGCTATCCGGCGGACGGCAAGGTGCCGACCAAGATCTCCTCCGTCCGCGGCAACCTGCTGGTGCTGCGCATCCTGATGGCGGCCTGTCTCGGCCGGTACGACCCGGCTTCGTGATGTCGGCGTGTGTCAGTGCGCACCGTTCTGCGGCAGGGTCAGGGCTGGCGGTGCGACGACCTCGACGTTGAGGCGCTCGCGCCGCGTCACACGCGCGCTCGTCATCTCCTGGCCCACATGGTAGGGCGGGCCTTCGTTCGACAGCCGTGACATCTGCAGGATGTACTCGGCGAGCACCATCAGCACGAGCGATATGAGGAAGAACATGCCGGACTGCTGCAGCGACAATGTCACCCATCCAGGTGCGACGTCGGACTTCAGCAGCAGCACCGCGATCACATAGGCGGAATAGAGCAGGTTTGCCACGGCCCCGAACAGCGACAGCAGCGTGACCATTCGCATCGGTCCGCGCGTGCTCGACACCAGCATCCGCGTGCCGCGGTCGATCGAGTCGAGCAGCCGCTTCTTGCGCGGCTTCGGCATGTCTGCGGGCCGATAGTCGATGCTTGCACGCGCGAAGCCGGCGGTCGCAGGCAGCTGGCGATAGCTGCTCGACGGCGACGGGTGCTGCAGCAGGTAGTTGACCACCCGCCTGCTCACCAGGCGGTAGCTGCTGGCGTCGTGGCTCAGGTCGAAGCCATTGAAGAAGCGGAACAGCGCGTCGAACGCGCCGTGACACAGCCGGTAGGGCAGGCTCGTGGGTGGCTTCAGCAGGCTGCGCGCGAACACCACGTCGAGGCCGGTCATGGCCCGCTCCAGCATTGCCGGCAGCACGCTCGAATCGTCGACGCTCGGGTCGTACACCGCCACGAAGTCGCCGAGCGCGTTCTCCATGCCGGCCCAGGCGGCGAGGTCCTGCTCGACTTCCTTCGTCAGTGCATAGACCTGCAGGTTGGGCAGCCCGTCCGGCACCGTGAGTGCCCGCAGACGCGCCAGGCTGTCGTCGTTCGAGGCGTTGTCGACCACGATGAGCTCGTAGTCGCTGACGAGGTCGGCGAGCTGCGCGGTAAGCGTGCGCAACAGCAGCTCCAGCGTGGCCGCCGAATCGCGCACCACGAGCACGAGCGAGAGGAACAGTGGCTGGGTCATGGCTCAGCCACCGCCTGCGGGGTCGGCGCCGACCTGCCCGTCCCGGTACTGGCCAAGCTTTTGCGCCAGTGCCTCGCGCAGCGGCACCTTCTCGATGGCCAGCAGCGACTCCAGTTTCGAGATCAGGTTCTGCTCGTCCAGCACCGTGGCGGGGTTGGTGTCGATGAGCATCCGTGCCTCCGCCTCGAGCGCCTTCTGCGCGGTGTCGTCGTAGGGATTGGCGGCGAGCGCGGCACCGAAGCCCTCCATTGCCTTCGGATACAGGTAGGGCCGCCCGCGCTCGTGGAACGCCTGCAGGTCGCGACTTGCCTGTTCGGCCTGCTGTGCCGCCTGGGCTCGCAGAGCCGGCGGGATGTCGTCCTCCGGGTTCGATGATTCGAGGCCGCCATACCAGGCACCGGCACCGATCACCACGGCGAGCATCGCCGCGATGCCACCGTAGAGCACCCAGTTCGGCTTGCCGTGGAATTCCTCTAGGAATTCCTGCGCGCTCTGCAGGCGCTTGTCCTTGTCGAAGGCCAGGCCGCGCACGATGGCGTCCCACTGGTGCCGCTTGAGCTCCGGCAGCCTGGCCGGCTTCATGTCATTGCGCTCGGCCTCGACGATGTTGCGACCATCGAAGGGATGCCTTCCCGACAGCACCTCGTAGGCCACAGCGGCGAGTGCGTAGACGTCATCGGCAGGATGCGCCGGTGCCATCTGCATGATCTCGGCACTGGCGTAGCGCGGCGTGTAGCCGAACAGCGTGTCGCCGCTCGACACGCCTGCGCCCTGGGCCACGCGGGCGATGCCGAAGTCGAGCACCTTCGCACTGCCGTCAGCGAGCAGGAACACGTTGCCGGGCTTGAAGTCGCAGTGCACGACGTTGCTCTTGTGCGCGTAGGCGAGCCCGGCGCTCATCTCCTCGATCACGCGGCACTTCTCTGCCAGCGTGAGCTTGTCGGTAGCACCGGTCTCGATGGCGGTGTCGAGGGGCTTGCCCTCGAGCAGCTCCATGGTCATGTACAGGCTGCCGCCTTCCTCGCGATCGAAGTCGAACACCTTGATGATGTTCGGGTGCGACAGCTCCTGCGACTGCTTGGTCTCGCGCTGCATGATGCGCAGCGCGTTCGGCATCTGGCTGATGTTGTCGTTGAGCAGCTTGACCGCGACGAAGGGCTCGCTGTCGCCGGCCTCCTGCTTCAGCAGGTCGATCGCCTTGTGCACCGCGCCCATGCCGCCCTTGCCGAGCAGCCGCACGAGCTTGAAGCGGCCCTTGATCACGCGACCATCGCTGGCGGAGAACTCGGTCTTCAGGCGCGTGGGCGCCTCACTGCCCGATACCGTCTCCACCGCAGGTAGTGCATCGCGCTGGCCGCGGGCGGCGGGTGCCGTGATGTCGGGGATTGCACCCGGAACGATCGCGATCGTGGCTGCGTCTTCGTCCAGGTCCACCTGCGAGGCGTCCGGCGCCACGGTCGGAGCTGCCTGGGGCGCAACATCGAGCGTCATGCCCGCCGGAGCGAGCATCGTTGCCGCATCGTGGTGGGTGCTGCTTGCCGTACTTGCAGGATCGCTCGCGGCGGCGGTGCCGACGGTCAGCGTCAGGCCGTCGTCCTGGCCTTCGTACTCGCGCCGGACCTCGACCGGCTGCGCCGGCGGCAGCGTGATCGGGCGGTCCGACGGCGCGCGCCGGGTCGCGCCCCCCGTGCGGCCGGCGCCGGTGCTTCCGCCGCCTGCGCCCGCTCCTGTGTCGTGGCCCGTGCCGGTCGGCTGGGTGTTGCCCGTTCGCGTGCGGATACCGGTGCGCACCCCGGTGCGGTTGTTGGGCAGCAGCGCGTCGATGTCGCGCACCACCTCGTGCCCGGACTGGTAGCGGTCATCCGGTTCCTTCGCGCACAGGCCGTCGATCAGGTACTGGAATTCCGACATCGGCTCGGGCAGCTGCGGCACTGGCCGCGAGACGTGCGCGAACATGATCGCGATCGCCGTCTCGCCCTGGTAGGGCAGCTCTCCGGTGAGCATCTGGTACAGCATGATGCCGGCGCTGTAGAGGTCCGAGCGGGCATCGGGCTCGCGTGCGCTCACCTGTTCGGGACTGATGTAGTAGGGCGTGCCCAGGATGCTGCCGACCTGCGTCAGCTTGTTCTCGCTGTCGGTGGCCTTGGCAATGCCGAAGTCCATGAGCACGGCGCTGCCGTCGTTGCGGAACAGCACGTTGGCAGGCTTCACGTCGCGGTGGATGAAGCCTGCGTCGTGGGCGAAGGCAAGCGCGGACAGGATGTCGCGGGCGATCAGCAACCCTTCGTCGCGCGTCAGGCCTTCCTCGATCCGATCCTTCAGGTCGCCGCCGTCGTGGTGCTCCATGCAGATGTAGTGCTGGGCACCATGCACGCCAACCTCGTGCACCGTGATGATGTGCGGATGCGACAGTCGGGCCGCGATGCGGGCCTCGCGGAGGAAGCGCGTGGTGAATGTGGGGTCGTCGGCGAGCTTCGCCGACATGAGCTTCAGCGCCACCATGCGCTCGAGCGACACCTGCTCGGCGAGGTACACCGAGGCCATGCCGCCCTGGCCGAGTTCCTTGATGACCCGATAGCCGGGGACTTCGATCATGGCTGCCTGTGCATCCTGGGCATTCCCCGGTGTGGCTCGGGGTTCTCTATGGGCTGGCGTCTTCGGACCTGTTTCGCCGATTGCGCCGCGATGTGCAATCCCGTGGAATCGAACCGTCGGTCATGCCTGGCGCGGCATGCGGCTCAGGCCATCTAGTCTAGGTCGCGTTCGGACGGCGGGCGCGCAGACCTCCGCGCCACGGGCATGTTCAGCGCCTGACCGCCAGCAGCGCCAGGTGCCGCGCCTGCACCTGGTCCCACAGCGTCGCGGCTGCGGGCTCGTCGATGCCGAAGTCCTCGCGCAGGGTCGTCATCAGGTCCTGCGCGTCCTGCAGCTCGCGGCGCACCGTGTCGTGTGCCAGCAGCGTCGTGAGCACCTTGCCGCGCAGCTGCAGCAGCCGGTCCTCGTGGTGGCGCATGCACACGAGGTTCTGCACGAAGGGCGAGCCGGGATCGGTCTGCAGCATCGTGCACATCGGCGCGAGCCGTGCCGTCTGCGCCGGGTCCAGGCTCACGTCGAACGACGGTGCCGCGCCGCGCGCGTGGCTGTGCAGCCGCCACGAGCCGTCGGCGAGCGCTTCGAACCGCATGCCCAGGAAGCCGTGGGTGAAGGCGTGTGCACGCCAGCGCACGGGCCAGAGCGGACAGTCGCCGAATCCGACATCGACCAGCCAGCCGCCGTCGTGGGTCGGGTCTGCCTGTGCCGCGAGGTCCACCCGCAGCACCAGGTGATTGCCGAAGTGCGAATCGCCGAACTGCTGCCGCGCGACGGCGCCCGCGAGGCGCGTGACCGCGAACCCGATCTGCTCGAGGGCCCAGCCGAGCACCCCGTTCATCTCGTAGCACCAGCCGCCGCGCCGGCGCAGCACCAGCTTGTGGAACTGTGCGTCCAGGTCGAAGCCCACCGTGCGACCGAGCTGCACGTCGAGGTTCTCGTAGGGAATGCTGCGCATGTGCCCGTGCTGGATGCGCGAGAGCGTGTCGAGGTCGACGCGCGGTGTGCCTTCGAAGCCGATGCGCGCGAGATAGGCTGCGAGCCGTTGATCCATGCGCATGTGCGGCCTAACCCGAGCCGTGGGCGCCGAAACCATGGGCGAGGAAACGCTCGGCCACGCCGGCATACAGCGCGATGCCATGCGCCATCGCGGATTCGTTCAGCACCATCCGGTTCGAATGGCAGGGCGCGGCGTGGTGATGGTGCGTGCCTTCCGGCGCGACGCCGAGGAAGAACATGCAGCCCGGGATGCGGTGCAGCACATAGGCCCAGTCCTCGGCACCCATCAGAGGTGTCGACATCGGCTGGTAGCCGCCTTCGCCCAGCAGTTCGCGCGCCGTCGCCGCCGCGAGGTCGACCATGCGGCCATCGTTCACCGTCACCGCGTAGCCGTCGGTCAGGGTCACTTCCGCGCGTGCACCGTGGGCCTCGGCGATCTTCTCCGCCACCTGGACGATCAGGGTCTTGGCGAGCTTGCGCGAGCCCTCCGACAGTGCCCGCAGCGTGCCCAGCATGTGGGCGGTCTCCGGGATGACGTTGGAGGTCGTGCCAGCGGCGATCTTCGCCACCGTGAGCACCACCGGCTCGAAGGCGTTGATGCGGCGCGTGATCATGTTCTGCAGCGCGTTCACGATCTCGCAGGCGATCGGCACCGGGTCGAGCGCGAGATGTGGCGCGGAGGCGTGGCCACCGCGGCCCCAGATGGTCACGTCGACCGTGTCGGTGGAGGCCATGAACGGGCCGTGCCTGGAGTTGAACACGCCGGAGCGCGAGTTCGGCGTGATATGGATGGCGAAGGCACCGTCGGGCTTCGGGCCCTTGTCGAGCAGGCCGTCCTCGATCATGCGCAGCGCGCCGAAGTGGCCCTCTTCGCCAGGCTGGAACATGAACTTCACGGTGCCCTGCAGGCGGTCGCGGTTCGCGTGCAGCAGCTTCACTGCGCCGGCGAGCATCGCCGTGTGCGAGTCGTGGCCGCAGGCATGCATGCAGTTGGCTTGCGTGGAGGCGAAGGGCAGACCCGTGTCTTCGGGCATCGGCAGGGCGTCCATGTCGCCGC
>SXGT01322118.1_pt1 | contig 15646 bp, 15 predicted proteins | sample 3176221 | NCBI WGS metagenome assembly SXGT01 (sample SAMN11356862, study PRJNA531348) | freshwater metagenome | isolation source: freshwater sample F1-120 | place: China: Fuxian Lake, Yuxi | collected 2017-12-25
CGGCGGTGCGCGCCGCCGCCGCGTCGGCTGCGCCGCCGCCGACGTTCGGGGGCGCGGCCGCGGGACCGCCGCCGATCGGCCTGCGCTCCGATCCCAGCGGCCTGCGCGGACCCACGCCCACGTCGCCGCAGGTGTTCGACCACGAGATGCTCGGCCTGCGGCCGCCGTCGGCACCGCCGGTGGCCGGCTTCGGCAGCAGCAACCGTCGCTGGTGGATCATCCTCGCCGGCGCGGCGATCATCGCGGCGCTCTCGTTCCTGATCACCTCGGCGGTGCTCGACACACCGGCCGAGACCGGCGGTCTGCCGCGTCCCGCCGCGGATGCCGCCGGCGCCGCCGCGAGCGACGCCGATGCGGGCGCGTCGCCCGATGCCGGCGCGTCGCTCGATGCCGGCGCGGCCAGGCCGAAGAAGAACAAGTAGCTCAGCGCGGCGAGATCTCGACGCGCGGGTTCTGCTTGACCTGATCCAGGGTGAGCTTCACCACCACCGCCGAGGTCTGGGTAGTCACCCACACGACGAGGCCGTCGCCGCCCTTCACCGGACGGCGGCGGGCATCGACGAGCCTGGCCCGCCAGGCCTTCGCGACGCCCTGCTTGTGGCCGGCGTTGAGCACGATGATCGTACCTCTCGCGTCGGCGCTGATATCGATGACGCTCGCCCGCACCGGCGTCGTCGGGGTCTCGTCGGATCGGGCGCGGCTGTCCTCGAGCTCGACGATGATCTCGCCACCCTTCACGATGACGTCGGGAGCGACACCGACGACCAGCTCGAGGTCGTGCGCGTCGACCCGGATGACCCGGCCCCTCGTGTTCGTGTCTGGGTCGGTGTGCACGGTCAGCCCTCGGCCCGCCACCAGCTGACGGACGAGGTGGCGGGCGTCATCCCCGCCGGGCATGTCGACCGTCACCCGGGCGCCGCTCGGATCGGCCGCGACCTGGCGGATGTCCACCGTCCGCTGCTCCTGGGAGTAGTGCGACGGACGCGGCGGGTTGCAGCCGACGTTCTTGCCAAACGAGTGGCACGACCCGTAGCCGCCGGCCTGTTCGCTGTACGCGGGGACGACCAGCGTGATCACGCCCAGGCTCGGCGGCCGTGCCAGAGGCGGCTCTCGATCCTCCGGGAGATCGAGCGTCCCGGCGTCAGGGACCGGGTCGGCCTCGAGCTCGGCGGTCGTGTTCGATCCACCAGTCGGCGGATCGATGGGGATCGTGCCTGGCGCCGCCTGACCACACGCGCTGGCGGTGACCATCACCAGCGGGGCGGCGAAGCGCAGGCGCCGTGCCAGCGAGCCGGTCCGCTTCACGACGCCCCCGCGAACTCCTCGACCACCGCGGCCAGCACCTCGGCGCCCCAGTGCAGCCCGGCCACCGGCACCCGCTCGTCGTGGCCGTGGAACATGTCGGCGAACTTGATGCCCGACTCCTTCTCGATCTTCACCGGCGAGAAGCCGTACCAGCGGGCGCCGAGCTGGGTGAAATACTTGGCGTCGGTGAAGCCGGGGATCATGTACGGCACCACCACGGCGTCGGGCTCGCGGGCGACGATCTGGCGCGCGATCACGTCATAGAGCGGCGACGCGACCGGCTCGGTGACCGTCGGCGGCGCCGAGCGCATGACCTCGAGCTCGACGTCGGGGCCGAGCACGGTGCGCAGCTCGCGAAGGAAGTCTTCCTCGGTCTGGCCGGGCAGAGTGCGGCCGTCGATCTCGACCTCGGCCACGCCGGGGATCACGTTGGTCTTGTTGCCCGCCCGCACCACCGTCGGCGAGGCGGTGTTGCTGAGCAACGCGCCCAGCGAGCGCGCCGTGCCCAGATCCGGGACCAGTCGCAGCACCCGCGACAGGAGCTGGGGCCGGGTCAGGAGTCGCAACAGCGGCTGCGCTGCCCGCGGCTGGCGCGCCGCGATCGCGGCCAGGAAGTCTTGCACGTAGTGGGTGGCGTGCACCGGCAGCGTGGCCTTGCCCAGGTTGGTGATCGCCTCGCTCATCTTGAGCACGGCGCTGTCGCGGCGCGGCATCGAGCCGTGTCCGGGCTCGCCGGTGAAGCGAGCCTTGACCCAGCACAGGCCCTTCTCGGCCACCTGCACCGGGTAGAACGTCGTCCCGGCCAGGTGCAGCGAGAAGCCGCCCGACTCGCCGATCGCGTACTCGGCCCGCACCAGCTCGGGGTGCTGCTCGACGAGGAAGCGCGAGCCGTGATCGCACCCGGCCTCCTCGTCGGCCACACCGGCAAAGATCACGTCGCGCGCCAGCCTGGGCTTGTCGACCGCCAGCTTGCGCATGATCGCCACCGACATCGCGGCCATGTTCTTCATGTCGATCGCGCCCCGCCCCCACAGGCAGCCCTCGGCGATCACGCCTGCGAACGGCGGCTGCCGCCACTTGCTCGCGTCGGCCTCGACCACGTCGAGGTGCGCCGAGAGCAGGAGCGGCGCCGCCTTGCCGTTGCCGCGGTAGCGCACTACCAGGTTGGCCCGGGTCGGTGCCGACTCGAGCATCGTCACCTCGTAGCCGACCTCGCGCAGCTTGCCGGCGAGGTAGTCCGCAGCCGGTCGTTCGTTGCCGGGCGGGTTGGTGGTGTCGATGCGCAGGAGCGTCTGACACATCTCCTGCGCGTCGAGGTGGAGCGGCGGCATGGGCATCGACCGACCATACCTCGCCGCCGCTCCCCCTTGCCCTTGCCCTTCTACGGCTGCGGCTGAAGCGTGCTCTCCCCCTTCACCTCCAGGTTCGGCTCCAGCTTCTTCAGCGTCTTGTAGCCGAACCCCTTCACCTTGCGCAGGTCCGCCACCCGTTTGAACGGGCCGTGTTTGCCTCGCCACGCCACCACCCGCTCGGCCTTCGATGGACCCACACCGGGCAGCAGCATGAGCTGATCCACCGTCGCCGTGTTGAGGTTGAGCTTGCCGGCCACCGCCTTCTTCCCGCCCCGCGCCGGCCGGGTCTCGTCGTCGTCGATCTGCGGCTTCGCCGGCGGCCTGGCCGCGCCAGGCAAGGCCTTGGGCCCGGCCGCCGCGGTGGTCGGCGCCAGCCACACCACGCCGCTCACCACGATCGCCACGGCCAGGACCGCCATCGCGAGCCCGCGCCGCCACCGCGCCGCCATGCCCGCACCCATCGTCTCGCTGTTCGTCATGTTCACCATGTGCTTCTCCTTGGTCTCGCTGTTCAGTGTCAGAACGGGATGTCCTGGTTCCCCGGCGGCGGCACCGGGGCGCCGTCGCCCGAACCCTTGCGGCGCGCGAAGTCCTCGTCGGTCATCTCGCGCAGCTGCAGCACGCCCTGCTTGGTCGGCATCGCGTCCAGGTACACGTTGATCGACGCGTCCCGGTTGGGGAACGCGGTGCCGATTCGCATCCAGAACGTGCCGCCGTCCTTCTTCTCGATCGGCGTGATGACCTTGAACATTCTCGACTTGTTGCTCTCCATCGCCATGCTCATCGTCGTCTCTCCTTGCGACTCGTGTTGGTGAGTCAAGCCGCCGCCCTTGCCAGGCCCGTGCCACGCGCAACCCCGCGGCCCCGCGTGGCGCACGTCCGGTTCCCGGACAATCCGCGTCCGTCTCCCGGCCGCCGTCCGGTTTCCGGACGCCAAGGCCGAGCTGAGGCGCGTCCCATATGCGGTGATCCGGTCGAGCACCGGACCGCGCCGGGCGCCGATGAGAGTGGGGGTGGGGGACGCGATCGTCCCCCATCTGAGGACGCGTCGCGTCCGGACGAGGCTGACGCGCCGACCCGCGAACGCTCGACACGCCACGTGTGCGCCGCGACTGCGCGGCGCGATGGTGCGACGAGGCTCAGATCAAGTGGGAGGCGCGTTAGCGCGTCGGCATCAAGTCGACGTCGATCCGCACCGTCGCCGACTTGCCCACCGTCAGCCGCCGCCGCTCGATCGTCGGCGGGCTCCACACCGGCCCGTCGGGCCCGACGCGGGTCACCAGCGGCGGGTACCAGATGACCAGCCCCCACACCCCGGGCGGCACCTCGTCGAGCACGAAGCGCCCGTCCTCGCCCGTCACCACATGATAGGGATGGGCCTGGGCCACGACCCAGGCCGGGGCCCGCACGCCGTCGTACAGCCGGGTCTCACCCACTCGCTCGATCGCGAACTGGGTGCGTCCGCCCGGCTCGAGCTCGGCGGTGGTGACCCCGCCTGGCCGTTCGTGGCGCAGCCTCGCCGGCGCGGCGTCGCCGTTCTCGACCACGAGATGCGACGGCAGCGGGCCGGCGACCTGGGTGGCCGGAACGATCGCACACGACGTCACCTCGGCCACACCGCCGGTCTTCACCAGCGCCATCGCGTACGGCACCATGCGGCCAGTGCGGATGCCGTCGAGGTAGACGACCGCGCCGCTGACCGGCGCGCCCGCCCGCGCCACCCGCGCCGCGTCGCAGCCCGCCGGCCACGGCACCCCGCCGCCGGTCTTCCAGCGCACGCTGCCCTCGACCGCGCCGGCGTCGACGACCACCACGCCGGCGTACGGCGGCGGCGGCGGTGGCGGCGGGCCGAACCCGATGCCCACGCCGCCATAGCCGAACCCGCCGTAACCGAACCCGCCGTAGCCGAACCCGCCGTAGCCAAACCCGCCGTACAGCGCCGGATCGTCGTGGTGGCGCCGGTCGTAGCGATCCTCGCTGGGGGCCACGACCTCGTCGCCACCCTCGCGCTGGATCCGCACCGACGCCGCCGCGAGCTGGCCGGTGCCGTCGTCGAAGCGCGAGCCCGCGGTGCCCATCGACGGCGCCTGCGGCGCCCCGCAGGCCCAGGCCATCACCGCGGCCAGGGCGCTCGTCGCGACGATTCGCACCACGCGCACCTGCACAGTGTGCAACGCGCCGGCACCGCCTTCAAGGCGGGGTCGGGTTGGGCGCCGGCCGCGGCGGCCGTTGCCGTTGCTGCTGCTGGAGCTGGCGGTGCCGCTCCTGCTGCTCCTCGAAGTGCGCGCCGATCAGGGTGGCCGCCAGGTCGAGGATGGCCCGCCCATCCGAGATGCTGGCCGACGACGCGAAGGCCAGCCGCCGCCCGGTGCGCTGCACGGTCAGTCCGCGAAGGACGGTGAGGAGCGGGAAGCCGCCCAGCACCGGCAGTGACCCGTACTGATCGAGCAGCTCGAGGCGAAGGCGGGCGATGGCGTCGTCGGCGGTGGCGGCGGCGGTGTCGTCCGCGTAGCGCAGGTTGCCGCGTACGATCAGGCCGGCCGGCACGACCTCGAGCGTGATCGTTGCCTGCTCGGGCGCCGGGATCGACGCGCCGCTGGCGCCCAGGAGTGGAAGCTCGGCGCCGAACATGCCGCCGGCGGTGACCATGATCGCCGGTCCGGTCGGTTCGCCCGACTGATCGCTGATGGTGCCGAGCCGCGCCAGCCACGGCGGCAGGTCGATGGGCCGGGCCGGGCGATCGAGATCGCCGGTGCGCGCGATGGTCAGTGGCCCGAGGTCGCGGGGCTGGGTCAACACCATCAAGCTCGGGAGCCACGAAAGGAACACCCGCTGATCGCCCGGGAAGACCCGCGCTGAGCGGCCGCGGCGCCCGAGCACACCACCCTTGACCGCGGTCCATGCCACGGGCGCGTCCGGCTCATCGATGAAGTCGCGGAACTCGGGCGGCGTGAGCCGTGAGCGCATGACCAGCGTGGTCGCCGTCGCGTCCTGCGGCTCCGGGCTCGACACCACCATCAGATCGAAGATGTCGGTCAGCCGGACCGTGCGTGCGCCGACCAGCGCCTGGTAGTCGGGTAGCGGCTTCAAGATCGCCTCGATCCGCTCGGCCCATTCGGTGTCGCGCAGGCGATCGAGCCGCACCATCACCGTGACCACGTGACCATGGGGGAAGAACGAGAGCAGGTTGGCCGCCGTGCCCGGGCTGGGTCTGGCCGTCGGATCGCCGCTGGGGTCGCCGCCGATCACGCCGCCGTCGCCGACGCCACCGTCGCCGCCCTCCGCCACCTGTTCACCACTGCCGGTTCCGCCGTCGCCGACGCCGACGCCGGGCCCGCCGTCGCTGTCGCCGTCGCCGCTTCCGCCCGTCGCCAGGAGCCCGCCGTCGGCCGTCTCCGTCGCCACGAGCCCGCCGTCGGCCGTCTCCGCCGCCGTCACCGCGCCGACGCCGCCGCCGTCGTCGCCGCCATCGCCGGCCCCGGCGTCGGCGACCTCCACCGCCAGCATCTCGGCCGCATCGACCTTGCGACGCGCGTCGGCCGGCACCCCGGCATCCACTGCCGCATCCGGGGGCTCGGCATCCGGTACGCCGGCGTCCATCAGCCCCGCGCCTTCGCTCTCGGGCGGCAGCTCGGGCGCTTCGTCCTGGGCCGCCTCGGCCGGCGCCTTGGTCGTCTCGTCGCGCTGCTCCGGCTCTTCCGGCGGCAGGGTCTCGGCCAGGGGCGCGATCGGCGCCATCTCGATGTCGATCACCGTCACCGTCCGCTGGCGCTCGTGCCCCAGCCCCAGCCGGACCCCGACCAGGCCGACCACGTGAAGCGCCACCGAGACCAGCACCGCGATGGCCGCGCCCCGCCCGGAATCGGCGGGGACGGTCTCGTCGGTGGAGGCTTCCATTTTGGCAGGACCTGCCCACCGCAGTAGCATCCGTACATGGCCGAGTCCAGGCACGACGCCGCTACCCGCCCGCTCACCGCGGCGGAGTCCGCGTACATCGAGCGCGCCCGGGACACCGCGTTCGTGCTGTACGAGGGCGTCCGCATCCCGCACCGTAGCTGCGGCATCGCCGTGGCCGAGACCTTCGGCCTGCCCAGCCGGTCGTACCAGGCGTTGCGCAAGGGCGGCATCACCGGCGCCGGCACCTGCGGCGCCATGCGCGCCGGCGAGCAGGCCCTGGGCGAGCTCCTCGGCGATCCCGATCCCGCCGGCTCGGTCACGCCCGGCCTGCGCGCCGCCGTGATCTGGTACCAGGACGCCGCCGCCCGCATCGATCGCGGCGAGTCGCCAGATGTCATCTGCAACAACCTGGTGCGTCCCCTCGGCGACTTCGCCGGCCCGCGCCGCAAGGCGTTCTGCACCAACCTGGCCGCGCAGGTCGCGGCCCTCACCGCCGAGGCGCTGTGCCGTTTCGGCCCCGATCACGCTCCGCCCATCACGTCCGTCCCGGAGGAGAGTCGCTAGTGCCGATCAAGAAGGAACACGTCGCGGAGGTCGTCGCCGAGGCGTCGCAGAAGATGGGCGATCCCAACTACGCGTCGGTGCTGGTCGGTGGATTCGTGCAGTTGCAGGCCCCGATCACCCAGTTCGTCAGCGCCCACGAGCCCGAGCTGGGTGGCGCCGACGCCATCGTCAACGTCGTCTTCCACGCCGCCCTCATCGCCCAGTGTTACGCCCGCGGCCACGGCCGCAGCGTGCGCATCGTGTCGTTCGATGACCTCGACCGCGCCTCGGGCGGCGACGTGCTGGCCCTGCTCGAGAAGACCCAGCCCTTCCTGCACGGCTTCATCGAGGAGAACGTCGAGCACCCCGAGGCCAAGAGGCTGCTCGCGCTGATCGCGCTGGCGATGGATCGGTAGGGTCGTCGGGACGTCGCGTGCGACAGCCCGGGGGCGTCTCACCGGGCGGTGGCGACGATGTACGACCCGATTGGGTTCGCGCAGTTGCGTGGACGAGGCGACGGCACGTCGCCTGCTTTGCCTTTGATCCCATGAAGATCATCACCCCGGGCATCTTCCTCGCCGCCGCGCTGTTCTCGACCGGGTGCACCGACACCGACGACGCCGGACCCCAGGACCAGCCGCCCGACGTCGCCGAGTGCTGTGCGCCCGACTCGCCGCGCGGCGCCGATCCGGTCTACGACGCGTTCGACCTCGGCCGCCAGGCGCGCGCGCGTTTCGATCTGCTCCAGCGCACGTTCGGCAACAAGTGATGTGATACGAACGGGTTCATGGCGAACCCGATCGCGACCTTCGAGACGTCCCAGGGCAACTTCACGGCCGAGATCTTCCTCGACCAGATGCCGGTCACGGCCGGCAACTTCATCGCGCTGGTCAAGCGAGGCTTCTACGATGGCCTGCACTTCCACCGGATCATCAAGGACTTCATGATCCAGTTCGGGTGCGAGTACGCCAAGGACCCTAACAGCCCCCGCGCCGGCACCGGCAACTCGCCGCTCGGCCGCATCCAGGACGAGCACCCGCCGGCCCACAAGATCTCGAACGAGATGGGCACGCTGTCGATGGCCAACACCGGCCAGCCCAACAGCGGTGGTGCCCAGTTCTTCATCAACACCAAGTCGAGCGGCAACGCCTACCTCGACTGGTTCTCGCCCGGTCCGTCGAAGCATCCCGTCTTCGGCAAGATCACCAGCGGCTGGGACGTGGTGAAGAAGATCGAGACCGCGCAGACCGATCAGCGCGATCGTCCGCGCACGCCGATCCAGATGGTCAGAGTCACGATCAGCGAGGCCTGACCCGGCACGCTCAGCGCGCCGCCGGCCGCGGCGGCAGCTTGCAGGCGTGCCCCATCACGACCTCGCCGTCGCGGGTCGACGTCGGCGTCGGCGTCCAGCCGGCGCGCACGCGCGCGTCGAGGAGCTCGTCGGCGGTCGGGCGATGGTCCCACACGGAGACCGCGTCGACGCGGCCCAGTCACGTGCAGTCGAGGACGATGGCGGGCCCGTCGGCCGCGGCCTGGAAGACCAGGTCGTGGGTGTACTCGTCCTGCACGATCACGTCGGTGATCTGCCACGGCGGCGCCAGGCGCAGGCCGGTGACGATGGCGTCGGCAAGGGAGCCACACGCGGCGAGGCGGGCGCGAACGTCGTCGAGCACGGGCAACGTCCCGATGCTAGCAGGCGCGGTCGCGTCGGCGGCGCGCGATCCACGCCAGCGCCGCCAGGACCAGCACGCCGGTGGCAGCGCCAGCGTCGTCGCCGTTGACGGCGCAGCCGCCCTTCTTGACCGTCACCTTCACCGAACCCGGAGTCGCGGCGCCGTTGATCCAGCCCTTGCCCGGCGGCCACACCGGGTTCCCGGGCGGCATACGGGTCTCCTCGACGGCCTGGATGCGGGTGCGCACGCGCGCGGCCTGTCCGTCCTTCACCCGGATGCGGAACCAGTCGCTGCCGAGCGGCTCGGCGCCGTCGAGCGCCCACTCCCAGCCCTTGACCTCGCCGATGTGCTCGGCGACGTAGCCGAAGCCGGTCATGGGCGCGAGCCACTTCTGCGGGCTGCCGGGGTGCGAGTCCATGATGCGCCCGGTGTCGTAGAAGACCTGGAACTCCAGCGTCGGCGCGATCATGCGCACCGTGGTCATGGGCAGCGAGCGCACCCGCGTGATGGTGCTGACCTGCTGGTCCTTCCCGAACTGATCGTCGTTGTTGCGCCGGCCGAGTGACTCGCGCAGGTTGCGGGCGAACAGCGCCTCGGGCGGCGGCCGCTTGCCGGGCGGTGGGGTGCCGGCAGCACCGGCTATCAACTCGATGCGCTTGACCGTCTCCTCGGACGGGTAGCTGGTGCTGGTCCTGGGCAGGTTGGACGCGCTCACGTGGATGTAGATGTCGCGGCCCTCGGCGGGCGCGGCCAGGGGCGAGGGCTTCTCGGTGTCGATGCCGCTGGTCGAGATCGTGGCGACGCGCCAGAAAACCGACGCGCCGACGAAGTCGGTGTTGAAGATCTTCGAGTCTTGCTGGAACTTGATCGAACCGGTCGGGCCCACCGACTCGAGCCGGATCTGCGTGCACTGGTGAGGGTGGTGGAGGCGCGAGCCAGCCGGGCACGACGCCGCCATGGTGTCGGTCGGGTACGGACAGCCCGCGACCGACGAGGTGCAGTTGCTGTACTTGCAGGCGAGGTCCTTGTGCCATGCGGCCGTCTGGCCCGGCGGTGGCCACTGGAACACCAGGTGCTCGGTGCCGGCGGCAGCGCCGGGATTGTTCACGCCGCCGATCTCGAACCACTGCGAGCCATCGAGGTTGCCGATCTGAGAGCCCCAGTCGGCGACGAGGAAGCGCGCGCGATACGAAGCTGCGCTGCTGGCGCTGGGCAGCGTGATGCGGCCGGCGAACCAGTTGGGCGGGTCGTCGCTGGGATCGTTGTTGTCGTCGAGGTGGATGATCTGCGGCCAGGTGAACGGCTTGGCCGCGTCGTAGCCGGCGGTTTCGTTCTGCACGCCCGCTGCGGTGAGCACGGCCATCGACGGGCACGCGCTGACGCGGTGGACGGTGCCCCAGTCGGGCAGGTCGGGCGCCGAGTAGGTGTCGGTCGTGGTCTCGACCACGGCGCCGGCGGTGGGCCAGTTGCCCTGCTGCGCGCAGAACACCGGCCCGGCACCGAGGAACGTGCACTTCGCGGCCGAAACCCACATCTTGAAGTCCGAGGCGGCGGCGCCGCCGAAGGTCGAGTCGGGGATCCGCAGCATCACCGTCGCTCCGGTCGGCTGACCGAGCGGGCTCGCCGCCGGGTAGAGCGGGCCATGCCAGGCGCGCGGTCCAGGGCCGCTCGCCGGTTCCATCCAAGCCTTGGCGGCGACGGTGGCGTCGAACGCGGGGCCGTCCCACTTGAAGACCGAGACGCTGTTGGTGCTGTCGCGGGCAACGCCGCGCAGCACGCGATAGGTCACGATGTTGCCCGCGGTGATCGCGGGACAGACGCTCCCGGTGCACGTCTCTCCGGCCGGACAGGCCGTGGCTCCGCAGTGGATCGCTTCCTGCTGGACGAGCCGCAGCTCTGCCGGCGGTGGGGGCGGCGGTGTGGGTGGATTGGGGTCCGGGGCCACCGAGACCTCGAGGAGCGTGGCGCCCAGCGAGTCGGTGGCGCCGTTCGCCGCGAAGCCGAACCAGAAGACCTCACGATTCTCGGCGGTGGCGTCGATCTCGAACGCGACGTACAGGTGACCGTCGCCGGGTTGGAGCAAGCGGACGCGACCGGCGTTGGTGCCGGCGTCGAGCGGGACCTGGGCGGCGCCGGCCCAGCGGCCGTCGTAGCGTGCCTTGAGCTGGCCGATCGCGCCTGCGGGCGGGACTGTCCAGAAGTCGGGGGCCTGGCCCCACTCCGGTGAGCCCACGCAGGCATCGTCGGCGGCGGCAGGTCGGAGCTGAGCGAGGAACGCCAGCGACAGCACGAGCGACAGCGCGGCGGTGGTCGTCTTCATGGTTGAGCCTGGAGATAGAGGTTGACGCGGTCGGCGATCGTGGAGCTCGGTGGTTGCGGGCTGTACGAGGTGGGGAACGCACCGGAGTAAGGCAATGAGGCGGTGGCACCGGTGACGTTGTTGCTGTCGGTCGTGCCGATGTCGATGCTCATGTCGGTCGCCATCACGATCCAGTAGTTGAAGCCGCCGGTCAGCGTGTGCGGTCCGATGTTGATCTGCTCGTAGCCGGCCACGCCGTCGAGCACGATCTCGCCCGAGAAGGCGCGCCGCTGGTAGGGGGAGTTGGCGTTGTCGCTGTAGATGGCGAACTTGATGTGGCCGCTGGCCTGCTCGAACTTGACGTACGCGCCGGCGGCGACGATCACCGTGTCGACGCCGACCGAGAAGCGACGGGCGATGATGTAGTTGCCGTTCACCGTCACCTGGCCGCTCAGCACGCCATATTCGCCGATGTTCACCAGACCGGCGTCGATGGACATCGCGTCGGCGGCGGCGTCGGTGGTCGGCGCGTCGACGGCGGCGCCGTCGATCATCGCCGCGTCGAAGCGGGCATCGGTGGCGTCGAGATCGGGCGCATCGGTGGTCGGCGCGTCGAGATCGGGCGCGTCGGGTCCGTCGTCGTCATCGGCGGCGTCGGGCAGGGCATGGATGTCGAGCAGGCTGGAGCAGCCGGCGAGCGTGGCGGTGATGGCCAGCGACAGCGCAAGCCCTCCGTTGCGCAAGGGCGAGGTCCGCATCAGAACCTCCCTCCGACGGCGAGGCCGACACCACGCGACGACACCACCGGGATCCAGGCCGTGCCGCCGTCGCGGTGCTTCGGCTTGCCCACGATCCACAGCGTGACGCCGGCGGCGACGCCGGCCACGCCGACCGCGCCACCGATGGTGGCGAGCCCGGCCTTGGACTCGGCGTCCTTGCGGAGCTGGTCGTCGCCGGTGTCCTGGGCTTCGTTCCAGGTGCTGCGCGCCTGCAGCCCGAAGGTCGTCATCGCGGCCAGGCCGATCACCCCGACGGCGCCGGCGCCGATCGCCGCCTTGCGCAACGTCGACATGCCGGGGTTCCGCTCGTCGACGGCACCAGCGCTGCCGGCACCACCACCGCCGCCGGCCGGCGCGGCGCCGGTGCCCGGCGCGAGCCTGGCGACCTCCTTGAATCTCGGGACCTCGACGCTGCGGCGCTCGGCCTCGGCGATCGTCACGGAGGTCGTCCACGGTTCGTGGCCAGGCGCGCGACCCAGCACCTCGTGGGTGCCAGGATCGATCGGGACGCCCTGGTTGTATTCCTCGACGTCGAGCGTGCGTCCGTCGAGCACGATGGCGAGACCGTCGACCCGGCTGGTGTCGGGGACCGACACCGTCAGGTACGGCAGCCGCGGCTCCAGCTTGGCGCTGAAGCCGACGGCGACCTGGACCAGCGGCTGATCCCGCGCGCTCTTGCGGGCCTCGGAGGCGGCGCGCAGGAACAGCGCCCACGCCGTGGCCAGCTGGCCGTTCTTCTCGCGACACGCGGCGAGGTTGAGCAGCGTGTTGACGTTGCTCTCCAGCCGCTGGCTGGCCTCGAGCTTGTCGCAGCCCTCGGCGTACTTGCCCTGCTTGACCAGCTCCTGGCCGCGACGAAACAGCTGCTCGGCCTGCGGGTTCTGCTGCGCGGAGGCCGCGCCGGCGCCGAGGCCGACGACGACCACGGTCACCACGATCGCCGCGGCCCTCATAGCGTCCCGACGAGTTTCCAGTCGACGTTGCGCTGGGCGTCGACTGCGACCTCGATCTTGGCCGACGCCGAGCCGCGGGTGACCGAACACTGGATCGAGCCGGGCAGCGTGATCGGCACGACTGCGCCGCCGCAGTCGACGGCGGCGTCGCGGTTGCCGATGAGGAACATCTCGGTGATCAGATCGGTCTCCATCTTGTCGCCGAGCAACCAGTCGCCGACTGGTGAGAACGACAGCGAGCCGGCCGCGTCGGTCTGGTCGACCTTGAAGGTCAGCTTGCCGCCACCCTGAAAGGTGACGTCGCACGAAAACGACGTGCCGGCCGCGGCCTTGAGGCCGCCGGGGCAGGTCGTGCTCGCGGCGGCGACGCCGACCTGGTCGGCGGCTTCGGCGCCGACCTTGGCCTGGACGTCGGCCTGATCGAGTGACTTCTTCCCGCCGCCACACGCCACCAGGATGAGTAGACCCAGGGTCGTCCTGCGCATCATCGTCGACCTCCGCGCCGAAATTACACGAGTTCTTCTGAGGCGAAACGGCATTCGCCGCTTTTCTACTGTGTGCCGAAACATGCCGCCGAGGTGTGGCGACGCGACAGGCCGGCTCACGACATGCGATCGACGATCACCACGGCGTGGCGGCTGCATCGAGCCGCCATAACTCGCCGCGCCAGCTGACCTCGGCGATCAGCGCGTGGCCGTCGTCGGTGATCGCGCTGTGCGAGACCGTGCTGCCGGAGGGGGCCACGTGGACCTGGGCGACCTCGAGGCTCCTGGTCGCGGCGCGCCACAGCTCGCGGCCGCCCGGACCGCCCTGGTAGAGGAGCCAGGCGCCGTCGGGCGAGAGCGAGATGTCGGTCACCGTCGCGACGCCGGGGGGCGTGGCCGGCGGACCGGGGATCTCGGTGTCGTTCACCGGATCCCACCAGAACAGCTGGCCGGGAGAGTCGGGCGAGCGCAGGAGCACGCGGCCGGTGGCGCGATCGACCGCCACCGTGCGGCGGGGCGTCGGTCGGGCCCTGGCCGGGTCGGCGCCGGCGACGATGCGATAGACCCACGGCGTGGTGCCGTGCAGGCGGGTGAAGACGATGGAGCCGTCGCCGAGGAAGAGCGGCGCGCGGTCGCCGGGCTGGCGGGTGAGGGTGGCGGCCACGGCGCCCTTGTGGAGGGCGGCGGTGGCGATGCCCGCGTCCTGCCCGGTGCGCGCGAAGACCAGGGTCTCGCCGGCGGCGTCGAAGGCCGGGTCGATGACGCTGTCACCGCGGGTCGATCGTCCGGTGACTCGCTCGATCTCGCCGTCCGGAAACCGGACAGAGAGCTCGCCGCCGGCGTTGACCCAGGCGATGCGGCCGCCTGGGCCTGCGGCGGGGCTCGCCACCTGGTCGTCGTCGGTGAGCGAGACCGCCGGCGTCGCGCCGACGTCGCGGAGCACGCTGCGCGCGAGGCACTCCGAGTAGACCAGGGTCCGGCCTCCGGGCGCGATGGCGAGGCCGCCGTGGGCGAGCACCGACGGGATCACGAGGCGGTCGGCGGTGGCCGGACCGTCGGCCGGCAGGCGGGCGTGGATGCCGTCGCTGGCGCCGTAGTAGAGGGCGCCGCCGGCTCCGAAGTCGGCGCGGCCGGCCAGCGCGTCGGTGCGGTTGGCGCAGCGCAGCGCCCGGCGCTCGAGATCGAAGAGACACACGTCGCTGGCCTGCGAGGGTGTGGGCCCGACCAGGGCGAGCCAGCGGTCGTCGGGGGAGGTGGTGAGCGACTGCGGCGACATCCCGGGCAGGCGCGCCACCTGCTCGTCGATCTTGTTGCGCATGCGGCGCAGCTCGGTGCCGCTGGCCGGGACGAAGTAATAGGCGCCGCGGGCGGCGGCGGCGGCGGCGATGGCGCGAGGCGCGAGCTCGCGCTGGGCGCCGGTGGAGAGGTCGCGGGCGACGAGGGAGCTGCGGGTGGGGTTGGCGCGATCGGTGACGAGGTAGATCAGCTCGTCGGCGGTGAGGCCGGGGCCGGCCCGCCACTCGTCGGTGGGCTCGCGCGTGAGCTGCGACGTCGCGCCGCCGGCGAGCGAGTGGACGTGGATGTCGGGCGCGGTACCGGGGAGCGTGAGGTCGAAGGCGAGGCGATCCTCGTCGAGAAAGGCGGGCGCGTAGGCGCAGCCGTCGGTCCGGGTGAGCTGCACCGGCGCCAGCGCGTCCACGGCGCTCGCATCACCGTCGTCGGTCGAGGCATCGGCGAGATCAGGGCCCGGCACGGCGACGGCGGCGTCGGCGATGGGGGCCGTGGACGTGCGGGCCTTGCCGGTGTAGCGGAGCAAACCCCACGCGCCGCCGCTGACTGCGGCCGCGGCGCCGATCACCATCAAGGCGCGACGGCGGCGGCGGGGCGCGGCGCTGGCGTGGGCGAGGGCCGCCACCAGCGCGCCCACCGACGGCGTGCGCACGTCGCGGTTGGCGCGCAGCGCCTGCTCGATCACGGCGTCGAGCTCGCTCGACAGCGAGGGGACATGCTCGCGGGCGCGGCGATAGCGTTCGGCCGCGACCTCGTTGCGGACGTCGCCCCAGGTGGCGCCGCTGAACGGGCGGGCCGCGGTGAGCAGCTCGTAGAGCACGACACCGAGCGAGAACACGTCGGCGCGGCCGTCGGCCTCGAGGCCGTCCATGAGCTCGAGCGCCGAATAGCCGGGGGTGCCGAGGGCGGCGCCGACCATGGTGAGGTCGTCGTTGCTGGGCTGCTTGCGCTGGAGCGACGCCACCGTCGGCCCGGTGGCGTCGACGTCGTGACTCGGCATCGACGGTGGTCGGCCGCCGAGGACGCCGGAGCCGGGGCGGGTGGCGGCGTCGGCGGGGGCGGCCGCGACC
>SXGT01346012.1_pt1 | contig 15646 bp, 13 predicted proteins | sample 3176221 | NCBI WGS metagenome assembly SXGT01 (sample SAMN11356862, study PRJNA531348) | freshwater metagenome | isolation source: freshwater sample F1-120 | place: China: Fuxian Lake, Yuxi | collected 2017-12-25
TCCTTAACCAATTACATGATTAATATCATCTGCGCTTTGATTTCTTATTCTTATCAAGAGAAAAAGCCGTCATTGAATTTGCAATGTACTGGTTTAGTGCTTGCCTAATTACAGGATAGGTTATCCCGAACTCAGGTTAATTTAGTGTCTCCGACGCTGGCCTCTGGAGGAAGTTTAGGTGCATTAGATGGAACTTTGTCCATTGATGGTGCCAGTTTTACAAACGGCATTAAGACCGTGACAGACCTTAAATGGAATGATGTCGGTATTATTTCATTGTCTGCCGCCATCCAAGACGGCGATTATTTGGGTGTCGGAGATATTACGTCTACATCTGGGAATATTGGTCGATTTACACCCGACCACTTTGCTACCAGTGTCATCCCAGGATGCTCCAGTGCCACCCCGTTTACCTATTCTGGGCAACATGCAGATATTACAATCACTGCCTTAGATGCCAGTGGTTCTGTGACTGGAAATTACGATAACTCCCTCGGGTATGCTAAAACCATAACTCTTAGCAATGCAGGGACTTCGACAGGATTTACCTTAAACACCATAGCGTCTGGATTTTCGGGTGGTGTAGGCACTGATACAGATGTCGTGTATACCTTTCCTGCCGTGATGACTCCACCGACTAGCTTGATCATTCGCGCAGTGGATTCAGACAGCGTAAGTTCATATTTTCCATCTGATCCTACCACTGAAGACACTGATTTAATCCATAGCGGTCGATTAAGTTTAGCCAACGCCGCAGGTTCTGAATTATTGCCGCTTACCGTGTCATTGCAAGCCCAATATTGGTCTGGAAATGCCTTTGTGATTGATACTGACGATAGTTGTACACAGATCAATGTGCCCACCACAGGAAATGGCCTGACCTACAGTGGTTCAATTACCGCGGCAAATACTGCCCCGACCATAAATGGTGTCAGTAGCGGAAGTGTGGCTTTAGTTTCAGGAGCGGGTGATTTACTCTTTCCTGCACCGAGTAATAAACTAACTGGATACATCGATATTAGTGTAATCGCGGATACGGTACCTTGGTTAAAATTCAACTGGAAAGGAACAGGCAACATTAATCCAACAGCACGGGCTAGTTTTGGCCTATTTCAAGGTGATAAGAAGATAATTTATATGCAGGAGGTGTATTAACCGAGCAATAATTATTTCAGATATATGAGGAAAAAAGAAAGCGGTGTAACCTGTTGGTAAAGATCTCCCCAGATCACTCAACCAACTAAAGGAAACACCACGATGCAAAATGATAATGTTTTTGACTTTACTAATCTAGAAAAAATTGATCCTCTACAGGAATTATTACGTGATGGTCCTCGCAAAATGCTGGCAAGTGCGATAGAAGCCGAGGCCGTGGTATTTGTTGTGAAACATAGCCATTAACAGAGGATAGTAAGGTGATAGTTATTAGAAATGGTTATTTGACAGAACGCCCAATTTTAACTGGACTAGGCGACATTGAAGTTAACGTGCCCAAAGTTAGAAGCCAATCGGGTTCAGGCATTAAATTTAATAGTAGTTTGATACCACCGTACTTGAAGCGCACTAAAAGTATTGAAGGATTCTTACTTTGGCTGTATTTGAGTGGTATATCCACTGGTGAATTTTCTGAAATTTTGCAACATCTACTCGGACCTCAAGCGGCTGGATTATCTGCGGCGACTAAAGCAAGATTGGGAGCAGAACTACACCGAGTGGACTGTACGCGACCTGACTCATAAGCCTTATGTTTACATTTGGTTTGATGGCATTTATAGCCATGTGCGCATGGATGATCGCTTATGTGTATTGGTGATTCTCGGCTCTGACGAGCATGGACGTAAAGAATTCATTGCATTGACCGATGGCTATACCCACACGGGGCACTAGTCGTGAATCTGCTGCCAGTTGGTAGGAAGTAATCATTGACTCATTCAACGAGGGCTCAAAGTATCGCCTAAATTGGCGGTAGATTCTCCTCTTCCTCGTATTTGCTAGCTGAGTTGAAAAGGTGTAACTATTGAGCAAATAAATTCAAAAATACTTAATTGGTATTTTCATCGGAAAAGTATAATTCATGTAGCTTTTCAACCTGAGGTTAATTAACCTCAGGTTGAATTTCAATTACCCAAGCAACACCGAAATAATTTTTAATTTGTGGAATTGGAAGCATAACCTCATGATCTTATTATCACTTGCGAATAGATAGGAAAAACGATGATTGTTCGAGGCGGCACAAACTTATGGCGGGCCATACTGATTGATTGGCCTGCGCTAATTTTTTTCTCGCTAATGTCATTAGCTGCTGAATTTATTAATCATTTTACCACTTTAGGACACACGGTATTACCGTTATTGCCTTTATCTGTGTTGATTACCGCTTTGTCGATGTTCTTAGCTTTCCAAATCAATCAATGTTATGAGCGTTGGTGGGAAGCACGTTGCTTGTGGGGACAGTTAGTTAATATCAGTCGAAGTATTGGCCGTCAGATCACTACTTTAATATCAGCACAACGCATCGCAGCGCTTAGTGATGAACGCGCTGCAAAACAGCTACAACTAAAACTGGTTTACCGACAAATTGCTTATGTCAATGCTTTACGTATTTGTTTAAGAAAAAATAACAGGCTAGAAAATGATGATTGGCAGGAATTAGGGAATTGGCTAGATGAAGCAGATATTCTGCACTTGCGGATGACAGCCAATATCCCGACGCAATTAATCCAACTTCAAGAGAAAACTATTGCAGGGCTCGTTGGAGACTGGATGGAACAACCTATTTTGCTACAGTTCGATAACGCATTTAAGCAATTGGATGATATTCAAGGGGGCTGCGAACGTATTAAGCGCACTGCATTTCCGGATCGTTTTCGCTTTCATACTCATACCTTTGTGTGGTTATTAGCGATGTTAATTCCGTTTTGTCTGATTCAATCAGGTAATCCATTCGACATTATTGAAATGATAATAGATACTTTTTTATCCTTTGTATTCGTCACCATTGAACGACTTGGATCTGAATTGCGTGATCCGTTTGAGAATAAATCAAACGATACACCCATGAATGCATTGTGCCGTCTGATCGAGATAGATTTACGCCAACAACTTGATGAAGTTGTGATGCTAGATCCTTTAGAGCCTGTTAAAGGTATCTTAATGTAACATGGGCTTTAATGACATTGATGCGCACTCGCTATATAGGAAATCCACTGATCGCGAATCGGAATGCCTTAGCCACAACCCTAAGAAAAACCGAACCACCAACTGGCAAGATTATAATCAATCCTCCCTTGAAGCAGCGCGGTTCAATGCTGCTATGGATTGACAAGGAGATGGACTCGAGCACTGGCGCAAAGTTTATTTGGGTATTGACTCAGAAACTTTGGAAATTAGGGCGATTGAAGTTACCTCTAACCGTATCGGAGACGCTCAAGTATTGCCTGATCTGTTGAATCAGATTCCTCGCGATGAACGAATCGATTCTGTCAGCGGAGAGAGTGCTTACGATATTAAAAAACATACGCGGATATTAATTGCCAAACGGGATGCGGGGCGATTATTCCCGTGCGCAAGAATGGCAAACCTTGGAAAAAAATACACCAGATACTCAAATCCGAAATGAGACGTTATGAACCACCCAGCGGTTAGGTAGAGCCATTTGGAAGAAATGGAGTCGTTATCATTGTCGCAGTTTCGTTGCTTCAAACTGTTGGGCGAACGCGTCAAGACGCGAATCTTCAACAGCCAAGTCGCCGAACTTCAAGTCCGGGCTGCATTATTAAATTGGTTTACCAGGTTGGAGACGCCAATTACCGTCGCTATATCCTAAATCCGTTTGGGGAAATGGGTAATTTGCTCAACACTGGACTTATGCAACAAGGCCTTTTATTGTTGGAAATTCATATGCGTTGAGGAATTCATTAACATAGGGTATTTGATCATAGTAAGTTTGGTAATTTGGTTAAATCATATTAACTGTGACGGATATCTTAATTTTCAAAGAAGATCTTGACCCTGCAATAATTGTTCTGTCGATATTTATCCCGCAAAAAATGTAAGGCTTATATTGCGCAATCTACAAAAGTTGCGGTCTTTTATTGATTGTAGTTTTACATAGTAATGACGAAGCGTTAGATTTTTTTACATAAATAACAATACATTACAAAAATAATAAATATATTGGCACGTAAAATGCTTAATTATGTTTAACAGTTAGCAATAACCAGCTCAGGTGAGAGCATGATTATTTACAACACATTAGTTAAACAATATATGGAGCATAAAATGAATAAATTCAAATTAAAGTCATTAGCCATCGCAACAGGAATAATGTTGTTACCTGTGGCTGTATTTGCCGATTTAAGCACAGATAGAACAGTAGTGAACGGCAATAATTCGGCTACGGTGATTGTCAATTTTCCTGTTCCCTTGAGTGGAGATATGTATCTGGCAACGGTGGTCAATGGCGAATATTTGTTTTTTGCTGATCAAGGAAGATCAATTTCAAAATCTGCGGTGCCATTTCAAAAGAATGCATTCTTTGATACTCCTATTAAAGCACTTAAAGTCTCTGGAGTAGGTATCCCTGCAAATAATTATCCGCTGTATCAAGTTGTCACTAATGCCGGAACTGATCCTCTAAATTTTAACAACTGGATTGGTGGGTTAGGTGGGTTACATAAATTAAACTTTAGCATAGGCATGACGAATAATGATGCAGGTGACGTCAATGGCGATGGTTTTATAGATAATGATAATGACCATGATGGGTTTACGGATAGTAGTTCAAGTAACTGTTCACCGTTCAGCACACGGGATCGTAAAGGTAACGAAGGGCATAATAAGAATGAACATGCCCAGGAGCAAGAGAATGATGATAATTCTACTCAGCAACCTACATCAACTAAAGTCACTACTACGACTAATACTTGTAATTCAATTTCATCGGTAAATACTGTAGCTGTTCCGTCACAAGTCATTCCTGTACTACCTGCTCCAACACCAGTTCCAACACCAGTTCCAACACCAGTTCCAACACCAGTTCCAACACCAGTTCCAACACCAGCTCCAACACCAGCTCCAACACCAGCTCCAACACCAGCTCCAACACCAGCCCCAACACCAGTTCTAACATCGGCACCTGTACTTAATGGTTTGAATATATTCAAGTCAAATTGCGGCTCATGTCATACCGCGACAAGTTTGAAAGGAAGGACTGTTGCTCAAATACGAGGAGCGTTCGGAACGATTGGATCGATGAAGTCTTTGAGTGGCATGTCTGACCCAGATGTACAAGCCATAGTAGATTATTTGAAAGCGCCATAATCCGACTTTGCAAAATCCAGTTTGAAACTTAATAAATCAAATAAATCAATATAATCAGGAATTTTTATGCTTAAATTTACATTGAATTCAACGTTATTAGCCATGGGCTTGAGCGTGTTAAGTGCTAACAGTCTTGCACAGCTAGTAGCTGATAAAACCGATGTGAATAGTTCGACAGGTAAAGCTTCAGTCTCAGCGACATTTTCAGGTCCAACTACAGGCGATTTATATTTAGCCACAATGGTCGGCGGTCAGTTACTATTCTTTGCTGATAATGGAACTAAGTTTTCTAGCAACATTGCGCCATTCATCACTAATGGTAATTTTTCCGCCCCTTTACATTTATTGGATGTAGTAAGTGACGGCATTCCCTCAGGAACATACAGTTTGTTTCAAGTTGTTGCTAAATCTGGCTCCAGCCCGTTAGATTTTAATAACTGGATTGGCGGGATGGCTGGCTTAAGTGAATTAAAATTTAATATCAATTTAGCTCCCGCTCCTCTTAATGGTGCGGTGTTATACAAAGATTTGACCTGTGGTAGCGGCAGTTGTCATGGTAGCAATCCTGCTGACAACCTCAAAGGTGTATTAAAAGGGACTACCGTTGCTAATCTGAGGGCAGGAATCAAGAAAAATCCTGTAGAAATGGGATTTTTAAGTAGCAACTCTGACGCAGAATTACAAGCAATTGCCGATTATTTAAAAACATTCTTTTAAGTGATCTATACAGTTTTGGGATTTTTTTAGCTAAATCGCTGTGCAATTTCAAGCTTTACGACACACAGTAAGGTATGGATAGCAATCTTGACATCAAAATTATTGCAGATTATTTACAAACAAATGTTACCTACGATTAAAAAATTGAAATCGTCAGGAAAAGACAAAAATTATAAGGAATTAAAAATGGATAAATTAAAAATTTCAATGTGGATTTTATTAGCTGGACTGGCAAGTGGAACAGCGCAGGCGATTGAAATAGGTGAAGCAGCGCCGCAATTTACTTTAGCAAATTTTAAAAATGCACAAGCCACCTCCTTGAAACAATACGCAGGTAAAGTGGTGTATTTGGATTTTTGGGCTTCCTGGTGTGCACCCTGTAGGACCTCGTTTCCACTGCTCAATAAATTACATGAAAAATTGAAAGCACAAGGCGTTGAAGTCGTCGCGATTAATTTGGATGATGATAAAGCCAATGCAGAAAAATTCTTAAAAGAAATTCCAGTGAGTTTTACGGTATTACAAGACGTTGGTGGTAGTTGGTCTGATAAATATGGCGTCGAATCTATGCCTACTTCTTATATTCTCGACAAACAAGGGATGGTGCAAATGGTTCATCGTGGCTTTGCCAGCGATGACATTAAAGAAATTGAGGCAAAAGTATCTCAACTATTAGCTAAAAACTAGTGGGGCAAGATGAAACCACATAAAGTTTTGATCCTATTTATATTAGCGTCAACACAGTTAGCCTGTACTGATGTACTGCCAAGACAACGAGGTAATTTAGCCTTACCTCAGATGGCATTAACGACAGATGGTTTGGAATTTGGATTACGCCAACATACCTCGTTTAGCAAAGAAGGTGCTTCTGGTGGCTATGGCGGTGGCGGTGGCGGATGTGGTTGTAATTAAAAAAATTCTATTCATAAAATCCTTTCTCAGAATTAAGGAAGGATTTTACTGATCGTATTTAGTGAATTCAGAGTTTGGAGCTGCTGTGAAAGATAAAAATCATACCAATATAGTTGCAAGACTTAGTCTAGCGGCACTTGCGTTGCCAGGATTGATGCAAGATGCTAACGCGGGCAGGGTAGAAGAAACTTATAACGGTGATTTTCAGTATGGTCATTATTCAGAGAGTGGCCAACGTATGGATGTGGATATCTTTGAAGGCGCTTTGTCAGCTCCAATTGGCAAATCAATGACGGCTTCAGTAAATTTAGTGCGTGACACTATTTCAGGAGCATCGCCTAGATATAACAGTAAAAGTGCGACTGGACAGGTTAAGCAGGTACTTAGTGGCGCGTCCATCCGTGAACAACGTGATGCGATTAGCCCAACATTAACTTATTTTTTGGATGACGCATCCGTCAGTCTTGGCGGCGGATTTTCTCGGGAAAATGATTACACATCACGCTATGTTAATAGCAATATCAGTTACGATTTGAACACGCCTGGTTTTAAAGGTAAAAAGCTGACCACCTTAAATTTCGGTGCTTCAGCCGCATTTGATGAAATAGAACCTACTGGTTACGACTACAAAAAAAGCAAAACGACACAACAATATCTTTTGGGGGTAACTCAAATTATTGATAAGGATTCCTTGGTATCAAGCAATATGACTTTTGGATATCACAAAGGATTTTTATCTGACCCTTATAAGTGGGTGTATTTTACCGGTGATGGTGTTTATGACGACACTAGACCAGACCAAAAATTTCAATGGGCTTGGTTAACACAGTATGTCCGTCATTTTCAAAATGCAAATAACGCAGCCCTGCATATGGACTATCGCTTTTATACGGATGATTGGGGTGTCAATGCGCATACTTTTGAAGTGAGTTGGCATCAACCTATCATTAATGATTGGCAAATTATTCCTCGTTTTAGATATTACTCCCAGGATAAAGCGGATTTTTATCAGCCCTTTTTTGAAGGTGGGGACAAGGCACAATATTTTACCAGTGATTATAGGCTAGCTGATTTTGGTGCATTTTCGGGCGGGGTAAAAGTGAGTAAAGAAATTAATGGATTGAATTTAAATCACTTAAAATTTCAAGCTGGCATTGAATACTATAATCACAACTCCAGCTACCAGTTAGGCGGCAGAGGTCATGGGAACTTTGATAGCTTTAGTTATTATCAATTGACTGCATCCATTAACCTGAAATTTTAAGCAAACAATCTTTCTAAAATGAGGTAGCAGTCCACGTGCAGCATCAGATATTTAATTTTACTTTTAAGGCGAAAGACCTCTGCATAACTTTCAAATTATCATTTTTTCTAAAATTTTATGCCCTGATTTATAAGTATAATTTTAAATTTCTTTTTCAGAAATCGCAGTTGTGCAGAGGTCTTCCAGGGTGAACGCCATTGGCGTACACGTGAAGGCCCATTTGATGTGGTTTGGGAAACTGAATTAGTACCTTTGTTAAGAAAAAGAATCGCAATTATCTGGTTTAACTCTTTGGGAATACCTGGAGGACAAACATTCAGGTAAATTCCCCTACAGCATCTTACGAACCCTTCAGCGTCGGGTCAAACATTGGAAAGCAACACAAGGCCCGAACAAAGTCTTTATTTTCCGTCAGTCCATGTCTGCGGGGCAGCAAGGCTTATCAGACTTCAGTTAGCGCTCGGGTTCGAATAAATGCAGTGGATTTAAAGCGAGATTGCTCAAGAAGTTCTGCTGAATGCAGGAAATCGATAAAGTTGACTAAAATAGTAAAGTATTCAAGGCGACATCTATATTACCTTAAATATCAATAAATTAAGGTTATATTTTATCATAAAAACTTTTCTGGTTCAAAGTGTTATGGCTTAAGTTTAGAGGATTGGCCAACAATGTAGGGAAGTTCACCGTCATGTTTTCTAAAGTAATTTCGACACAAATTCGATTTATTCAAAAATGCCTATAGCTTCTAAAAATATCACACCCTAAGTGGTTTACCTTAATTCACATTAAAAAATGCTGCATTTTTCCTAGAACATTCCTTATTGTGTAATTATTATCTAGAACTATTCTATTATAGAACCTTACATTAAGCGCTTAGTAATAAATCACAATCTATTATAATCGCAACAATTTGCCTACTAAGATTACGATGGGATGAGCGTAACACCGATTGAATTAAGTGAGCTTGAGCAAGAGCAACTGCGTAGGATTATAAAGAAGAGTTGCGATTGGCGAGAAAGGGATCGTTCAGAGACGATTTTCGAATGCTATCGCAAGGACAGACGGTTTTTGCTGTAGTCGAGCAGCTGAATGTAAAACCAGAAGCGGTTCGGGAACGGCGACGAAATTGGCTGAAAAATGAGGCGGATGGTTTGTTGGGCATGAGCGAGTCGTTTGGAGACGTAAGGCGAGGCCATCAGCCAGATACATTGCGTAACGAGTTTAAATCGAAGGGCTATGTGTGAAAGCCTACCCGCTATAATTTTAAAAAAGTGCGATCCAGGATCCTTCGAGCATGCCCGAATAAAAATCGCTGAACTGATTAACCTAGCGCAAGCTGGTGAAATCGAACTGGCCTATGTGGTCTAAGTCAGATTTGCGCCGTAGCCCCCGAATCATTTGGTTTGGATGAGAAGCGTAGAAGTCAATGCCATTACCACTATATGCACTTAGTGTCTGAATGTCATAGGCACTTTGCTTTCATCGGGTCGATTAATTTTGGCTAAAAAATAGGCTCTAAAAACCAGATGTTTTTAATGCTTGCAAACCTCGAGGACTCCATATCTGAAATACTTTTTTGCGTCACAAAAAGAAAGTATTCAAATATAAAGGCGACCAGATCACCTTGATGTCCTGCGCACCCCCTTATATAAACGCTGCGGTGCTCAACGTGGTAAACAAGAGTAAATCACGTTATTGCTTAACGTCAGTTAAATATTACGATTTGTTAAAAAAACCTTAGAAATATGAAGTACTTTTAATGAAAGGATACCTTAATACTAAGGCGACCCAGACGCTGAATAAATGCCCACACCTGATCCTGTTAATGGCTGGTTTAGCTTGCTTAGTAATATCTTTACCTGCTTATAGCGTTGAACAAGTCAGGATTGGCATTCTTGCCGTTCGGCCCAAGCATATAACACTCCAACAATGGCAACCACTTGTTGAAGTTTTAACGCAGACAATACCGCAGCGGGATTTTTTGATCGAGCCATTTACTTATAATGAATTGGAATCGGCTGTTGCTAATCATCAGGTCGAGTTTGTAATAACCAATCCAGGGCATTACATAATCATGGCCAAAAAATACGGTTTGTCGTCCCCGTTGGCCACACTCGCTAACAGTGAATCGTCAGTAGCACTTTCGAAATTTGGTGGCGTTATGTTTAGGCGGTCTGATTCGGTGAATATTAATTCTTTGCAAGATATTAAAGGCAAAAGGGTAGCCATTACCGACACTAAGTCTTTTGGCGGGTATATGGTGCAAGCTTACGAGCTCAGCATTATCGGTTTGCATTTGCCTCAAGATATAGATTTAGTTGTCACAGGTATGCCTCATGATGTAGTGGTCGATGCTGTATTATCCGGTCGTGCCGATGTTGGTTTTGTTCGAAGTGGCGTTTTAGAGAGTCTAATCAAAGAAGGAAAACTAAACCCTGATGATGTTACCCTCCTTAATCCAAATCCACAACCCAACTTTCCATTCTTTCTATCAACTCGTTTATACCCAGAATGGCCATTTTCATCCTTACCGAATACAGATGAAAATCTCACTAGGCATGTAGCTGCGGCGCTGTTTTTACTTGAAGAAAATTCTAAAATAACTCGGGCAATTGGTATTCATGGCTTCGTTGTACCAGCAGACTATCAGCCGATAGATGACCTGCTTAGAGAATTGCGCTTGCCCCCTTATGAAGGGTTGCCGCAATTTACGCTAAGAGATGTATTTATGCGTTATGAAGGGCCGCTTTTGAGTGGTATTTCAGGTTTGGCATTTATTGCCTTCTTAATTATTAGATTATGGAGTGCCAACAGAAATTTAAAATTAGAGCGCTTGGAAGTACTTCGGCAAAGGCAGAAATTAACCCAAAGTGAGACGAAGCTGACAACAATATTGGAAAATGTAGATGCTTGCATTTACATGAAAGACAGGCAAGGCCGTTATATTTATGTCAATCGGCAAGTGCAAGAAGTATTTAATGCCAGTTCGGAAGAAATTATTGGTCAAATGGACTGCCGATTTTTTGATGTGTCAACGGCAGCGAAGTTACTTCAAGATGACTTATTAGTATTGCAGGATAATCAGATTATCAGAACGGAAGACACAAATATCAATGTTACAAATAACAAGATTTCAACTTATTATACGGTCAAGTTACCAATATCTGATGAAACAGGCCAAATCTACGCATTGTGTGGCATTTCTACTGATATTACTCAGATCAAAAGAACAGAAGAATACGAACGATTCCGAAGCCATATTTTGGAACTATTAACCGAATACAGCACATTGCCCACCGTCCTTGAAGCTATTGTTCTGGGTGTAGAGCAATTAAATCCTCAGATGTTGTGTAGCATTTCATTACTCGACGATACGGGAAAGTATCTAGTAAAAGGCATTGCACCCAGTTTGCCTGAGTTTTACAACGCTGCTATCGATGGCATTGAAATTGGACCAACTGCTGGTTCTTGCGGCACAGCGGCCTTTACTCGGCAACGCGTCATTGTCTCAGACATTACTATCCATCCTTATTGGGAAAAATACAAGGAAATTACGTTGAAGGCTGGATTGCGAGCTTGTTGGTCACATCCAATTGTATCAATCCACGGTGAAGTACTAGGTATTTTTGCGATTTACTTCCGAGACGTTCATCATTCTAACCAATACGACAATTTTATTTTCGAACAAACTGCACATTTAACTAGCCTTGCAATTGTTCATAAACACTCGGAGAAAAAGCTGCGTACTAGTGACACTGCACTAAAATCAATTTCTCAGGGCGTCATAATTACTTGCCCGGCTCAAAAAATCATCTGGATGAATGATGCATTTTTAGCGATCACAGGTTATAGAAAAGAGGATGTTCTCGGAAAAAATTGCCGATTTATTCAAGGTCCAGATACCAATGCCCAGACATTAGTTGCTTTGCGCATTGCACTAAAGCGAAGTATGGAGTTCTCGGCTGAAATTCTCAATTACCGCAAAGACGGGAGTTCGTTTTGGAATGACTTGACGATCTCGCCTACATTCGATGAACAGGGGCAATTAACCCATTTTGTGGGCATCATACGGGATATTACCGAGCGAAAGCGATCTGAAATAGCCACCCAAGAAGCTGCTAAGTATGTCCGCAATCTGATTGAAGCGAGTCTGGATCCACTAGTTACAATCAGTCCAGCAGGCAAAATTACTGATGCCAATGCTGCAACTGAACTGGTCACTGGGGTTGATCGCGAGATATTGATTGGTAGCGACTTTGACACCTATTTTACTGATCGCGATAATGCCCGCCGTGGTTATGAACAAGTTATTGCGAATGGGCAAGTAACTGGTTACCCATTAGCAATCCAGCATCAATCCGGTCAAATCACTGATGTACTTTATAACGCCAGTCTCTACCACGATAGCCACGGCAATGTTGTAGGGATTTTTGCTGCCGCAAGAGACATTAGCGAAATCAAACGCTCGGAAGAGAAACTTCAGCTTGCTGCCAGTGTGTTCACTACCGCTCGCGAAGGAATCATGATTACAACTCCGAATGCCATTATCATTGATGTAAACATGGCCTTCTGCCGCATCACAGGTTATTCGCGTGAAGAAGTAATTGGCGCTAATCCGAAATTGCTGAGTTCTGGGCATCACGACAAATCGTTTTACGCCAGCTTGTGGAATGATCTGATAGAAAAAAACCATTGGTATGGCGAAGTTTGGAACCGCCGGAAGAATGGGGAATTCTATGCATCAATGCAAAATATCAGCGCGGTTATCGACAAGAAAGGTAACACACGACACTATGTAGCGATCTTTTCCGACGTTACAACGCTTAAAGAGCACGAGCAAGAATTGGAACATATTGCCCATTATGATGCGTTGACTGGTTTGCCCAATCGAGCACTACTAGCTGACCGATTAAAGCAAGGCATGGCGCAGGTTCAACGACTTTCAAAACCTTTAGCGGTGGCTTATCTTGATTTGGATGGTTTTAAAGCCATCAACGATACTTATGGTCATGAAGCGGGTGATCAATTACTCATCGCCGTCACGGCCCACATAAATAGTGTACTCCGAGAAGGAGATACTCTGGCTCGCCTGGGTGGGGATGAGTTCATCGCAGTCTTACACAATTTAGGCGACATAGAATCCAGTGTAGAAGCGCTAACACGAATTTTGGCCGCCGCCGCACAACCTGTGCATATTGGTAGTCTTAAGTTACAAGTTTCAGCCAGTCTTGGTGTGACTTTTTATCCACAAAGCACCGATATTGACGCTGATCAGCTACTGCGTCAGGCTGACCAAGCAATGTACGTAGCTAAGCAAGCAGGTAAAAATCGTTATCATGTATTTGATGCGGAGCAGGATAACAACATTCGAGATCACTATGAAAGACTGGCGCATATACGCGAGGCCATGTACGCACAGGAGTTTGTATTGCATTATCAGCCCAAAGTCAATATGCGTAGCGGTAAAGTCATTGGAACTGAAGCTTTGATTCGCTGGCAACATCCCAAAGAGGGCCTGTTATCACCTATACAGTTTTTGCCAATTATTGAAGATCATCCTCTCTCCATTGAATTGGGTGAATGGGTAATCAACACTGTATTAACACAAATGGAAAATTGGCAACTTAGAGGATTGAGTATTTCTGTTAGTATTAATATTGGTGCTCGTCAATTACAACAACCTGATTTTGTTGAGCGTTTGCGCAAAAATTTAGCGGCGCACCCCACAATCATTCCAGGCAGACTGGAATTAGAGGTTCTGGAAACCAGTGCACTTCAAGATTTGGCCAAAGTTTCCCGAATCATTCATGAATGCAAAGAAATTGGGATTAAGTTTGCTTTGGATGATTTTGGTACAGGATATTCATCACTAACCTATCTTAAACATTTACCAGCATCACAACTAAAGATTGACCAAAGTTTTGTGCAACATATGCTGGAAGATAATGATGATTTAGCAATTGTCAAAGGTGTAATTGGATTGGCTACCGCATTTCACCGTGAAGTCATTGCCGAAGGAGTAGAAACAATTTTACATGGTGAGCGATTACTGCAACTCAGCTGTGAATTGGCGCAAGGCTATGGTATTGCTAGACCCATGCCAGCTGAACAAATTCCACGCTGGATAACAGCTTGGAAACCAGATCCTTCCTGGAGTTTCGGGAATATAGATCAAAGTCAGTCTTGAATAAATTCGTTGGCCATAAAAGTTATAGATTAATTGGGCTATTTTCGACATGATCTTCATACTCATCAAAAAAAGATCATATTTTTAAGTATATACGTATAATCACCCTGTTGAATTAATATATTTACGCTATGTAAGATAGAAATTCTGTGGGTTAAGTAAATAACAAGCTATCGTTAGCGAGGTGGTACATGGACATAGAGCTTGTTAAAGTGAAATATGGCGATTTTGAACTCGGTAAGCCACTCCCCTTTTCTGTTTATACCCCACAACAGTTACTGCTCCTTAAAAAAAATACGATCGTCACCACCTTACATCAATTTGATATCTTGTTAGAAAGAGGGGTGTACAGAAACCTGACTGAAAAGGAAATACAAGCGCGTGAAGCCTTAAAAGAAGAGCAAAAAAAGCTGAAATCCGATCCTTTTGTTGGCATTCACTTTTGTGCCAATCAATTAGCGACTATTCTGCACGAGATATCTACACAACAACAGATTGGAGCCCAGCTTGAAATTCATACTTTAGCCAAATTATTACAAATAGTAATTACGCTAGACCCCAACGCTGCTTTGGGCGCTATTCATTTGATGCATGATTCGATTAGTTATTCTGTCACACACGCAATATACACCGCTATTGTCAGCGGTTTGATTGGGCGCCGTAGAAATTTACCCGATACAGATAACGAAATAATGATTTGCGCTGCATTAACGATGAATATCGGCATTGTTCAATTACAAGATCAATTATTCGAGCAAGCATCACCACTTACTGCCATACAACGGCAGCAAATTGATGCCCACCCTGAGCACAGCGCATCTTTATTAAAGCAGGCAGGTATCACATCAGAAGTCTGGTTGGACGTAATTGCACAACATCATGAAAAAAACGACGGCAGTGGTTATCCTAACCATCTTTCAGGTGATGGTATCTGTGAAGGAGCAAAAATTATTGCATTAGCTGATATTTATACCTCCCTGATAACCGGGAGAAAACATCGTCCTCCCATCATTGCGCATGAGGCTATCAAAACCTTATTTGCCAAACGTGGCGGCGAAATTGATGAGCAACTTGCCAATCAATTTATTCGAGAAATTGGAGCGTATCCTCCAGGCACCTTTATTAAATTAGAAAACGGTGATATCGCAATCATTACTAAACGTTCTGTCGTGAAAAACAATAAAACCTCTGGGCCCTATGCCTTAAGCTTGGTTAGTCCCCGTGGCGCAAAGTATCAACAACCA
>SXGT01530443.1_pt1 | contig 15646 bp, 12 predicted proteins | sample 3176221 | NCBI WGS metagenome assembly SXGT01 (sample SAMN11356862, study PRJNA531348) | freshwater metagenome | isolation source: freshwater sample F1-120 | place: China: Fuxian Lake, Yuxi | collected 2017-12-25
GGCGGCGCTGGGGTTTGCGACGGGGTCGAGGGTGCCGCTGGCGGTCCCAGGTTCAGACTCGGCGCCGGGTGAGCCAGCGGGCATCGCCTCGTCGGCGGCGACTGCCTCAAGGCCTCGCTCGGCGGCGAGATCGCCAGCCAGCGCGGGGTCCAGCGCCGCCAGCGCGTTGTCGTCGGGCGGGGGCTCGCCGCCCGGCATGGCGCCAGGCGCGTCGGCGGGGGCACGCGGCGCCTCGAAGCGGATGGCCCGCTGCAGCGGCTCGATGTCGAGGTTCTCGAGGTAGCGGTAGTCTTCCAGGCCCGGCACCGCATAGGGGAGCAGCCAAGCGATCTCGAGGACGATGACGACGACGGTGAGGTGTCGCAGCGCCGGCAAGAAAGTCGGCGACGGCGGCCTGTCTGCGGCGATCTCTGCGCTCATCGAGTCCATGGCCGCCCCCTCCGCCCGCTCGCTCACCCTGCCCCCCTGCCCTCGGCGCTCGCCGCGCCCTGCCCCCGACCCAAGGCGGCCGACGCTCAGAACTGGAAGTAGATGAACGGCACCACCTCGGTCTCGGCCACCTTGGCCATCACCGCCGCCAGCCCTGCCAGCGCGAGCCCTTGGCCCCAAGCCGGCAGCGCGATGAAGCGCCCCTTGGCGAGGTCGAACCAGCGCTGCGGGGTCCAGTGGATGCCGTAGGCGACGGCGAGCGTGCACCAGACCGGCGCGCCGATGCGGCCGAGCCCGAGACCGCCGTCGATCATCGCCTCGACGTAGGCCACCGCCGGATCCCAAGTGTGGGCGCGGAACAGCACGCGACAGAGGACGACGAAGTGAAAGGTGAGGGCGACTTTCCACGCGATGGACCACAGCGGCTGGTCGTGCTCGCTCTTGGGCGTCTTGCCGGCGCGGTTCAGCACCCGGTTGACGCTGATCGCGAGGCCATGCAGGAAGCCGTAGAGGACGAAATTCCAGGTCGCGCCGTGCCAGACGCCGATCAAGATCAGCGTGATCATGGTGTTGCGGTGAGCCCGCCAGACGCCGCCGCGCGAGCCGCCGAGCGGCAGAAAGACATAGGCGCGCAGCCAGCCCGACAGCGTAATGTGCCAACGACGCCAGAACGCAGCCACCGTCGTCGCGACGTACGGGCGATCGAAGTTCTCGGGCAGCCGGTAGCCCATGAGCCGCGCCGAGCCGATGGCGACGTCTGAGTAGCCCGAGAAGTCGCAATAGATCTGCATCGAATAGGCGTAGAGCGCGACCATCAGCTCTGGGCCGCTGTAGAGCGAGGGCTGGCTGAAGGCGCGATCGACGAGGTTGATGGCGAGCGGATCGGCGATGCAGACCTTCTTGACCAACCCGCGGGCGATGCGGAACAGGCCCTGGTTGACGTCGTCGACCGAGAGGCTAGGCATCCGCTTGAGCTGCGGCAAAAAGTCCACCGCACGCACGATGGGGCCGGCGACGAGCTGCGGAAAGAACGTCACGTACGCCGCGAACTTGAGCAGCGACCGCTCGGCGGGGATCTCGCGGCGGTAGACGTCAATGGAGTAGGAGAGCGTCTGAAAGGTGTAGAAGCTGATGCCAACCGGCAACAAGATGCTCAGCGTCTCAAACTCTAAGGGCACGCCGAGCGCTTCGCTGGCCTGGTTGACGCTCTGCAGAAAGAAGTTGCTGTATTTGAAGTAGCCGAGCAGCCCGAGGTTGCCGACCACCGACACGCTGAGCAGCGCCCGCCGCAGGCCGGGCCGCGATAAGGGCGCGCGGTCGAGCAAGAGCGCGACGCCGTAGTCGAGGAGCGTCGAGGCCAAGATCAGCGTGATGAACCAGGGCTCCCACGACATGTAGAACAGACACGAGGCGACCAATAGCAGCAGCAGCCGCAGCGCGGCGTGACCGGCCAAGCCCCAGCTCGCCAGAACGACGATGAAGAGCAGGACCAGGTAGAGTTGGCTCTGAAACAACACGAGCGGTTTGCCTCAGCCTGTGCCCGGTCTGCTGCTGCCTACGCGTCCTGGGCGCGTGTTGCCCAGCGATGCATGGCCTGCCGCACCTCAGCCCAAGCCGCGTCATCGAGGCGCAAGCGCGCGAACTGCACATAGAATCCGTCGATTATCGCCTCTAGCTCTTCGAGCAGGAGCAGTCGCTCGGCGAGCCGCTCATGTTCGCCGGTCTCGGTGACCGTCGGCAGCTTGACGCCGGTGAAGACGAAGGTGCTGGCCTGCAGGCTGAGCTCAAAGGCCCGCTCGCCGACCTCGATCAGCAGCCGGGCGCTGGCGACCTGCTTGCCGAGGCGCAGCGAGGTGCGGGCCTCCTCGGCGTCACCGGGTGCGTCGGCCGAGATGGTGGCGTGATCTGGCGCCACGCCGCCGGCATCGAGCACCAAGCGACGGGCGAAGGCGACGCCGACCGGGCCGACGCCGTCTAACTCGATGCGCCCGCTGCCGCGCTCGGCCTGGTAGAGGAGCCAGGTCAGGAACTCACGGCCAAAGGACTCAAAGCGCGCTTGGAGATCGCTCATCCCTCGCCTCCCGACCGCGCGCCACCGCTCTGCCGACGGCCGGCGTCGAGGTGGAAGCGCTCCGGCTCGGTGGCCGCGAGCTTCTCAAGATCCTCGTCGCTGACGCCGCGGTTCCAAAGCACGGTGAGCGGGCTCAACATGCGCAGCTGGACGGCGAAGGTCTTCTCGAACAGCTCGACGAAGAGGCCCGCTACCGCCTTGCTGGTCGCGAACAGGCGGACCTCGCCGCTGCTGAGGTTCCAGACCACGTCGTGCAGCGCCATGCGCGGCAGCGATCGGCGGCGCAGTTCCTTCTTGACCTCGAGCTTGACCTGGTCCTTCTCGGCGCGGGTCAGCTTGTCGCGGCCAGCCTGACGCAGCCGGGCCCGTTCGGCCACCTGCTGATAGGCCTTGAGCATCACGCCTGGCACCTTGAGGCCGTCGACCCGCAGGCGCAGCAGCACGCGACCATCGGCGGCGCCGAGCTCTGCTGGCGCCCACTCCGAGGCAAAGGGGTCGTCAAAACGCACCCAGCCGACAGCGCGCTCTTCGTCGCCATCGGCGTCGATCTCGGAGAAGGCGTGGCCCTGCAAGGCGTCGGCGTAGGCGTCGCCGAGCTGCTCTGGCAGCTCGCCGATGACGACAAAGCGCAGGTAGCCGACGTTGCCGGTCAGAATCCCCATCGTGGTTGGCCCTCCCGCCGCGCACCTGAACCCGCGCGGTGACGGCAGGGAGCGACGCGGGCGGATGGTCCGTTGGCGCTGGGCGGCTGTCAAATCTGCCGTCGCCGTCGAAAGGGCTGCGCCGAGCGCTCCACCCTCCCTGGCGGCGCGCCGTGTGCTGCCGCTGCGGCGACCTGAACGCTACGCCGATCCGGCGCGCGTCCATGGGCTCGCTGCGACGCGGCGCTCGTCGCAGCGGGCGAATGGCGGGAGGAAGGAGGCGAGAGCGCCGGTGTCCGCGGCGGCGACCTTCGGGCGGGCGTGCGGCGGTTGGGCGCTCCGATTCAGCCCGGCCAGCGCTGGCAATGTTGAGCCGAGAGGTCGTGGCCCTACATACGTCGGGTCCAGGGGCGTGGCGGCGCTGGGCGCTACCTCGGCGTGCTCCAGCCCACCTGGCGGTTGACCATGACGGTCTCGATCTCGACGTCGTGGGTGCCCTGAGCCATGCCGACCAGGGTGCGTAGGCGCATGTCCATGCGGCCGACGCTCTCGGCGGCGCGCGGGGTGAGAGGCTGCAGCGCCTCGATGCGCACCGCGCACTCGCTGTGACGCATCGCGGCGCCGGGCGGCAGGCCCACGATGTCGAAGGGGCCGATGTCCAACTCGCTGCGGATGAGCAGGCAGGTCTGGGACTTGCCACACGAGCGCGTGGCGGCCAGCGTCGACTGGCCGCTGACGGCGGAGGCGCTGACCTGCATCTTGCCCTGGCGCGAGAAGTCCTCGGCGGCTTTGGCGGAGTCGACTGGCCACGACTCGCCGACGCTGCGCGGCTGGCGGCTGCCGAGGACGGCGTCGTTGCTGGCGCCGGGATCAGACGTCGTCAGCGGCAACTCAAAGGCCTGCAGGTCCTCGGGCGAGGGCGCCTGACCATTGACCGAGATGCGCGGCGCAGGGCCCTTGCGCCGCACCTCCACCACGTCGCCCCGGCTGGCGAGGGCGCGCTTGACGCCGCCAGACTCGACCGTGGCGCTCTCGACCTCGATCTCGTAGACGAGCACGACACCCTCGCTGTCGACCTCGCGGACCGTGGCGACGCCGGCGATGCGGACCGTGCGATCTTCCTGGCTGCGGCGGACCTCGCGGCCGTCCAGGCGCAGGCTGGTCTCGGTGACGACGGTGGCCTCGGTGCGCTCGTGGCTCTTCTCGCCGACGGTTGAAGGCGGCGACAGGACGATGGGATAGCGCCGGTCGGGGTCGCTCGCTGCGGCGCCAGCGGGCGGGACGTCGAGCTCTTTCACTCGACCGCCGGTGAGGCCGTCGTCCTTGCCTGCAGAACCGCTGCCACCGCCTCCAGCGCCGGCGGTGGCGACGCGCGCTGGCCCTTCGTCGTCGTCCTCGATCTCCAGCGTCTGGCGATGGGAGAAGCCCTCGCCCGGCGCGCCGTCGGGACCGGTGACGCGCTCCGAGGCGCGCCTGGCCCGCCACTCGGCCCGGGCGTCGACGACGGGGGGCGCGGCGCCGCCGCAGCTGCCGATCCAGGCCGCCAGCAGCGTCACGAGCAGCGGCCGCGCGACGCCGAGACGCACCGCTCTAGGCGTCGCCTTCGACGCTCCCGTCGTGGGCGGTCTCGGTGTAGGGCGCCAGCGTGACGGCATCGCGGGCCTCGTCATGGGTTGAGCGGGTGGTTGTAGTGCATGCGCACGGTCATCTCGGCGATCGCCTGCAGGAGCTGGACGTACTTGCGGAGGTCGGCCAGCGCCGCAGTCCGCGCCGCGACCGCCAAGTTGGGCACGCAGTCGTCGGCCTTGGTCGCGGTCAGGGCGCCGCCGTCGCAGAGGTTCGAGCGGGCGCGCAACAGGTTGGCGTGGCCGATCATCGCGGCGCCGGCGCCGCCTTGGCGTTGGAGGGCGCCGTAGATGAGGCCGCTGTCGGGGTCGACGAAGCTGACGGTGGCGTCCGCGGGCAGGCTGGGCGCTTTGGCGGTGCCTTCGATCCAGATCTGCGCCTCGTCGAGGAACTTGCGGTCGAAGTTGGTCATGAAGTGGGCCTGGCCGAGCAGCGCGAAGTAGAGCTGGACCGTGAAGTCGGCCGCCGGGTCCACCGGGTTGGCGTGGACTTCGGTGAGGGCGCCGCTGTAGGTCGGGAAGCGCAGCTGGCCTTTGGCGTCCAAGTAGGGTCCGACCCGCGACCAGTCGCCGGACTGCAGCGCGGCGTGGATCTTACGGATGCTGGCGCTGAAGGTGTTGTAGTAGCTGACCTTCCACTCCCGGATGTCGATTGGGTTGGCGCGGGCGACGAAATTGGTCTCGCTGTCCATCAGCGCCTGCATCGCCAGCACCTTGTCGACGTAGAAGCCGATGTGGTGCAGGCACTCGTGCCAGAAGTAGCCGCAGCCGGCGCCACCCTGGCCGCTAAATGACCAGTTGGTCGAGTAGTAGCGGGCCCGGTCAACCCCGAGCTTGAGGTCCTGGCCAGCGTTGGCGGCGAGGATGACGCTACCGTCGCCGCGGGTGCGCTTGCCGTAGTTGGCGACGTCCGGCATGAGGATGGTCTCGATGAGGTACTGAAAGGCGTTTTGGATCGCCCACACGTTGCCGCCCCAGCCCTTGAGCGGGTCGGCGTAGAAGGCCTGGAGCGCCTGCGGCGTGTAGAACTGCGGCAAGAACGCGTTGTAGAGGCCGAAGATGTCGTGCCATTGCTTGATGCGGTGGTAGAGGCGGCCGTACCAGCGCTGGGCGTAGCTGCCGTTGCTGACGCCGAGGTCTCCGCGTGGGAAGGCCCGCGTCAGGTACCAAGTGTCCCACTCCTCGAGGAAGTGGGCCATGCGCTCCTGGCTGTCGGCGCCGAAGTCGCGGGTCAGGCACGAGTCTGAGAGGTCGGAGCGGCCGTGGCTGCAATAGATGTAGGGCACACGGTGGTGGCTCTTGCCGTTCAGGGTCGCCTTGCTCATGTCGGGAGAGAGGGCGCTGACGTCGACCAGGGCGCGGTTGCTAGCCTCGACCATCTTGGGCCCAAGGGTCTTGTAGACGTCGGTGTAGTGCGTCACCTGCGGGCCGAAGATGAAGAAGCTCAAGATCTCGCCGCGGCCGTCGAACCACTGCTTCCAGATCGTCGGCGTCTTGCCGGCGTCGAGGAAGACCTCGACCTTGTCGGCGGAGCCAAAAAGGATGGCGGCGCGGTCGTATTTGCCGACGCCGAGGCCATCGATGGTCAGGCGGCCTGCGTAGTCCATGATCGACGAGTAGGCGTAGTTGTAGATCTTGCCGTTGATCTCGGCCTCGGTGATGGGGTCCGTCAGGCGCGGACCAACCTTGCCGTCGTCGCGCAACTCCCAGTAGGTATTGTGGTAGTTTACGACATCGTCGCTGCCGCCGAAGTTGTGCATCAGGCCGAGGCTGTGGCCGACCTCGTGCGCCAAGACGGCGGTGTAGACCGACTCGCGGACGATCTGCCACGCCTCGTCGCTCGATTTGCCTTTCAGCTCGCGGGCGAGGCCCATCAGCGCGTCGTCGAGCCTCTCGGGCAGGTAGAGGTTGCGGGCATGCGCCAGCTCCAGGTGGAGGCGCGAACGGTCGAGCGCGCCCTTGGCGAGGCCGCCGTGGGCCGGCGAGATCGCGTGATGGTGGGCATCGCTGGCCCCTCCGTGAGCGGCGCCGGTGGGCGCCGCGGCGCCCGCGCTGGCGCTGGCGAGCGACGCTGGGTGGGCGCCGGCGGCGAGCTTGAGCTCTGGGTGCTCGATGATGGCGGCCTCCGCCTGCGACCCAGCCATGGTCGCTAGCCGCGCCGCCGGCGAGTCGCCGATGCCGCTGAGGTGCCCGAGATCGTACATGGTCTGCAGCTTCTGCTCTGCCCAGGCCCAGCCGCCGTGCTCGGCCTGAAACGCCACGTCGGCGTCGCTGATCGGCGTCCGGCGGCCCTCCCAGAACTGGCTGAAGTCGTTGTCTGCGAGGCGCGAGATCATGGTCGTCGCCTCGTCGAGGCCGCGGAACTCAAAGCGTGACCCGTGGTTGCCGGGGGCGCCGGCCAAGGCCCGCCGCGCCTGCTCGGCCTTTGGCGAGCTGCCGCCGCTGACGACCTCGATCCAGTCCGTCAGGTCCAGGCCGTCGATGAAGGCGGTCGGCGAGAGCTCGCCGTTGAGCAGCTTGATCTGCTCGACGGTGTCCCAGGCCGCGGTGTTGTTGTGGTGATAGACGTAGGCCATGCCCGACAAGATCTCGCCGGTCTCGGCGTCCTTGTTGCTGGGCCCGAGGCCGAGCAGGCCGTACTTCATGTACTTGGGCACATAGGCCATGAACGAGTAGCGAATGTCACCGATGCGAGGCGCGGTTCCAGCGGGGCCGCAGGCGGCCGGGTCGCCCTTCGCCACCGGGTTGTGCGGGCAGAGGATGAAGGCGTCGCCGCTGAACGGGTTGCCGGTGGCGGCGACGGCGTCCTTGAAGATGCCGTTCCACTGGTCTGCGACCTTCTGCGCCACAGGCAGGAGATCGGCGGGGAATTCGCGGTTGACGTGGTAGACGATCGGCCGCACCGGGCGCTCAGCGGCGGGGAGCAGGCTGCCGTCGTCCCGGCGCCAGCGCTGCCAGAGGTTGTGGCGGGCTAGGAAGCGCTCCTTGCCCTGCTGCTTGAGTCCGAGCTTGCTGTCGTAGACGTTGCGGTCGACGGTGAAGAAGCCAAAAAGGTCCGTCTCTTCGCCCTTGAACGGCCGCGGTTCGTACTGGCGACCGGGGTCGAGCTGCCAGAAGCTGTGGCGAATGCTGTACTCGCCGGCGCCGCACTCGCTGGTCTCCTCGCCGAGCAGCCAGCAGAGCGGGATGGTGCCGTGGCCGGGGTACTCGGTGGTGCCGGCCTTGGCGAAGATGCGGCTGGTGATGTCGAAGTAATCGAGGCGCTTGCCGTCCTCAGCCCGCTCCTTGCCGTCGAGGACCAGCAGCGGCGCGTCGGGGTGCGGCGTGCCGTCGGCCTGGGTCTGCTGCACGAAGTAGGGCACGAGCTCGATCGACTCGGTCTCGAAGTCGAGCTGGTAGTTGTGGACGAGGTTGGTGGCCCAGTCGACACGCATGAACTCGCGCTGGTGCCACGGGCGGTCAAACGCGTTCTCTTCCAATATGTTCTGTTCTTCGCCGGTGACCGGATTGTAGCTGTGGCGGATGTCGAAGTGGCTGAGGATCGGGAAGGCGGCGACGACCTCGCCCTCGTAGCCGGCGCCTGTGGCCGCCTTGTCGTCAGCGTTTTTGACCAGCTCGGTCTGGCGGCGGACGTAGAGGAAGCGCTCTTGGACGTCGAACTTGATCTTGGTCAGGCCGCCGTGGTCGGTCGAGCCGACGAAGGTGAAGCCGTTGGCGGCCGGGACATCGACCACCGTGCGCTGGTAGTAGAACGTCGGCCCGGCGAACCACTCCTTACGCAGCGAGTTGGGCTGCGTGCGATCGATGGGATCGCGCTCTTCGGCGCAGGCGAACGCGGTCAGCGCGAGCAGGGCCGCGGCGGTCCGGGCGACGACGCCGGCTTGACGCGGCCGCGCGGAGGCGGCGCCAGATGCGGCACGCGCCGAGCAGGACGTGGCGCGGGCGAGGCAGAGCGTAGGACGGGCAGGCATCGGGAGACCTCGCGAGGATTGCGGCAGGCGCAGCGCGGTGGCGGGCAGCGGTCTGCTATCTGGGTGCCTGGGCGCCGAAGCGGCCGGCCAGGGCGTCGGGGAACAGGCGCAGCGCGATGAGCACGCTGGAGAAGCGATTGTAGAACGGTGCGCGCGGCCGAGAGTCGGGGCCGAGCTGCTCGTGGGCGGTCTCGACGCCGGCGGCGACGGCCAGCTCGTCGGTGAGGGTGACGTTGACGTAGGCGGCGGTGAAGATGATGCCGCGGGCGCTCGGGTCGCTGGCGTCCGGCGCGATGCGCAGACCGCTGGCGGTGCGGGCTGGCGCGCTGTCGCTGAGGGTGTCGTAGAAGACGCCGCCTTGCAGCGAGAGGCCGATGCGCGGGTGCGGGCCCCAGTCAAGGGCGGCGATGCCCTGCCAGCGAAACGCCGGGTTGCGGACGCCGTCATGGCTGTAGCGCTCGCACCCTTCGCGGAGGCTCGGGCAATTGCCGAGCCAAGGGCTCTCGAGCGAGCCGGTGGTGTAGCGGTGGGCGAAGGGGCCGCCGCGGCCGATCAGCGCCATCGACAGGGTCTGGCTCCATCCCAAGGGTGCGAAAGCCTTCGAGAACGCAGCTGTCACCCCGACGAGCGAGCCAAAGATCATGGAATTGCTGAGCGAGATTTTCGACGTCGGCAGGCGCAGCTGCAGGGAGGCCGACAGCGACAGTCCGAGCGCTGGGTTGGCCACGATGGGGGCGCCGAACGTGACGAAGGTGTCGGACAGCGTCGTCTCGCCGCTGGCCTGGGTCCAGTCCTCATCGGTGAACTCGCGGCTCAGGGTCGTCATCGCCGAGAGGGACAGGCCAGCGCCGAGGCGGACGCGCGGCGCCAGCACGATCGCCGAGCCGACGGAGGGGTTCCAGGTCGGGTCAGCGGACTTGTCGAAGGTGGTGGCGCCGACCACAGCGCGCGTCTCGATCATCGAGCCGGCGAAGATGGAGGCGCTGCCGGCGCCGCTGGCAGCGCCACCCGGCGCCTGTCCGCCGACCTGGGCGAGGGCGGCTGGCGGCGCCAGGGCGACAGCGACGCCCAGCAGCAGGCGCAGTCCGGCGCGCGGCCACCGCGGGCGGCGGGACCTTTGCGGGTGGGCTGCGGCTCGGGGCTGCGGCGGCATCTGCTCCTGCGCTGGCCCGGGGGAGGGCCGGGGCTTGGCTGTGGACGCTAGCGCAAGGCTCGACGCGGCGGAAGCGCGGGGTGGACCCGCGACGCTTGCATCGGTGCAGGGGGCAGTCGGTGAGGGCAACAGGGGCGCGCCTCTGCGGCCTGATGAGGGGCGGCGCTGCCGCAGCATGACCTGGGACGGCGCGGGCTCATCGCCGGCGGATGGCGTCCCATTCGCTGTGCAGGCCCATGGCGTGCGCCAGGTGGTCGTCACAGAGCGCATCTGCGTCGTCTGCGGTGGTACGCGCCTCGGCGCAGGCCGGGCAGGCCGCGGCGGCCTCGTAGGCGGCCTCCGCCCGCAGCCGCGACAGTCCGGCGAGGACGCGCTCATCGCCGCGCTCGGCGTTGGTGGCGCGCTGTGCCTGTTCGCGGGCGACGAGGTCGCGCGGCCTGATCAGCGGGCGCTGCAGTGGGCCTTCGGCGCTGGCGGTGAGAGGTCGCGGCGGCGGGCGCGACGACGGGTCTGACGACGGGCGCGACGAAGGGTGGCGCGGGCGCGGCACCGGCCCCACGGCGGTGGGCGACGGCGGTCGCGGCGGCTCACGATCAGCGGCGGCTTGCGGCGGGCGCTGCGGAGTGCGATCGACGACGGCCCCCTCCTCTGGCGGTGGCAGGCGAGGCAGACGCAGCGGCGGCAGGCGCAGCGGCGGGTGGCCTGGAGCCGGGGGGCGCTCTCTGCTGGGTTCGTCGGCCATGGGCTCCTCGCGTCCGGGCAAGCGTTCAGGGCCGCTGCGTCTGTGTGGGCCGCGCTTGCGTCGACTGCCTGGGTCGGCGACCCTGCCGCCGTCGCGTCCGCCGGGACCCAACCCGCGGCCACGGCGCCGCCACGGGGGCCACAGCGTGCCACAAACGAGCAGCCGCATTGAGGTCCATGCGCCGCCTGGAGTCGTCTTCGGCACGCTCTGGGACGCCGGGCGCTACCCGGAATTCCTCACCGATGTCATTGACGTCAAGGTCGCCGCCGGCGCGATGCCGAGCCTACAGACCGCGACGCTCCGGACGCGCCTCGTCCGCGAGGTGACGATCACCATCGGCATGCAAGGCGAGGCGCCGGCGCTGCTGACCTGGCGCCTGCGTGATGGCGGCGGCTGGCTTGAGCGCTACGACGTCGCCTTCTGGATCGAGGATCTGCGCGACGGCCGCAGCGTGCAGCTTGGCGTCGAGTATGAGATCGAGTTCCTCGCGGCGGTGCCCGACGCTGTGGTGCGGCGGCTCTTTGAGTTCAGCCTGCCGACAACGCTTCGGCAGGTGAAGGCGCGCGCCGAGTGGCTGCAGCGGCGGGCAGAGATGCGGCTCTAGTCGGTTTTGCGGCAGGTGGAGGGTTGGCGATGGCGATCCTGCGCGGAATCGAAACCTTGGGCATCGGCGCCCGCAAGACCGTCGAGCTGTTCTACGCCGGCAAGGGGGCCTACGAAGACAGCAAGGGCGACCCCGTCGCGGTCGAGGACGTCGGCTGCTACGACTGCCGCAACGGCTACTTCGTGCTGACCAGCGATCCCATCGACTTCTGCCCACATTGCGGCTACCGCTCCGGAAAGGGCTGGCCGACGTATGAGGAGGCGCGGACCTGGGCCATGAAGCACGACTGGGCCTGGATGCGTGCGCTTGGACGTCAACCGATCGGCTGCCGCCGTAGTGACGGCGCCTGGCAGCTCGCCTTCGCCCGCGATCCGGACGAGCTGTTGCGCAGCGGTCGCTTTGCCGCCACCCGGGCGCTCATCGTCGACGATCGCAGCGTCGCCGAGGGCGACGGCACCGTGGGCCAGAGCGGTGGCGGCGGCAAGGGGCGCGGCGGCGCTTTCGGCGGCGGCAGCGATGGCTGGAGCGGCGTCGATGCCAGCGAACTCAAGCCCGGCCAAGCCTCCGCGGGGGCACGGGCCCACGGCGGCGCCGACGACGGCCTGGAGATCGACTGACGATGGCAGCAACGCAGAACGCGGGAGGCAAGGCGCGCTGCCGCGGCGGCCTCATCGTCATCGGCGACGAGGTGCTGCAGCGGCGCACCGAGGAGCGCAACGTGGCCGCGGTGCTCGACGCCTTCGCGCGCTACGGAATCGAGCCGGGCGAGGTGGCGATCCTCGGCGACGACGTGGTCCGCATCGCCCAAGTGGTGCGCGAATTCGCCGCCCGCTTCGACGTCGTGCTGACCACCGGCGGCGTCGGTCCGACCCACGATGACCTGACCTGGCAGGCTGTGGCGCTGGCGACCGATGACGCCTTGGTGCTGCGGCAAGACGTCGTCGACGCCATGGAGCAGCGGTCCGGTCAGGCGCTTTCGCCGGAACAGCGCCGGATGGCGGTGCTGCCGACCCGCACCGAGGTGGAGCTGCTGCCAGCCGGCGGATTCGCCATGCACACCGGCCATGTCTGGGTCCTGCCGGGGGTGCCTTCGATGGCGGCGCGCAAGCTCGACGGCATCTGCGCCCGCTATCAAGGCCAGGTCCCAGCGCTGGTTGAGGCCTACTGTACGGCCGACGAGTGGCTCGTCGTCGCCACCATCGACGCCATCGTCGCCGCTCACCCGCAGGTGCAGATCGGCAGCTACCCGGTCTTCGACCTCAGCCTCGATCATCGCCTGCGGGTGAGCATGCGCGCCGAGGGTGACTCGGTCGGCCTCACGACCGTTGAGGCCTGCCTGGCGGCGCTCATCGCGGCCATCGGCGCGGACAAGCTGGTGCGGACGGTGTGGCTCAGCGGCGGCCCAGCCGCGGCGTGAGGCGGCTCCGCGCCGAAGTGCATGGATGCAAGATGGGCGAACAGGGCCGAAGACCGCCGCCGCCCGATGCGCTTCGGCGTCAACCCGGATTGCGGCGCGGGCCGGCCATCTCGCATTTGTACCAATAAATACCGGATTGTCTGGCGTGTGCGCGGCTGTGGATGTTCGCGGACCTACGCCGCGCCGCGGCGACGCCCGTCGCAGGTACTCCGTCAGGCGTCGACTGGTAACCCTTGCGTGGAGTTGGCACCTTGGGCTAAAGTTTTGCCCGCTCACGGCTCCGAGCCGCCACAAGGGCCCGGGCCAGCCCCATTCGTCGACTAGGTCAGAACCCCCATCCCGCAGCGCACCTGCCGCTGCAATCCGGCGTGCGACGCCGCCCTCAGGAGCTGCCATGCGTACCTCTCTTCTCCACCTCGCGGCGGCCATCGCGGCCCTGGCCCTCGTCAGCGCTTGCGGGACGTCTACTTCTGGTAAGGCGGGCGGCGGCACGGCCGACGGCGACAGCAGCGCAGTCGGTGGCGGCGACTCCGGCGGCGGCGGCGCCGGCGACAGCGCGGCGGGTGGTGAGGTCAGCGACTCCGGCAACACCGGCGGCGGCGACGCTACCACCAACTCCGACGCCAAGGCGGACACCGGCGGCGGCCAGGACGCTGGCAAGGACACCGCGGTCGAGCCGGTCGACGACACGTGCGATCCGAAGGACCAGACCTGCCTAGTGAGTTGCCGCAACGACAAGTGCAGCAAGGAAGTGGGCGCTTGCACCGGCAACAGCAAGTGCGTCCAGTTCAACGGCTGCCTCGGCGGCTGCGCCCAGACCCCGCCGGTCTCGCCGCCAGCAGAGGTCACCGGCACGACCTGCGTCGAGAAGTGTCAGACCCTGGCCGGCAAGGAGGCGTTCGACACCTATGGCGCCGTGGCGCTCTGCGTCAAGGCGGGCTGTGTCAAGAGCGCCTACACCCCCGGCCAGCCTTGCGCCCAGACCGACGAGGCCTGCCTGCAGGACTGCTTGGTCGAAGAGTGCAGCGACGAGACGAAGGCCTGCGACAGTGACAAGGACTGCACCAAGATCTTCCAGTGCCTCGGCGGCTGCGGCGGCAACAATCAGGCCTGCGCCCAGGGCTGTATCGGCGCGGCGCCGGCGCCGGCGCAGGGCAAGTTCCAGGCGATGGCGCAGTGCATGCTGACCTTCTGCATCTCGCAGTAGTCGCTCGGACGCCTGTCGCGCGCTGACGGGAGTCGCGCTCGAATCAGAGCTCACGACGGCGGTGCGTCCCCGCGGGCGCGCCGCCGTCGGTGTTTTTGCCCACGGCATGGCAAAGGCGGCCGGGCTGAGCGGCCATGGCGGGGGGCTAGCCAGGGCAGCCAGCGGCGCAGGGTCAACCATGACTCGAAGCCGGGCGCTGCGGCTGGCCGGCGCCAGATCGCGGCGCGGCGCTACGGCAGCGGCCCGATCGGAGAGGCGGGCGGCAAGTCGTTGGATGCGCTGCCACCGCGCGCCCACGCTCGAACGCCGCGCCGACTTGGCCCCCATGGCCGGCGCTGGGCCGCGGTTAGGGCACTGGCGGAGGCGCGCAACTGCAATTTGGCTGCGACGCTGCCCACTGGCTGAGGGTACTGGCGCGGCGCGTGGCCCCAGCGACTTGCCGCTGCGTCCTCCAGCTCCAAGGGGCCGCCGTGTCGCTCGAGACAGGCAGACACCGGCGCTTTCATTGCGCTTCAGCCCTAGGCCAGCGTCCGTCAGGCGTCGTTGACCCTCGAGGGACCGGCTGGCACGCTGCCTGCGACCTCGCGGCGTGCGGCTGCGAGGTTTGCGACCACCGTCTGCGCTGCCTGGGCGCGGGCGCCTGCGTGGGGGCGTCGATGCCGAACGGCGGCGACAACGGGTTGCTGGCGAGCGTGGTGGTGGTCGCCTACTTGCAGGAGCACGGCCTGCAGGCCTGCCTCCCAGCGCTGGCCAGCCAGTCGCTGGCGCGCGACCGTTACGAGATCATCGTCGTCGACAATGGCGGCAACGGCGCGGCCAAGCAGGCGACCGCGGGGCTCTGGGACAGCTGGCTTGAGACGGGCAGCAACCTCGGCTGCTCAGGCGGCCGCAACTTCGGCGCTAAGGCCTGCCGCGCCGACGTGGTCTTCTTCATCGACGACGACGGCGTGGTCAACCGCGGCTTCCTCGCATCGGGTCTGGCCGCATTGACGAGCGACCCGACGGTGGTGGCGGTGCGGGGCAAGATCGTACCGAAAGAGCAATGGCTGCTGACCACTTTGCTCGACGGTGTCGGCGACCTGGGTCCGGAGCCTGGTCGCAACGTCGGCTATGAGTTGGAGGGCGCGAGCTGCGTGCGGCGCGCCGACTTCGACGCCGTCGGTGGCTTCGACGAGCGGTTGGCCGGCGGCGAGGGGCGGGACTTCATCGTCCGCACCCGCTTGCAGCGCCCAGAGGCCACGGTGCTCTATGAGCCGGCGATGGAGCTGGCGCACGACTACGTTCGCGACTTCGGGCACTTTCTTTACAAGGCCCGGCGCGCCGCTATCGCCAAGGATCGCTGGCTGCAGGGCGCGGCGATGCCGACGTACAACCCACCGCCGGGTACTTTTGACCTGCCGCCGTGGCGCCCCCCGCTCTGGCTACGGGCGGCGCGACGGGCGCTTGGCCACGCCATGCCCTACATCGGCGCCCTGCCCTATCGCGTCCGCGAGGCGCGCTGACCGCTCCGCTCCAGCTCCGTAGGTGCCAGCTCCGTAGGTGCCGGACGATTCGACGGACCGCTCCGCGCCGCTCCGTAGGTGCCGCCTCCGTAGGTGCCGGACGATTCGACGGACCGCTCCGCGCCGCTCCGTAGGTGCCGCTCCGTAGGTGCCCGCTCCGTAGGTGCCGGACGATTCGACGGACCGCTCCGCGCCGCTCCGCTCCGTAGGTGCCGGTCGAGTCGACGGACCGCACCGCCGCTCCGCAGGGGCCGCTCCGTAGGTGCCGGACGATTCGACGGACC
>SXGT01739753.1_pt1 | contig 15644 bp, 16 predicted proteins | sample 3176221 | NCBI WGS metagenome assembly SXGT01 (sample SAMN11356862, study PRJNA531348) | freshwater metagenome | isolation source: freshwater sample F1-120 | place: China: Fuxian Lake, Yuxi | collected 2017-12-25
CATGGCGTCGAACAGCACGGTCATCGTCCAATGGACTTCCTCGCCACCGCCGGCGAAGATGATATCCTGCTTGCCCAGCTGAATCAGTTCCGCCGCGTTACCGACACAATGGGCGCTGGTGGCGCAGGCAGAGCTGATGGAGTAATTGACGCCCTTGATTTTATAGGGGGTCGCGAGACAAGCCGAATTGGTATTGGACATGGTGCGGGGCACCATGTAGGGTCCGACCTTCTTGATGCCCTTGTCCCGATAGCTATCCCAGGCCAACAGCAGATTCGAGGTCGAGGGGCCTCCGGAGCCCATCACCAATCCCGTCCGGGGATTCGAAACGTCCGCGTCTTCCAGGCCCGAATCGGTGATGGCCTCTTGCATGGCCAGATAGTTGTAGGCCGCTCCGTCTCCCATGAACCTGCGAATCTTGCGATCGATCAGATCGTCGGGATTGAGATTGATGGGGCCATGGACATGGCTGCGAAACTTCATTTCGCGATACTCTTCGCTAAAGCGAATGCCGGATCGCCCCTGCCGCAAGGAATCCGACACTTCCAGACGATTATTTCCGATGCTGGAAACGACTCCGATACCGGTTACAACAACGCGTCTCATATCCGTACAACTCCGTCAGAAGGCATCAGTGGAAGTGAACAGGCCAACCCGAAGGTCGCTGGCTTCATAAATAATTTTGCCGTCGCACTCCAATTCGGCATCGGCGATGCCCATGACCAATTTCCTCATCATGACCCGTTTCAAGTGAATTCGGTAAGTAACGAGATTGTTTTCAGGCAACACCTGTCCGCGGAATTTGACTTCTCCCACGCCTAGCGCCCGGCCGCGCCCCTGTCCACCCATCCAACCGAGATAAAAACCGATCATCTGCCACATGGCGTCGAGCCCAAGGCAGCCGGGCATTACGGGATCGTTCTGGAAGTGGCAGGCGAAAAACCACAGGTCGGGACGAACATCCAATTCGGCGATGATCGAGCCCTTTTCGTATAGGCCGCCCTCGGAACCGATATGGATGATGCGATCGAACATCAGCATGGGCGGGAGCGGCAGTTCGGCGTTGCCGGGGCCGAACATCTCTCCCCGTCCACACTCGATCAATTCGTCCCGTGTGTAGCTATGCTGCCTTTGCGATAATTGTTGTTCCTTGACTATCATTTTGTTGCCCGATGTTGCCTCTATACTGACTGTGCCGCGGCGCCAAATCTCCGTACCGATGGCCAGCGCCCCGCTTGGCCAATCGTTCCCTTGGCGAGAACCTCTCTAAATCGTCCGAACTGTTAATCGGGCTCGATGCTATCGAAAAGTCCGTGAATCTCCGCTCGTTAAGCGAGTTTCCATAAAACGTTCTATTGTACCAGGAAAATGTTAATTTAATATCGGGGCAGAACCGATCCAGCAATTCTCGTTTTGACGCCAAACCACACGATCCGTGGGGGTTTTCTTTATCGACACCACAAGCCATAGGCGAAAAATGGCCAAACCGAGTATTCCCGGAACCGACCCCGCGGTTGACGGGTTCCCTCATAGGCGGCAGATAGGCACGGGCTCGGGCCGATCCGGTTTGATCGCCACTTTTTTGCCGGGGGCAATATCCGCCAAAAATCCACTGATCCGGGATGAGGTTCCACCCAGGCGTTCATGGTATATGGTGGCGTAGGCGAGAATCGCGGCGACATATTGACGAGTTTCGTGGTAGGGGATGGTTTCGATCCAGATGTCGGCGGGCAGCGGATTGGTTGCCGGAAGCCAGCGATCCACACGGCCGGGGCCGGCATTGTAAGCCGCCGCCGCCAAGGCGAAATGATTGCCGAAGCGGTCCAAGAGGCTCCTGAAATAAGCCGTCCCATAGCGCACGTTAATTTGGGGTTCCAACAGGGCCCGTTCCGAGTGCCATGCCTCGTTGAGCTGGCGCGCCATCTGTTCGCCGGTGCCGGGCATGAGTTGCATGAGGCCCAGCGCTCCGGCGCTCGATTTGGCGAAAGCGTCGAAGGCGCTCTCGCGGCGGATCAGCCCGTAAACTATCGCCGGATCGAGCCGCTGCTCGCGCGCCAGCCGCGGCACCGATTCTGAATATGCCAAGGGAAAACGGAGTGACAGATCGTCCTGATTCTCGGCCTTGGCCATGGCCAGAATCGCCAGCCGGTCCCAGCCCCATTGCTGGGCGAGTTTGGCGGCCACCACCAAATCTTGCCGCGGCACGGCCTTGATAGCGTGCATCCATTCTTTTTGGGCTTCGCCGGGCCGGTTCAGGGCGCGGAACTCCTGGATTACCCGAAACGGTTCGCCGTCGGCCAGCCGCCGTAGTTCGGAATCCTCAATGGGGGTGGGGGTAAAGGAGAGCGGGTAATTCATCCGCAGCCGATCGGCGGCGATGAATCCATAAAAGTCGCGGTCGCCAGCCAGTGGCCGGTAAATTTCCAGGGCCGCGTTGTTTTCGCCCAGGGCTTCCAGGGCACGCGCTCGCCAGTATCGCCAAACGGCCTGCCGTTTTTCCGAAGCGTCGAGCCGTTCCAGCGCGATCAGGGCGCCGGGCCAATCTTGTTTCAGCAGCGCGGCGCGTATCCGCCAGGTCCGAATTTGAGTGTCGGCCACCTCTTCCGGAACGGCACCCAGATAAGCCGAAGCCTGGGGATACCGTTGCGTGGCCATGGCCAAGGCTAACCGCTGCTCGATCCGGGCCTGTTCCTGCTTGTCGATCCTGAATTCGTTCCTGCGCAGATTCCAAACGTTCAGCGCCCGCAACGGTTCCCGCGTTGCCAGGTGGTCGATGCCATGGGCGAAAATCCGGCCGAATACGCGCTCATTGGGATTCCATTGGGCGCATTGCTCCACTAAGGAGGGATTGTCATGGACGCCGAACCAGAAGTCCGCGATTCCGCGATTTTGTATCGGAACCAGATCGCGCAGGGAATTCGCCAGGCCGGTTTGGTTCTTGTCCAAGGCCAGGCCGAGGCGCTTCCACAGATGTTCGGGCGTGAATTCGGGACTCCCCCGCCAGACGGCGAACAGGCGGTCACAGTTGGCGGGGCGTGGATCGCCGGTATCCCACAACTTGGCGGCACCGGCGAAAGCTGCCGGGCCGCGACCCAGGCGATAAAGCGCCCAGTAGTAATCGCACTGGGCTCGCGCGTCTCCGCTGTCCCGGTAATCGCGGAGGTATTCATTCCAGGATTCCCGTCGAGCCAGGTATTCCAGCCATTTCTTGCGCATGGCTCCGGCGTGGCGGGTCTGGCCGTGGCGTTCCAGGAAAGCCGGGATTTCATTCTCGGTGCCTGGCACCTCGTTCAGAATCCTGTACCAGAGATAAGCTTGCAGAGGGTAGCCGGCGAGTGTTTCGTAAATGCGCCGGGCCTCGGCCGAATGGCCTTGGCCCAAGGCTTGCTCGGCTTGAATGAACAGCGCTCTCCGCTGTTCGAGGCTGGCGGTGTCGCCGGCCGGAACGCTCGCCGACGGGAAGGCCAGGGCGGAAAACAGCAGCGCTTTTCTTAACATAATCGGCAAGCACACCCGGTTCGGAACCATCGTCGTATTATGGTCAGGATTCGTATCCGCCGCATACACGGCAAATTTCGGCCTGGGTGTTTGGGAGAACGCCGCTGGCCCCGGACGCTTCAATCCGGCATCCTGTAACGATCCCATTTTCATTCCAGAGTTCCGCCCTTGAGCTTTCTGCCCCGCGATTTCATCGAAACCCCCGAGAGGCTTATCTTCGCGGTCGTGGACGGCCGGATCGAGGACGGTCGGGTATTGTGCTTTCTGCGCTACGCGCCGGCCGCCGGCAAACTACGCAAGATGGGCACCGAAGCGGCCAATGCCTTGCTCGCGGCCCAATTCCCCGCTTATTTGTATGCTTCGCGGCAGCTGGACACTCGACTGCATGGCGTGCCCTTGCCCCGTATCCGCCGCCATTACCGGCCCGGGGAGAGAGCGCGGGAATTGCTCCGCGAACCCCCAGGGGATGCCCAGGAAGAACAAGCGATCCGCCTGTTGAAGCTGCTCGGTGGCCGCGGCCTGGACCTGGATTCGGTGGGCGTCACCGGCTCGCTGCTGATCGGGGCCCAAACTCCCGCTTCCGATCTGGACTTGGTGATTTACGGGCGGGAAGCGTTTTTCCAGGCTAGGAATGTGATTCGCCACGCCATCGAGGCCGGAATCCTTGATGCCTTGGATGAAGCCTCCTGGCGTGAGGCTCATGGACGGCGCGGCTGCGAGCTCGGCTTCGAGGATTACCTGTGGCACGAGCGGCGCAAGTTCAACAAGGGCTTGATACACGGCACCAAGTTCGATATCACCCTGCTCGGCGAAAACCCACCGGCCGAAGCCGGCCCAGTCCGGAAACTTGGCGTTCGGGTCATCCGCGCCAAGGTCGTGGATGACCGCCACGCTTACGATTGCCCGGCGATCTACCGGCTCGACCACCCCGAAATCGAGGTGGCCCTGAGCTTCACCCAAACTTACGCTGGCCAGGCCGAAGCCGGGGAAACGGTGGAAATCTCCGGGCTTCTGGAACAGGCGGAGTCGGGACGGCGCCATATCGTGGTGGGAACCAGCCGGGAAGCGCCGGGAGAATATATCAAAGTGTTGCCGAACCGCTGAACGCGATACCTCCCGCGTAGGCAAGCCCGTCGAGCTTTGCTACAGTTCGGCGGATTTTTCCCCTGAACTACCTTCGCGGAGGAGGCCCATGGTCGGCGGTGTCATCGCATTCCTTATTTGCATCTGGTTTTATCTGACGGCGGATCGGTTGAAGCTCAACCACCTGCGCTGGGTCGTGGGAGCCTTGATGATCTATTACTGCACCAAGGCCGCCTGGACCTTCCTTTTCCTAAAGCCCTTGATGGGCATGAACTATACCCATTGGAACATGTTCGGCGGCTTCATGATGGAGTTGTCCGGCGCGTTGTTCGGCGCGGTGGCCTGCTGGCAGTTTCGCGCCCGCGTCATGCTCAAGAATGCGCCATGACCCGGATTTCCCTGCCGCCGTTTCGCGCCGCGATCCTAGACATGGACGGACTGGCCCTCGATTCCGAATCGACCTATTGCCAGGCCTGGCGGCGGGCCGCCGCGGAATTGGGGTTCGATCTGAGCGAGGCGTTCTGCCACGGGCTGTTCGGCCGCCATGCCGATGACGTGGAGGAAGCCTTGCTGCGCGAGCTAGGCGGGGCTTTCCAGCGGGAACGGTTTTATCGCTCGGCCGAACGGCATTGGCATGATTATCTCGAAACCCACGGCATGGACCGGATGCCCGGCTTGGAAGCCCTGCTGGCGGTACTCCGCGGACGCGCCATTCCCTATGCCCTAGCCACCAACAGCGACGCGCCCTACGCCTGGCGATGTCTGCGGCTGGCTGGATTGGAAACGGAGTTCGGGATCGTCGTGACCCGCGACCAGGTGAAATACGGCAAGCCGGCACCCGACGTTTTTTTCGAAGCAGCGCGGCGTCTGGGTGTCCCGCCCGGTTGTTGCTTGGCCTTGGAGGATTCGGCGACCGGGCTCGCGGCGGCGCGATCCGCCGGGACGATTACCGTGTTGGTGCAGGGTCGAGAGGACGCGCGGCTGAAATCACGGAGCCGGGCCAATTTCGATTTCGCTTCGCTAGGGGAAGTGGCGGAGACGATAGCGGCAATGGATTGAGGGGAGGCGCATGGGGCGAAAGCCTTTTCCGATCAGGCGGCGCGGATCGGGAAAGGCTCTCGGCCTTGGTGTTTCGGCTTGCGCCGGTAGGCGCGGCCGTCGCGGAAAGTGGCTGCGCGGTTGAATTTGCCCGCGTGCTTGGCGACGGGATTAGTCAAAGGGATCGTGGGGTGGGTGGTTTTCTTGCTCATGGGAGTTCCTCGTGATGATCGAACAGCGGCTCTCGCGCCACGGATACTCGGACCCGCGAACCCGCCGCCGGTTCCCCGTGGAGCCGGCGGCGGCGCGCTGTTCAGGAAAAATCGTAGTGTTTGCGCACCGTTTCCAAGATTTTCCAGGTACAGGATAGGCCGCGCGGGAAGATTACCAGATCGCCTTTCCCGATTTCCACCGGCTCGCCACTCCTCGGAGCCACCCTCACTTGGCCCTCCAGCAGATAGCAGGTTTCCGTCTCATCGTAAGTCCAGGGGAATTCGGAAGGCGCCTTGCTCCATATTGGCCAGTCGCGCACACCCAAGGCTTGCAGCCGATCCTCGCCGGCTTGCCGTTCGACGCTAATCACGCTCATGGTTTTATCTCCCGTTCGTTCGAGAAAGTTGGAGAATCGCCGGAAAAATGCAGCGCCAGCCAGACCGTCATCAGGTCGGGATCGGTCCACTCCACCCGATGGCGGCAATGGGCCGGCAGCAATATGCAATCGCCGGGATTCAACACGGCGGCTTGCTCCCGGCCCTCAATGGCGAGCCGCGCCCGGCCTTGCAAAAGCATCACCCACTCGTCCCGGTCCTGGTCATACCATTCTCCGGGCGGAGTCGCGTGGCCCAGCGAAAGGATACGCTCAAGCCGGAACGCCGGGGTTTCCAGCAAGGTGTCGAAGCGCTCCTCGGTCAGGCTGTTCGGAAGATCGGCGAGCAGGTTTGGAGCCGAATGGGCGGCCACCGCTACCACGTCTTCTGCACCAGCGCGAAGACCTCGCCCCGATCCGTGACGGCGCTGACAATCGCCCGCCGCACCTCGGTTTCGGTGCGGAATTCGTAATCGAACCTTGGGCAAAGCCCATCCCAAAATCTAGAGGCGCTCAGTTGTTCATCGAAAGCGCGGGAAAAGGCTTGCTCTATCTCCGGGGTTTGTTCGAGCGCCGATCGGTCGGGTTGGAATCCGCTGCTCATTGAAGCAGCCACGATTTGACCGCGCGAGTCCACCAGGACCATGGGGAATGGGCTGACGCTTACCGCGTCGCTCATATCGTTCAATGTCGCCAGGCCAGACGCTTTGGCCATCTCTTCCAGAGCCCTGCGCATTTCATATTGGGGTTCGCTTTGTCCGCGCTCCCATCTCGAAACGGTCGCTTGGTCGATTCCTAAGCGGTCGGAGAACTGCGTCTGGCTGAGCCGCAAGGTGGCGCGGAGGCCTTTGACAAGCTTTGGCCAATAGCTTGATCTGCATAGTTCGCTTGACATGAGTATTTATAGTTAGTGCAACATGGTTTCTGTAATTTCCCCCTCTGCCTGGAACGCAAGCGGCGGACGCTGTTTTCCCCGAAATCCTGGATACTTTTGCACGCTGATTAACAGACTTGAGCCTTTACGTGCGAGGGAAAAGCCAAGGACGGTGAAGGAAAGCGAGGATGTTTTGTTGTGGCGTGTTGCGGGCGAGTGCCCCACCAGTGCCCCCTGGGCATAAAAAAAGCCCTGCAATTTCTTGCAAGGCTTTGATATTCATGGTGGGCCGTGCTGGATTCGAACCAGCGACCACTGCATTAAAAGTGCAAGGCTCTACCGACTGAGCTAACGGCCCGGAAAGACGGCGAATTATAATGAGACCGATCCTGATGTTCAAGCCTTCGCGCCATCCGCATCCCGCGTATCCTCGCCGAGGCGCGCGGTGTCCGCGCGAAGACGGAGCCACGTATCTTCGGCGCTAACGGCAATCCGGCGCGACCCGAACCCGCTTTCCACCAGTCCGGCGTTCCCATGAAATCCATAAGGCATTCCATCTTCCGCATCCTCGTGCTCGTTATCATTCTCGGCCTCGGCGGATGTGTCTGGCTAAGGCTCTTGGAGGTCAAGCATCAGTTGGCCGAGTTCGACGAGCACTTCCGGGTGGAAGTCGCCGCCGACAAGTACTTTGTTCTCCATCTGCTGCAACCCGTGCTGTTGAGCGAGGATTTCGTGTACCTCACCAAGCTGAATCCCAGCCGAGTCACTACCTTGCCCCGCGGTTACCGCTGGTTTCTGGATTTCCGGAAAGATCCTGCGCCGTCCAGGGTCCAAGGCGAAAAAAACCTGGTTTTCGCCATGAGTTTCACTCCGAACCACAAGTTGGCGGCTTTTCATTTTTCGCCGCTGTTCCTGGAAATGGCGCCGCCGGCGTTTCTGGAAGCATCGATTCGATCCTTGGGGCTGGGCAAGGTGGACCAAGGCAAGCAGCAATTGAAGGTCGATCCGGAGGACTTGCCCAAGCTGGCCGAGAAGCTCCCGAGCCAGAAAGCCATTCTGGATGTGCTGGGGACGCCGGCCGAGCAGTTCACGCAAGACGATCTGACGGTCTTGGTTTACCGTTTCAAGGCCGAAGCCGCCCCCGTGGAACCGGAGTATGAAAAACGCCGCATGGCCGAGGCCAAGCTATATTTTGATCCGGCCAAGGACGAGTTGGTGCGATTGGCCGGGCGTTTCGTCGGGCTTAAACTCGCTATCGATTACCGCAAACTTACCCAAAAATCGGAGAAGGCCATCGACACCGCGGCTCGCGAGAATTGACGCCACCGGAAGAAGCTGGGCACGGCCGGCCTAAAAATGCCATTGATGGCATGGCGCTTGCTCCTAGAGCCACTCAACATCATGCACTCAAGCCAGGAGTCCGCTACACCATGTCGAAAAACTTTGCTCACACCGGCCGAACTAGCCGATCGGCAAACGCCTCTTGGATACGATTGGCCCTGCTGCTGGCGGTTGTCGGGCTATTGCACGCCTGTACGTGGCGGACTCCGATGGGAGACCTTCCCCCGCCGGCCGAATTGGAGTCGAAGTCGGAACCCGCGCAAGAGGCCGTCCATGATATCGCGCGCAACCGGTTTGCGTTGGGCAAGGACAACAGCGTGGTCGGCCAGCTAGCCACCATCAAGGTTCGGGCCGGCGACAGCCTCCCCGATATCGCCCGCCATTTCAGCTTGGGGCACGAGGAAATCGGCGCCGCCAATCCTGGCCTCGACATGTGGGCGCCCGAACCCGGAAGCCGGGCCGTGCTGCCCTTGCGATTCATCCTGCCGGACGCCCCCCGCAAGGGAATCGTGGTTAATCTGGCGGCCATGCGCTTGTTTTTCTTTCCGGGCAAATCGGCGAACGAGGTCATCACCTATCCTGTGGGAATAGGCAAGGAAGGCCGATCGACGCCCACCGGAGACATGTTCGTGGCGCGCAAGGCGGCCAAGCCGACCTGGTATGTGCCGGAATCCATACGCCGCGACCACGCGAAAAAGGGCGATCCGCTGCCGGCGGCGGTGTTGCCCGGCCCCGACAACCCCTTGGGCGAATACGCGATATACCTGAGCAAGCCCAGTTATCTGATTCACGGCACCGACAAGCCTTATTCAATCGGGATCAGAGCCAGCAACGGTTGCTTGCGGCTTTATCCGGAAAACATCGACCCGCTGTTTCGCTCGACGCCGGTCAATACGCCGGTGCGGATCGTCAACCAGCCCTACTTGCTCGGCTGGCGCAACGGCCAGCTTTACCTGGAAATCCATGAGCCTCATGAAGAGCTGAACAACAAGGCGCTCAAGAAGGATTTGTTCGCCAAATTAAAAGATATCGAGAAAAAACAGGGGCACAAGCTGGACTGGAACAAGATCGAGGCGTCGGTAGCCGAAGCTCGGGGGATTCCGGTGCCGGTATTCGAGCATACCGCGAGCGTGGAACAAATGGTCCGACAGGCGGTCGCGCTGGCCGCGCCCGCCGAACTTTACGGCCAGCCGAAAGCTCTGCCCGTTCCGGCTCGGGAGGCTTGGTATATCAAGGCGCTAGAAACCGACAACGAACTGACCGCCAAGCGCGCGGCGGCGGTGCTGAACCACATGGGGCCGCGGATACCCGCGCGAGCCGTGCCCTTGAACGATGGGCGTTACCGGGTACTCGCCGGCCCGTTCGAGGATGCCAAGAGCACCCAGGCCGCGGTGAAGCGGATGCAGTTCGACCTGGATATGCAGGGCAAGATCATGCCCCCCAGGGAACAGCGCTTGTCGCTGAAGTAAATCAATCGAGCCGTCCAACTCCTGATTCGGGGAGAGACCAATCCGGCTCCACGCCACGGACCCTCTAGGGCTTGAGGCTGCGCCGCAGGGATTCGATGCCGGCGGCGCTCTTTTCCAGGAGTTCTTTCATCCATTGCGTGGGCTTGGAAGCTTCGCCGCCGTGCTCGTGCCCATGTTCATGGCCATGCCCATGGTCGTGGAGCGCGGCCAGGGGGTTGGGCGAAGGCACGCTCCGGGCATCTTCGTGGACGAGAAACGTCCCGTGCAACATGCCCATCCAGCACCCCCAGGGTAAGGCTCCGGTCTGATTGGGAGTGAACTCGATGAGGTTTTCGCCGGGGCTTACGTCGAATTCGAGCCCCAGGGTCGGCACCACGATGCGGTGATTGCAATAATCCAAGGTCTCCCCTTGGATGATCCAGCGCACCGGCACGCCCTTGCGCAAGGTGAACTCACTGGGCTCGAAACCGTCGCGGTTCACCACCATGCGGATGACCTGCGTTTGCTCCGGTTCGGCCAGTTCGGCGCCAAGCCTATCGCCCTGCGTCCAACGGGCCATGAGGGAATGGAAATCGTGGCCCTGCCCGGTCATGGCGAGCCCGCGGTTGAGCATGATGGCGCCGAGGCCGATGACGATCACGCCGGAAGCCTTGACGATCTTGGGCGCGAACTGCTTCGACAAGGCGCTGGTCAGCACGCCGAAACCCAGCATCACCGGCAAGGTGCCTAGGCCGAATACGAACAGCAGCTTGGCGCCCTCGACCGGGGTGCCGGTACCCGCCGCCATGATGTACATGGCCTGCAAGGGGCCGCAGATAATCATCAGTCCGTTCAGGAGGCCGATGGCGAAGGGATTGCTGTTTTGCCGGTAGGCCTGGCCTAGGCGGCGCATGACGAAGCCGGGAATCTTGATGCGGAACCGGCTCAGGGAGGGGAATAGGTTGAGGGTGGAGAGGCCGAACAACAGTAGGAATATCCCCGCCGCGATGCCGGCTACCCCGCGCATGAATGGGGTGAACGTGACGATGGCGCCCAGCGCCCCGAACAGGCCGCCGATGGCGGTGTAGGACAGGGTTTTACCCAGGCCGTAATACAGGTGGGTGAAATATTTGGAGCCGTTATCCGCCGCGGCCTTCACGGTGTAGCCGACCACTAGGGCTCCGCACATGCCCACGCAGTGGAACCCGGTGAAAAGCCCCGCCACGAACAACAACGCATAGCTCAGGTTCCCATCGGCCATGGGAAGATCGGGATGGCCGCCGAGCACAATATCCAGGTTGAGCAGGAGCACGATGCCGCAAAGAATGGCTAGGCTCGCCAGCGAGCGGTGAAGAATTGCCCGAAATTTCCAAGGCGGACTCGAGGAGGGTTGGGAATCGAGGCTGGTGCTCATAAGTTCCGGGTGATTCAAGTGGAAACATTATTGCCGCTCCAACCCTCCATGGCGGGAGTTTCCTTTTTTATTGTATCCAATGAATTAACTTCGGATAGCATCGCGCACAGGCACGATGTATGCCCGCGGCACCCAAGCGCGCATCCGTGGGAGGCGAGCACGTTCGACACGCTTCGGCCAAATGAATAAGTGCGGCATATCACGCACTGACTGAGGACTTTCCCATGGCCGAAAGGGGAAATTCCCCGCCGCTAATTTTCAATCCCCTGAAATTGAAGTCAATTTATGCATGGCACGAAGCTTGGTTATATAAGCGGAACGAATTGTTTCCTCCACTTCAATAGTCAGACGAGGTTTTCGATATGGCGACAAGCAAAGCCGTGGCCGCTGTCCAGCCGAACAACTCCGGCGCGCTCCTCCTGGGCACGGGGTTGGCGTTTGCCTCTCTCATTCTGTTACCGGCCTTCGCCACTCGCCTCGGCGTGGACGCGGCGCTCACCGGCGCCATGCGCATCGCCCTGATGCGGGCTTCCAGCCGGGTGGTCAACGGCAAAAAAACTAATAACGCCAACGAGGAAACCGTTCCCGCCGGATTTAGCTGCCACTGATCGGCGGCTTTAAGTTCCCCTTTTCCCGTCGCTTTGCCGTGTCGGCGGGATCGCGCGTCTCCCCCCTGGGAGACGCATTTTTTTGCGTGCGGTGTCCTAGCTAGCCACCCTCAAGGAAAGGGTATGATTAAATTCAGTTTGCAATTATTCACGGAAACCATGAACGATACGGTTTATTACTGCGACCTCTGCCGCCTGCCTGTCGAGGTGACGGGGTTCGAACTATTCACGACCCAGGGCCAAAAGCGCTTCTGCTGCGAAGGCTGCCTGGGGATTTACCGCATGTTGCACGAGGACCAGATCTTGGAGGAACCCCTTTCTCCCTGACCCGCTTGATTGCTGTTCCCTGTTTCCACCGCCTATAATCATACCCTTATGGATGGGCAGCCCGCTCGCGGCGCGCCGATCCAACCCATTTACTCCACAAGCCAGCACAGGGGGAACCATGGCACATGTACACGGGGCGGCCAAGGCCGCCACGACCGCCAGCGAACACGCCATGATGGGCCATGGCGCCAAGGGCATGGAAGCGATGATGGACCACGCCGGACACATGATGGACCATGCCGGCCATATGATGGCGAGCATGCCCAAGCACGCCGCCACTGTCGCCACGGGAGCCGCCATGGCCGGCGGCGCCATGGCCGCCACCACAAAATCGGGGAGCAGTTTCATGAGCATCTTGGCCAAGCATCCATTGCTGGTATTCGGTCTGGGCGTCGCGGCGGGTTACTTCGCGCACAAATACCGCAAGGAAATCATCGCCACCGCGGTACAGGCCACCGAGAAAGGCAAGGATTTCGTCCTGCACCAGAAGGAGAACCTGGAAGACTTGGTGGCCGAGTGCCACGAGTGCGAGGAAGAAGCCGGCAAGCCGGAAGCGGGGTAGTCCCGCCCCTCCGCGCTGCCCTCCATCCTATTCCGTAATTAACCAGCGCCCCAGCCATGTCGATCCAACAACACGTCGTGCTTCGTTACCGCTCGGAAGGCCATTTGCGTTTCGATCTACCCGCCGCCCTGCGCGCGCCCGGCGCGGGCGAGCGCGTCATCGCGGGTTTGCGGGACTTGGAAGGGATTTACCGGGTCGAATTGCGCGAACGGCAGGGCAAGCTCTCCATCCGCTATCTGGCCACGGTGTGCGATTTCGCGTCCGTGGTCCGGCGCCTTTATGCGCTGGTTGGCGAACTGGCCGGGAAGCTGAAAGAAGCCGCCCCGGCTGGTCGATCCACCCAAAGCCGGTCGATCAAGCCGACGCAAACCGGCGGAGTCGCGCAATGGCTGCGGGAAAAGCTGCAAGAGGCCAAGGAAACCACCCGTGCACTGGGCATCATGGCCGGCACCGGGCTTAAGGCATTGAACCAGCGGCCCCGCTGGATGACCGAGTTCCTCAACGACCTCTTGATGCTTTATCTCATCAAGCTGCATTGGCACCACATCCTCTACCTATGGCTGCCGAACCCCTGGCGTCACCGCTATGAGTGGATGGCGACCTTCTACCTGATTTATCTGTCGGTCCAAGCCAGGCTGCCCAAACCCGCCTGACCCGATCCCCGGAGGGAATCCCATGACCGCCGCAACCGCCGAGCCGACCGGCTTCGAGCCCCGGCATTACCGCATCGAGCACGCTTTGCGGCGGCGGGTGCGCATCCTCGCCCCCTCCCTCCGCAAGGATCCGGAGCGGGCCTATGTCCTGGACATCCTACTGCGCAAGCGCCCAGGGGTGAAGCAGGTCCGGGTCGTGCCGGACATCGGCTCCATCGTCATCCACTTCGATCCCGCCCAACTGCCCAAGCCCAATCTGTACACGTTGCTGGACGCGGTGATCCCGAACCTGGGAACCGGCCATAAGGCTCCGCGAGCCGCCCATGAAATACAAGGCGAGGAGCGGGAAGTGAATTTCGCCGTGGAGGGCATGACCTGCGCCTCCTGCGCCCTGCTCGTCGAACTGGTGCTGCGGCGCGATCCGCGCATCCGGCTTGCCAATGTCAACCTGGCTTCCGAGTCGGCCGTGGTGCGCGGAGTATTGTCCAAGGAAGAGGTCTACGCGGCGGTCGAAAAGCTCGGCTACCATCCCCTGCCCATGGATACCGTGGCCCAGCGCAAGCTATTGATGGAACGGGAAAAGCGCCATCTGGCCGAGGCCAAGCGCAAAGCCGTTTGGGCGGCGGTGTTGAGCGCGCCCGTCACCGCCATCGCCATGCTCGAACCCAAGGGCATGATCTGGCGCTGGGCGCAGTTCCTGTTGAGCACCCCCGTGGTGTTCTGGGCCGGCAAGTCCTTCTTCGACAAGGCGCTGAAGCTCGCCAAGCAGCGCAAGGCCAACATGGACAGCTTGATCGTGCTGGGGGTCGGTTCGGCCTACGCCTATAGCATGGCGGCCATTTTCTTCCGGCGGCCCTACCTCTATTTCGACGCCGCCGCCGGCATCATTTGCTTCGTGCTGCTAGGGCGCTATCTCGAAGAAAAGGCCAAGGGCCGCGCCCACGAGGCCATCCGCCGCCTGCTCGACCTGCAACCGGCCACCGCCACCCTGCTGCGCGACGGAGAGGAAATCACCGTGCCGGTCGATGACTTGGTGCCCGGCGATTTGATCCTGATCCGCCCCGGCGAGAAGATCTCCACCGACGGCTTGGTCGTCGAGGGCTTGTCCACCGTGGACGAAGCCATGCTCACCGGCGAGAGCATGCCGGTGGTGAAAGAAGCTGGCCATCCCGTCACCGGCGGCTGCGTCAACGGCAACGGAGCGCTCAAGGTGCGGGTCGGCGCGGTCGGCGCGGACACCGTGCTGGCCGGCATCATCCACATGGTCGAGCAAGCGCAGTCCTCCAAGCTGCCCATCCAAAAAATGGTGGACCGCATCTCGGCGGTGTTCGTGCCGAGCGTCATGGGCCTGGGCGCGCTGACCTTCGGTAGCTGGCTGCTGGCCGGCGCGGGTTTCACCACATCCTTCGCCAACGCCATCACCGTGCTGCTGATCGCCTGCCCCTGCGCCCTGGGGCTCGCCACGCCGGCCGCCATCATGGTCGGCACCGGACAGGCCGCTAAACGCGGCATCTACATCCGCAACGGCGAAAGCCTGGAACTGGCGACCCATCTGACGACGATCGTGTTCGACAAGACCGGCACCATCACCGAGGGCAAGCCCTACGTCACCGATTTCCGCAATATTTCCGGGTTGAGCGACGCCGAACTGCTGGGCTTGGCAGCCACGGCGGAAGCCAACTCCGAGCATTTCCTCGCCAAGGCCGTGGTCGCCTTCGCCAAGGAGCAAAGCGGCAAACCGACGCGGGCCGAAAGCTTCGAGGCTATCCCAGGCCGGGGTGTCGTGGCGCGGGTGGAAGGCCGGGAGCTTCTGGTCGGCAACCGCGCTTGGATGGAGGAATCCGGCATTGATCTCGCCGACCTGCAAGGCCGCGCCTCGACCCTGGCCGAACAGGGCAAGACCCCGGTGTTCTTCGCGCTGGACGGACAAGCGGCCGCGCTGTTCGGTATCGCCGACCGGCCCCGCGCCGACGCCGCCCTGGCCATCGCCCGGCTGAACCGGCTGGGCGTCAAGACCATCATGGTGACGGGCGACACCGAGGCCACGGCGCATTACGTCGCGAGCCAAGTGGGCATAGCCGCGGTCATCGCGCACGCCCGCCCCGAGCGCAAGCTGGAAATCGTGCGCGAACTCAAGCTCCAGGGCGGCAAGGTCGGCATGATCGGCGATGGCATCAACGACGCCCCAGGGCTAGCCGCCGCCGACGTGAGC
>SXGT01688265.1_pt1 | contig 15637 bp, 12 predicted proteins | sample 3176221 | NCBI WGS metagenome assembly SXGT01 (sample SAMN11356862, study PRJNA531348) | freshwater metagenome | isolation source: freshwater sample F1-120 | place: China: Fuxian Lake, Yuxi | collected 2017-12-25
GATGGAGTGGATTCCGCGTATCACCAGTTGCGCGCCGGGGCAGTCACCGCGAGACCTGAAGCCGCTCGATGTCGCGTCGATGCGCAGGCAGCGCAAGGGGGTGCTCCCCCTTGCGCCGCCGCGACAGTTCGTGCAGCGCGCGCCCTACCACGTCCTTGCCGGTGCCGGTCTCGCCGCGCAACAGCACCGTGTAGTCGGCCGGTGCGTACAACTTGACGCGCTCGATGAACTCGGCGCTCGCCGGACTCTTCGATTCGAGCGCCCAGTGCGCCGTCGACTGCGCCTTCGGCTCGAGCAGGCTGCGCACCAACACGCGATTGCCGAGCGCCGTCGCCAGGATGCGGGCGCAGAACGCGACGCGCTGCAGATCCTCGGCCGACAACACTGCCCCGTCGCGCGTGCAATCGGCGTAGATCACGCCGAGGTTCTTGCCGAGCGCCGAGATCGGCAACGCCACCGCCGCCGAGATGCCTTCGCTGCGCACGCTGTGGAACGTGCGCGCCACCGGATCCGAGGCCGCCAACGGCACGTGCACGACGCGGCCACTGGCTCGCACCTGCTCGACCAGCGACCGGCTGACCCGGAACTGCCGGCGATCGTCGGGACGACTCATGAACCACGCCTGCGGCCCGTCGTCTTCGTCCATTTCGACGTGCACGCGATCGGCGCCGGTCGCACGCAGGATCGCCGCCATCGCCGCCGGCACCATCTCGCCAGGGCTCTTCAGTCCTTCGAGATGGTCGGCCATCTCCATGAACGTCCGGTACCACGCGCCGACCGGGGATCCTGGCGCCGCCGCCAGCGAACCGGGATCGAGCGCCACCACCTGTTCGCTCGCGGGCTCGGCGCGAAATCGCAGCCGCACCAGGGCCGGACCTACGTTCAACACGTCGCCATCGAGGAACGACTCGAAGCGCGCGCCGATCGTGCCGGTCGCGCACCGGATCGGGAACGGCAGCCCCGGTTCGGCCCGCACCCGCAGGCGACCGCGATCGTCGCGCGCCACTTCGAGCACACGCCCGAACACGGCGGCGACATCGAGTTCGACCTCACATTGAGACCGGGGCCCACCGATCCAGAAGGTGTCGGCTTCGATCTCCACTTCGCGGGATCCGGAACGGTCGGTGATTTCGAGGCAAACGGGCATCGTCGGATTCTCGTCGGCTGGCATGGACTAGCCGCGCAGGGACGTCGGGTTTCCGCCGTCACTGGCAAGTCCTTGGAATCTGGTAACCTCTGCAGCCGTCCAGCACCACCCCCACCCGGGCCAAGCGCCCCCTGGACACGGAACGGCCGCGACGGCCGGTTCGTCCAACTCCCATGCCAACTTCGCCCGCCACCTCTGGCGACCGGCTGCTGCATTGCTCGCCGGCCCGCACGGTGTTTGCCTGCATCGATCCCATGCAGGCGGGCGGCGTTGTGGCCAAGGTCTACCTCGCGGGCGCGATGGCGGACGCCGAGCGCGAGTTCGCGATGGGCAAGCTGGCGGCCGGAGCGGGCGTGGTCGAACACCTCGCGGTTCGCCTCGATGCGAGCACCAACCGCCCTTGCGTGGTGACGCAACTGGAAGCTGGCCAGGACCTCGATCGCTGGGTCAGCCAACGCGGCGCCCTGCCGGCGGCAGCAGCCTGCGCGTTGCTGGCGCCGGTCGCCGCGACCCTGGCTCGCCTGCACGCAGCGCGCGGCCCCGGCAGCCCGAACGGCATCTGCCACGGCGACATCAAGCCGCGCAATCTGCTGCGCTCGACCTCGACGACGCTGTTGCTCGACTTCGAGCATGCCTGGCCGATCGGCGCCCGCGCCAGCGGCAGCTTCGGCACGCCAGGGTTCACCGCGCCCGAAGCGGAACGCGGCATCGCCACCGCCGCACTCGACGTGTTCGCGCTCGGTCGCACGCTGGCCTGGCTGCTCGGCGGCGGCCACGGCGGCCACGTTCCCGTCGATCGTCGCCTCGCGGAACTGCTCGCCGCCTGCACCCACCCAACGGCAGAACACCGGCCGACCGCGGCATCGCTCGCGACCACGCTGCGCACGCTCGCTGGCGAACTCGCGCCCGATCCCGCCGAAGCCGCCCTGACGGACTGGGCGACGGCGACCTTCGCGCTGCGGCCCGACGCCGGCGACGCCGATCCGCGCGTCGTGCAGTGGCATCGACGCCAGCGACTGCTCGCCCGCGTACCCACGCTGCTGCACGTTCCGACGGCAGTGCCGACCGAGCCCGGGCCACTGCGCGCGGCACTCGCGCGCGCAGTGCGAACCCTGCGACGCTTCCCGCGCCACCCGGGCCTGCTGCAGTGGCGCCGCGATCTGCAGGATGGCATCGCGCGCCTGCTCGCCGATGCCGCCCGCTTCGTCACCGCACAGTGCAAGGCCGAAGCGTTCCTGCCCGCCGCCGCCTGGCTCGTGGTCGCCGAGATCACCGCGCGCGACGCGATGGCGTTGCCGGGCGGACTGCCGTTGCCGGCGGACGCGGCGTCGAGCAGCGCCACGCTGCTGCACCGGGATCCGCTGACGTTCCTGCAGCGCCTGGGTGGCCAGATCGCGGCGGCCCGCAGCGAACGCAACGAACAAGTCGATCGCGTCGAAGCCGCGATGCGCGACCTCGACCTGCCCGGCGCCGAGAAGGCGCTGGAGGCGATGGCCACGCAGCACGGCGGCGCCTCACCGAGCGTCGCGCGCCAACGCGACCGCCTGCATCGGCTCGGCTTCTACCTCGATCGCATCGGCCGCGCCGCGACCAACGTCGAGCGCCTGCTGCCGCTGCAAGACACCGCCGACCTGCAACCGTTGGGCGCCTTCGTCGCCGCCGCCGGGCGGGTCCGGTCGCGGGCAGCGACCAACGACGGCAGCGGCGGCGCCGTCGGCTTGCGCAACCTGCAGCTGACGCTGACCAGCCTCGTCGAAGAGTTCCCGATGGTGACGTCGGCCAGGCCCGCCCTCGACGCCCTCGCGCGCGCGCTGGTGCACGTGAGCGACCGCGCCCACGAACTGCTCGCCGATGCACGCCAGCGGCTGCAGTCGATCCCGGTGCCGGTGCGCCCCCTGCAACTGACGCTGAGCCGGCTCGATTCGTGCCGCATCCTCGAAGCGCTCGTCGATCGCCCGGAGCGCCCGCGCAGCCACCTGCTCGACGGGATCGAATCGCTGCGCCTCGCCCTCGAACAGGCGCGTGCCACCCGCGATCGCCTCGCCGAGAGCGCCGAGAACGCGCTCGCGCGTGGCCACTGGACCACCGGCTTGTTCGAGATGGAACGTGCCGTCGCTGGCCTTGGCCCCGACGCGCATGAGCAAGAGGAAGCGCAGGTGTTGCAGGCGCGGCTCGCCGACGCCCGCAAGCGCAAACAGGAAGTGGAGGCTACGGCCCGTCGCAACATCGACCTCGCGACCTTGTACGGAACGCTGCAAGACGATCCGTCGAGCACGTTCGAGCAACGCCTGCAGGTGCTCGAGGAACGGCGCGATTGCCTGCTGTTCCTCGGCCTGCACGTGCCCGCCGAACGCGGCGCGCTCTACCACGGCGACCTGCGTTCGGTGGAAACGCAGATCGCGCTCGAACGCGCCGGCCTCGCCGAACATCGCCTCGACGGCACCTTGGATCTGCAGGCGCGACTGCAGCTGGCGCGCGCGACGCTCGAATCGTTGACGGCGGAGACCGCCCCCAGCGACCGGCCCGCCGACGCGCCGGGCCGCCTCGTGCGCCTCGTCGAACACTGGCGCACGCTGACGGCGCAGTGCCAGCGCGCCATCGACCAGGCGTGGTCGGAACAGGCTCTGCGGGCACGCCAGAAGCGCCGCTTGCTCGCGGTGCTGCTCATCGCCGTGCTGGTCACGGGCACCGCCGTCGCCTGGGCGATGAGTCCGTGGTTCCCGGGCAAACCGGCGATGGCCGGTTCGAACGCGACGCCGCGCGGCCACTGACCGCGTCAGCGCGGCGACTCGACCAGCTGCTTCGCCTTGCCCTTCGGCGGCGCCGGCTTCGCCTTCTTCGCCGGCTCTGGCTTCGGCTTTGGCCACGCTTCGGCGCCGAACTCGGCACAGTACTTCAGCAGCAAGGCCCGCACGAAGTCGACCTTCTGCTGCAGCACCTTGTCGGTCGCGCAGCGCTGCGCAACGTAGGTCGGATCGACCAACAGGAACGAGAACACCTCGGCCTTGTCCTCCTCGACGCCGCTGCGCGCGTACGGAGTCAGGAAGCCCGGATGCGTCTCGCTCGGCAACGACGCCGACGAGTCGCCCTGCGCCGATGCACCACCGTTGCCGTACTTGAAGTCCTTCGGGTTGAGCTTGGCGAACGCCGGATCCCGCCAAAGCTGGCCGTCATCACGTTCGTCGAGGTAGTGGAAGAGCTCGTGATGCACACAGCGGCGCTGGTAGACCGGCGACCAGTTGCCCCAGGCGACGTCGTAGTACATGACGCTCGCCGAGGGCCGCGGAATGGCGCCGCGCACGACCTCGCCGAGCTTCATGCCGCCGCACAGCACGATCTGCTTCACGTCGAGCCGCTGCAGCAACGGCTTGCCGAGCAGGCGCAGCTCCTCGGCGAGCAACGGCAGGTAGCGTTCGATGTCGGCCTGCTTCGCCGCGGTGAGCCGCAACTTGCCCCATTCGGTGTCGATCACTTCGTCCTTGGCGATGCGCACGACCTCGGGCCCGAGCTCCGCCACGAACTTGATCGCCTCGTCCGGCGTGAGCTTCTTCGTCGCCGCCGGCCCCAACGGCCACGGCAGGCGCGGCGTCTGCGCCGCAACGTCGGCGATGCACGCGAGAAGGCAGGCCAGCCACAGGCATCGGGCGAAGAACGTGGGCATGCGCGGCAACTGCGGCATTGGGGCGAACGTGCCCAGAGGCTACGCGCTGGCCGCATTCCGGCAAGGTGAGTCGCCGATCAACCGCGCAGCAGCCCGTGGTCGTCACCGCGCACGGATGCCGGCGCCAACGACGCCCACTGGAACGCAGCGAGCAGGTCGCGCGGCATGCACCGGCCGCCGCGCGGCCGCAGACCGCACAGGAACGCCAGGTAACCGACGAGCTGCTCCGCCCGCACACCCCGTTCGCGGAAGTGGCGCAGCGACGTGTCGCCGTGCCGCTTCGCCAGCCGCAACCCATCGACACCGACCACCAACGGCACGTGCACGAACGTCGGCGGCACGAGGCCGAGCGCCGCATACAGCAGCAACTGCCGCGGCGTGCTCGGCAGGAGGTCGGCGGCGCGCACAACTTCGGTGACGCCCTGCGCCGCGGCGTCGACGACGACGGCGAGCTGGTAGGCCGGACCGAGGTCGCGCTTCTGCACGACGAAGTCGCCGCGCACGCGCCCCGGCTGCGCGCCGGCGAACGCATCGACGAACGGGACCGCATCGACCTCGACACGGAAGCGCAGGGCGGCGTCACGTTCGCTCGCCGCCTTCGCCGCGGCCAGGTCGCCGAAGCGACCGCGGCACGTGCCCGGATACACCGGCCCATCGTCGCCCGCTTCGTGCGGCGCCGAGGCCGCTCCCTCGATCTCGCTGCGCGTGCACACGCACGGGTAGGCCAACCCCGCCGCCACCAGCCGCGCCGCCGCCGCCGCGTAGCGTTCTCGCCGTTCACTCTGCACGACGATTTCGCCGTCCCAATCCAATCCCAGCCAACACAGATCTTCGACGGTTTGCTGCGCGGCCTCCGGCTTGATGCGAGGGCCATCGATGTCCTCGATGCGCAGCAGTAGAGTGCCTCCGCGCGACCGGACCGACAGCCAGGCCAACAGGAACGTCCGCGCGTTGCCGAGATGCAGCGCCCCGGTCGGACTCGGCGCCAACCTGCCCACCAAAGACCTACTGGATGCAACCATCATTGCCGCAAGGCCTCGTTCTACGCATCGACGCCAAAGTCTGCCACGTCGAGGTCGATGGAGAACGGCGGCAACTGCCGCTGGCCGGCAAGCTGTTCGAAGCGCGGTCGCACGAGAAGCGGCCGTTGGCCGTCGGCGACCGCGTCGTGCTCGACGCCACCGGCAAGGCGATCGACCAGGTGTTGCCGCGCAGCAGCCAACTGCATCGCCGCGCCGCCAGTGAAGGCGAAGAAGAGGCGCAGGTGCTCGCCGCGAACCTGACGCACGTGATCGCCGTCGCCAGCGTCAGCTCGCCGCCGTTCCAACCCGAACTCGTCGACGGCATCCTCGCCGCCGCGCAACGCGAACGCATTCCGTGTTCGCTGGTGCTGACCAAGGTCGATCTCGACGCCGATCTGGCACAACGTTGGGCCCGCATCTACGCGCACGCCAACGTGCGGGTGCTGATGACGTGTACGGTGCCGGGCCAGACGACCCAGGACACGCTCGACGAAATCGGCTTGCTGCTGCACCAGAACCGCAGCGTCGTCATCGGCCTGTCGGGCGCCGGCAAGTCGTCGTTGCTCAACGCGATCGTGCCCGGCGTGAAGCTGCGCATCGGCGACCTCAACCACATCCGCCAGGGCCGGCACACGACGACGCACACCGAACTGCTCGCGCTGCCCGGCGGTGGCCACGTGCTCGACACGCCCGGCATCCGCAACTTCCACCTGTTCTGCGTCGGCAGCCAGGAGCTGCAGTTCCTGTTTCCCGAGATCGCGGCGAAGTTGCCCGAGTGCGAGTACCGCAGTTGCCTGCACGACGGCGAACAGAACTGCGCGGTGAAGGGTGCGCTGGCCAAGGCCGAAATCGGCGAGAGTCGCTACCGCTCGTACCGCACGATGCTCGGCGATGCGCTCGCAGCCGAACGACCGCAGTCGAAGGACAAGCGCACGCCGGTGCGTGGCGGCGGGCGACGGCGACCGCGTTGACGAGAACTGCATTGCCGGCCAGCATTCCGGCATGCATGCGCTCGTTGCCCCGTGCGTCACGCTGCTCGCGACGATCGCTCCGCTGGTCGCGCAAACGAAACCGCAGGTGCCCACCGAGCCGCCGTTGGTCTGGGACGCCGACGTTCGCCGCCACGTCGCCGCAGCTCTCGTCGTGCGCGGCATCGTGCGCGTCGATCGCGACGCCGTCGACAAAGCCCTCACGAAGGGCGGTCACGTCGAAGTGAAGATCGAAGTCCAGGAGATGGTGCACGGCGCCGAACAGGCCACCGTGACCTTCCGTTGCTACGTGCGCGAACGGACCAACCCGCGTCCCGACGAGCACCCGACACCGGCGGAACTGCTGGCGCTCGATGGCGCCGATCGCATCGTGTTCCTCTGCACGGTCGAAGCTGCGAACTACCTCGTCGACGACGACGGCAGCGCGATCGTGCCACCCGAGCGCGACGTGCTCGCCGACCTCAAGCGGCGCGAAGTGCAGCATCGCCGCCTGCTCGCTACGCCCCTGCCGGTCGATGCACGCCACGCAAAACCGCTGGCGACGATCCTGCGGGACATCGTCGTCGACCGCGATCACCAACGTGCGGCGTTCGTCGATCTGGAAGCACTCGGCCGCGATGCCGTGCCGACGATCGTCGCGTCGATGGACGATCGCCGGCCGTTGCCGGTGCGCGAGCTCACGCTGAAGAACCGCGCCGCGGACGCATTCGAGGCGCAACGCCGCTACAGCCCAAAGCGCGTGGTCGACGGCATCGCCGCCGTGCTCAACCAACTGACCGGCGAATCGTTCGGCTCGCTCTACAACGGGGCGCGCGACGAGGAACGTGCGATCGCGGTCCAGGCGTGGACCCTCTACGCGCACTACCAACTCGCGGCTGCAGCCCCGGCAGCCGAGCAGCAGCCCAAGAAGGCACGCTGACCGTCGAACGAACTCGACGCCGCCAGTCAGCGCCGTGGCGCAGCTTCCGGCTCGATGCGCAGCACGAACCCGCCGCCGTCTGCAACGCGCAGGCACAACACATCGCCGGCCGTCGCCGGCATCGTGGCCAACGCCAGATCGTCGGGATCGGTGTCGGCGGAATCGCCGTCGCGCCACATCCGCACGCGGTGCGTACCCGGCCCCAGGAAGTCGAGCGGCACTTCGACGTCCCTCGCTTCGCCGGCGAACAAGCCACCGACCCAATAGACACCGTCACGCACCCGCATCGTCACCAACTGCCGCCCGATCGCAGCGTCGAGCACCCGCGTCGTGTCCCACCACGTCGGCACCTGCATCAGGCAGTCGAAGCCCGGTTCGTTCCGGTAGGCCGCGGGATGGTCGGCGACCATCGGCGCTGGATTGTCGAAGCACACGTACATCGCCAGATGGTGCGCCCTCGTGCCGAGCACGTTCGGCGCCACGTGCTTCTTCACGAAGGCGTCGGCAGTCACGGCGCGAAAGCCACCGAGGTGGTAGTCCATCGGCCCCGCGACGAGGCGCGTGAACGCCACGCGCAGCGTGTGCTCGGGCGTGCAGCGGTCGGACCACTTCAGGTACTCGAGATTGAGCGAGCCTTCGTGGTTCATCAGGTTCGGGAACGTGCGCTCGAGCCCGGTCGGCTTGTGGATGCCATGGAAGTGCACCAGCACGCGCTGGCGCGCCGCCGCCGCCAACACGTCCTCGCAGAACTCCACGGTCTCCTGGTCGTCGCTGTCGAGGAAGTCCACCATCACGCCGGCAAAGCCGTGCGCCGCCAACGCCGCGAACACGGCATCGACGCGCCCGCGCACCGCTCCGTGGTGCACCCAGGTCCACAAGCGAACGCCACGCGCTGCCGCATCGTGCCGGATCGCCGCGAGGTCGAGATCGGGGCGCACCTTGGTTGCATCGGTGGCGGGCCCCGGAAACAGGCCGGGTTTGCCCTGCACGTACCACGGCGAATCGGCTTCGTCGGCCACCACCGCGTGGAACGCGATGCCATTCTCCTGGCACCAGTCGAGATGCCGCCGGTTCGTCGCCAGCGACAGGATCGGCTCGCCACGTTCGGCCTCGAACAGGTAGCCGTTCCACCACGGCCACGTCAGCTTGCCGGGCCGGATCCACGTCGTGTCGAAGTTCGGCGGCTCGTTCAAGCAGTGCAGCGTCGTCGATTCGAGCAATGCCCCGGGACCGCCACCGACGAGCACGACGCGCCACGGCGTCGCGACCGGCAGCGGTGACACCACACTCAAGCCATCGGCTCGCGGCGACAATGCCGCCGCGAAACCACCCTCGCCATCCGCGCGCAGCGACATGCCGGCGAAACGGCGCAACGCAGCTTCGGTGATCGAAGCGGTCGCCCCCGTGCCGGGCCACTGCAGCGTGAGCGGCGTGTCGAGCAGTTGTGCAACCGCGATGGCCCGCGGCCGCACCGCCACGACGGCGTGTTCGTGCGAAGTCCGGAAGTGTTCGAGGTAGCTGGCATGCACCATGGGATCGCCGCACGGAACGAACGTCGTCGACTCCGACCGCAGCCGCAGGGGACCTTCGGTCGCCATCGCCTCGACCACGTAGCGGAACGCAAACGCATCGTCGTAGCAGCGCGCGATCAGCCGCACGCGCGTGGCCACGGGACTGCGCAGCACCAACTGCACTTCGTGGCAGTGCGCATCGGCAACGGCCACCTTGCCGAACGGGATCGGCACCTGCTCCCGCTTCTCGACGCGCTGCACATCCACGAGTTCTGCCGCAGCCAGCAGGTCGGAGCCGCCCTCGTCGACGAGGCCGAATCGACTCGGAGCGAAGCACGGGGCCCCGTTGAAGGCCAGCGTCCACGACGGCGCTGCCACCGATCCGGGTTCGGGCAGCGCGATCGCAATGCTGAGTCGCCCATCGGGCGACCCCAGCCGATGCCCGTGCGGATCGTCGCCGCCCGGCACGAGGCACGCGGCCAGCCCGCCGCCAACCAACAGCAACGCAACCCGAACACTCGCCCCGTGGTTCATGGTGCCTCCGAAAATCGCGCCACGAGTGTGGTTGCAGGCGCACCGACACACTGCCACTGGCCCGGCCCGAACAGGACCACCGCGTCGCCGGCCGCGAGCCGGAACGCGCTGGACGCTTCGGCGAGCTCGCCCTCGAGCACCAGCAGCACCGCGGTCTCGCCGCGGGCGACGACGACGTCGTCGAGCGCCCCGTGCCGCACTTCGGCTTCCGCTCGCACGACACCGCGCCGCGTCATCACGTTGAGGTCGCTGCACGGGCCCGCGAGCAGGTGCGCGACGATCGCCGTTTCGCCGGCGAAGTCGAAGCGCTGCAGCGGCCGATCGAGCACGACGTCGGCGCCATCGACGCGCAAGCGCATTCCCGCCCCGGCCACGAGCCACAACGACCGATCGATCCCGGGCAGCAACGAGAACGGCCCGTCGCTGCCGACCTGTGCGCGGCTGATGCGCCAGCGAAAGCCTGCCGCCAGCGAGCCATCCGGGGGATCGACGGCGACTTCGCGCGTGCTGCCGCCGCCGTTCGCCCACGGCATCACGCGCTGCTGCGCGAATGGCACGAGGCGCACGTTCATCGCCCCTCCCACGTCAGGTAGGTCCACCCCCATCCGGCGAAGAACAGCACGACGAACGCGAGCACGAGGCGCCAGAACGGCAAGCGCACCAGCAAGTCCGCGAACGATCGCCCGCGCACCAGGCACGCGATCGCGTGCACACCGACCGCAAGACCAAACAGCGCCACCAGCGCGCCGAACGGCTGCGTCGTCACCGCCGCGAACAAGCGCCCGTGCACCACGAGGCACGCGGCCGTCGTGCAACCGCAGGTCGGGCACGGAATGCCGTAGTGCAGCGGCCAGCCGCACGGATCGAGGCCGAGTTGTTCGTGCGTGCCGTGCCCACGCGCATCGGGCGCGACGCGCGCCAATGCGACGAAGCAGGTGACGGCGACGGCGGCGACGATGCCGGCGAACACGCGGTCGGAGCCCGGCCGCAGCGGACCGGCGGCGATCGGCACGGTCCACGGAGCGCGCGGCGGCGATGTCATCGCCCCGACGCTACCGCGTCGCGCACGTCAGCTGAAGTCGTAGACGTAGGCCATGCGATCCTTCTTCAGGATCGCGTAGTCGAGGCTCTTCAGCAGCGCCAGTTCGGGATGCTGCAGGTCGAGACCGCGCACCACCGGCTTCTGCATGATGAAGTACTTGCGCGGCGTGATCGGCTGCGACTCGTAGGCGCCCGGCTCGATCTGGCCGGCGATCTCGAACTGCGTGGCGCCGTTGTAGAACGCGCGGATCTTCGTCTTCTTCTCGGTCGCACCGGCCAACCGCCGCAGCGTCTCGTCACCGGCGACGTCGACGAGTTCGTGCGCGAGGATCACTTCGGCCACGTTCACCATCACGGTGGCGGTGCGGATCACGTCGCGCGTGCGCAACGACACCAGCGTCGCATCGTGCACCGGCAGGAACGCGCGCGAGAAGTCTTCGAGCAGGTTGGTGAGTCGCTTCGTCTTGTTCGGCAAGCGACCCTTGATCAAGAACACGTCGGTGAGGAACACGTCCTCGACGAACACGGGCGAGGTGATGTTGCCCGACGGGGATGGTTGGTCGTTCATGCGCGTTCCACTCAGCAGCCACCGACGAGTTCGCGAACGCGGCCGGCGAGGTAGAACGAACCGACGACGAGCCGTGGTCCCGGACGGCGCCGCAACGCGCACAGTCCCGCTTCCACGTCCGTCGCCTGCTCGCAGACAGCCCCGCTCGCAGTGAGGAACGCGGCGATCGCCGCAGGATCTTCACTGGCCGTGCCCGAGAGTTCGGTGACAACGAACGTATCGGCGAGTGGGAGCAAGGCACTCAAGGCCTGCCGCCAGCGTTTCCCGGTGGCAGAACCAAACAGCACGTTGGCGCGCCGGCCGGGCCAACGCCGGGCCAATTCGGCGGCGACCATGGCAAGGGAATCCTCCGTGTGCGCGCCGTCGAGCACGAGCACTTCGCCATCGGGTTCGGCGCGAACTTCGAAGCGGCACGGCAGATTCGGCCGCGGGGCCGGGTCGAGCTGCAGTGTCGCATTTGGCAACAGGTGGGCGAACGCCGCCGCGGCCAGCGCCATCGCCGGCAACTCGAAGGCCGCTGCCTGCGGTAGCTGGAACGGCAGCACGCGCCCGTCCGGCAAGGCCAGCGTGCCGCGCGCACCTGCCGGTGACCACACCACATCGCGCAGGCCGAAGTGTTCGCCGAGCACGAACAAAGTGGCCCCGACCGCCCCCGCGTGGGCCCGCACCACCGCCAGCGCTTCGCCGCGGGTCCCCGTGAACCCGACGCCACCCGGACGGATGACGGGCGCCTTCTCGGCCGCGATCAACGCGATCGTGTCGCCGAGCACGTCGGTGTGTTCGAGCTCGATCGTCGTGACGATGCCGGCATCGACCGGCACCGCCGTCGTGGCGTCATGGCGGCCGCCGAGGCCGACTTCCCAGATGGCGAGATCGACGTTTTGTTCGGTGAATGCCGCCGCCGCCGCCAAGGTCATCGCTTCGAAGAAGGTCGGCGCGCGTTCGGTGCCGGGCGCCTGGAGGATCGCGCGCAGGTGGCGTTCCAGCTCGTCGATGACGATGTCGCGGCCGTCGATGCGGATGCGTTCGAGCAGGGTGGTGACGTGCGGTGAACTGTAGAAACCGGGGCGGCGGCCGGCGGCCTGGGTCAGGCCGGCGAGGAACGCGCAGGTGGTGCCTTTGCCCTTGCTGCCGCCGACCTGGACGGCCGGGCGCGGCAGCGGCGGCGCGCCCGGGCGCTGCAGGAGCAGGCGCATCGTGGTGAGGTCCCACAGGCGACGATCGGGCCGGGTGCGTTCGTAATTGACGAGCTGCGCGAGCAGCGGGGCCAGGCGTTCGGCGGCGACGTCCACTTCCTCACGCTACCAACTCCAAGCGACCAAGGCCCACGCAGCATGGGTGGCAAACTGCTTTCCATGCGTTGAGTGTTGGGTTCCTGCACTACCTACGACCAGCATGCGCCACGGCTCAACGAGTGACGTGATCACCATGCTGCCGACGCAATCGGTAAACGGCTGGTTGCACGACACCGGCCGGTGATGACGGTGGCGCACTTCCGGCAACTCACGATCAGCCTCCGACGACGCCCTCCGCTGCATCGGACAGTACGGCCCCCAAGGGATTGCCGGCCGCCGGATCCAACACGAGTGCCTGGTTGAAGAACCTGGCGCCGAGCAAGCTCAGTCGATCCGGCACATCAATCGCAAATGCCCCGTGCCCCATCCCCACAACCCCGAGTAACAGATCCGGAACTACGTGCATAGTACATCCGGTCAGGCCAAATGGGGACAAATCCAATCCACCGGGAATCGCAGCCCAAGCATAGGCAACGAAAGCCGCGCCTCCGGGCATAGCATCCATGCGCACGGACATCCGACGTCCGACCTGCGGCGTGTCGGTGGGAACGAGGTGACAGGTGCCGGTTGATCCCGCGCAACCTTGAGCGAAAGTCACGTACGTGCTCGTGCTACCAACCAAAGCCATGTTCGTGTACCAATCTGAGTCGATCCGCAGATGCGATTGACCTGGGCCGAGCGGCGGTACATTGCCCATGTAATACGGATCGTTCCCCGGCCAGCAAACGACTTGCCCGTCCGATCTCCGTGCCAGATAACGGTCGACGCCGCAGTCAACCTCAACATAGGAGACGCCAAATGGGAGTGGAGGCGCAGGAAAAGGCGCATTCCAAGTGATGATCTGACCATCCGTTCTCAAAGCAGCACTTCGCCCATCACCCAATGCCACACTAGTGTAAAGATGACCCGGTGGCAGCTGCGGAGCAACCACACTACCTGACCACTGATAGCCAATTTCTACAACAGATCCATCGGATCGGCACAGGATTGTATTGTGGGTGGAAGCATCGACGCCTACATACGCAACCCCGGCTGGCAGAGGCGGAATGTTGGCCTGGCCGGTGCTGTTCCTACCCCAGCCGACAGCTGAGCCGTCGGAACGGATCGCAACCGCATGATGAGCGCCAGCAACAACGTGTGTGTAGACAAGACCGGCAGGCAGTGTAGGAACGACCGTCTGGCCCCAAGAATTGTCACCCCAGGCTCGGAGAGTCCCGTCCGAGACCAAAGCCACTGCAAACGACCAACCAGCAGACGCCCTGACGTAGCGCAATCCTGCGGCCAGCTGGGGCACCTGGCCAAATCCCAAAGCGGTTTCACCCCACGACTGCATTGTGCCATCCGATTGGATCGACAGGGCGAATGCCCCACTCATGTCGATTTCCCTTCTCTGTACGTTGGGGGCAATCTCGGGCCAGGGCGCCGTGAACCAGCCGTTGTTGCCCCACAGCTCCAGCTTGCCGTCGGACCTCAATGCAATGGTGTAGGCGTCCCCACAGCCGAACTGAACGTAGGAAACCCCGGGTGGCGGGCTCGGGATGTTGCATTGACCGTAGGTGTTCATCCCCCACGCAACCAAAGTACCATCCGAGCGAAGTGCCGCGCTGTGGTAGGTGCCCCCGGCCATCGCCACGTACTGCTGGCCCGGAGGCAAAGGCAGCACGTTGCATTGACCATCGACGTTCTCACCCCATGCCACGACAACGCCATCGGACCGCAGTGCCATACTGTGGTATGTGCCGGTCGTCATGGCAGTGTAAGAAATCCCAGGAGGCGGTACGGGAATGACACCGAGTCCCCAAAAGGTCGATCCCCAGGTACGCAGGGTGCCATCGGAAACCAATGCCAGCCCATGCCCGGAGCCGACCTGCATCTGCACGTAGCTCAAGGGAGAGGGCAGCGTTGGCGGCATGATCTGGCTCGGCGGCACGTAGCCCCAACCCACCAAAGTGCCATCGCTGCGACGCGCCAACGACATCCCACCTTTGGTAGTCATCCAGGTCCAACTCATGCCGGGTGGCAACACGGGCATTGCCATCGGAGGTGATGAGGCTTCAGGGCCCCACTGCACCAGAGCCCCGTCAGAACGCAATGCCAAGTTGGCCAACCCCGCACACACGTCCGTGTAGACCACTCCTGGCGGCAAGCCTGGAACTGCGCCCTGGTTCGCGCGGTTGCGTCCGTTGACGAAGACTGTCCCATCCGTTCGCAGAACGACAACGGCACCACCGATGACCGAGATCTTGGCGACGGGAACATCCATCATCGCCGTGTCGAAGTAGCATTCACCCCAACCTCGGAGGTGCGTTTGGGCGGAGAGATCGACGACCGCTCCCACAACCACGAGGAACGATGCGCAATGAATCGTGATCATTTGCACTGCCGCTCAGTAGGTGATTGCAATTGCTGGATTGGCCGCGTAGTTGCTCATAGTTCGCCTAGTGTCGCGATGGTACCCGTCCACCGCTAGGGCGCAATCGGTGGTGATCGAGAAGAGATCCGCCGCTGCTGCTCCGATCCCAGCCACCCGGCAGCACCGATGCCATGGCGACATCGGTTCCGATCCCCGTTCAGCCCAAGGAACAGCAACCACAACCGGCCTCTATCCGGCAGGCGAAGACCACAACCGCTCCATTCCCGTCAGCCACTGGCATCACGACGCCCCGACGCCACACTTGCCCTCGCATCCCGACCCGACAGGAACCGAATGCGCATCACGACCCTGCAGCTCGCCACGTTGGCCATGTTCGCCTTCCCACTGCTCGCCCAGAACCCGGGCGGAGGCAACCAAGGCGGTGACCGCCCGCGCCGCGAACGCCGCGAGCAACCGACGGTCGAACTGAAGAACCTCACCTTCACGACCGAGAAGCTGAAGAGCACCGCCGTCGCCCAGGAGATCGAGTTCGGCGTCTACCTGCCGAAAGACTACGCCACCGACGCCAACAAGGGC
>SXGT01022738.1_pt1 | contig 15634 bp, 19 predicted proteins | sample 3176221 | NCBI WGS metagenome assembly SXGT01 (sample SAMN11356862, study PRJNA531348) | freshwater metagenome | isolation source: freshwater sample F1-120 | place: China: Fuxian Lake, Yuxi | collected 2017-12-25
AGTCCATGCCCGATGCGAGCCCGACCAAATGGCATCTGGCGCACACGACTTGGTTCTTCGAGAATTTCGTGCTGGTTCCGCACGCGCGCCAGTATCGCGTCTTTGACGCCGCGTTTAGCTTTCTTTTCAACTCCTATTATGAAGCCGTCGGCCCGCGGCATCCACGCCCGCAGCGCGGCCTGATTTCGCGTCCCAGTATTGAGGACGTGCATTCATATCGCGCGCATGTGGATGCAGCGATGGAAGCGCTGCTCCGATCTGATGTCACGGACGAGGTCGCGGCCACAATCGTACTTGGCTGCCAACACGAGCAACAGCATCAGGAATTGATCCTGATGGATATCAAGCACGTGCTTTGGTCAAATCCGCTGGCGCCGGCCTATGGAGATTGCGCCTCAGGACGGGAGAAAATCGGCACAGCTCCGGTTGAATGGGCGCGCATTCCGGGAGGGCTTTATGAGATTGGCCATGGCGGCAATGGCTTTGCGTATGACAATGAATCGCCCCGCCACAAGGTTTGGCTCGAACCGTTTAAGGTGTCGAACCGCTGCGTGACGAATGGCGAGTATCGGGCCTTCATCGCCGATGGCGGCTACGCGCGTCCCGAGTTCTGGCTCTCTGATGGCTGGCGTACGCTCACGGAGCGTGACTGGTCGGCCCCACTGTATTGGGAGGGCGATACTGTGTTCACGCTTGCTGGCCGTCGAGCGATCGATCCAGCTCAACCTGTTTGCCACATCTCATATTTTGAAGCCGATGCGTTCGCCCGATGGGCGGGCAAGCGACTTCCGACTGAGGCGGAATGGGAAGTGGCGTCGCGCCAAGCTACCGCCGCGGGCGCGTTTATGGAATCCGGCGCCTTTCACCCGCGCGCTGCCCGCCGCGATGGGCTGGCGCAAATGTTCGGCGATGTCTGGGAATGGACCGCCTCTGCGTACAATGCCTATCCCGGGTTCAGGCCGGCGGCCGGCGCGATCGGTGAGTACAACGGCAAATTCATGTGCGGCCAATTCGTACTGCGTGGCGGCTCTGTCGCGACGCCAGAAGATCATATCCGCTCAACCTATCGCAATTTCTTCCCGCCCGACGCGCGTTGGGCGTTCTCCGGAGTGCGCCTCGCCGATGACGATTGTTGATCCCATCTCCAACAACGCGAATGTCCGCGATCGTGTGCGTCTGAAGGTTTACACAAAGGAGCAAGAAGGCTTCGAAGCCGCTGTGCGTGCAGGTTTGCGCCAGGCGCCAAAGGCCATCCCGTGTCGCTTCCTCTACGATCAAGCCGGATCAGAATTATTCGATGAAATTTGCGAACTGCCTGAATATTATCCGACGCGGACTGAGACTGCGATCTTGGAAGCCAACGCTGGCGCTATAGCCGATCTTGTAGGTCCTGATGTATCTCTCGTCGAACTCGGCTCGGGCTCGAGCCGTAAGACGCGCATTCTGCTCGACGCGCTACCGCAGATCGCCTGCTATGTCCCGGTCGATGTGTCGCGCGAGCACTTGCGCAATGCGGCGGTTCAATTGGCGGAGCACTATCCGCGCCTCCGCGTTGAGGCGATTTGCGCGGACTATAACGACCCTTTCCCGTTGCCTCAGTGTGGGCGCCGCAATGTCGGCTTTTTCCCTGGCTCCACCATCGGCAATCTGGAGCGCGGCGCAGCGCTGTCTTTGCTCCAGACCTGGCGTGATCGTCTAGGTCCGCGTGGCGTCATGGTTATCGGCATTGATTTGAAGAAGGACGCCAAGCGGCTAGAAGCCGCCTATGATGATGCCGAGGGTGTCACGGAAGCCTTCATTCGCAACATCATGGTCCGCGCCAATCGCGAACTTGATGCCGACTTCGTCTCTGGCGCCTTCGACTACGAAGCCCGTTATGATGCCGAAGCTGGACGCGTCGAGATGCATTTGCGAAGCGCCATTGACCAGACCGTCACTGTCTCGGGCGAGCGGTTTCGCTTCGCAGCGGGTGAACGTGTTCACATTGAAAATTCGCACAAATATTCCATTGAAGAAGCCAAGGCGCTTGGTGGAGCGGCGGGATTTCGGCCGATCCGATGCTTCACTGACTCTGAGCGATTGTTCAGTGTCCATGTCTGGGCGGCCTGAGCTGGGCGGCGGCTGCGCAAAATCTGCACGAAGATACCCGAGCGACTGCGCACCCGCGCCATGCTTGTTACGGCCGGTTCGTGGCAAGCTCTCGGCATGAAGAACGAGCCCGCTCCATCCAGCCCAGCTAACCGTCCTGCCGCACCAGCCCTAAGTGTGCTGCCACGCCCGGGACGAGGGCGTCTCGCTGCAGTCGCCGCCCGCGAACTCGCCTCACAGGCGCGGCCGAAACGGTTTGACGACGTATTCTAGCCGTCTCGGCGCCGCGCCGCGTGACGCCGCTCGCAGCGCGATCTATACATGCCTGGGATATTTTGCATGCCACGCATTCTTGTCGTCGACGATGACCCACACATACGCGACGTGATCTGTTTTGCGCTGGAGAAGGCGGGCCTCGCCGCATTCACCGCGCAGGATGGGGCCGAAGCAATGCGTCGCTTTGAGAGCGATAAGCCTGACCTCGTCGTGCTCGATATTGGCATGCCGGAGATAGACGGATTAGAGGTCTGCCGACGCATCCGCCGTCAGGGCGAAACGCCGATCCTGTTCTTGTCAGCGCGCAGTGATGAGATCGATCGCATCGTCGGCCTTGAACTCGGCGGCGACGATTACGTTACCAAGCCGTTTAGTCCGCGGGAGCTGGTTGCGCGCGTGACTGCGATCCTGAAGCGCGCCAAGGCGGCAGTGGATGAAGCGCCAACGCCGGAAGGGCTCCTGCGCCGCGGTGCGCTCACATTGGACACACCCCGCTTCGAGGCTGCCTATGACGGGGCGATCGTTGCGCTCACCGCGCTTGAGTTCGCGATTTTGCGTATGCTCGCGACCCGCCCCGGGATCGTCTTTAACCGTGACCAGATCATGGATGTCGCTTACCCCGACAATGTCCACGTTTCTGATCGGACCATAGACAGCCATGTCCGTAACATTCGCGCGAAATTCGCGGCGGCTGGGTGCGCCTCGGTAATTGACACGGTACATGGCGTCGGCTTCCGCCTTGGCGCGAAGGTCTGACGTGCAACCCGCGAAGTGGCGGCCCAGCATCGGGATGATCACCGCGGCGATGATCGCCGCCGCTTTATTGCTGCCATTGATTGGACTTCTCTTCTTCCGTCTCTATGAAAACCAGCTCGTCCGCCAAACCGAGTCGGAAGTGATCGCGCAGGCGGCAATGTTGTCCGCCGTTTACGCGCGTGAGATTGCGGCGGCCGAGGATGGCGCCTTTCCGGTCGGCCCGCCGCGTCCCGCGTCCGACCCCGCTATCGTGATCGATGAACGCTACGCACCGATCCTCCCGACGCTGGATCTTGCCTCTTCTCCGATCCTAACCGTGCGCCCGCCACCCCGACCGGCGACGACGCCGCCGACAGCCAACGCGTTGCAGGTTGGCCAAGCGTTGACCGCGATCACCCAATCCACGCAGCGCACCACGCTGACTGGATTTCGCCTGCTCGACGCCAATGGGGCCGTTATCGGCGGACGTGAGGACATTGGGCTCTCGTTCTCACATATCGAGGAAGTGCAGGGCGCAATGGACGGCCAGTTTCGGGTCGTCATGCGTGTGCGCGATGAAGGTTCCGAACCGCCGCCAATTTATTCTGTCAGCCGGGGTACGAAGATACGCGTCTTCGCTGCGTTTCCAGTGTTCGTGGATGATCGCGTCCGCGGCGTGGTTTACGTGTCCCGCACGCCGGACAACATCCTGCGCAATCTTTATCGCGAGCGTGAGAAACTATTTGCTGCTGCGTTGATGATGCTCGGGGCCGCGATCGTTATCGGCCTTGTGTTTGTCCGCACTATTGCCCGCCCGATGCGTGAGCTCGCCTCGAAGGCCGAGGAAATCAGCGCCGGTCGTGCTGGCGCCATTGGTCCGTTGCAGCGTCATGGTACGCGCGAACTCGCCAGCCTCACCCAAAGCTTCATGACCATGGCCAAGCGGTTGTCGGATCGTTCCGATTATCTCAGCGGTTTTGCAAACCATGTCTCGCACGAGTTGAAATCACCGCTCACTGCGATCAAGGGTGCGGCCGAGCTGATGCGGGACGCCGAACACTCCATGACGCCGGAGGAGCGCGAGCGCTTCCTCACCAATGTTCTCAACGATACGGATCGGATCAGCGTCCTCCTGGATCGGCTTCGTGAAATGGCGCGGGCGGATAATCCTGAATTGGGCGGCTCAGTCGCTTTGCCGGTAGTCGTGCAAGCCCTGCGCGATCGTTTCGGGGAATTGGCAATCACGCTGGGCGGCGCCTCATCTCCGCTCGGTATGTCGGAAGAAAACGCCCAGATCGTCTTCGGACATTTGATCGACAATGCTGTTCGCCATGGCGCCACCGCCGTCAGTATTTCGGCGGCGGAGGAGGGCGGCTCTGTCCTGGTTCGCGTCGCCGACAATGGTAGCGGTGTATCGCCCGGCAACCAGCCGCGCATATTCGACCCGTTCTTCACCACCCGCAGAGCCGAAGGCGGTACGGGCATGGGCCTCGGCATTGTTCGGGCGCTCTTGCGTGCGCATGGCGGCGATATCGCGTTGGAAGAGGCTGAAGTTGGTGCAAGCTTCCTGCTCAAGCTTCCCGCTGCGCAAAGCTTGCACACGACGCCCTGACCGGCTGCGCGGCGCCGCACACATGTCTGCACATGGCGCCAACAGAATGTCTGCGTGTTCGCTCCTGCCCTTGCGCGTTTTGACCCCGGCCGCATCGCCTTTGCCGCCGCGATTGTGGTGCTGTCGGCTGGGCCAATTCACTGGCTGATCAACACGTGGCTCGACCCAGCATTCGACTCGCAAGGCTTTGTATATTTCGCGGTCGTCGCCTCCCTGGCTGTGTGGAGCATGACGAGCGCTCGGCGAGTGAGCTCGGGCCAGGATGACCGCGTAGCTATCCTCCTGCTGACAGCGACCGCGCTCGTACGACTGATTTCCCAGATTTCCGCCATCGATACGATAGGCGCGTTCGCGCTTGTGATCGATGTTTACGCGCTGGCGCGTTTGGCGGGGCTTCAACATCGCGTTCGCGCTGTCTCGCCTTTTTGGCTCTCGGTGGCTTTCGCCTTTGCGCTGCCGTTGGAGCGGATCGTCCAACGCTCCATCGGCTATTTGCTGCAGGAAATTTCCGCGCAGGGCGCCTGCACGGCGCTTTCGACTGCCTTTCATGATGTGCAATGCGCCGGCGTTCGCATCACCGTCGAGGGCGCCGACGTGCTGGTCGATTTGCCATGCTCGGGGGCGCGTGCGCTCGTCGTGTTCGGCTTTGCCTTCGCAATTGTGGCCACATTCACCCGGCCGAGCCTACCGATGGCGCTCGCCGGCGCTGCCATCACGTTTCTTGCCGCTCTGGTTGGTAATGTTCTGCGCATTACGTTCTTGGCAAGCGGTGTTGCGCTAGGCCCGGACGCTCTCGGCTTCGATGTCATGGCCCAGCCTTGGCATGACCTCGTGGGCTTGATCGCACTTGGCGCCGTCGGACCAGCGCTATTCCTGTGGGCGCGTCGTGTCAGGCCGCACGTGGCCCCCGCAACCGGACCGCGCCCAAGGCACCATCGCCGTCACCCCCTGCGGGCAGCGGCGTTTCTACTCGTCGCCATCGCGATCGTCGTCGCCCCGCGTTCACCGCTCGACGTTGGGCCGCGCGATGTCAGTATCAGTGCGCCTGAGCGTATTGGTGTGCATAGAGCGGTTGACCTTCCGCTGACCACTCAAGAGCGCGCGTACTTCGAGCAGTTCGGCGGCGCGGCTGTTAAAGCTGCGTTTGGCCCGAATGCGCTGATGCTGTCGCGCACCACATCGCCGCTGCGGCATTTGCATGCGCCCGACGAATGCCTGCGCGGCCTCGGGTATCGCGTCAGCTATCTTGGCATGCGGTTTGAGCCAACGCCGACAGCGAGCTACCGCGCCGTTGATCCGCAAGGCCGCGCCTTCCGTGTCGAGGTCAGCTTCCTGTCCGATCGCGGCCACCGCGTCGCCAGTGTGTCTGAAGCGGTGTGGATCTGGCTGAACGATCGCTCGACGGTCTGGACCGCCGTCCAACGCATTACGCCCGAACATGCCGCCAATCACCTCACGTTCGACGCTGGCGTCTTCGCCGCGCTCGAACAGCCCACGCTTACCGCAGCAGGAGGAAACCATGCTCGCTAGACGTTTTGTTGTCTTGGTGTTGGGAAGTGTCGCGCTTCTCACTGGCTCGTTTGCGCGAGCTCAGGGCGCCGGCGAGGGGCCGCTTGACACTCTGGGCGGCCATATGCGGGGAGAGGTGAATGGAGAGACTATTCTCCTACCGCTCACCAACAGCGATTTCAGTGTTTCTGTGGATGGCGATTTAGCCACTGTGTCGCTGGTGCAGACATTTGAAAACCCAACTTCAGCACCAATGAACGCGACTTATCTCTTCCCGCTCAACGAAGACGCGGCTGTTCATGCCATGACAATGCAGGTGGGGGATGAAGTCATCGAAGCGCAAATTCGTCGTCGCGAGCAAGCGCGGCAGGAATTTGAGCAAGCGCGAGAGGAGGGCCGAGCGGCAGCGTTGTTAAGTCAGCATCGCCCGAACATGTTCACCCAGGAAGTGGCCAACCTAATGCCGGGCGCGACCGTCCGCATCACCATCCGCTATTCGCAAAGCGTCCCGCGCGTCGACGGGGCGTACGAATTGGTGCTCCCGTTGGTCGTCGGCCCGCGCTACAACCCCGCGCCCCGCTCTACCGCGCTGCTGGTGAACGAGGCTGAGCCGCCCCGTCTGCAGATGGGCGCCTGGAACATCGCTCCGCCGCCACCGCAGCCGCGCGGAGTCTTCGGGCTCACGCTTCCAGCGGATATCGCGCCGGAGCGCGTTTCCATTGCAGTAGAAATTCAAGCTGGCATGGACATCGCTAACGTCGCCAGCGCTACGCACCGTCTGAACATTAGCGGCCAGGGCCGCGCGCGGAGCGCGGTGCTTGCGGAAGATCGGGTCATCGACAACCGCGACTTCGTCCTCCGCTACACGCTTGCTGGCAATGCCGTACAGGCGGGGGTGGTCACGCACACTGATCAACGCGGCGGCTTCTTCAGTCTCGTGATTGAGCCGCCTGCCGTGCCGAGCGAGGCTCAGATCGTCCCGCGCGAATTGGTATTCGTGCTTGATACTTCAGGTTCGATGAGCGGTGAGCCGATCGACGCCAGCAAAGCCTTCATGCAACGGGCGTTGGCGACGTTGCGCCCCGGCGATTTCTTTCGGATTATCCAGTTTGGCTCAACGCCGCGTGAGTTTACCGATGGTCCGGTCCCTGCCAGTGCGGCCAACGTCGCGCGCGCCTCGGCATTCGTGCGCGGCCTTAGCGCCGATGGCGGCACTGAAGTCGTTCCGGCAATGCAGCAGGCTTTTGCAATGCGCCAGCAGCCGGACACACTCCGCATCGTCGTCTTCCTCAGCGACGGTTACATCGGCAACGAGGCTGAGGTGCTCCAGTTTATGGCGCAGCATCTAGGCCGCGCCCGCGTCTACGCTTTCGGCGTTGGATCGTCAGTCAATCGTCACCTCTTGTCCGAAATGGCGCGCCGTGGTCGCGGCTTTGCCCGGTACATCGATCCAACGGAGAGCGGCCTTGAGGCGGCGCACGATCTGGCGGCCCAGCTCGACATGCCGGTGCTGACCGACATCCGTATCGACTGGGGCAACCTTGCGCCAGCGGAGGTGACACCCGCAATCATACCGGACCTCTTCGTCGGCGACTCGCTGCGCCTCATGGGGCGCTTCACCGGCCAACGCACTGGCACAATCGTTGTGCACGGCGACGCCAATGGCCGTCCCGCCAGTCTCCCGGTGCAAGTAACGCTCACTGACGCGCCGTCCAGCATGTCCGCCTCGACCTCTGCGATCCCGATCATCTGGGCGCGAGCGCAAGTGGCGGATCTGATGCGCGATTACACAAGCCCGGCGGAGTTGCGCACTGTGCAGCTGAACGCGCAGCAATTGGAGGCGCGTGTCACCGAACTGGGGCTAGCGTTCGCGCTGGTCACGGATTGGACCTCGTTCGTCGCTGTCTCGCGCCGCGTCGTGAACACTGATCCCGCGAGCGCGCAGAGCGCCGACGTGCCGTTGCCGATGCCGGCTGGTGTTGGCCCCGAGGCTTACGGCATGACGCCCGCAGGCTTCGGCGGCGCCTCCACGCCCGAGCCTAGCTTCTACGCCCTGCTGGCTATGCTGCTCTTGCTCGGTTGGCTCACTTGGCGACGCCGCGCGGTCATCGCGTCATGAATCGCGGAAGAGGCGGTGCAACGAATGCGCCGCCTCTTCGTCTTTCAGCCCTTCGCCGCTGCGATCAGCGCATCGTCGAGCTGAGCCGCGCGCGCCGCGGCCGGGCGCCCAGAAAGGCGCGCGACGTATGCGTCGAATGCCGGGCGCTTTTCGAGCGTGCCAAATTGTAGGCCCCACGTAATTTGTGAGCCGAGATACAGATCGGCCGCTGTGAATGTATCACCGACTAGATACTCGCCGCGCGAGACCGCGTACTCCAATGTATCGATCACCTGCTCGCGCGAGCCGTATCCGACCATGCCGCGCTTTTCGTCTGGCACAGCGACCCCGAGCGCCTGGTTTGACGCCATCGCTTCGACCGGCCCCGCACCATAGAACATCCAGCGATAATAGGGGCCGCGCAATTTATCGCCCGGCGGTGGCGCGAGCTTAGCTTGCGGGAACGCGTCGGCCAGGTACGCGCAAATCGCGGCCGCCTCAGTGACGATGACATCGCCATGGCGGATCGCCGGGACTTTGCCCATTGGATTGATCGCCAGATAATCGGCGCCCTTCATAGTCGTTCCGTAATCTAGCACCACGGTTTCGTAGGGTTCGCCCACTTCCTCGAGCATCCAGCGAACGATGCGCCCACGTGACATGGGATTTGTGTAAAAGGTGAGCGTCGTCATCGGTGCTTCTCCTTGGCCAGCAGGTTTGGCATAAGCCCGCCATGGCCAAGAGCAAGCTGATTACGATCTACGGTATTCGCAATTGTGACACGATGAAGAAGGCGTGGACATGGCTTGACGCAAAGGGCCTTGCGTACACGCTGCATGATTACAAGAAGGCGGGCATCGATAAAGCCACGCTGGAATCGTGGGCCAAGCAAGTGGGTTGGGAAGTGCTGCTGAACCGGGCCGGCACGACGTTCAAGAGCCTTCCTGAAAACAACAAGCAAAACCTTACCGAGAAAAAGGCCATCGCGTTGATGCAAGCCAATCCCTCGATGATCAAGCGTCCCGTGCTCGACGTGGGCGGCAAGCTCATCGTGGGCTTCAAGCCGGAAATTTACGCCGCCGCGTTCGCCTAGCTCCGCGCCAATATCCAATTCGCGGCGCGGTCTAGAATTGCAGTCAACACGTCCGCGTCTTTGTGTCCGCTCTTGGCCGGCACATGAAAGCTGTGATCGGCGTCCGGATAGAGCGCGAGTTCAGCCCGTGCGCCAAGCGCACTCACCACCGGCCGCAGCAAACTCAGATCAGCCAACGCATCTTTCTCGCCCTGCAAGAATAGCATTGGCGTCTCGACGTCCTTTAAGTGCGCGGCGCGCTCGTCGCCGGGCTTTCCGGCGGGGTGCAGCGGAAAGGCAAAAAACACCAGCCCACGCACGTCAGGCAGCGAGTCCTTTGCCTGCGCCTGTGACGTCATCCGGCCGCCAAAAGATTTGCCGCCGGCGAAAAGTGCGAGGTCTGGCGCCAGATGTGCCGCTTCCGTGATGGCGGCGCGTACCGCTGCATGTGCAAGCAATGGCGTGTCCGGCCGCTTCGAGCCTCGCTCCATATAGAGAAAGTTGTAGCGCAATGTGGCGACGCCGCGCGCCGCTAAGCCCTCAGCGATCGCGGACATCGACTTGTGCGCCATGCCGGCGCCGGCGCCGTGCGCGAAGACGAAAGCGGCGCGCGCTTCGCCAGGCGCGAGCCACAGGCCGGACGTGGCGGTGTCGCCGACTTGAATAGAGATGGGCTGAGCTTTCACTGGCAGTCCACAGCGTCAGGCGCCTTTCTTGAGATGCTCGCCCAGCTTTGCGAGTAGCTCCTGCCATCCTTGTTCGCGCATGGTGACGCCGTCGGCCCCGTCAAAGAACGCAGCGTTTTCGGTGAGAACGAGACGCGTGCCCTGGCCCGCGGGCTTCAGCTCCACCGTCGTCAATGACACGCTGAAGCGCACGCCATTGCGGTCCATCGCGTAGGTGAAGATGATGCGCTCATTCGGGACGATCTCGTTGAACACCGTGTCGTTGCCGAACACGGTCTTCTCGCCAAACATTTCTTCGCCCTTCAAGAAGGGGAATCGAGCTTTCTCCGAGCCGCCTTCGCGAAAGTCGAGATCATAGGATTGAACATCCCTGCCTTCGCCTTCAGCGAACCAGGCGCGCTTAGCTGCGGGATCTGCCCACGCGGCGAATACGCGCTGCGGGCTCGCATCGTAGTGGCGCTCAATGACAAAGCTGTCGTGTGTGGTTGTGGCCATGGCGCCCTCACGCGTTCAAGTAAGTTTCGAGTTGGTTGAGCAAAATGCGCGTGCCTTCCTCGCGCTGGCCGGCATCGTCGTAACCATCGAGGTAGGCGCCTTGTTCTGTGTAGACGAGTTTTGTGCCATTGGCGGTCGGATGAAGCTCAGTTGTGCCCAGCGACACCGAGATGCGCGTGTCTCCCAGATGCAGTTCGTAGGCCATGACGATGCGCTCGTTCTCGACGATGTCCCAATATTCGCCGCTCATCTTGTGGGTCACGCCGCCGGGCGGGCCGCCCGCGCTAACCTCCTTGCCGCCGATGCGGAAGTCGAGCGTGTGGGTCGAATTCCACTCCGGCGGGCCGCCGAACCATTGTGACTTCTTCTTCGGGTCCGTATACGCCGCAAACACCTTCGCCGGCGGATGTGGATACTCGCGCTCGATCACGAACATGGCGTGGGTGACGTTCCGTTCGCTCATTGCGCAAATTCCTTGGCGAGATTGTCGAGAGCGGCGCTCCAGCCGAACTGGTATCCAGCTTCCATGCCGGCTTCGTCGAAGGAGGCGATCTGCATGGTTAGCGCCAGATGCGTTTCGCCGCCGCGCGGCGTCAGTTCTACGCTCATCAGCGCCGCGGAAACGCGCTTGTCGCCGTGGACGACGTCTTCGGCGAAAACGATGCGCCGATTTGCGCGGATATCGATGTAGTGCACCGTCGCGACATAATCGGCATTGCCCGGCTCGATACAGCGCGAAACGTCACGCCCGCTTTCGCGGAAATCCGCCGCTTCGTATTCGATGCGAATATTGTCGGCGGGGGCCGACCAGCGTTTGCGCGCTTCAACGTCGGACCAAGCCGCAAAAACGCGTGCCGGCGCAGCCTTGTATGTCCGTTCCATAACGATGGTGGCGTGGGCGATCGTGCTCATCGCTCAAGCTCCTGGATACAAATGAAATAGCGGCTCGGATTCCTTCACCGCGCGGGCGAAAGCGGGGCGCGTCTTCATATTGGTGAGATATGCCTCGATGCGCGGAAAGTCGCCGCCCAGCGGCACGTTGCGTGTGGCGTACCAAAGCGCTGGCGCCGCGGCGCAATCGGCTAGCGTGAATGTATCGCCGACAAGGAACTCTCCTCCGCCAAGTTGGGCTTCAAGCACTGTGTAGACACTGCGCACGTTCCGAGCCGCTTCCTCGACGCCATAGGGATCGCGTTGGCCCTCTGGGCGGATATTATCGACGACGATTTTGCTCATCGTCGTGTTGAGATGGTCGCACACCCGGTCCCAACGCCGCACTTCGAGCGCGGCGTCAAAGTCGGTCGGAATGAAACGCACCGGGCCTGGATAATAATGATCGAGATATTCGATGATCATCGCCGTCTCGCTCACCATCGCGCCGCGATCGCTATCGAGCAGGATGGGAAACTTCCCCATCGGCCATTTGGCGACGAAGTCGGCGTAGGTGTTTTGATCCACGGTGATGAATTCAAACGCTGTGGCGTTCTCATAAAGCGCGGTCAGCACCTTCCATGTGTAGGAAGATATTGGGTGTCCGTAGATGGTGAGCATCAATCGTCTTTCGTTTCGTCGAGAAATTGTCCGAGCCGATCCAAGCGCCGCTCCCACAGCACGCGCCGTTCGGCGATCCAGTGCTCAGCTTGAGTGAGCGCCTTGGGCTCGATCGAGCAGGTGCGCACGCGGCCGACCTTCTGGCTTTTCACCAGGCCGCTCGTCTCCAGCACGGCCAGATGCTGCATCACCGCCGGCAGCGACATGGCGAGCGGCTTCGCCAACTCACTGACAGTGGCGGGCCCCTGTGCGAGCCGATCCACCATCGCCCGCCGGCTGGGGTCGGCCAGCGCCTGAAACGCCAGATCGAGAAGTGCGTCCTGCCTGAACATGACACTTAAGTATATACTTAAGTGTTGGCTGGCAAGCGCGAACTGCATCCAATCCTGGGGGCCGTGGCTGCATACTCCCGCAAACGAGAGAGAGTCGGTCGATGCTTACTCACGGATATGAAAACTGGATGGTGGCGCTCTTTATCTTCGGCGCGGTCACCGTCGCCATGCTTGGCGCCGGCTGGACCCAATGGCTCGAACATAAACGCCGTGCCCAAGCGATGGACATTATCAAGGTCGCGCTCGAGGCAGGCAAAGAGCCGCCCGCCATTCTGTACGAACAACTCGCGAAGTCTGATTCAAACAAGGCGCCGTGGAGCGAGTTCGTCGTTTTCACCGCTCTAAGCTTCGGGTTTTGGATCGCCTACGCCAACGCCGAGCCCGAACGTCAGGGCGCATTCTTGATCGTCGCCGGCACGATGACCGTTACCGCTCTCGGATGTCTCGGCCTCGCACTCATGAACCGCGCCGGCTCAAAAGACTCCGATGATCCCGCATGACGAGGCGCGCCTCATCGCTGCCGCACGCAAGGGGGATAGCCGCGCCTATGCGGCTTTGGTCGATGCGCATCAGCAAGCGGTTCGCGGGTTTTTGCGCCGTTTCACAGGCGTTTGGGCCGATGCTGACGATATCGCGCAGGAGGCCTTCGTGACAGCGTGGGCGAAGCTCGATCGCTTCGAGGGTCGCTCAAGCTTTCGCTCGTGGGTGTCGGGGATCGGTTTTCGCCTGGCCCGCGACGCCCGCCGCGCGCACGGTCGTGCCGGCGCGCGCGATGCGGCGTGGCTGGAAACGCAGGGCGATGCAGACGCGCCTGCACCGGTGGAGGATCGCCTCGCGCTTGAGCGAGCGATGTCCGCTTTGCCGGATGAGCAGCGCGCAGCTGTTGCGCTCTGTCTGGGCGAGGGCTTCTCGCATGCGGAAGCGGCGGCGATCTTGAAACTGCCGCTTGGGACGGTGAAATCGCATGTGACGCGTGGGCGCGAAAAACTGCTGCGCGCCCTGGAGACGACCGATGGACACTGAAGCTCGCCTTCGCGCCGCACTTGGGGCGTCCGCCGCGCCGGCTCGCGATCCCGGGTTCGCGCTCGCGGTCATCCGCGCCGCGGAGGCTGGGCGCTATAAGAGGGCGGCCGCCCGGTCGGTTCTTCGGGCAGGCGGTGTCGCTGCCGCGGCCGCCGCCCTGGTGGCGCTCGGCCTCGACTGGGCCGGTGGGAACGCAGCCGCCTTCCAGAATGGCATTCTCACGGCGGCGGCGCTCATGAGCCTGGTGGGGCTAGCGCGACTCATGGCGACCCGGGCTAGTGTGCTGCTGAAGCGCTGAATCTGAGTTGCATCTAATTCACCTGGACCGCGCATCTCAGATGCAAAGGGGCAAAGACCCCGGGCTATGGAGTTCCTCATGGGTGCGGATGTTTTTGTTCCGTTTGTGTTTTTTGCCTTTCTCGGGGCCATCATCCTGGTGCCGATCTGGCTCAAAGAGCGTACCAAACAGTCGGCTCACGCGTTGATTTCGCAGGCTTTAGAGAAAGGTCAGCAGCTAGATCCCGCGATTTTGCGTCAATTGACCGAGGGCGCCAGCAAACCGCCGAAAGACCGAGCGCGCAGCACCCTCGGAAGCGGCGTGGTCCTGCTCGCCCTGGCCGTCGGGTTTGTGATTGGCGGGTTCGCCATGAACGATTTCAACGGCGCGGTCGAGGGCGGCATGATGGTGCCCGCGGCCATCCTCGGCGCCTTGGGTTTGGCCTTTATTCTGCTCGCGATCGTCGATTACTCCGCCAAAAAGAAGGAGCAATGAGTGTTCCGTGGCGTCGCGGGGGTTCCAAAATCTAGCCGAAGCGACCGAGGCGGCGCTGATCGTCGCGGCGCAGGCGAGAAACCAGGCGGCGTTCGGAGAACTGGTTAAGCGCCGGCAAGGGTGGGCCCGCGCTTTGCTGAGGAGAATGTGTCAGAGCCACGCCGAAGCTGATGACCTGGCTCAAGAGGCCTTCATCAAGGCGTGGGATAAGATGGGTGACCTCGAAACCCCGGCGGCTTTTCCGGGTTGGTTTCGGAGGATCGCGGTGACCACGTTCCTGATGGCGAAGCGTCGTCAGAAGGCCGTGTTCGAGGAGATCGACGACGCCTCTCCCATAGCGTCGGAGGACTCCACTCCGGAGGCCGCGGCCGGTGCAAAGATTGACCTGGAAAAGGCTCTTGCCAGGTTGTCGGATGCTGAGAGATTGTGTGTGACGCTGAACCACGGAGAAGGCTTAAGTCACGCTGAGATTGTAGAAATCACCGGTCTTCCCCTCGGCACGGTGAAATCCCACGTACTAAGGGGGACGGACAAACTGAGACGGCTATTGGACCCGCAATGACGGATTTTGACGCCCTTCTGAAGCGCTCCTTCGCGGAAGCTGCCGAACCGGTCGATGATGGTTTCACCGTCAAGATCGAGCAGGCCGTCACGCGTCGCGAAAACGCGCTCAAACTGCGCAACTTGGCGCAGACCATTGGCCTTGCGGCTGCTGGCGTGGCGCTGGTTTATGGCGGCGCGACCGTTTACGGCGCCTTCGGCCAGGACGCGGTGGCCACCGCAGGCCTCGAAGTCGCCCGCGTCCACGGCGCGCTGAGCTCCTCCACCCCAACGTTTGGCGTCGCCGTTCAAAGCGTGCTGCAAACTTTGGGCACAGGCATGAGCCAGATCATGCTGATGACGGCCGCCGTTCTCGCTGGCGGCGCGGTCGTCTATCGCACCACCCAGGAATAAGAGGGCCAGTTCTGAAGCAGACAAAGGCGGCTCGTCGAGCCGCCTTTCGTGTTTCTGCCGTCTGGGGTCGGCGCTGGCGCCGCAACGCAGCAAAGGCTAGGACTTGTGGTTCCAACAAGGCCCGAGCCCATGTCCCGCCACACCGAAATCCGCCGCATCACCGCGCCCGAGATCACCGCCCGCAAAGGCGGCGACCCGATCGTTTGCCTCACCGCCTACACCCATCCGGTGGCGCAAATCCTGGATCCGCATTGTGATCTGCTCCTGGTCGGCGATAGCGTCGGCATGGTCGTTCACGGCCTGCCCAATACGGTGGGCGTGACGCTTGAGATGATGATCATGCATGGCCAAGCCGTTATGCGCGGCTCCCAGCGTGCGATGGTCGTGGTGGACATGCCTTTCGGCACATACGAGGGCGATCCCCGCGACGC
>SXGT01028030.1_pt1 | contig 15631 bp, 14 predicted proteins | sample 3176221 | NCBI WGS metagenome assembly SXGT01 (sample SAMN11356862, study PRJNA531348) | freshwater metagenome | isolation source: freshwater sample F1-120 | place: China: Fuxian Lake, Yuxi | collected 2017-12-25
GCCCTATCTGCCAACATGACGTGAGACACCGACCCCTCGAAATTTAGTGACCAGGGCGAGCCAGGAGTCGAGCATCATGGTTCCCAACGTCCAGCCCCAGGAGACCGAGGTCGTGGCCAAGCCCAAGCGTCGCACCTTCACCAACAGCTACAAGCGCGACATCGTGCGCAAGGCCGACGCCGCCAAGGAGGAGCCCGGCAAGCTCGCAGCCCTGCTGCGCCGCGAGGGCCTCTACTCCTCCCATCTCGTCGTCTGGCGCCGCGAACTCGAGCAGCGTGAGCTCGCGGCGCTCGAGCCCAAGAAGCGAGGCCCGCGGCCTGCTGATCCGCGCGAGCACGAACTGGCCACGTTGCGGCGGGAGAATGCAAAACTGACGGCCCGCGCCGAACGGGCCGAGCTGATCATCGAGATCCAAAAAAAAGTCTCATTGATCTTGGGCGTGGAGCTGCCGAGGCTCCCCGAAGAACACTGATGGACACCGCCATCGAAATGGCTCCTACCGTCGGTATCGCCCCCTTGTGCTTGGCCTTGGGCCTGTCGCGGGCGACCTTCTACCGCCGCTCGCACGATACGCTCATTGTGCCGACGGATAGGGCCGAGATCTTTGCCAAGGATGAGAGCGCCCGCAGTCCCGAGGTCGTCTTCGACCCCGGGACGGAGGGCGCAAACGCGCCGCCCACCGAGCGTGTTGAACGAGTCGAGTTCGATGCGGCGCGTAACGACACCGACCCCCTCGCGGCTCCGGACATGGAGAGCTCCGGGGCCGTGGCCCCCATCCTGCCCGAGCCCCCATCCGTTCAGGATGAAGCTTCGCCGACACCGCCGGCCGTCCTGCCCTCCCCTGTCCCACCTCCGACATCGACCACAGCAGCGCCCAAACCAACGCTCTCACACCGTGCTCTATCCGCCCTGGAACGAGCCCATGTCCTGGCCGTCCTGCACGAGGAACGCTTCCAGGATCAGGCCCCCGCCGAGGTTTACGCGACCCTGCTCGACGAGGGACGCTACCTCTGCTCCGAGCGCACCATGTACCGCATCCTGGACGAAAACCGCGAGCTGCGAGAGCGAAGAAACCTGCTCCGCCATCCAACCTACGTGGCCCCCGAACTCATGGCCACAAGTCCAAATCAACTATGTAGTTTGGATATCGCAAAACTCAAGACTTTCGTCAAATGCCAGTGCCTCCACCTTTATGTCATCCTTTCTGTTTTCTCACGCTACGTGGTCGGATGGATGGTGGCCGAGCGAGAGGACGGTGAGTTGACCAAGGCGCTGATCGATGCCACATGTGAGCGCCAGAATATCAAATCCGGAGAGCTGACCTTCCACGCCGACAACGGCTCGGCCATGATCTCGCAACCCGTGGCGTTTCTGCTGGCCAGCCTTGGGGTCCTCAAGAGCCACTCACGCCCTCACGTCTCGGACGACAACCCCTTCTCCGAGGCTCAATTCAAGACGTTGAAGTATCGCCCGGACTTCCCCGAGCGGTTTGCCTCACTCGAGCATGCCCGCACTTTCCTGCGCGAGTTCTTTGCCTGGTACAACACCCAACACCACCACGTGGGCTTGGCGCTGCTCACACCCCACGACGTCCACCATGGCCTGGCCTCCGAGCGCCTCGCCCAGCGCGCCCAGGTCCTCTCAGCCGCCTACGAGGCCCATCCCGAGCGCTTCGTCCGGCGCCCTCCCAAGCCGGCCACTCCGCCGACGGCCGTCTACATCAACCCACCCAAGCCCACCACCGCGACACTGGAGACGCAAGCTTAAACTTCATCACCAACTGTCTCATTCTCGTTGACAGGTTCCGCCCTGCGGTGTCGTTCTTGAGCTGACACGTTTAGGTGACTATGACTATGATGAAGGCCCCCAACGCCTGTTGGACGGACCCAACGAGGTCAACCTCGTCGCAGGTTGGTATGTTATCAACGTCACCTTCGACCCAGACTACGGGAGCGGTAACCGCTGCACCCCTAGGACTGGCCTGCTCGATTACACGCTCGACGTCTCTCCGGTGACGACCAGGACGGGAGGGTAGGCATCATGGGGTGGCACTCCATGTCAACCACCGTCGCGGACCTCACTGCGGCGACGCGCGCCCGTTGACGTGTGAGCCCGCGCTGCCCGTCGAGCGCAGCGACGCCTTCCACCACGGGTGGCTCCTCGAGGTGGTGCGCTACCCCGGCGTCGCGAGGAAGCCCCGCCGCAGCCCCGGCCCGTCATCGCGCGTCGCTCCAGCACCGCAGAACCAGCTCGGGTCGACCGGTGGTCGCCAACACCGCACCCTGCTACACGTCGGGTGATGCCTACATCCGTTGAGGAGTATGAGCGCACCTGGCAGCAGCTCGTGCGAGATCTGAGCGCCCATCCCCACGTAGAGGTGCTGGCCGCGGAGGCCGCGACCCCCACCGATCCGCAGATCTCGCGCCTCGCGGAGCTGCTTGGCCGCCCCGTCCCGTCCGACGTGCGTATCTTCTTCGAGTGGACGACCCACCTCACCTTGTCGTGGACGATGCGCGATCCGAGCGGCCTTCGCGAGCCGGGTGAGCTGGGTTACGGAGGCAGCATTCGCATTCCCTCGATTCATGAAATGGTCAAAGGTCCTTCCCGTTGGCCCTGTGCGATGGACGTCCTCGATGGGCCCTATGAAGGGCACGGCCTCCGCCTGGCCAACGGGAGGGAGGGAGGCATGCTGCCTTTCGACTTCTTCGCGTCTGATGAAATGACGGTCAATATTGCCGTATTTTTGCCCACTCCCGACCTCAACGTCGTGGTGAGTGAGGACTACGGGGCCGATCTCGAGAATACGGGAATTCTGTCGTTCGCTGAATACCTGGATGTGGTCCTCCGGACCTATGGCAGCCCTGTCGCGCGGGGGGCGATGAACTCCTTCGCGCACCGCCACCTGCGGGCCAGAGACGTATACCCAGGACTTTTCGGTGGGCCGGGCGCCGGAGAAGAGCCGCGCAGGTTCACGCTCGACGAACTCATCGCGCTGAACCAGGAGGGCGATCGGCGGCTGTTCCAGCGGCCGGTTCCGCTCCCCGTTCGAGCGCCACCCCCCGCGGGGATCGGCCGCGTCGCCTTCGAGGACGCGCGCTACGGCGGGGTGCAGCTACGGGGAACGGTGGTGAGCATGCACCCGTATGGCAAGGACCCCACCTTCTTTCTGCGCGTACGGACCGACATGGGCGAGGAGATCTACCTCCCGCGTCGTCGAGCCGCCGTAGTCGCGGAAGCGCACGACGCCTACGAGCTGGCGCGGCAGAGCCCAGCCTCGTTTCTCGCAGCCATTTCGCAGGTGTCTCCTGCGGCCGCGCGAGGCATGTTCAGCGGCATTTGGGGCAAGCGCGGGAGTTCGCGGTCCCGCCCTGACTACTTTCCGGTTCCCATTCCGCACGAGGCTTGGCGCGTAGTCTCGCTCTTCTCCTCGCTCGAGCCCGCGGTGGTGGTGGCCGAGCTCGGGAAGGTCCTCTCGGGATGGCTCGCCGAGCCCGGCACTCGAACCACCGACCAGGTCGTGGCGATCCACGACGTTGGCGCGGCCCTCACGGCAGTTCTCGCGCGGGCGATGCCCCGACCGTGGCCCGCCGCGCTCCGTCAGCAGCTCACGGACCTGGCGAAGGCCGCGGACAAGTACGGTGAACCACTTCGGCGGCTGCTTCCCTCGCCTCCGCCCCTCTCCGACGAAGCGGCGTACTGGCGCTCGGCGGTCTCAGGGACGGCGGTCCCTCTCTTGCCCCCCGAGTCTCACAAGCGCGGGACGAGCGTGGACCTCGAGGGGATTCCGCTCCTCGACTGAGGCTCCTTCACGCTCGTTGACCCGCCGGCGGTCGCCCGCGCGCCTCGCGCCTCACGGGAGCGGCGGCGGGACGCGCCACGCTGAGCCCCGCTGGGGCGTGAGCTCGTCGATGGCGTCCTCGCGGACCTGGGGTGGCCCTGGCTACGGAGAGGGTGGATTTCACAGGGAGGGAGAGGAGAGAAAACCCTCTCCCTTCTCCCTCCCTGTAAAATCCAACATGTCTCCGTCCGACACGCGGCTCGGGTCCGATGGACGTTTCGGCGCCCCAACATGACGTGATCCGCGGCGGCCAGGCCCGGGCCTGTCGTGGCCTGGCATCGGGGCTCGCCGGCGCGCGTGAAGCGACCAGGCGAGGGAGTCGGACGAGGCCATGGAGTCGGCGCAGGAGGTCAGCCCCGTGGTCTTGAAGCCGAACCCGTGGAGCCTCAGCCCCTCGTCGGCGAGCCAGCGCATCAGGAGCGACGCCGAGAGGGTGCCCTGCTGACGGCACATCGTACCCACGCCGACCAGTGGGTGCCGAGCCAGAAGATCACGCGCCACCGGCCAGGTCGAGAGCCGTCGTCGAACCGTTGCCGGACTCGAGAGCTTCGTCCGCCAGGCGGAGGGCCAGCGCCAGGGCGCCCGGTCCAGTCAGCTCGGTCAGCGTAGCCAGGATGGCGCGCTGGAGGGCGACCAGATCCATCGAGGGATCGCGTCCCTGGCTCACCGCGGCCAGAACCACCAGGGAGGGTTTTGCCCACGTTCTGCCAGAAGTGGGTGTAACTTACAGGAAGATACAAGGAGGGATGGCCACGCTCCGAATTGAAGGTCGGCGCTCTAGGGATTGCGGTGGTCATGATCGTGGCGTGAGCACGTATCCGGTGCGACCACGCTTTGAGGCGGACGCGGGGGAGTCGGTTTTCAGGTGGCGCTACGCCTCCCTGCCGCGGCGCCTGGCGCGCGCACACAGCCCGAGCGCGACCAGAACGAGGGAAGCCGCGGAGCCCCCACCCCCGCGCAGGGGGGTGGACGCGCACCCGCCGACCGTGGCGGTCCCCACGGGGTCCGCTTGCGCCGCGCCCGGCGCAGGCCCGCCCGCGTCGCCCCCTCCGCCCGCGTCACCCGCGTCGCCGGCGCCGCACGCAAGCCCGATGGTGATCGGGCTCGACTCGAGGGCCACTTCGGGGGCGCCCGGGAGGAGCGCGCGGATCACCACCTCGTGGCGCCCGAGGCTCACGCCTGCGAAGACCTCTTTCTCGGGGGCGCAGGTCGCGTAGATCACGTCCCTCCCGACGCCCTTCCAGCCGCCTGCCGGGTGGACCTGCATGCCCGCGGTCGACCGCGCGTGCCACGGCTTGCCGTCCACGAGGGTCTCGTAGCGAAGCAGCGACGCCCAGGGCGCAGCCTCTGCCGAGAGCGCCACCTCGACCGCGGCCTGCGCCACGAGCACCTCGCGCGAGCACGAGGCGCCCGAGTCGAGCCCAAGCTTTGTGGGGCCGCCCGCGGTGAGACTCAGCGCGCCCAGCGAGCGCGGGCGCGGCGCGGGGGGCGTCACGGTAAAGGTGGATGTGGACGTGAGCGCGCAAGTCCCCTCGCCCCCGCTCGCGGAGAGCTCGTAGGTGGCCCCGGCCTCGAGCCCGTCGGTCGCCGTGACCAGTTCGAACCTGTCGGACAGCGAGGTACGCCCCATCGTCATGGGGGTTCGCGCACCACCCGACACTTTCGTGAGGGTCACCGCGAGCGGACCGGCGTTGAAGCCGACGAACATCGGGAGGCCAGGCGCGCTCGCGGGGACCGACTGCCCGTCTTGCGGAAGCAGGTAGGTGGTTCGCCCGTAGCAAATCGGTGCGCCGCACGCGCCGGCGGGACGAGTGGTCGCGGAGAGCGCCAGGCACGAGAAGAGGGCAACGGCAAGGGCTCGAGGGCTGGTCTTCATACCCTCCACAACAGCAAGCGCCGGGCCAACGAGCCGGATGGCGCCGGAGCCGGACGCCTCGGACGCTGCAGCGAAGGATTCTGACGACGAAACGCCTCGCCAGCACCCACAGTGTGCCAGCTCCGCGTGCCAACCACGACTCGGCCGTCCACGGCCGCTCACGCTCGACCCGATGGCCATAGATACGCCCGCGCGATAAGGCGCGTTGGTGCGCACCGTCAGGGTAACTTGAATCGCATGCACCGCCCGCCCAAGCTCCCGGCGGTCATCCGCGGGGTGGTCGCCTGGTTACGGTGGTATGCGATGCTGGTCCAGCCGATTCCGTAGCCGCGGTATTCGAACGTGTCGTTTGGCCTGAGGACCGCCTCGAGCAGGTTCCCTTTCATGTCGTGCCAGCCCTCCCCACCCCCCGGGAGCGTCACAACGTCCGCGGCCACGCGCCCGGGCGGAGCGATGCGCGCCGAGCCGTCGTACGTGTTCCCGCCGTCCGGGGGATAGTAGTACACGTAGGGCCTCCAGAAGCCGTCGCACCGGCTGCCGCCGTCACCGCCCGCGTTGATGCCATTGGCGCACTCGGGAATGGCCCCCCCCGAGAGCAGACGACTGCCGTTGCCGGAGACGAAGTCGAAGACCTCGGCGGTCGCGAGCTGACCGCCGTCCCAGGCACACAGCGCCGCGAGGAGCGCGAAGGTCGAGCAGCTGAGCGCCTTCACGTCCATCTGGTCCTGGGTAAAGAATCGTCCGACTCCCCCCGTGTACGTCTGGAGGATCGCCGCATCGAAGTAGAAGGTGCCGTAGCCGAACGAGCCCAGCGACGTGGAGCAGTTCTGCGCGTGAATGGCGGCGAAGTCGGGTCTGGGCGAGATCCCGGGGTTCACGTACTCCTGGAAGAAGGTGGCACCAGGGCTGCCGAGCGAGGCGTAGACGCCAGGCCGGAACGAGTAGCTCCCGCTCGTGACCCACCACAGGGTCGTCCCGGAGGTCAGGAGATAGATATCCTGACCGGGGTAAAGGAGATCCGTGGTGGGATCGGTGACGGTGTAGGGCACGTCGACGCCCTCGTTGCTGACGGGCAGCGCGTCCTCCCAGCCGTTGACCCAGCGGGGCGGGCGGCGGGCCGCCATGAACGCCTTCACGTTGGGCGCGCCATGAACGGCCGACACCGCGGCGAGGAACGCGCGCATGCGACCCGCGGTGATCTCGTACTTGTCGAGGTAGACGGCCTTGCCAGGCTGCCGCGGATCCAGGTATCCGGTCACCGGGAGCGTCCTGCAGCAGCTCTCGTGCGCCGGCGCAGCGCTGCCCACCTCGCCTGCTCCACAGGTCTCGCCTCCCAGGCGAACGCGGCAGCTCGGCCCCTCGAGGCAGGTCTTCGTCGACGCGCTGCACGCGGTGGACTCACAGTCCCGATCCGCGAGGCAGCCCGCCAGCGCGCCGCACGGGGGCGCCAGGGCGCCGCCGCAGTCAACGTCGGTCTCGTCGCCGTCCCTGCGCCCAGACAGCCGCGGCTCGCACCTCAGCGTGCCCGCGTCGAGCGAGCAGAAGAGGCTGTCGCAGTCGCCGCCCACCTTGCACTCCTTGCCCGCGGAGCATGCTGGGGCGCTCGGGCCGCCGCAGTCCAGATCCGTCTCGGAGCCATTCTTGACGCCGTCGTTCGGGTACGCGGCCGCGCAGCCCGTGGTGGGGAGGCAGACGAGGCTCGTGCAGTCGCGCGCGAGGACACAGGGCCATCCCGCGGCGCACGGAGGCGCCTTGGTGCCGCCGCAGTCGACGCCGGTCTCGTCGCCGTTCTTCGCTCCGTCGGTGCTGCTCGGTACGCGGCAGACATAGCCGCGGCACACGGCGCTCTGGCAGTCCCTGGCGCTCACGCAGGTCTTACCGTCCACGCATTTCGGCGCAGCCAGGCCTCCGCAGTCGACGTCCGTCTCGTCGTTGTCCCTGATGCCGTCGGTGGGGCTTGGCTTCCTGCAAACCCCGCCGATGCAGGGGGTCGCGTCGCAGTCGGCTTGCTCCCGGCAGGCCTTGCCGAGAGCGCAGCGATTCGGAGATGTGCCGCCGCAGTCGACGTCGCTCTCGTCGCCGTTCTTCAGGCCGTCCGTCGCGCTCGGAGCCACGCACGATCCGCTCGCGCACCTGCCGCCGTCACAGTCTGCGTCGACCTTGCATGGAGGCGCGCCGTCGGTCAGGGAGGGCGGGGGGGGCGCGCCGTCGGTCAGGGCGGGCGTCGTGGTTCCTCCGTCCGTGCGGGGCGCGGCCTGATCCGGGGTGCACGCGACGCAGCCGAGGGTGAGCAGACCCACCGAGATCGCACGCTGAAGGACAGGATCCATGAGGGCTTCTCCCGAACCGAAACCCTTGAAGGCTACACCCTCGCGGGCGTCCCCGTACATGGGGAGCCCCTTTCGCCTTGACCTGGACCGGTCCGGCCCGTAGCGATCTTCGATGCACCTCCGCCGTCCCCTGGTCTCCGGCCTCCTTGCCCTCGAGGTTGCCCTCGCCGCGCCCCTCGCCGCGTGCGGGGCCTCCTCGACCTCCAATTCGCCGTCGCCCTCCCCGGTACCCTCCGAGGCCTCGGCGCCTCCCGCGGACGCCTCCCTGGCCACGCTTCGCTTCGCCGCGGTGGGCGACACCGGCAAGGGCAACCAGGGTCAGAAGCGCGTCGCCGACGCCATCGCCGCGAAATGCGAGCGCGACGGGTGCGATTTCGTCCAGCTCCTCGGCGACAACATCTACGAGAGCGGGATCGCCTCCCCGGACGATCCTCTCATGCAGTCTCGCTTCGAAGAGCCGTACGCCAACGTGAACGCGCCATTCTGGGTCGTTCTTGGCAATCACGACTATGGGGCCGGCGGCCTCGGGAACGACTTCGAGCGAGGAAAGAACGAGGTCGACTACACCGCGAAATCGACCAAGTGGAAGCTCCCCTCGAACTACTGGCACCGGGTGGCGGCCAACGCGGAGTTCTTCGGGCTCGACACCAACCTCATCCTCTTCCGCCGGGCCGAGGATCAGAACCGCGATTTCGCCGAGTGGATCCCGGGGTCGACCGCGACATGGAAGATCGCGCTCGGGCACCACCCCTACCTTTCGAATGGCCCACACGGGAACGCAGGATCGTACGACGGGCGGGCGTCCTCCGGAAAACCAATCAAGGATTTTTTCGACGCGAACGTCTGCGGCAAGGTCGATCTCTACCTGTCGGGTCATGACCACTCGAGCCAGTGGCTCCAGGAGCCATGCGGCGGCACGACCGAGCTCATCGTGGCGGGGGCCGGGGCGGAGGGGACGAGCCTCGGCACGGCGAATAAATCGCACTTCCAGACCAAGGCGCTCAGCTTCTTCTACGTGGTCATCCAGGGCAAGACCCTGACCGCCGAGCTCGTGGACCAGACAGGCGCCGTGCTCTTCACTCGGACCCTGCAGAAGCCTTAGCGGGAAGGCAGGAGCTCGTCGGTGAGCGAGCTCACAGTCCCGGGAACGAAGAGAGCTTGAGCGCGTGGGTCATGTACAGGGCTGGGTGGATCTGGTGGACGGGCTGGAAGCCCGTGGGGACGTTGTCGAAGTCGCCGAGCTCGGGGCGGACCTGTACCTCGCTCGCCATGTTGACCCAGAACTTCGACTCCGGATCGAGGAGGACCGTGGAGGACGGCGTCTCCTCTTCCATGGAACCGTCCGGGCCGACGGTCACAGAGGGGGCCGGGAGGAGGCTCCGCAGGTTGGCGAACCAGTCCTTGCTCTGCGTGTACACCCTGAGCCTGCGCCCGTCCGCCCCGCGGCGAAACCAGCGCCGGAGCAGGCTGCATATCCCGGCGATGTTGCCGGGCTGGTAGAGATCGAGGCCATACACCTCGCGCAGGTGGTCCCGCTCGAACGGGGTGAACGGCGTCTCCAGGACGGTCCTGAGCGCGGCGCACCCCGAGCTGAACCCCGACACCGCGCACGCTCCGACGCGGCTGGCCGGGTACGCGACGCCGTCCATCCGCTGGAGCCAGTAGCTCACCTCGCGTAGCGCCCGAAGGAGATCGGCCTGGCGAGGCAGGCGGCCGAAGGACTCCCTGGGAGCGCCGACGGGGAAGACGAAGATCACGCGCTTCTGCGCCACGGCGTGCTGCGCCACCATGGCCTTACCGACGTTGTACACCTGCCGGTAGAGCACGTAGCGCGCGATGAGATCGATGTAGTCCCTGCTAAAGGGGTACACGGAGGACATGTGCGCCGTCGACGGATGAAAGAAGATATGGAAAGGGACAGGGGTAGGCCCCTCGCCCTCCGGGGTGGCCCACACGTCCGGCGGCACGTAGATTGCGAGGAGCTTCGGCGCGGCGACGCGCTCCGCGTAGAACATCCGCCCGCCCGCGAGCGAGTCGTGCCGCACCGTGTGGCGGAGGCGGTCCCACCCTGCACCGTCGGGGGCCAGGATCTGGTCCTGTAGATCACGGATGTGGGAGGGCATCGGATCGAGCGACGCGATCCCCCCACCCTCGAACACCTCCTCGACCGCGGGGCGCGCGTCGCGGAGCTGCCCGAGCACCATGTTCAGGAGCACGTTCGCGTCGGAGCCCCGCCAGCGAGCCTCCACGTCGCGCGCGCTGATCTCCTGCGGCCCGTCCCACGCGAGCGTCGGCGGCGGCCCAGGCTCGATCCGGAGCGCCTGCCGGGCAGGCCAGAAGCCCGGCTCCTCGACGATGGCCTCGAGCGCCGACGCGCCGGAGGGGAGCTCGAGTTCGAAGAGGCCCGGCTGCGACGTCGCCCGGAGGTGCCGCGGCGCGGCCCCGTCGATGGCCACCTTGGGCTTCTTCGCGGCGACGGCGGCGTAGCTCACGTCGAGCGTGCGAAGCTGGAAGAACGTCTTCATAGATCTCCTATGATTAAGAGGATCGTCGAGGCCATGAAAACCATCGAGCTGTCCATCAAGGATACCAGCCCGTTGTCCTGGGTGGTTGGCGCAGTGTTCCCCGCGGGGGCTCCGGACAACACCCCGCCGCTCGTTTCGCAGGTGATCGCCCGGCTCTCTTTCTCGTCGCGCTTCGCGCTCCCGCCCGGCGAGTACAGCTTCATCTTCCACGTCGAGGGGGAGGGCGGCCCGTTCACCCTGGAGATCAGGCAGGAGGACGAGGAGGAGCCCCTGGGATCCACGCCGTTTGATACCAAGGATGGCTTTTACCATCGGGTGCTCCGGTTCCGGGTGAGGGCGTGAGCCAGCCCGGTCCCGTCGTCGCGGCCGCGGCCGCGCTCGCCTTCGCCCTCTCGACCCCGGCCGAGGCCGCTCCCGTCGCCAGGCCGACCCCCGCGGAGGGATTGTCACGTATCGCGCCCGTCCTGCCCACCTTCACCTTGAGCGGAGCGACCAGCGGAAAGGGCAGCATCGAGGTCGGAGCAGACATCATCGCGGGCCTGAGCAAGAGCTGGGACCTGTCCGTCGCCCCCTCGGTGAGCGTCGCGAGCAACGCCGGCTCCGCGAGCCTCCTCGCCCATGGCAGCAACAGCGTGAGCTGGAACCCTGCCTGGCAGCTCGAGCTCGTCGCGACGTTGATCGAGCTCGGCGTCGACTTTCGTCAGGAGGAGACGAAGGGCGGATCCGGCGGGCGGATCCGCGCGGAGGCCCACGCCCGCTGCGTGGCCGCGTGCGACGATCTCGGCCCCGAGTACGACAAGACCTTCTGCGACGGAGTCTCGAGGCAAAAGCAGATGACGGCGCTGCTGGTCACGGCCCGGTCCTGCCTGTCTCAAACGGGGCTCCCTGAGGACTGCTCCAGGATCGAGCCCTTCACGGCCGATGTGGCGAAGAGGGCGGCTGCCCGGATCGCCAGGCGCGCCCTCGACTGCAGCGTCGAGCAGGCCACCTGCGACGGTATACGGAGGGACGCGCTGCTCGACGCGGCGGAGCAGACGCTGAAATCGTGCGGCGATGCCAAGCCGCTCTGCAAGTGGCTGGGCGACAGGGCCAGGCGGCCCGACATCGGCATCTTTCCGGCGTCGGACAGCGACCCGCTCGACTTCTGCCCGGCCGGCAGGACCCTGCTCTCTTCGAAGTTCGATACCCCGAGGCGCGACGATCGCGGCCGCTTCCCTCGCTGGACGATCTCCGCCGGACTCGGATATGGAGCGAACCTCTACAGGTACCTCGATGGTCCGGAGGGTGGCTCTCTCTCGCCATCGAGCAAGACCCGCTCCAGCGTCACCGCGGGGGCGTCGCTCACCTATGTCCAGCCCGGCGGCGGGCGCTTGACCCTCGAGGTGCCGGTGCTCTTCACCTCGGCCTGGTCGGCGTCGAGCACGCTGGCGAGGTGGTGCGTCCCGCTGGGGCAGGTGCCGCGCGAGGCGCCCTCGGTCGGTAGCGATCCTGCCTCGAGCTGCGACGAGCGGCCCTACGGCGCCCCGACCCACGCCGGCGAGCTCTGGGCCGCCGTGCTTCTCGGGGTGGTGGACAAGCCCGACGGGCTCTGGCGCCTCTCGGTGGGGCCGACGTTCGCGTACCCGATCGAGGGAAAGGCCCAGTACCGCGTGGGGATCCAGGCGCCCGTCCACGTGAACCTGGCCAGCTTCCCCAGGGAGTACACGGGGAGCTACAGGCTGCTGGCGAGGATCGTGCCGACCGTGGAGCTCTTTCGGGACGACGCGGGGACCGGAGTCAAGGGAGGCGTGGCCGTCCAGCTCGTCGGCGCCCGCAACCTCTTCGGGCGCGCCATGGACTGGCCATGAATCGCTCGCTCCTCCGCGTCGCGCTGCTCGCGTCGCTCGCCGGCTGCGGTCACTTCGAGGCGCTCAGGCTCGCGTCACCCGACGCAGGCCGGCGCGACTACAAAGTGGAGTCGCCCATATCGCCGCGCTCGGCAAGCACGATACGCTTCTTCGCCGTCGGCGACGCGGGTGAGCCAGACCCCGAGCATCCCGGGCGGAGCAACCCCGGAGCGCGCGAGGTGGCCGCGCTCGTGGGGCGGGTCTGCGAGGCGAGGGGCGGGTGTGATTTTGGAGTGTTCCTCGGCGACAATATTTACAATAAAGGTATCGATTCTCTCGACCCCGAGGACAGGAGTCAGCTCCTCTTCCAGGATCTCGTCGCTCGATACGAAGGCGCGCTCGTGGGCGGGAGGGTCCCGCTCTTCTTCGTGCTGGGCAACCATGACTGGGGTCCCGCGTTGATCCCCTATGGAGCCTCACCCAGCTCCGCGCGCGCGGACCGGGAGCTGGAGACCGTGGCCAGGTGCCTAAACTGTCGTGGCGACGCCCATTTCTACGAACTCACGGCGGGACCCGTGCAGATGTTCGCCTGGGATACGAACTACCTCGTACACCGGTGCGACGAGGGCGCCACGGACTGCGCCCTGGAGGGGCGCGACAAGCTGGATGGTCCCCGCAGGTCCATGTCTCCATGGCGCGTCGTCGTGGGCCACCACCCCTACTTCTCGAACGGCGAGCACGGCGACGCCGGCTCATTCGTCGAGGGCCCCGGCTTCTCCCTGTGGCCAGGGCAGGGGTTCCGGAGGCTGATGGACGAGCACGTCGTCGGCGTCGCCGATCTCTATATCGCGGGTCACGATCACAACCTCCAGGCCTTCCCGGACGCCACGACCCACCGGGGGCGGGCGCCTGGCCTGAACAGGACAGCGGTCATCGTCAGCGGCTCCGGCTCCAAGGTCAAGGCGCTCAGGGGGAGCCGCGCTCACGCCGGCCCCCATGATTTCGGCGAAGAGCGCCTTGGATTTACGATGGTGGAAGCCACGAGGGACAGGCTCGTCGTCGAGCTCCACGAGGTCCACGAGGGCCCGGCTCTCCGCCCCGCCTTCCGGATGGTGAAGGACAGGGCGGGAGGCGCCTTCAGGGTCGAGTGAGGGTCTCGCCGCCGTTCCCTCCTCCCCCGTCCCTCGTCAGGTCCTGGCCCAGGGGCGTCGGGTCCTGGCCCAGGGGCGTCGGGTCCTGGCCCAGGGGCGTCACCTCTTCCCTGGAATTCGAACCACGTTCCCCTCAGCGAAGGGCAAGAACTTCGGCCAGGACAGGCGCCCAGGAGATGGGGAGCTGACGACCCATCATAGCCGCCCCCACCAGCGCGCGTTGGCAGGGGAGATCCAGATACAGATGCCGGTATAGACGTAGGGCACCCCGCCGTACCGGCGTTGATGGCCAATCGTGTTCAGGAACGTGAACAGATCGTCGTCCTGAGTGTCCGAGCCTCCGTCGGGGTTCATCACCCAGTAGTGGCCGGCGTCGCGCCGCGCCAGGATGAAGTGGGTGAGGTTCGAGCCATCGGCGATGATACACACGAGCATCGCCCGGGCGTTGTCGTCGAAGTCTCCAGGCTTGAGCCCTCGCCAGTAACGCCATGCCCAGTCGCGCCAGATCTCGGCGCAGTACTCCGACCAGGGGCCCAGGAGCGCGCCTCTGGAGCCCACGAGGAGCGCGAGCGTCGTCGCCGGGCTCTCCATGATCCACACCCGCAGCCCTCGGCTCGAGAGGTGGTTGGCGATGCGCGAGGGCGCGCTCTCCTGATCGACCCCCCGCTGGGCGAGATTGTAGATCTGCATCTCCAGGGTGTGATCGGCGACGCCGGCCAGGCCGAGCTCCGCGAGCACGACGGCCGCGCACGCCCCGCCACACGACTTCTGCTCCTGCTGATTCAGGTTGTACCTCGGCATGGAAACGGCTCCCTTCCGCGCCCGCGGCGCTCTTCGGCCCAACCTACCAGAGCTTGGCCCTCACGCAGAGGAGGCGGTATCATGCTAGAGCTGGGGTTGCGCGTTCGGTAGGACAAACGTGCGCGGACGGCTCTGGATGATCCCAAGGAGGAACGACATGCTCAGGAAGCTGATCGGGCTTGCGGCGCTCTCGAGCGTCATCGGTGTGCTCTCGAGCGCGGGCTGTAGCTCGGAGTCCCGGGTCGCGGACGACGCGGGCGCGGCGACTGACGCCAAACCCACGCCGGAGGCCGCGCCTCCGGACGCAGGGAGGCCCAAGCCCGACGCGGCGCCGCCCAACTGCTACGAGGAGAGCGACGCGATAGGGCTCGCCGCGGACACCAAGCCCCCTCAGGCCGCCCTGGGGCTCTGCTCGCCCACCCAGATCGGCGATTTCCAGAAGAACTGCCTGGGCAGCACGTCGGACGCTGCCAAATGCAGGGCCTACGTAGACAATGCCGCCAACAAGGCGTGCCTCACCTGCATGCAGGGGGATAGAGAGGCCAAGCTGGCGCCCGCTCTCCTCCCTGCCAACAAGACCGGTAACCGGGTGTACGTCAACATCCTGGCTTGCGGATATGTCGTCATCAACAAGCCGGAGTGCGCCAACAAGGCCGGGAGCTCGCTCATGTGCCTGGCGTCGGCCTGCGACAGCTGCGACACCAAGGACACCACGGCCAAGCCGGCCTGCGAGAAGCTGGCAGGCGAAGGCGTTTGCAAGCAATTCGCTGTGTCGAAGGAGTGCACGGACGCGTTCACCGCGGGCAAGACCGCCATCGACGCCGCGTGCAGGGGCGCCGATTTCGCGGCCAGCTTCATCAAAGTGGCCAATTTCCTCTGCGGTGGAGGGGGCGTCGACGGGGGAGTCGACGCGGCCGACGCGGCCGACGCGGCCGACGCGGCCGACGCGGCCGACGACGGCGGCTGACGGCCCACCGGAGCGCCCGCCGCCGGGCAAAAAAGGGGGTCGAAGGGGAGGGCGCACGGTGATACGTAAGATCGATGGGAAAATGGCGATCATTGGGCCTCCTCGCGATGGCGGTGTACGGGTGCGGTGAGCTCCAGACAGAACCCCTGAGCGACGCGGGCGACACCATCGATGCGAGCCCGCCCCCGCCCCCGCCCCCACCCCCCGCTCCCTCGGACGCTTCGCTCGACACCACGCCCCCTTCCGAGGCCGGGGTCGACGCAGGACCGGACGCGCGGCCAGGCCTGGTCCCCGTCCCGGCGCCCCCCCCCCCCACC
>SXGT01845449.1_pt1 | contig 15630 bp, 13 predicted proteins | sample 3176221 | NCBI WGS metagenome assembly SXGT01 (sample SAMN11356862, study PRJNA531348) | freshwater metagenome | isolation source: freshwater sample F1-120 | place: China: Fuxian Lake, Yuxi | collected 2017-12-25
AGACGGCAGATTGCCGGATCGTTGATCGGGGGGATCCGCGAGACCCAGGAGATGCTCGACTTCTGCGGTCAGCACGGAATCACGTCCGACGTCGAAGTCATCCCGATGCAGAAGATCAACGAAGCCTATGATCGCCTGCTGAAATCGGATGTGAAGTATCGTTTCAGTATCGATATGGCATCGCTGAAGTCTCAGAACTAAAAAGTAGGGCGGTTGCCGCAACCGCCTTCTGGCACTCGCAAGTCGCTTATGTCGGCTGCAACAGCCGACCTACGATTCTTCGAAGCTCCCGGGGAGAAATCTCCGGGAGCTTTTTTTGCGGCGGGTAGAAATCGTGACCGCTATTTCACTCCCGGCAGTAACTGTGTGTAAACTATCCGCTGTGGCAAGTCGAGGGGATCCTATTTCAAATGACTACGGAGACTGACGTATGGCTGAGACAACCTTTCCAGTTTGTGCTGTTGAGAACTCTTATCGTCGATTTGAAAAGGTCGATTATATCGCTGAACTTCGGACCACAATGAAATGCCCGATCGAGGGGGCCTGGTATCCCAGAGGCATGCTCATTAACTGTAATGGTGATAACGCTTTGGTCTCAGCGATGAGTATGTCATTTAATTACCATCTTCCGCTGACTCTTTCGCCTGATGTGATCTGGATTACTCTTCTGTACGGGCTTTCTCAACACATCAATTTGAATGCTGAAAAATTCCGTCGTTTGCTTGTCAGTCATAATGGGGTCAAGGAACTTGAAGTCGAACGTCTCGACTTTGAACAAGGAAAGGAGAACCCTTGGGCTGAGGTTTTCGAAGAGTTTCACCAGAAGCTTGTTGAAATGAATGGCAATTTGTCCGGCGTCATTGACGTTAGTTTTTCAACGACCGGGCCGGTTGAACACGCCGTCTCTCATTTGATGACCATGGAAATGCGGAAGACATATTATGTCTACACCTTGAAGACACTCTGTGGTACTCCTTCGATTACTCTTACCGGAACGCTGGAGGACTGGACTCTTTTGCGAAGAAAAGTCAAAGAGTTTTGTGCATTTCAATTAGATACCTGGGTTTCTGCTCTCGATCCAATTCTCGCTCAGTTTGAAAACGCGATGAATGGTGACGTGAATGTTGAATTCTGGAAATCGATGTTCCATCTTCAGAGTCATTCCGGGTCACCAATCATGAATGGCTGGGCAAATGTCTTGTTTCCATTTGTGAAGGGATACAACCAAAAACTTTTCCCCAATGCCCAATTAGACGCCTGGAATCAGGCGCTGAAAAATAAGCAATTGAACTGGACTGATTTGTCGGCTTTCCCAAAGGGGGCTACGACAGAGTCTATTCCTGCATGTCTGACTTCTATCCCATTAAAAATTGACTGGAATAATCCACCTCTCAAACTTCGGCTGGTTGGTGGACTCATGGGGGTCACGCAGAACCATGAGACCTGTGCCGTGCAACCGGAAGCAGGTTGGGCAGTGGTCCATGACATTCCTACAGATCCTCCTCCTCGTGAGAGAAGAATTTGCGAGGATGGAAAGATTGTTATTAAGTACTTTTAGTCTATGGCAATTTCGGAACATGTGGCATGCCTCATTCGCCGCACAATGGTGAGTTGATGGCCGGAATTCGTTCACAATTTGGGAATCTGATGAAATCGTCGACACCGCGAGGGCTAATACGGAGTTCAACCTTGTGCTGTCCGATCCAATCAATTCATTGAATTTCCTGGTGACTCTATGCGATCAAGTTCTGAAACTGCCTTCATTTTAAATGTGTTGATAGTCTTCCTAATTTTCCCTTGCCTGAACGGCGTGGTGCAGGCAGACGAATACAACCCGCTCGAATCCACGCAGAATGTGACGACTGAGGTTTTCACGCTGGTTGATACGTCGCGTAAACGCGAGATCCCGGTGCGCTATTATTTGCCGCGGCAATCCGGGCAGCGTCCGGTGGTGCTTTTCAGCCACGGGCTGGGCGGGTCGCGAGATAATAATGGTTACATTGGCAAGCACCTTGCCGGGCGTGGGTATGTCTGTGTCTTCATGCAGCATCCAGGGAGTGATGAATCGGTCTGGCGAGGCCAGCGTCCTGCAGCGATTATGGGAGCGATGCAGGAAGCCGCCAATTTCGAGAATCTCAAGCTCCGCTGTGAAGATGTTCGCGCGGTGGTGACGGCGCTGTCGACTTGGCATCAGACCGCCGGGCATCCTTTGGAGGGACGTGTTGATGTCACCTGAATCGGCATGTCGGGACACTCCTTCGGGGCGCAGACAACGCAGGGCGTCCTTGGCCAAAGCATGCCTTTGCTCGGTCAGAAGTTCTCGGTCCCGGAGATCCGTGCAGGGGTCGCCTACAGTCCGTCCATCCCGCTGCGAGGAAATGAAGACAACGCCTTCAGCAAGATGGACCGTCCGATGATGGTGATGACCGGAACGGAAGACGATTCGCGTGTCGGTGGTCAGACGCCGGAGTCTCGTCGCAAAGTCTATCCGGCGCTTCCATCGACGATCGATCGTTATGAACTCGTCCTCGATGGGGGCCAGCACTCTGCGTTCAGCGAACGAGAAGTTCGACTCCGAGCAGCGGGTGGGGGAGCGAAGAATCCAAACCACCATCGGGTCATCCTCGCGCTGACGACCGCTTTCTGGGATGCTTACCTGCAGGATGATGCAAACGCCAAAACCTGGTTGCAAGGAAATGGCCCGCGTCAGATCATGGAGAAAGCCGACCTGTGGCAGTTTGCGACGAAGAAATAATGGCCCGAAATTTCTGCGAACCCTCGGCAGCGATTTCATGTCAGACGGGCACACTTTAACGAATGGAGGTGCCCCATGAACGATCGCAACGTCCATCCCGATCCTCACGAGTTCGACGAACACCCCTGCTTTTGAGACGATGAGCAAGCGCAGGAAAGGCTACCCGTCGGAAACTCAGGTCAAACGCGGCGTCCGCTTTGTCCACGGCGATAAGCAGTTGGAAGAAAAGCTCGGACGCAACGACCTGTGCCCGTGTGGCTCTGCCTTACGCTTCAAAAAATGCTGCCTCGACAAAGGCTGCTTTTGACGGCGTCAACCGCCATCACTTCTTTCAGGGAATGATCACGACACTCGAACACGCTCACGCGGAGAAATCTGTGTGAGCGTGTTTTTGTTTATTGAGAGTGGTCGGGTGCTGGGTTCATCAACGTCAGCACTCTCATTATTTCGATGAGTTTGATATCTTCGACGAAACTCAAAACGAAAGTCTCGACTTGAATGTCGTACCGGAATGGCAGATTCGCTGATGGAAGGTCTCTCCCTTCGCGTGGAAAATAGCGGTGTCGTGACGGGTCGGGCAATGTTTCTCTCTCACCTGGCGTGGATATCTGGAAATGAATTGGCAGACACTCAAAAACGCATCCATCGACGACATCATTGGCTGGGCCGAAACTTTGCCCTGGTGTCTGGAGATGGCTTCGTGCACACAGGATTCCGAGTGGCACGCCGAGGGAGACGTTTGGACGCATACGAAAATGGTCCTGCGTGAACTTCCAAAACTGGATGACTGGAACTCGTTGAGACCCAACGAACAGACCATCCTCGTCATGACGGCATTGTTTCACGACATCGCCAAGCCGATGACCACCGAAGTCGATTCGGAGACGGGGCGAGTCCGTTCTCCCAAGCACGCTATCAAAGGCGAAGTCATCGCGCGCTCGATTCTCAGGGACCTTGATTGCGATCTGGAGACCCGCGAGCAAATCGCGCGACTCGTTCGCTTTCATGGTCGGCCGGCGTTTCTCCTGGAAAAAGAGGAGCCGACACATGAGGTCATTCGTCTCTCGTGGTTGTTGAGTAATCGCCTGCTCTATCTGTTTGCATTAGCAGACACACGAGGTCGCGATACCAATTCGATCACTCGCCCGGAAGAGAATCTCCACTTCTGGAAGATGATTGCTGAAGAGGAAAACTGTTTCGAGCAGCCTTATCCCTTTGCGACCGATCATACGCGTGTCCACTTTGCTCGCAGCGAACGTCCGAATTTGCATTATGTCCCTTACGAGGAATTTCGTTGCGACGTCACGATGCTCGCAGGACTTCCTGGAAGTGGCAAGGAGACATGGATTCGTGAGCATCTGGCCGACCGTCCCGTCGTGTCACTGGATGAGATGCGGGAAGAGATGGCCGATTCACAAGACGGCAATCAAGGAGCGGTTGCTCATGCCGTTCGAGAGCGATGTCGCGAGTATCTGCGCGAGCAGCAGTCTTTTGTGTTCAATGCGACGAACACGACACTGCAGCATCGAGCCCGCTGGCTGGATTTGTTCGCCGATTTTCAGGCACGGATCGAGATCATTTATATTGAACCGACGCTTGGTCGAATTCTGCAGCAGAACAGGGAACGCGAAAACCGTATCCCGGAACGAATTCTTCGCAAGCTGGCAGAGAAATGCGAACCGCCAACCTGGCTGGAATGCCACCGATTGAAATATGTCGGGGCTGAATCGTAAACGTCAATTTCGCTGCAGGACTTCCATCGGATTGCGCGAGCGTTTGACGACATTTGACTGAGCGTAAAGCAGCAGCAGCTGGTGCATACTGGTGGCTTGTAATTTCTGCATGGCAGAGGCTCGGTGTTTCGCAACCGTCTGGAAAGAGATCTCAAGGCGGTGAGCGATCTGCTTGATGGACTCACCTTCCATCAGCAGGTTGACGACTTCTTTCTCGCGTCGGCTGAGTGTCGACATCGAGTTTTCAAACGCCCGGTGCTCCTGATACTCCGCCCAGCGACTGCCACTTTCGTCGAATGCGGTCTGGACTAGCTCGACTGCGGACGTCAGCAGTTGATTGTGTTCGACATAATCAAACGCACCACGTCGCATGACCCGGACGGCCAGCCGAGCGTCGAGAAATGATGACGTCATGATGATCGGCGGCACGAATTCCATCGAAGCAAGTCGGTCCAGCAAAGACAGTCCGCTCATCATGGGGAGCTGGGTATCAATGACGAAGCACTCGCATGCTTCACTGTTCGGTGAATAGCAGGAGAGAAATGCCTCAGCAGTTCTCGAAGTGTTTATTGAATAACCGTGCTGTGAGAGTCTCTCCGCTAATGTCGAGACAAGCGTTGGAATCTGATTAATGACGTAAACGGTGTGTTTCATAAGTACAGAACTTGCTCGTTTGGGGAGTCGTACGAAGAGCGTTCACTCCCAGTATAAATTGTTGTCGGTAGAAGATCGTTTTCGCTCAAACATTGTCGATCAGAGAAATCAAATTGCAGGTCATTACTTCACGAAATGTTGACTCGCTATCAGTGGCGCGTGTGACAAGACTGAGCACAGTGCGCCAACACTAGGTAATTCACCTTCTTCTCTGGGCAGACCAGTTTGGGCGTCTGTCAGGCATCACTCTGCATCTGAACGTGACGAAGTGCGTCGTTATCGCACTGGGGGCTGAATGTTCACATTTATCAACGCAGCTTCACTAGCACAACCTAGATTTCCTAGACATCCACGTCGGATCAAGGAACAAGACGGCCCCGATGAGCTGGGTCAAGATCGACGGATACCAGGAGTAAACATGTTCTCGCAAATCAAGCTTCTCATTGTCACTGCCCGAGTCGAAACAGGGACTAGCGTCCTAGAACTCGTGCGTCGTTCTGCCACTGGCAAGCTCAATGTTCAATGTATCGGACATGATCAGGTGGCATTCGCTGGCCAGGATCTCAGTCGGCATGTGATTCTTGTCGAGATTAACGAACAGTGTCGCAGTGGATTGAAAGTCATTCAAGAGCTTTCGCCTCAAGCCATGGCCGTTCTTGCGGTTGGTCGGAAAGCCTCACGCGAGTGCATCCTCGAAGCCATTCGTGGCGGCTCGCGTGATTACATTGAAATCGATGATCAATTTGGCTCGCAAGTTGTTTTGGACGTGCAAAAAATTCTCAATGCCTGTCCAGAGAAAGTCAGCGCCAAGTGCATCGCGGTCGTTTCGACTCAAGGTGGAACGGGCTGTTCGACCATCGCCAGTAACCTTGCCATTAATTTATCCATGCGAAAGCTCTCGACCGGTCTAATCGACTTTTCATCGCGCTCCGGCGATCTTGCGATCATGCTGGATCTCATTCCTGAGCATACCCTGGGCGAGATTACGTCGCGTTTTCAAACTGTCGACGATGAACTTCTCGAACAGATGAGTACCAAACACCCCAGCGGCCTTTCCCTTTACAGTCTCGACGACATTCTCTCCGACGGGGCACGCCCGATGTCCGTCGATCTCTCACGCGATCTCATTCGAGCAGCGTGTGCCAGATACAGCTATGTCGTCGTCGACCTGGGTGGCCGCACTCAGGTGACGATCGACACGCTATCTGATTTGTTCGATTCCATGCTGCTGGTTGGTTTGCCTCAACTCGTTTCACTGCGATATCTGCAGTATGGCGTTCAGAAATGGACGGAGCGTCATCCTGATGATGATCGCTTTGTCGCGGTCGTGAACCGGTTCGACGAATCTGGGGCACTTGATGGCGACAACATCTCGATGCTGCTGGGGGATCACCCGACTTACATGGTCCCCTCCGATCTGGAAAGCTGCCATCTGTCATCGAACTGCGGTGTTCCGGTCACTATGAAGCGGCCGTTGTCCAAGCTGAGCAAGTCGCTGGGCAAGATGACCGAGTCACTGCTCAAATCCAATGATCGCGAAACTTCTCCTGCTCCGAAATCGCGTCTGGAACGCTACCGGGCCATGGCCGTCGAGTTGTTCAGCTAACACAAGAACCAACACCACAGCCCTGGCAGACTTTCTCCTTTTCGCGAGCATGAATCATGGAAGCCGTTATCGATTCTCAGAAAAGTGTGGACGAGTTCAATCGTCTCAAAAAGCAGATCCATCAGAAGCTGGTCTCACGCTTGAACCTGGCGCGGATCAACACGATGGACGACTTCGAGATCCGACGCGAACTTCGCCTGGGGATCAACGAGCTCCTGCGAAACGAACGTAATCTGGTCACCAAAGAAGAACGCGAACAGCTCTGCGAAGAAATCATCGACGAGACTCTCGGCCTGGGACCGATTGAATCACTGATGAGCGATTCAACCGTGTCCGACGTTCTGATCAACGGCCCCAACAATGTTTATGTCGAACGTAAAGGCAAACTCGAAAAGACCAATGTTCGCTTTCACGACAACGAACACCTGATCGAGATCATCAAACGGGTTGCAAGTCGCATGGGACGTCGCCTTGATGAATCCTGTCCGATGGTCGACGCGCGGATGTCTAACGGCAGCCGGGTCAACGCGGTCATCAATCCACTCGCGATCGATGGAGCGCTCGTCTCCATTCGTCTATTCCCAGCCAGTCCTCTGGAAGCCAGCGATCTCATCACTAAGAGCGCTCTAATGCCACAGATGATGCACTTCCTGGGTGCCTGTGTGAAAGCAGGCATGAACATCCTGGTTTCAGGGGGAACTGGTAGTGGTAAGACCACTCTCCTCAACGTCCTGTCGTCGTTCATCCCTAAAGATCAGCGGATCACGACGATCGAAGACGCCGCCGAACTTCGTCTTCAACAGGAACACGTTGCCCGGATGGAGACGCGTCCTGCCAATCTCGAAGGCAAAGGCGAAGTCACGACACGGGACCTGATCAAGAATGCGCTGCGTATGCGACCGGACCGTATCATCGTCGGGGAATGTCGTGGCGGAGAAGCCTTCGACATGCTCCAGGCGATGATGACCGGTCACGAAGGGAGCCTCGCGACGATCCACGCCAATCACGCCCGTGATGCTCTCTCGCGTCTGGAAATGCTCGTCGGGATGTCGGGCATGGACCTGCCTTTGTGGTTCATTCAAAAGCAGATCGCCTCCGCCATCAACATCGTTGTGCAGTGCCGACGTCTCAAAGGGGGGCAACGCAAAGTTGTCCAGATCTCGGAAGTTGTCGGGATCGACAACGGAAATTACATGATGCACGACGTCATGAGCTTCGAACAACGCGGCGTCAATGATCAGGGAAATCCGATCGGCGACTTTCGGTCACACGGCATCATGCCACACTGCCTGGACAAGCTCCGGGAAAGCGGGATTGAACTGCCAACTTCGTACTTCGACGGTCGAGTCTTCACACTGGAACGTCCAGAAATCAATCGACGACAAGGAATTCTGACATGACGCTGACACTCTCCGAACTACTCATCTGTGCTGGCGTCACCGGCGGCGTTGCGAGCCTGCTGTGGGGGGCGTCGGGAATCTACGGCGACTTCTTCGGACGAACGTCCCGACGCGTTCGCAAGGCAGTCCGCCCACGCGATGCACGTGGCGGCGTTCACCAGGCGCTGCTGATGCAGGAAAAACAGACATTCACTGGCTGGACAAGAAAGTTCCATCTCTGGCATGCCGAGATCGCTCGCTACATGCTCCAGGCCGGTTGGACGCATGGTGTCTTGTCATTCGCAGGCTGTTGTTTTGCCAGCGGAATGTTTTTTTGGCTGGTGGCACTATTGTTTCATATGACGTCGTTCCTGGCGATTTCTGCGTTCGTGGTCGGTATTTCGATCCCGATCTTTGTGGTCATGCAGTTCCGGGCATCGGCGATGGCTCAGCTTTCACAGCAGTTGCCCGATGCTCTCGATCTGATGTCTCGCTCGATGAGAGCAGGGAGCACGATCGAAGGGGCAATGAATATCGTCTCGACAACATTTCCTCGACCCATCTCGCCCGCCTTTCAGACGTTCTGTGATCAGCTGCGACTCGGCTTGCCGTTTGATAAAGCCATCGAACAGATGGCCCTCAATCTTGGAGTCGCCGATGCAAAGATCTTCTGCGTCGCCATGCTGATTCAGCGTCAGTCGGGTGGGAATCTGTGCGAAGTTCTCGAACGACTATCCAGCGTCGTCAAAGTTCGACACCGACTCCAGGGACGCATTCATTCGCTCACAGGAGAAGGTCGGATGCAGGCCAATGTTCTGACAAGCCTGCCATTCGGAAGCTTCCTGCTGATCTGGTTTATTGACCCGACGTATGCCGAGAAGCTGTTGGACAACTACTGGCTGCTGGGCGGGGTTTGTGTGTCGATGTTGATTGGTGGTTTGTGGATCCGTCAGATCGTGCGTATCGAGTACTAAAACAGACTGTTTGAGAAAGAACTCCAGGAGCCATCTATGTTGAACTGGGATAGCGCGAACGTCATGCTCGCTTTGATTTTTGTCTCGGTGATGTTGATACCCATCTTGATCTACCACGGTCTGTTCTCTGCAGACAGTCAGGTCAAAGCCCGTGTTCGTCGTGCCTCTCGACGTCAGGCTCCTGGTCCGAACGAAGCCAAGGAAGCGATTTCAGGCAAGGCGGCCCGGATGCCAGGTTCGCGTCTTCTGCTCGCAACGGAAGCCGTCAGTGTTGACGACCAACGCTACGGCGGTCTGCTGCAACTCTTCTATCATGCTGGCCTGCGTGACTCGTTCGCGATTAGTGCCTTCATCATGACGTGGGCAGCATTAATCTTTGGATGCATGGGAGGAGCATTGTGGCTGTCGAGCTGGCTGAAATTCAATGGCATGGCCAGTCTCAGCGCGACCGCAGCGGGAGCCATGATTGCAATTCCGATTCCCATCTTCTGGCTGAAGTCCTGCATCAAAAAGCGACGTGGATTGATGACTCGATCGCTGTCTGACTTCATGGACCTTCTGGTGGTCTGTATCGAAAGCGGATTGAGTCTGGAAGCTGCGGTCAAACGGGTTGTCTCCGAGCTTGAGCTGGCCTGTCCGATCCTGGCGGAAGAACTTCGCCAGGTGGATAAAGAACTCGAGTTCGGCGTCACGCTGGAGGACTCGATGAGCCACTTCGCGAACCGTTCCGGGTTGAAGGCCGTCAAAGTTCTTTCGTCATTCATCGCACAGTCTCGACGCTACGGCATGAGCATCTGCGAAGCCCTTCGCGAACACTCCGCTCTGCTGCGTCATCAGCGCGAACTCGAAGCCGAGGATCGTGCCCAGAAAGCCAGCGTTGTCATCCTTATTCCCATCCTGTTGTTCATCTTTCCTGCCACCTTCGTCGTCCTTGCCGGCCCTGCCGTCATGGACCTGATGACGATGATGACCTAGGCACATCAGCGAATCGACTATACCCGAATCAATCTCCGAGAGACCCGTCTCATGCAACGCCTCGGCATTCCATTCAACGTGACCTCCAGACCCCGCGACGGCGTGGCAACTATCGAAATGGCCATCGTTCTGCCTGTTCTCATCACGCTAGCCATCCTGGTGATTGATGTCGGGCACCTCGGGTATTTTTCGTACGCGGTCTCGAATGCGACACGAAGTGCAGCGGTTTATGCGTCGACCAATCGTCGGACGGAAGTCAACATGGCACGCTGGCAAAGCGAACTCGAATCCATTGCCCGAGCGGAGTTCAACGGGATGAATGGCTACGAGGCATCTCGATTATCGATCGCGACTACGCCAGATCCAACCGTCAAAATGACCGCCAATGAATATAGCGTCACTTGCCGCTATCAGTATCGTCCGATCATCAGTTGGCCCGGTTCTGCGAGCACGATTCTGATTGAGCGAACCAGTGTCTTCCCCTCTCATCACGAGTAAACGTCCTTTCTCGCCTGCAGACTTTTTGCGAACCCGGAAGCGGGAATGAACTCATGAAACGACATCTCTTTTCTCAAGTTCCACGACACGGTGTCACTCTGGTGGAAACAGCCATTGTGCTCTCGCTCGCCATGACGGTCATCGTCGGCCTGCTGGAACTGGTTGTTTTTATGAATCGCTATCAATCCTGCTCACACGCCGTTCGCAGGTTGGCTCGCGAAGCCGCTCTGCGTGGGAGTCGATCCGGGCCGGAAAAGACGGTGTGGGGACCAACCGAAATCACAACCACCGCCAGCAGCAGTCACGACATCGCGCAGATTGTTCGTCCCTGGTTGATGATGGTTCGACCTGAAGACGTCACCATCCGCATTCACTATCCCGATGGCGACAATCATCGCGGAGACAGAGTTCAAATCGACCTGTCGTATCCATTCACCCGCACATCGCGACTCTTCGGTGTGTCTCCCAGTATGGTCAAAACAATCACGTCCACCATGGAAATTGCCCACTGAGCAGCAACACCATACTGGTCCGTTTTCCGATTCGAAACAGTCACCTCTCTTGCCGCTAACGAGTTCTCGATTTGTTCAAAGGTTGAAGCCGTGAAGAACACTATTCATCACACCATCACAACACACCGTTCCGGGAAGATTCTCGTTCTGGTTGCGATCAGTCTTCCCGCGTTAATGGCTGTCGTGGGAGTCTTTACCAATTCGATGACGGGCTTCAAAGCCTCGCTTGATCTGCAGCACGTCAGCGATGCAGCGGCGTTGGCAGCAGCCAAGGTCATCCGTGACAACGAAGGCACGATCGCTGCGGCGGCTCAATCGGTCCTCGCTGACCATAACTTAACTTCAACAGTGGCCTGTGTGGTGACGCGGCCACCGACAACCGGTCCGTATGCCAGCAATCAGAACTACGTGGAAGTCACTCTCACGAGTAGCCGTGCAGCAATGTTCTCCCGATTCATGAGCCACGGAAATACTGTCAATTACTGCGTTCGCTCAGTCGCGGGCGTGGAAAAAGAAACCACCGATGTGGCTCTGCACATCCTCGATAAGAATCCTGCACAACTTTCGGTTCTGGGGATTTCGGGACTGCTTCCTTCTCTACCGGCGTTGCTGGGGGGATTGGAAGTCCTGGGACTCGGCAGCGTTCGCGTCGATGGCTCTGTCATCGTCAATACAAAATGGAGCGGCGAGGATGCACTTGGAGAGAAAGTCGGCGAATACGGCAATCTTCCGTTGTTGCAGCATGCTGTCTCCTGCACGCCGCTTTTGGCTTTGACACGTTTTCGCGCGGATCAAATCTGGGTCACTGGCGGCGTTGATCGTAAGGAAAATTACGGGCCCTGCAGCGGCGACGATCACCCGCTCATCGCCAATCAGTGCCCCGTCGACGATCCGTTTGAGGATCTGCCAGTACCGACATCGTCGGTTGATCCGACCAATATCAACTCGACCTACCGAGGCTCTGTGACTGTCGTGAGTTTGCCGATCCTGCTGCCGCCGGTTGTCCTTCGTCCCGGGATCTATGACTCGATCAACATTGTGGCAGGACGTGTTCGTTTCGAACCAGGGATTTACATCATTCGCTCAACAAATCTGCTGGTCGGAGCAGGCCTGGTCATCGCGGCAGGACAGGTCGAAGCCAATGGCGTGATGTTCTACATTACAGACTCAGCGTCTTATCATCCTTCCAACGGCTCACCTGACTCCCATGACGCGAATGTTGATCCCCATCATCCTGGAGCACTGTCAGTCCTGCCAAGCGTTGTCATCAACGCAGCGGTTCTTAACAGCAGTTATACAGGGCTAAATGATCCATCGAGCCCTTTTCACGGAATGCTCATCTATCAACGCCGACATGACCGCCGCCCAATTGTCATTCTGAAACAGGACCTGCTCCTGAGCGACAGCACGTTTGAAGGCACGATCTATTCAAAATGGGGGCACGTCATTCTTTCCGGCCAAGGTCAATTCAATACCGCCATTGCAGCCGGTTCGGTACGCCTGCTGACGGTCACCCAGACGAATATCTCCCCCAGCCGCAAGTTGCCAGCAGCGAGGAATATCACGCTGGTGGAATGATTCGTCGTGCCGGCTGTTATTACATTCCGGCCGTTTTCGCGTCTCATCGCGAGAGTCTATGGGATCTGGTTTGCTGAATAGACAGGAAAATGGTCTGTTTGCAGCAAAGATGCTATCAGATGCCAATAGATTATCAGCCTGAGGTAACAAAGCATAAGAATTTCGGAGCTCTTCCACTACAATGACTCGCTCACAGAGCGTCAGTTATTTGTCAGAAACCAAGGCGGAAGTGATATTCACATGAACCGATCTGTGCTGAGTTTGAAGCGAGAAGAAAAAGTCCCCGTCACGATTTTCCCGGATGTGACCGGCGTCAATAAACAGGTCGCACGCATTATCGTCGATCTGGTTCGTCAGAAAGCAGCCGAGGGCAAAAAAGCCGTGCTGGGCTTAGCGACAGGTTCCTCGCCGATCGGTGTTTATCAGGAACTGATTCGCTACCACAAAGAGGAAGGTGTCAGCTTCGCTCATGTGGTGACGTTCAACCTCGATGAGTACTTCCCGATGAAGAAGGAAACCGAGCAGAGTTACTGGCTGTTCATGCACCAGAACCTGTTCAATCACATCGATATCAAGCCAGAAAACATCAACATCCCGGACGGCACGTTGGCCCCGGAGCAGGTCGCTGACTTTTGTGCCAACTATGAGAAGAAAATCGCGGACGCTGGTGGACTCGATCTGCAACTTCTCGGTATCGGCCGGACGGGACACATCGGCTTCAACGAGCCTGGCTCCGACGAGGAAACCGTGACCCGTCTGATTACTCTGGATTCGATTACCCGCACCGATGCTGCCAGTGACTTCTTCGGCGTTGAACACGTTCCGACTCGCGCGATCACGATGGGCGTGAAGACCGTGATGTCGGCTCGGCAGGTTGTCCTGGTCGCGCTGGGCGAAGGGAAGTCCTCCATCGTCGCTCAGTCGGTCGAAGGGGATGTCACTCCGCTGATTCCTGCGACCTATCTGCAACTGCATGACAATGTTCATTTTTACGTCGATCAAGCCGCGGGGGCTGGGCTTTCTCGTTCGAAGTGTCCTTGGTTGTACGGAAGTCCGGAATGGACCGATCAACTCGTTAAACAAGCTGTCATCTGGCTGGCTGACAACACTCAAAAGGCCCTGCTCAAGCTGACCGACAACGACTACAACGAGAACGGCCTCCAAGGACTGCTGGCCGATCAAGGGCCTGCTTATAACATCAACTTGAAGGTCTTCCGAACGATCCAGCAAACGATTACAGGCTGGCCCGGCGGTAAGACGCCCGATCGTCAGCAGCCTGGTGATCGACGTCGACGCTTTGAAGACATTTATCCCAAGCGAGTCATCGTTTTCTCTCCACACCCTGACGATGACGTCATTTCGATGGGCGGCACCCTCATCCGTCTGGCCGATCAGGGGCATGAGGTGCACATTGCGTATCAGACTTCTGGGAACATCGCGGTTTTCGATGATGACGTCGTTCGTTACATCGACTTTCTGAAGTATGTCAGCCAGGAAGTCAATCTCGCGCCCGAGATGGCGAACTCTCTGTACAAAGATGTGTTGACGGCATTCACGAAGAAGGCACCGGGGCAGATCGATCCTCAGCTGATTCTGAAAATGAAGGGCTTTATCCGACGCAGCGAAGCCCGTTCCGGTGCGCGAGCCAGTGGCGTGCCCGACGAGCGGACGCACTTCATGGATCTTCCGTTCTATGAGACCGGGAAGGTCAAGAAGAACCCGCTCTCTCAGGTCGATATCGATATGACCAAAGATCTTCTCAACCAGATCAAACCACACCAGGTTTATCTGGCAGGTGATCTTTCCGATCCTCACGGAACGCACCGTGTCTGCTTATCAGCTGCCTTGCGTGCGCTGACGGAACTTAAAGACGAGGATTGGCGTCAGACTTGCGAAGTCTGGCTGTATCGAGGAGCCTGGCAAGAATGGCCGGTCCATCAGATCGAGATGGCAATTCCCCTCAGCCCGCAGGAAGTCGATCGCAAACGAACGGCGATCTTCAAGCACCAGTCACAAAAAGACCGCGCTCTGTTCCCCGGAGCAGACAGCCGCGAATTCTGGCAGCGTGCCGAACAGCGCAATGCCGGGCTGGCAGAGCATTACAATCGTTTAGGACTGGCTGAATACCAGGCCATGGAAGCGTTTGTGATGTGGAAGGGCTAGACTCCTTAAGAGCCGTGACAATCAGGAAACGCAACCGATCGCGAAAAATTTAACAGTGCAATAATCCGGGTTGCTCGCCCGGGACTTTCAATGAGACTGGTCTAGGAATGAAACGGATGCGAGTGTTGTGCGTTGGGGCCGGTCACATGGGACGCTCTCACGCGCTGGCCTGTCAGAAACTGGATGCCTTTGAAGTCGTCGGCTTGTGTACGCGACGCAAAGAAAGCAGCCAGGGTCTGCTCGATGAACTCGGCTCAGGCGTGACGCATTACAGCGACTACTTCCTCGCGCTCCAAGAACTCAAGCCGGATGCCGTCTGCATCGCGAGTTACACCGAGTCTCACTACCCCTTCACGAAAGCCGCTCTGGAAGCGGGGTGCCACGTGTTCGTGGAGAAGCCACTCGCGGAAACTCTTGAACAGTCACTCGAACTGGTCGAACTGGCCAAGTCCAAGAAGCTGAAACTGCTGGCCGGTTACATTCTTCGTCACCATCCCGCCTGGACGAAGTTCGTCGAGCTGGCCCGCGATCTTGGCAAGCCGCTGGTGATGCGATTGAACCTCAACCAGCAGTCGTCTGGATCGAACTGGATGACGCATAAGAACCTGCTGGCCTCGGTCTCGCCGGTCGTTGATTGTGGCGTGCACTATGTCGACATCATGTGCCAGATGACTCAATCCAAGCCCATTCGCGTTTCGGGGATTGGCGCTCGCCTGACGGACGAAATCGGCGCGGACAAGATCAACTACGGCCAGCTTCAAGTCACCTTCGAAGACGGTTCCGTCGGCTGGTACGAAGCCGGC
>SXGT01322985.1_pt1 | contig 15626 bp, 17 predicted proteins | sample 3176221 | NCBI WGS metagenome assembly SXGT01 (sample SAMN11356862, study PRJNA531348) | freshwater metagenome | isolation source: freshwater sample F1-120 | place: China: Fuxian Lake, Yuxi | collected 2017-12-25
CTACTCGAACCGTTTCGCCACGGCGCTCGAAGGCATCGACCAGGACAACCCGGTGGCGGTGGTCGGGCGCTCGGGGCGGCCCAACTACGTCCCGCGCATCGTCGGCCCCATCCGCCGCGCGCGGCCGGTCGAGGTGGAGGACCTGTTGTTCCTGAAGGCGCATACGCGCAGGCAGGTGAAGATCACCGTGCCCGGGCCGTTCACCATGCTGCAGCAGGCGCAGAACGAGTTCTATCCGGGCGAGGAGGCCGCCGCGCTGGATTACGCCGCGGCGCTGAACGCGGAGATCAAGGACCTCTTCGCCCATGGCGCGGACGTGGTGCAGATCGACGAGCCGTACATGCAGGCGCGCCCGGACAAGGCGCGCGAGTACGGCGTGAAGGCGCTCAACCGCGCGCTCGAGGGCGTGCAGGGGACGACCGCTGTTCACATCTGCTTCGGTTACGCGGCGGTGGTCCACGAAAGGCCGAGCGGCTACGATTTCCTGCCCGAGCTGGCCGCCTGCGGCTGCCGGCAGATTTCCATCGAAACCGCGCAATCGAATCTCGATTGCTCGGTGCTCCAGACCCTTCCCGGCAAGCAGATCATGGTCGGTTGCCTAGACCTCAACGACCACGCCGTCGAAACGCCGACGACGGTCGTAGCGCGCATCCGGAAGGCACTGCAGTACATCCCGCCGGCGCAGGTGATCCTGGCGCCGGACTGTGGCATGAAATACCTGCCGCGCGCGGTGGCCGACGGCAAGCTCGCGGCGATGGTGGAGGCGGCGGCGATCCTCAGGCGGGAGTTTGCCGAGGCATGAACCCCGCGCTGCTCGACGGCCTCACCGTGCTCGACTTCACGCGCGTGCTCGCCGGCCCGTACTGCACGCGCCTGCTTGCCGACCTCGGCGCGCGCGTGATCAAGGTCGAGCGCCCCGGCCTCGGCGACGACACGCGCGTCTTTTACCTGCAGCTCGAGGAGGGGCGCACCGACCAGAGCAGCTACTTCGCGCGCTTCAATGCCGGCAAGCAGAGCGTGGCGATCGACCTGGCGCATCCGCAGGCTCGGGAGGTCGTGCTCGATCTCGCGCGCGCGGCGGACGTGCTGGTCGAGAACTTCGTCCCCGGCGTGATGGCCCGGCACGGCCTCGATTACGCCGCGGTGTCCGCGGCGAATCCGTCCATCGTCTACTGTTCCATCTCGGGCTACGGCCAGAGCGGTCCGCTGCGCGACCGGCCCGCGTTCGCGCACCTCATCAACGCCGCCTCCGGCGCCATGGACCTCGACCGGCAGGGCGAGGCCGCGCCGCGCGTTGCGTACCTGCAGTCTGCGGACTCGCTCGCCGGCGTGCATGCTTTCGGCCTCGTGCTGGCGGCCGTCCTGCGGCGCCAGCGCACCGGGCAGGGCGCGAACCTCGACGTTTCGATGCTGCAGTCGCTGTGGGGCGCGGAGGACATCGGCATCGCCGCCGCGCTGAACGGCGGGGAGTTCATCGAGGGGCCGCGCCCGGGGATGATCATCCACGCCATCCGCGGGCGCGGGCTTGCCGTGCAGTTCATCGGCGGCGGTCCGACCTGGGATCGCCTGCTCGCCGTCATGGGCGGCGAGAGCCGCGCGGGCAATGCTCGCTTTGCCACCGCCGAAGGCAGGCGCGAGCACTGGCCCGAACTGCGCCAGGTGATCTGCGACTGGCTGGATCGATTCGAGACGGTGGAGGACGCCATGGCCGCGCTCGGCGCCGCGCGCGTGCCTTGCGCGCCCGTGCAGACGATGCAGGACGCGCTCGCGCACCCGCACATGGCCGAGCGCGGTGCGTTCTCCGACGTCCCGCATCCGGCGCGTGGCACGGTGCGCGTGACCTCCTCTCCGTTCCACGTCGATGGCGCTCCGGTGCCGGCGCGCGGGCCGGCCCCCTATCGCGCGGGCGAGGACACCCGTGCGGTCCTTGCCGGCACGCTGGGATATTCCGCCGAGCGCATCGACGCGCTGCTCGGCTCGGGCGCGGTTGCCGCGCCCTGATGTCGTCCGGGTTGGCCAGAAACGCCAATACCCGTCACACTGTCGCTTCACCCAAAATCTTCCCGACAGGACTACCGATGACCAATCATTCCAAGATGGTGCAAACCCGCCGCCGCAAGCAGAAGGCCGCCAAGCGCGTCACCAGCCTCGCCAAGGCCGCCGCCCGGCTGCGCAGGAAAGGCGCGAAGAAGCCCGCTGCTGCGGCCTGAGCGTTTCGAGCGCTCGGCGATGCTCGCCCCCGACCTCTCCCGGAAGCTCCTGCGCGCGGTCGACGAGGGGTTCGACGCGCAGGTGGCGTTCCTCGCCGACCTGACGCGCTTTCCCTCGACGCGCGGGCGCGAGGCGCCGGCGCAGGATTTCATGGCTGCAGCGATGCGCTCGCGCGGCCTCGCGGTGGATCGCTGGAAGGTGGCGGTGGAAGACATCCGCCACCTGCCGGGATTCTCGCCGGTGGCGGTGTCCTACGACGATGCGTGGAACGTGGTCGGCGCGCACCGGCCGAAAGCGGTCAAGGGCCGTTCGCTGATCCTCAACGGCCACATCGACGTGGTGCCGACAGGCCCCGCGGACATGTGGACCGAGCCCCCCTTTGCGCCGCGCATCGTGGACGGCTGGATGGTCGGGCGCGGCGCGGGCGACATGAAGGCAGGGCTTGCCGCCAACCTGTTCGCGCTCGATGCGCTCGCGCGCGCCGGGTTCGCCCCCGCGGCGGACGTCTACGTGCAGTCGGTGATCGAGGAGGAGTGCACGGGCAACGGCGCGCTGGCGTGCCTGCAGCGCGGCTACCGCGCCGACGCCGCACTCATCACCGAGCCCTCCGGCGGCACGCTCACCGGGGCGCAGGTGGGCGTGATGTGGTTCCAGGTCAAGGTGCGAGGCAAGCCGGCGCACGTGGCCTACGCGGGCACCGGTGCGAACGCCATCGAGGCCTGCTTTCCGCTCATCGCCGCGCTGCATCGCCTGGAGCACCGCTGGAACGAGACCAAACACCCGGCCTTCGCCGGCCACGCGCACCCGATCAACTTCGTCGTCAGCAAGATCGAGGGCGGCGACTGGACTTCAAGCGTGCCCTCGTGGTGCACCTTCGACATGAGGATCGGCCTCTACCCGGGGCAGGACCTGGCGAACGTGAGGAGCGAGGTCGAGCATACCGTGGCCGCCGCGGCGAGCGAGGATGCGTTCCTGGCGAAGAACCCGCCGAGGATCGAGTACCACGGCTTCCAGGCCGAGGGCTACGTGCTGCCGCAGGGCAGCGAGGCGCAGAAGCTGCTGGAGAGTTGTCACGAGCAGATCGCCGGCGCCGCGCTCGCCCAGCGTGCGGGCACCGGCACCACCGATGCGCGCTTCTACGGCCTCTACGCGAAGATCCCGGCGCTGGTCTACGGCCCCACCGCGGAGAACATCCACGCCTTCGACGAGCGCGTCGACCTCGAATCGATGCGCCGCGTGACGCAGGCGCTGGCGCTCTTCGTCGCGGAGTGGTGCGGGGTCGAGGCTCGCTAGCCCGGAACGCGCTCGCGCGTTGCTGGAACGCGCTCGCGCATTGCTGGAACGCGCTCGCGCGTTAGCGACAATCCCCGCGGATTTTTGCCGGCAGGGTGGTCTTGCCCGCGGCGCCGCCGCACTGCCAGGTGAATTTCCGCCCCGCGCTCGCGGGGTTGCTCAGGTCGAGCGCGTTGCCCTCCGACACCGGCACGATCTGGATCTGGTTCTCGCCGGCCGCGGCGAGGAGCGCGGTGTAGCGCACGGTGATCACGCCGGTCCTGGCGATGGTGATGATCTGCACGTCCGCGCCAGGTGGCGGCGATACCCAGCCGGTGTTGCCGGTGGCCGCGAAATCCAGCGGACCCTTGGCGGCGAAGGTCTTCTCCACCGCCGCCTGCGCCGGCGCGGCGAGCGCCAGGCCGGCCTTCACGCGCGCCTTCATCCTGTAGTCGCCGTACGCCCACCAACCCACCGACGCAATGATGGCGACGAGGATGATCGGCAGGAGGAGCGTCTCGTAGACACTGCCGCCCAGGCCCAGCCCGAAGCCGCGCTGCATGCGTATCATGGTCCGCAATCATAGTCGCCCTGAGGCCGGCGTGTAACCGATTGTCCGCGTGCCGCTCGTCGCGCTGGGGCGACAACCGGGCCGGCTGCGTCTTGCTTGACGCAGCGCGCGCCTGATCCTAGATTGTCAACCAGGGAGATCCGGCATGGCCAAGATGCGCATCGAAGGCTCGTTCGTCGCCAGCGTGACGCCGTTCAACGAGGACGGGTCGGTCGATTTCGGCGCGTTTCGCACGCTGATCCGCATCCAGGAGGAGCACGGCAGCGTCGCCATGCTCTTCATGGGTTCCACCGGCGAGCCGTCGCTACTCGCGCCGGAGGAGAAGAAGCAACTCATCGTCGAGACGGCGAAGATGAAGACCGGCAGGCTGAAGTTCTTCTACGGCTGCACCGGCAACACCACCGAGCAGGTGATCGACAACGTTCGTTTTGCCAGGGCGAATGGCGCCGATGGCGCGGTGATCGCCGCGCCGCCGTACATCTGCGGCCCCGAGGATGACGTCGAGCGCTTCTACCTCGAGGTGGCCGACGCCACCGACCTGCCGCTGGGCATCTACAACAACCCGCCGCGCATCAAGACCGACCTGCACTGGGACCACCTGCTGCGCCTGCTGAAGCACCCGAACTACGTCATCCTGAAGGAGTCCACCACGCGCGTGGGGCAGGTGGCGCAGGTGCTGGCGGCCAAACCCGACGCCACGGTGATGTGCTGCGATTCGCCCAGCCTCGGGCTGGTGGTGCCGACCATGAGCCTCGGCGGGCACGGCACGGCCAACATGGGCGGCAACATCATGCCGGCCGAGATGGCGGCGATCTCGAAGCCATGGACCAGCTATGCCGACGCCGAAGCATTCAGGGCGACCTACCTGCGCATGCTGCCGCTCTTGCACTTCAACTACTCGGTGATCAACCCGGTTGCCATCAAGAGCCTGATGCGCGCGGCCGGCCTGCCCGTGGGCGCGCTGCGCAAGCCGCTGCGCAACCTCGAGGGCGAGGCGCTCGCCAAGGGCGTGCGCATCGTGCAGGAACTCGGCCTGGACAAGACGTACGGCTACAAAATCCACCCCAAACTTGCGAAAGCGGCCTAGGCGGCACGACCATGAAGAACCTGCTCAAGATCGTCCTCCTCCTCGCATCGCTCGGCGTTTCCGGCGTCGCGCTGGCGCAGGCCTTCCCGGCCAAGGCGCTGCGTATGGTGGTGCCGTATCCGCCGGGTGGCGGCACCGACACGCTGGGCCGCATCACCGCGGAGCGCATCGCGGACCGGCTTGGCGTCCCGGTGGTCGTCGCCAACCAGCCGGGCGGCTCCGGCACCGTGGGCAGCGACCAGGTGCGCCGTGCGGATGCGGACGGCTACACCCTGCTGTTCAACGCCAGCCTCTTCATCCTCGGCAGGAACGTGGTCAAGAGCACGCCCTACGACCCGCTCGAGGATTTTTCCCCGCTCGGCCGCGTCGGCCAGGCGCCGCTCGCGCTGGTCGTGTCGACCAAGGTGGAGGCCACCACGCTCGCCGAACTGGTGAAGGCGGTGCGCGCCAATCCCGCGGCCTACAACGTGGCCATCTCCGGCATGGGCGCGGCGGGCCATCTCGGCACGCTGGAGTTCATGCGCCTCGCTGGCGTCACCTTGCAAAGCGTTCCCTACAAGGGCACCGCGCCGGCGATGGCGGACGTGATGAGCGGCAACGTGCAGATCCTGGTCGACGCCGCCACCGTGCTGATGCCGCAGACCAAGGGCGGGCGGGTGCGCGGCATCGCGATCATGAGCAGCGCCCGCAGCAAGGTGAATCCCGACGTGCCCACCACCGCCGAGGCGGGCATGCCCGAACTGGCGATGGCGTCGTGGTACGGCGTATGGGGGCCGAAGGGCCTGCCGCCGGCGGTCGCCGGCCGACTGGCGGCCGCGATCGCCGAAGGCGTGAAGCAACCGGAGTTCGCGGCCCGCATCGAATCCGCCGGCATCATCCCCGGCTACATGGATCCGGCGGCGTTCGCCGAGTTCATCCGTGCCGACCAGGCGCGCGCCGTCGCGCTGCTCAAGTCGGCGAACTTCCAGCCCGAGTAGTTTCTTCCCACCTTCCGAAAGCAGACCATGAACATCGCTTCCCTCGCGCTCGGCGCGTGTCTCGCGCTTGCCGCATCTGCCGCGTCCGCGCAAGCCTGGCCGGCCAGGGCTATCACCATCGTCTCGCCCTACCCGGCCGGCGGCATCACGGACCTGCTCTCGCGCATCGTCGGCGAGGAATACGCCAAGGCGCTCGGCCAGCCGGTGGTGGTGGAGAACCGCACCGGCGCGGGCGGCGCCATCGCGCTGGCGAGCGTGGCCAAGGCGGCGCCCGACGGCTACACGCTGGTGATGGGCGGCAGCGCCCCTTCGGCCATCGTGCCGGCGCTCAACCGCAACATCACCTACGGGCCGAAGGACTTCGAGGCCATCGGCTACGTGGCAGGACTGCCCATCGTGCTGGTGGCGCACCCTTCCATCCCGGCGGCGAACGTCACCGAGTTCGTGGCGTACGTGCGCGCCAACTCTGGCAAGCTCAATTGCGGCCACCACGGCATCGGCACCGGCACGCACCTCGCATGCGTGCAGTTCGCCCGCATGACCGCCACGCAGATCGCCGACATCAGCTACAAGGGTGCGCCACAGGTGAACGCGGACCTGCTCGCCAATCGCGTGCAGCTCTACTTCGCCACGCTGCCCACGCAACTGCAGTACATCCGCGCCGGGCAGATGAAGGCCTACGGCGTGGCCTCGCCCGAGCGCGCGCCCTCGGCGCCGGACATCCCGACGCTGGACGAGCAGGGCGTCAAGGGCATGAACCTGGATTCGTGGAACGCGCTCTACGCGCCGGCCGGCACGCCGAAGCCCGTCATCCAGCGCCTGAACGCGGAGCTGCTGAAGCTGCTCGCCAATCCGGAAGTGAAGAAGCGCATCGAGAACACCGGCTCGATCGTGCGCGCGGGCTCGGCGGAGGCGCTGGCGAAGCTGACCGCCGACGAGTTCGCGCATTACCGCAGGCTTGCCGCCGACGCCAACATCAGGATCGAGTGAGTCGATGACCTACTCGATCGTCGCGCGCTGCCCCCGCACCGGCGAGTACGGCGTCGGCATCGCCACCTATTCGCCGAACGTCGGCGTGCGCTGCCCGGTGGTCGTGCCGCAGCGCGGCGCGGCGAGCATCCAGGCGGTGGCCAATCCGCAGTTGTTGCCGATCGCCAGGAAACTCATCGAGTCCGGGGTCGCGGCCGAGAAGATCGTCGCCGAGATCCTCGCCAGCGACCCCTATCCGGAGATGCGGCAGGTGGCGGTGGTGGACGTCTACGGCCGCGCGCACGCGGTGACCGGTGCGAAGAACCCGAAGTGGGCGGGGCACCAGGTGGGCGAGGGCTACGCCGCCGCGGGCAACGTGCTGGTCGGCGAGCAGGTGGTGAAGGCGATGGCGAAGGCCTTCGAGGCGTCGAGCAGCGAAGCGCTCGCCGAGCGGCTAATGCGCGCGGTGGAAGCCGGCCGCGACGCCGGCGGCCAGCCCGAGGGGCAAAACTCCTCCGCGCTCGTGGTCTACGGCGAGCACCAGTTCCCCATCGTCGACCTGCGCGTGGACCTGCACGACGCCCCCGAGGCAGAACTGCGCCGCCTGTGGGACTGGTATGCGCCGATGGTGCCGTACTACGTCGAGCGCGCCTATGCCGAGAGCGTGCCGCGCTGGTGGCAGTGGCGCATGGACAAGGTGCCGGGTTGGGTCGCGCGGCACCTGCGCAAGTAGCCGGACCCGCATTCGATCGCCGGGGGTTCATGGCCGCTGCCGCGGGCCTCGCGCACCTGCAGCTCATCCATTTCCGCATCAACGAGTGCGGCGACACGGCGGCCTGACGGACTTCGGCCGCGAGGCGATCCGCGAATGCAACCGCCTGGGCATCGTCGTGGATGTCGCGCATTGCACGCACCGCGGCATCGTCCAGGCGCGGGAGACCTCGACCAAGCCGCTCGTCTATTCCCATGGCTGGGCGAGCCCCGAGCAGCCCGCGTGGGACCAGCGCAATGCGCGCGCGATCCATTCGCCGCTGGCGAAGGCGATCGCCAACGAGGGCGGGGTGGTCGGGATCTTCCCGATCCAGCGCAGCATCGCGCAATACGCGGCCGCGCTGAACGCGCTGGCCAACGCGATCGGCGCCCACCACGCGGGCATGGGCGTGGACCTCGACGGGCTCTCGCGCCCGGCGATCGCGACCTACCGCGACTTGCCGGAACTGGCGCGCGAGCTCGGCAGCCTCGGCATGAAGGATGCGGCGATCGACGGGGTGCTGGGAGGCAATTACCTGCGGGTGCTGAAACAAGCGCTCGGCCGCCTCGGCTAAGCCATCCCTGCGCACTTAACATGGTTTGCCACTTTCGCTTGCCAGATTCCCCAAGAGCGGCTTTGGTGGGAGAATTTCCGTGACTTGCAGGTTCCTTGGGGAGAAAGCGATGCGTTTCTCGACTCGAACGATGGGGATGGTTCTGCCCGCGCTGCTCGCCTGGGCTCTGCTCCCTGGATCCGTCGCCAACGCGCAGACTCCGAACGTCGCTGCGGGATTTGCCTCCCTTTCGAAGGGTGCGAAGGTGGTACTCATGCCGACCGACATCGAGTTGTTCTCGATCAGCGGCGGCGGAGTGCTCGAGCCGAAGGCCGACTGGACCCAGGCGGCAATCCGGCACTTCAGGGCTGCGCTGCGCGCGAAGAAGGACTCGCTAGGTCTCGCTGTCGTGGAATTGGCCGAAAAGGACGCCGACGATGTCGACGAGGTGAACGCCCTGCATGCTGCAATCGCGCGCTCGATATCGATCCACCACTTCGGCCCGGGGATTCTCAACCTGCCGACGAAGGAGGGCAGGCTCGACTGGTCGATGGGGGAATCGGTGCGCGCCATCCGTGAGCGCAGCGGTGCGGACTATGCGCTGTTCAGCTGGGTGCGCGACAGCTATGCGAGCGCCGAGCGCGTCGCGGCCATGGTGGCGCTGGCGATCTTCGGTATCGGGGTTCCGGGCGGCTTCCAGGTCGGCTACGCCTCGCTGGTCGATCTGAGTACCGGCCAGGTACTCTGGTTCAATCGGCTGGTGCGCGGCAGCGGCGACTTGCGCGAGGCCGAGCCTGCCATCGAGACGCTGAATTCTCTGCTGGACCGCTTTCCGACGGCGAAGTGAACCGCCGCGGATTTCTGCGGGCCGGCTGCTCTTGCGCGGCGTTTCTGCTTCCCGCGGCCGCAGCAGCGCAGTCCGCCTGGCATGCGCCCGCGAGGTTCTCGCGACCCGACATCGAAACCGACGAGGGGGGCATCTGGGCCCTGATGGACCGCGAGGAAACGCGGTTGCGCCGCAGCCCGTTCGTGCTACGGGACCGCGCGCTGCGCGACTACGTCCAATCGATCGCTTGCCGACTTGCGGGCAGCCATTGTCCGGATGTCCGCGTGTACCTGGTGCGCACCCCCGTGTTCAATGCCAACATGGCGCCGAACGGCATGATGCAGGTATGGACCGGGCTGATGCTCCGGATCGAGAACGAGGCGCAACTCGCGGCGGTCCTCGGACATGAAATCGGCCATTACCTCGAGCGCCATTCGCTGGAGCGCCTTCGCGATATCAAGTCGCGCAGCGCGTTTGCGCAGTTTCTGGGGCTGTTCGGCCTGGTCGGCGCGATCGGGCAAATTGCGGCGATCGCGGGCGCATTCGCCTATTCGCGGGACCACGAACGTGCGGCCGACGAGATCGGCGCACGGCTGATGCGCGACGCAGGTTACGACCCGGCCGCCGCAGGACGGGTCTGGGAGAACCTCCTGCTGGAATTGAAGGCGAGACCGGACGGCGATCCTTCCCAGTCCAGTCCGCTATTCGCCTCGCACCCGCCCGCGGAGGAGCGCAAGGACGCGCTCAACAGCCTTGCGCGCTCGATGCCGGGCGGCGCGATGAACGAGGGTGCGTGGCAGCGCACGACCAGGCCCTTCCTCGCCGAATGGCTGGGCGACGAGATCAAGCGGGGCCGGCATGACGAAAGCCTTGCCTTGCTGAACCGCCTTGCTGCCCACGCGCCTTCCGCGCCGGAGTACCCTTGGGCGCGCGGCGAGGTATACCGTCTGCGCGCAGGCGATGCCGATCACGATGCCGCGATAGCGGATTTCCAGCGCAGTATCGCGCTCGGCGGCGGGCCGCCGGAAGCACATCGGGGACTCGGCATGATACAAAGGCTTCGCGGCGTGCGCGCGCAGGCGCGCGAGAGCTTCCAGCGCTATCTCGCGCTTGCGCCATCGGCGCCGGACAGCGCGTTCATCCAGCACTACATCGAGGAGTTGGGGCCATGAAACGTCTGCTTGCCGTCTTCGCCAGCCTGTCGATCTGCGCCTGCGTGTCGGTCGTGAAGGTCGAGTCCGGCGAGCGCGCCGTCGGGGAGCGCCTCGTCGTCAACATCGACGGTGCGTGGAATCATGTCGAGGCGCCGGGGCTTGGGCCCGCACAGGTCTGGACCATGGAGGGGCTGCCGGTGGATCAACTGCTCATCTATTCTGGCGTCAAGGACGGCGAAGCAATTCACGCCCAGGGCGGCGCGGCTGCCGGCGGTGCCAATGCCAGCCCGAATGAGCGGAAGACCTACCTGTTTCGGTCGAAGATGCAGCCGGATGAGTTGGTTTCGATATTCGAGGGCATGCTGACGCGCGACGGTTCGAGCTTCAAGCTCGCCAAGCTCGAGCCAGTGGCGTTCGGCGGCGGGAAGGGATTCCGGTTCGAGTTCCTCCTCACCCGCAAGGTCGATAACGTAAGGCTGTCGGGTATCGCCTACGGCATCGTCAGCCGGGGCGAACTGTTTTCGCTTGTCTACCTTGCGCCGCGCATGGTGTTCTTTTCCCGCCATTCGGCGCGTATCGAACACATCGCCCGCACGGCGCGCGTGAAGGGGTGAAGCGCCGCTTGCCGCGCACCGCATGACGACTCGGCAGCGGTTGATCGCCGGCGTCACGGCGGCGGGGTTCGTCCCGCAGCGCGCGAGCTCGGCAGCCTCGGCATGAAGGATGCGGCGATCGACGGGGTGCTGGGAGGCAATTACCTGCGGGTGATGCGGCAGGCGCTTGCGCCGCACCCGGTCGCGGCGGTCTCCGTGCGCGGCGCATGAAACGCCCGCTTACGCCAGGCGTATCCGCCCTCGCCCCCTTCGGCGTGCGCAGCTTCCGCTTCCAGTGGCCGGCCGACCTCGCCACCTCGTGGGCCTTCGAAATGGAGACCTTGATCCTCGGCTGGTACGTGCTCAGCGCGACGGGCTCGGTGCAGCAACTGGTGATCTTCGGCGCGCTGGCGTGGTTCGGGTCGCTGTTTTCGCCGTTTCTCGGCATCGCGGGAGACCGCCTCGGCGTTCGCACCCTGCTGTGCGCCACGCGCGGCATCTATGCGCTGCTCGCCGCGGTGCTGATGACGTTGACGCTGGTCGACGCTCTGGCGCCGTGGCACGTCTTCGCGATTTCGGCGATCGCCGGTTTGCTGCGGCCCTCCGACATGGCGATGCGGAACGTCCTCGTCGGTCAGACCATCCGTCCCCAGATGCTGATGGGGGCGCTCGGCATATCGAGGACCACCTCCGACACCGCGAGGATCGCCGGCGCGCTTGCGGGACCCGCCGGCGTGGCGCTCGTCGGCATGGGTCCCGCGTACGTGGTGGTCACGGCGATCTACGTGGCCGCGTTCCTGCTGTCGCTGGGAGTCGACGGCCCGGTGCGCCGCGCGTGCCAGGGAGGGACCGATGCGGGCGGGGCGGAGGCCGCGCCGACGAGGCCGATCGCCGGCCTCGTGCAGGGGATCCGCTATGTCTGGGACAGGCCCGACCTGCTGGGCGCATTCAGCATGGCGTTCCTCGTCAACCTCCTTGCTTTTCCCTTCTTCCTCGGCCTCCTGCCCTATGTCGCAAGGGACGTCTACGCCATCGGCCAGTCGGGCCTGGGCTACCTCGCTGCGGCGTTCGCCACCGGCGCGCTCGTCGGCTCGCTCCTCGTGGGGGCCGGCCGGATGCACCTGCCGGCCGGGCGCGTCATGCTCTGCAGCGGCGCGGGCTGGTTCGTGGCGATCCTCCTGTTCGGGCAGACGCAGGCCATCGGGGCGGGACTCGCGCTGCTCTGTGCGGCAGGGTTCGTGCAGAGCTTCTGTCTTACGCCGCTGGCTGCCGTGATGCTGCGCTCATCGAGCGACGCGATGCGCGGCAGGGTGATGGGCCTGCGCATCCTCGCCATCTGGGGGCTGCCGCTGGGGCTGCTTGCGGCCGGGCCGCTCATCGCGAGCGTCGGTTACGCAGCGTCGACGGCGATCTACGCCGGCCTCGGCCTGGCTGCGACCGCCGCCATCGGCTACCGCTGGCGCCACGCGCTCTGGAACCGCTCCGCCGCCGCCAATTCGCATCCGTAGCCGGCGCCGGCGCCGGGTGCGGCGGCGGGAAACCGACAGCCTTTCGAGGCCTCGGATCTAGTCCAGCGAGAGGCCGGAGGCGCGCGCGGCGCGCCGGTAGGCCTCGAGCTGCTCGGCGACGAACGCGGTGAGTTCCTGCGGCGTCGAGCTGCGCGGCTCGAAGGCGAGGCGGCCGAATGCCTCCCGCACCTCGGGCTTCGCCAGCACCACGGCCATTTCGCGCGACAGGCGATCGACGATGTCCTTCGGCATCTTCGCCGGTCCGAACAGCCCGCCCCAGGGCGTGATCGAGACCTTCTCCACCCCGGCCTCGGCCATGGTGGGCGCGTCTGGCAGCAGCGGACTGCGGTTCGGCAGCATGGTGGCCAGCGCGCGCAGCTTGCCCTCCTTGATGTGGGGCACCGCGAGCCCCGGCGTCATGATGGCGAACTGCACCCGTCCGGCCACCAGGTCGAGGGTCAGCGGGCCGTCGCCCTTGTAGGGGATGTGCGCCACGTCGAGCTTCTGCTGCGCGGCGAATTGCGTCGTGGCGAGGATGCTGGTCGCGTTGCCCGAGCCGTAGTTCAGTTTCCCGGGGTTGGCGCGCACGTGGGCGATCAGCTCGCCGAGCGACTTCGCCGGAACGCTGGCGTGCGAAAGCACGAAGAACCCGAAGGTGCCCACCATCGACACCGGCGTGAAGTCGGCGATCGGATCGTAGGTCGGCACCTTCTTCGCCGCCGGCACCCACGACATGCCGGTGGCGGTGCCGTAGTACAGGGTGTAGCCGTCGGGCGCCGCCTGCCGCACCGCCTCCGAGGCGATCGCGCCGTCCGCGCCGGGCCGGGTCTCGATCAGCACGGGCTGGCCGAGCTGTTGCGCGAGCGGTTGCGCGAAGATGCGCGCGCCAAGTTCCGCCGCGCCGCCCGGCGGAAACGGCACGATGAGGCGCATCGGCCTGGCCGGGTACTGCGCGCTCGCGGCGCATGAAATCGCCAGCATCGATGCCACGGCCACGCTGCCAATCCATTGCTTCATGACGATCTCCTCTCGCGCGGCAAGCGCGCAACCGATCAGCTCAGTTCTGGCGTACCGCCGGCAGGGGTTGGTGCTTGCGCAGCATCTCCACCGTCCGCGTCCATGAATCCTGCTCGTAGTCGCGCTGGTAGTTGGGGCCGTTGATGTTGAAAACGTGCTTGCCGTAGGGGTAGACCACGAGCTCGAACGCGGCGTTGATCTCCCTCGCGGCGCTTTCGATCCTGCGCATGGACTCGACCAGGCAGCAGTTATTGTGGGTGTCCGCTGCGCCGGTGAGCACCAGCACCGGGAGCTTGAAGCGACGGGCAACGACACTGATATCCGGGGTGAAGGAGGTCATGGGGTAGAAAGCCACCACTGCGGAGACCCGTTCGAGCATCGTTGCGGCATAGGCGATCGCCGCGCCGCCCCCGAGGGAAAGGCCGATGACGGCACTCTTGCCGGGCATGGCGTGCGGCGAGTGCTGCGCGCGTTCCATTGCCTTGCGCAGGTTGGCGGCCCCATCCTTCTGGCGCGAGAAAACGTCGTTGCCGTCCAGCAGCACGACGTAATAACCAAGTCCAGCGACATCCTTGGCGAGCCACTCATAGCGTCCCGGACCGTCAATGCCGGATAGGACGAGCACCACCGGTCCGGGACCCTTCGGGGGCGCGATGGCGGTTTGAGCCGGCCCTTCATCCCCGGCAGGGGTATGGACGGCGTCGAGCGCAAATGCGGACGATGCGATGAGCGCGAGGAGGAAACCGATGCTCTGCCGTTTCATTCCAGCACGATAATCGCTTGAGCGGCGGCGATCAACCGGGCTTTCGAAACCGATGCCCGCAGGATCGCCTGCGTGCCGCGCCTGCTAGCCAACGCGCGAGTGCGTTCCTAGCCTCCGCGCGGCATGCGGCGGATCTGCTTGCGCCGCTGCGCCTCGGATTCGAAATCCTCCAGCTCGGGGTCGAGCGCGTGGCGCGCGGAAACGACGCCGACCGGCTCGCCGTTCTCGATCACCGGCACATGGCGAAAGCCGTTCTCATGCATCATCAGGAGGACATAACCGAAGGACTCCTCCGGCGTCACGGTCTTGGGCTCGGGCGTCATGACCTCCGCCAGCCGCGTGGCATCCGGGTCGCGGTCGAGCGCAATCACGCGAAACAGCGCATCGCGCTCGGTGAAGATGCCGACCAGGCGCCGGTTCTCGACCACCATGATGGCGCCGACCTTCGCCTCGGCCATCGACCGGGACGCGCTGCGGACGCTGGTTTCGGGCGAAGCGGTGATCACCTTCCTGCGCTCCATGACGTTGCGGATCGGTTCGTTGTACATGCCGTGACGGGCTTTCCGTGTGAACGTCCGTCGACGCTACCGATGCGGGTCCCGGACCTTTTGATCTGGACCAAACGAGGCCGTCTATTGCGTCGCAACACCGGTGCGGGTGGCGCGGCGAACCGTTGCGCGGTGGTGTAAGGTGCGCAGGCTGAAATCGTACATGCTGGCCCAGACCGAACACATTGCCGCCCTCGCCGAGCGCTGGCTCGCGCAGTTCGAGCACGCGTTGCGGGATCCCGGCGAGGAGCGCCTCGCCGGCCTTTTCCGCGCCGACTGCCACTGGCGCGACGCGCTCGCGCTGATCTGGGCGTCCGCACGCTGAGTGGCGGCACTGCCGTGATCCCCGCGCTCAGGATGCACGCCGCGCGCGCCGTCGCGGGGGCCTTCCGCATCGACCCGGATCGCACTGCGCCCCGCCGCGTCACGCGCGCGGGAACGGGCGCCATCGAGGCCATTTTCCGCTTCGAGACCGCGGCGGGCCGCGGCAGCGGCGTGGTGAGGCTCATTGCGGAGGAGGATGGCGCGCCGCAGGCGTGGACGTTCTTCACCGCGCTGGAGGAACTGCGGGGATTCGAGGAGCAGGTAGGCTTGCGGCGACCGAGCGGGATTTCGTACTCGCGCCAATTCCGTGGACCCAACTGGTTCGACCTGAGGCGATCCGCCGCCGCCTACGACGGCCGCGACCCGGTGGTGCTGGTGGTCGGCGGCGGGCATGCGGGGCTGTCGATCGCCGCGCGGCTGGGGCAATTGGGCGTGGACACACTGGTGATCGACCGCTGGCCGCGCATCGGCGACAACTGGCGCCGACGCTACCACGCGCTGA
>SXGT01033101.1_pt1 | contig 15623 bp, 14 predicted proteins | sample 3176221 | NCBI WGS metagenome assembly SXGT01 (sample SAMN11356862, study PRJNA531348) | freshwater metagenome | isolation source: freshwater sample F1-120 | place: China: Fuxian Lake, Yuxi | collected 2017-12-25
GAAGAGCGCGTAAAATTCGAAGCTCCAAAAAATCGAAGGCCGAGGTTCAAGAGAGGCAACTTCGGCTGTCCTGGCTCATGTGCGAGAATTTACGGATATAGCAAACAGGGCAGGACTGGAGCGGCGTTTTACGGTGATTTTTCAAGGGTTGCTATTTTACGTCCCAGTCTTCTTGGTTTTCAACTGAACAGCGCCCGCCGATTCGGAATTATTTCGGAACCCTGGGTAGTTTTAATGCGTAGGCCCTGCACTCGACCTTACTCATATCGGTATAGCCCAGCGTAGCCAGGACGATACCACCTTCTTATTTTGGCTGGTACGGACCGCCAGGTCTCTTATTTGATTTATCACCTGACCAACCCGTCGGAGTTCCTGTGTCGGATGGGGGGTTAGTAAGTCGGCTAGGGGGAGGTCCTATCTTCTTGTCATTTTGCCTCTCGGGATAGAATATGTTATTCTCCACGCGGTTCTTAGTAATCGTCGCCTGGAAACTAGCTTCTCGCTGTGAGATTCCAAATAGTGCAAATGGTGTGTCTCCATTCGCGCGTGGATCGTGAGACCAAACTTGGGTTTTGTTTACATACAACTCATAACCGGGGAAACGATCATGTTTCCCGTTTCCGGTGACTACAATGCCCCCTTTCGTCTCTGTGATTGTGAATTTCCACGTGTAGTCGATATCCGGGCCAAACAAGGCAATCGAATTGGATCCTGCGTTAGTCAAAGTAACTTCAACCATGTTTGCATTTATTCGCCTTACCGACTCCACTGGATTGTTAAGTGAATTGTCTTGCTTCTCGGTGAAGGCTAGTACTTTTGTGTCTCTGCGTTCTGCATAGTAAAATGCTGTTGATTCAGATGCGTGATTACCCTTGGCCACTAATGGGTTTTTCCGCACAGATTCCAGTACCTCGACTGTAATCCAATTTGCAATGCGTGTCCTTCCCAATGCCGGGGGAGTCTTGGATACCGACCGATTGTCACCTTTGAAATACCGGGAAAACAAAGTTATCCTTGGAGACGGGTCATGAACTTCCTTCTGAGGAATAAAGGCATCCGCAAAAATCGTTACTTCTGAGAGCCCACTCGGATCCGTCGCCCCTGTCGGCCGGTTATTGACGTACCGATAAAGATTGCTATCCCCAGCATCAAGTCCCAGCGGGTCCTGGCTGATCCAGCGGCCGGTGTTTTGGTCGTAGTAGCGGGCGCGGTTGTATTGCAGGTCGATCTCGGCGTCGTACTCGCGGCTGGTCCACAGGTAGCGGTCGGAGCCGCTCGCGGATTCATACGTCTTTTTCCCGAAGACGGAGTAATCCAGGTGATCGATCAAGGAACCCGTCGGGCCGAACAGGTCCCGCGTTGAGCCGATGATGTCCTGCCCGTACCAGTTCGTCGTCCCGGAGACGATCTTCGCGATCAGCGCATCCTGGCCAGCGCCGAAGATGTGCCGGCCGACGACTGTGTTCGTCCCCGTGAAATCGACCCAGGCGTTGCCGTTGATGTCGTAGGCGAACTTGGTCGTGTTCGCCGAGCCTGAGCCGTCGCCGTCGGCATCGACCGTCTTCGAGATTCGATTGCCGATGACATCGTAGCCGAATTCCACGCGGAGATCAACAGTCCCCGAAGAGCTCGGCTTGTGCTCGGCCTTCAAGAGGCGGTTGTCGGTGTCGTACCGGAGCCCGCGTTATGTATGGTGTCCCGGAACCCCGGATGTTGGAATCGCCGACTTTATTACACAGAACGCGACTTCAACTCAAGTCAGGCGAATTCGTATCATCGCTCCCCTTGTCAACGTATGCCCCGAATGACCGGCCGCTAAGGAGCCCGATTACTCCCCCGATTAGGGCGTTGAGCATTGCCATCCGCGCGTCAGTAGCAAATCCCCTCCGCACTACGTTACCGGTAAGTGCGTCGAGTGCCGCTTCGAATAGAAACCCGAGTACCAGGCCTAGAATGAGGCCAGCTATGGCGCAAACGAACTCATTACTGAGACCGTTTTTTTGCTGATTCATATTTGCCTAGTCGAGTAGACGGAAAATCCAGCGAGGCTAATCCCTGGGTGCTGAATGCTCTATGATAACTCGCCACGTTTTTGGTACATCAGATTCAGAACTGATACGTCTTGCGCCGACTAACGGTCCGGGTAAGCCACCCTGCAGGAACCCAAAGTCAATGTAGAATGTTTGCTTGTTTTTGAACACGATTTTCCATGTCGAGTGTTCCTCTCCCGTACCATCACCGCAGTCCCAATAACATCGCCCCATTTTGGCTATTCCACCGTTTGAACCCTGAAGCGGGTTCGGGCCAATGTCTCTTATGAGATTACGCTGGAAGTCCTTGATCCAGTCAGCACACGTTTCCATTTTGCCACCGGGAGGAAACAATGTGACCGCCACCGAACCTACAATGAGACCAGTTAGACCACCGATAGCCGATCCTTTGGGCCCGCCAATCAGTCCGATTCCGGCACCCACAGCGCCACAGCCTCCAATTATTGCAACCTTAGCGGCTATCTGCCTCCCGTCGTAGCATCCACCTAAATCGAATGGCGTTCCATCTGCGGTCCTCATGAGTCGTTCAAGGTACGCACTGGGTACACCGTTTGCCGCTCCCGCTTTGAAGAATTGAGAATACTCAGGGGCCTTCTGATAGTTAATCGGCCCCGTTCCGAACGCGCTTCCCCGAGGCATACGCGATTGGTCTTTAGTTGAGTTGGGCAACGTTTTTCGGTCTGGAAATTCTTCATAATATGCATCCCACAGTCTCTTTACGTTTGCGGCTCCCAATGGCGGGTCGGTTGGCCTTCTGGGTGGTGTATTTGGTGGTAGATACGGGTAGCCTTGACACCCTGACGGATCGGTATTGAACAATGGGTTATTATTTACATACCGATAAAGATTACTATCCCCCGCATCGAAGCCCAGCGGGTCCTGGCTGATCCAGCGGCCGGTGGTCTGGTCGTAGTAGCGGGCGCGGTTGTATTGCAGGTCGATCTCGGCGTCGTACTCGCGGCTCGTCCACAGGTAGCGGTCGGAGCCGCTCGCGGATTCGTACGTCAACTTGCCAAAGACCGAGTAATCCAGGTGATCGATCAGCGATCCCGTGGCGCCGAACAGATCGCGCGTCGAGCCGAGGATGTCCTGCCCGTACCAGTTCGTCGTCCCGGAGACGATCTTCGCGATCAACGCATCCTGGCCATCGCCGAAGATGTGCCGGCCGACGACGGTGTTCGTTCCCGTGAAATCGACCCAGGCGTTGCCGAAGGAATCGTAGGCGAACTTCGTCGTGGTCGCGCTGCCTGCACCGTCGCCGTCGGCATCGACCGTCTTCGAGATTCGATTGCCGATGACATCGTAGCCGAATTCCACGCGGAGATCAACGCTCCCCGATGAACTCGGCTTGTGCTCGGGCCATCTGCAAGCATTCGACTTATCAAGGATCGCTTACCGTTCACAGTGTGGCGGCGGAAATAAGTATTGTGTCCCCGGAACCCAATCAAAGATCTCATGCTGCCGGGGAGATTGTTATACTTTGTTATATTATCGGTGCCCCTACCCCCCCCAACTGTTGAGAAATCACCAAAATCAGCGTCATAACCGACTGAATTATAATCAGTTAGGTCGATGGGGTGATTTCCACTTGTTGTAAATCTCGGATGCGACAACAGGCGCTGTCGTCCTACTTCTCCCCCGCGGGGACACCGCGCGCGAAGGCCCAGTCGGTGGGTTGGTAGCGGATGGCCAGGTCCGGCGTCTTCACCAGTCGATTCCGCTCGGCGGCGCTGTGCATGAGCGCGTCCAGAATGCCGGTGGTGAGCAGCGTCCGCTCGACGGGGTACGCCGGCTTGCCCGTGTGAATGGTGTGCTCGATGGCACGCAGCAGATGGCCGAAATGCCCGAACGGCCGGCCGTTTTGCAGGCGGAACCAGGTCGCCGCCGGCCGGGCTTCCCCTTTGACTTGGCCGGCGAAGGCGAACTCATTGGCCAGCCCGGTCCCCATGGCGACGGCAGCCTTGAGACCGTCGCGGTACTCGATCAGGAAGAAGACGGCGTTCTTGCGGAACTCTTTCGGTCGGCCCTTGGGAGGCATGGGGGTGGTTGCCGCCGCGGCATCCAATAGCTCGCGCGACCAGCGCCGGTCCTTGAGTGCCGCCCCGATCGCGTCCCCCGTCACCGCCTGCACCGAGGCCACGCCAGTCTCGCCGCCTCTGCGGCGTTCGACCATGCACTGCAAGGTCTCCAGGGCGTGAAAGCCGTACGATTCCATGCCGCCATAGCCCAGCGCGAGCGCCGCGGTGAGATCACAGCGTGCGGGGAGATTCAACTCCGGCGCTCGCCACGCCACCGGCAGCGATGAGCCGGCCAAGAACGGGATGCTCATATCGCGTGCGGTGTCGAACATGTGCTTGGCATCGCGCCAGGCGTAAGCCAGATGCTTGTCGCTAAAGATCGGCACCACGCGCTTGTGCTTGCGAAACACGTCGACGATGGCGTCGAAGAACCGCCGGCGCGGGTACATGTGCTGCTGTGTGTCCTTGGTGAACGGATAGCTGCCGTGCTCGCCGATGCTCAGGACGCCGGCGACCGCGATCCTGGTTCCGCCGAGCGTGATCGCCTCCTCGATGGTTCGTGCGATGCGGAAGTTGTGCTTCTTGGCGAGGTCGCGGCTCAGGTCGCCCTTCGGGAGTTGATCGGTATAGAGAGCTGCCAATCGAAGTGTTGGCCCGGCGCCGCCATCCTGGTTGAAGCCTTCGAGGATTTTGCCGACGATGACGTCCGCATGGGAGTTTTGCCGGTACTCAGTAACGATCGCCGCCACGGGAAGCCGTTCGCGCTTGGCCGGCTGGGCGGCGCTCACCAGTCCGCCGGCCAAGAGGGCCCCCGCCTGCACACCAAAGCCGCGTCGCGTTATCAGGTTCATGGAGGTTCTCCCGGTAGTTTGAAGGCAGTCCGCGGAGCCTTACGAAAGCCTGCCGCGCAGGTCCTGAAGGGTTTCGCGCACGGCATGTTTCTGAAGAGGCGGGGCCAGTTCGAGCGCCCGTTCTGACCAGCGGATCGCTTCCGCGAAGTCGCCGTTCTCCGCGTGTGCGGCAGCCAAGGTCGTCAAGCAGGACCAGTCCTGCCTCGCGGAAATCTCGCACGCTTGCTGCGCCAGTTCGATCGCCATGGTGGCGTCCCGGCGTCCACGGTCGGGACAGCTGGCCCAGAACCGCGCGAAGTTGTTGTAGGCCTCCGCACTGTGGGGACACAAACGAATCGCCTCGATGTGATCGATTACCGCTCGATCGTGGTCGTTCTGGGCCGCATAGGCCAGCCCGCGGCCATGGTAGGCGTGAAGGTACTTTGGATTCAGGCGCAGCGCTTCATCGAAATCAGCGATCGCCAACACAAATTCACCCTGTGCCGCTCGCGCCTGGCCTCGATTGGAGAATGCTGCCGGATTCTTGGGATCGAGCCGGATCGTCGCGCTGAAATCCTCGGCCGCTTCTGCATGGCGTCCCATGAGGTGAAGGGCATCGCCGCGGTGGAAATACGCAACGAGGAATGCGGGATTGTGCATCAATGCGGCCGAGTAATTCGTGACCGCATGTTCGGTTTCGCCCCGAGCCCGATACAGGTCGCCGCGCCAAAAATGCCCGGCTGCAAAGTTGGGCTTCAGCCGGATCGCGCAATCGAAATCGGCGAGCGCCCGCTCGAAATTGCCGAGGATCGTGTACACAAATCCGCGATTGTAATAGGCGTAGGGCCGATCCCCCTTGAGAAGTATCTCGGCGTCGTAGTCCGCCAGCGCGCGGTCGAAGTCTCCCAGCGCCGTATGGACGAAGCCGCGATTGTGAAAAGCGTTGGCCAACTTGCCGGAAAGTTGTATGGCTTGGTCGAGGTCAGCCAGGGCTTCCTGAAACAATCCCTGCGCGGAACGAGCAAACCCGCGGTTCATCCAGGCCAGCGCGATTGCCGGATCGAAATCCAGAGCCGCCGTGAAGTCGGCAATCGCTTCCGCATAAGCCTCGCGAGCCATGTGAACCAGGCCGCGATTGTTGTAAGCGGCGGCGAAGCGAGGATCGAGCTTGATGGCGTGATCGAAATCTGCCACGGCACGATCATAGAGACGCAGCGCCGCCCGTGCATAGCCGCGATTGTTGCTTGCCTGAGCATGGGCCGGCACGAGGCGGAGGGCCTGGTCAAACTCTGCCACCGCGCGTTGATAGTCCCCCTGCTTGCTCAAATAGATGCCACGCCGATTGTACCCATCCGCCTCGCAGGCGGGGCATTGAACCGCTGCCAAGGCGTCCTGGTGTGCAACGTCGAAGTGCCTGCTGCAAGTGGTACAAGCTCGGCGCATGCCCGGCTCCAGGGGAGCAGACTTGAATCGTAACCGACGGCACTATGAGCAAGTTTTGATTAGCGCGGGAGGACCAAACTGCTCGCCAGACCGTGCGGGAAGTGCAGTTCAAGATATGTACCACGACCAATTCGGCATCCTACGGCGACTCCCCGAAAGTCGTGCAAAGGAAGGTCGGTCATCGGCAGCGCCACACCTGGCGTTCGGCGAAACCCAACTTCGCAAGCACCGGCCGGATGGCCTCGAAGTAGCGTACCGCGTCCTGAGGATAGCCGGCCGTCGGCGCCAGGCCGGGCACCAGCGTTTCCCAGAACCGATTGAACTCGCGCATCAGCAGTTCGCGTACATACTTGCTGATCATCGACGCCAGGGCGACCGTGAAGTGTTCGACATCCGCCTTTGGCATGAACGTGACAGTCACCGCACGGTCGATCCCTTCGACACGATAGGTGCTGCGCTGGCTCCCCTCTACCTCAGCCCAGACGTTGCCGTCGGCAAAGGTGTGTTGCAGCAGGGCACCATAACTGTTCCGGCCGCCGTGCTTGTCGATGACGAAGCGTGTTGGCTCCGCGGCAGTTGCCTTCAAGCAGCGCTGCACGAGTTCGGTCAAGGCGACCCCGAGCACGGCCCCCTTGCTGTCCCAGCGATCAATAAGTTCGTTGAAACGCGGCGCCGGCACGATCACGCTGCGGCAATAGCCCCACGCGATGCCGGCGTCTTCGCTTGCTTTTGTCCAACGGTCGCTGGCGGATGCAAGGTCGGCCACGCTCACTTCGCTCGGCACCGGGGTGTCGCCGATGAGCCACGCCTCCTTGCGTAGCAACGGCATGTCGTCTGCGGCCAGATATTGCAGGAGGGCTTGCAGAGTCGGAGTCGGGGGGAGCACGGCCCCAACGGTCTTCTCCAGGTCGGCCCAGCCGCGCGACGGGGAGTAAACGAGCTTGGAGTCAGCGACAATGAGGCGGCCATCGGCACGCTCCGTCGCGCGGCGAACGCAGGACTCCAAAGTGTTCCAGAGGTTCGCATCCTGCAGGTTGTCCGGAACCTTGCAAGCGACCAAGGTCATTACGAATGGGCCGAGGTTGGGGCCGTAGCCGGCTTCGTCGATGCCTATCTGCCAGGGCATGGGGGATGTCTCCGTACAATGTCCCAATATCCCAGGGGGTTCGCTCGCTCGCCTCTGGGCTTGATGGGCAAACTCTTTTTACGAAGGAGTGGCGTCATGCTCCAAGACAACATCTTCCAGAAGATCATCGACAAGAAGATACCCGCGAAGATCTGTTACGAGGATGAGCTTTGCCTCGCGTTCCATGATAGCAATGCCCAGGCGCCCACGCACGTGTTGATCATTCCGCGCAAGTTGATCCCGACGCACGCCGATTTGCTCGCTGAAGATCGCGACTTGCTAGGGCACATTCACCTGGTCGCCGTGAAGCTCGCCAAGCAGTTCAAGCTCGATGACGGCTATCGCATTGTTGTCAACTGCCTGGATCGTGGCGGACAGACGGTGCCGCACTTGCATTTTCACTTGATGGGCGGCCGCGATTTCCACTGGCCGCCGGGATGATGGTTCGGCGCGTGATGAACGATCGCGAAATGTGCCCCGCGCGGCGGTTTCGTGCCCCCCAAGCGCGCGAAACCACCGAGCGGGACCCATTCCGCAATCGACCAACTTGGTGCCAAACGGCAGCGCTGGGCTTGCACGTCTTTCCCAGATTCACAGGAAATGCCCATCCCGCGTGTTTTTTCGCGAAGATTGACCATTTTGCCCCCGTTTGCCGATTGATGAAGAGAGGCGAAACCGCCCTGACGTTGTATTTCCTGGTGGGGACGTTATAAACGACGGATAGCGCGACTCGACCAGCCCGGAGCGCATGCGACGGGGCTCGCACACAGGAAGACGCCGGGCAAGGATGCTGCCATGACGTTGCAAATCCATCCAATCGACGACCGCCTCGACTACGCGCGCCAGATCGTGCGCGGCGAGGCGGCGGCGCTCCTCTCCGTCGCCGATCGACTCAACGCTTCGTTCCTGCAAGCCGTCGAACTCTTTCACCGATGCCCGGGCCGTATCTGTATTACGGGCACGGGCAAGTCGGCGGACGTCGGCCAAAAGATCGCCGGCACGCTCAACTCAACCGGCACCCGCGCCTACATGCTTGACGCGACACGCGCCGTGCACGGCGATCTTGGCATGGTTCATCAGGATGATGTCGTCCTTGCCCTTTCTCTGAGCGGTGAGACGGAGGAGATTGTCAAGCTGCTCCCCTCGTTTCGGCAATTGGCTCTGGCGCTGGTCGGCCTCACCAGCAATGAGAATAGTACGCTCGCCAAGCATGCCGATGTTGCCCTCGTCCTCGGCCCACTCGACGAAGTCTGCCCGCTCGGCCTGGCGCCCAGCACCAGCACCACGGTGATGATCGCCGTCGGCGACGCACTGGCGTTTGTGCTGATGCGCATGCGTGAATTCACACATGAGGACTTCGCCCGCTTTCATCCCGCCGGCAGCCTGGGACGCAAACTGCTCAAGGTCGAGGCGGTCATGCGGCATGGCAATGACTTGCGGGTCTCGGTCGCCGACCGAACGGTGCGCGAAGTCTTCGCACAAGAGAAACGGTTGGGTCGGCGCACCGGCGCCGTGATGTTGACGGATGAAGCGGGCAAGCTGACTGGTCTCTTCACGGATAGCGATCTGGCCAGGCTCTTCGAACAGCACATGGACGCCGCGTTCGATTGTCCAATCCGCGAGGTGATGACCCCTCGGCCCATCACCGTGACGGTGGGGACGCGGCTGACGGATGCAGTCGATATTCTGCGAAATCGCAAGATCAGCGAACTCCCTGTGGTCGATGTCGCAGGCAAGCCGGTCGGCATGATCGACATCACGGATTTGATCGGTCTGGTATCGCGCGAAGAGGCGGAGAGTTATCTGCGGGCGGCGGGTTAATGTGTTGTTTAGCCTCGCATCGTCAATGCGAGTGAACGTGACGCCCGCCCGCAGCTATGATGCGGGGCTAAACGGAAGATGGCCATGACCTTCCACCAGCGCTGCTGCCGCATTGAAGTGCTCGTGCTCGACGTGGACGGCGTGCTCACCGATGGCCGCATCGTCTACACCGACCGCGGCGAGGAGATCAAGGCGTTCCATGTGCGCGATGGCTCGGGCTTGAAGGTGTGGACGTCGCTGGGCAAGCAGGCCGGGATCATCACGGGACGACGTTCTACAATCGTGCAGCGCCGAGCCGAGGAGTTGGGAATTCACGCGGTCGTACAGGGGACGGATGACAAGGCAGCGGCGCTGCGGCAGATGTTGGTGTCGCTCGGGAAAGCGCCGGAGCAAGCATGCGTCGTAGGCGACGACATCGTCGATGTGCCGATGCTGCGAGCAGTCGGCTTGGCCGTGGCCGTGGCCGATGCGTGCTGGGAAGCGAAGGAAGACGCGGACTACGTGACGCAAGCTCCCGGCGGCGGCGGCGCGGTCCGCGAGGTGGTCGAGTTGATTCTGCGTGCGCAGGGATCGTGGCAAACGATCGTCGCGCGCTACCGTAATGAAACCGTGCAAGCCCAGGGGTGAGCAACGCGAACCTCGGGGATCCTGATAAGGGCCCGCAACTGTGTGGACTGCCAAGCGAATCCTGATCTACGTCGTCGGCCTCTTCGTGTGCCTGACTGGTTTCGCGACCTACTCGCTGATTCTGGGCGCCGTTGATGGCTTGCGCGCCTTGCCGATCGAGTATTTGCCGGACCTCACGGGGGGCCCCGAAGGTCCCATGACTTCGGTCCCGACTCAGGGGCCAGACCAAAAACTCGAACAGACCTTTGGCATCGGCTGCAAGGAGTTGCAGCGGCCCCTCCGGCTTTGGCTGCCAGACAAGGGGATCGTCTTCTCCGCCGGAGACTTTCAGCTCGACGCCGCCGGGCGGGTTCGGCTTCAACCGTTCAGCGCCGCTCTTTATCACAAGAACAAAGTGCGCGGCGAGTTTCCCGAGATCAGCACCATCCAGTGCGAAACCGCCATCTTCACCCTCGACCAGCCGGCTACATCCATCGGCGATTTGAACAACCGCAAGGTCATCGCCGTCGAGATGCAAGGCCGCCAGCCCGGCATCTCCATCACCAACAATCGCCGCACGGCCGAGAAGAACGATGACATCGATATCCTCATCACCAACGGCCCCCTCTTTTACGAGGAGCGCAGCGACAAGATCTGGACCGAAGGGATCGTGCGCCTCACCGACAACCAATCGAAGCCCCCCACCAATATCCTTGGCACCGGCATGGAAATGTTGCTCGCCAAGGACAGCGGCCCAAACCAGGCCAAGAAGGCCAAGCCGCGGCCCATCCAGGTGGGGAATCACGACAACGGCGGCGTCGAGAAGATCAAGCTCAAGTCCGATGTCCACATGCACTTCTGGGTGGATTCCAGCGCAGGGTTCCTGGGCGGCACACAGGCGACCAAGAAACCGCTGGCACCGATGGCGAACAAAGGATCCAAGTCCGCACCGGGGGACAAGGCTCATATCCATATCCACACCAGTGGGCCGTTTGAGTATGACCTGACCAAGGAAACCGCCTGGTTCGAAAGCCCCCCCGCCAAGAAACAGGGCGTTACGGTCGGCGATCCTGATTGGCCAGGCCAAGTCTTCGTCGAACGTATCCAGGATGTCAACGGCGTCAAACTCGAGGACCGCCTCGTTTGCGATCGGCTCGACTTGCAGTTCCGCGTCGCGATCAGCCCCCAAGGCGCCAATGGCGGCAGCACCGGAGGCCACAAAGAAATCGAGACCGCCAAGGCTACCAAACGCAACCTCACCGATGTCACCCTGGCCATGGAGAGCGAGAAACTGCACGCTTTCGGCGCCGAGATGTTCTTCCGCGCAGGCGACGCCGCCAACGGGCCGCTCACCATCCTCAAGGGAGAGCCGCAGCGACTCCTCCGCGCTAGCAAGGACGGCCACAAGATTCGTTGCTCGGAGCTGCATCTCTTCTCCGCCAACCGCTTCGGCGAGGGACAGAAGGCCCTGGCCAAGGGCCCCGGCCAAATCGATTTGCTCGATACCAAGAACCTCGAGAAGGAGTCCTTCCCGACCCACCTTCTCTGGCGGGATACGCTTGATGTGGCCAAGGCCAAGGAGGGGGGCCAGGTCTTCGACCTCATGACGGTCGTCGGCGAAGCGTCGTTCATCGACGATGTCCAAAAACAGGAACTGCACGGCGAGAAGATCCTCGTCTGGATTCTGCAAATGCAGGAGTCCGAGAAAAAGCCCGAAGCGGTCGGGGGCAAGACGGAACTGCATCGTGTACTCGCCATGGACCGCGTGCGGGCGTCGTCGCCGGACTTCATCATCCGGCAGACCGACAAGTTCACCATGGTGTTCCTCCCCGAGGCGCCCCGCGACGCCCGTCTTCCCGACGTGGTCCAGGTCAAGAAACCGGCCGAGCCCAAGGCCGACCTCAAGGTGAAGCTCGATAAACTCGGTCCCGCGCCGATGCCCGTTCCTGTGGCGGACAACAAGCCCCCCGTCGAGGAAAAGAAACCGAACCGCCCGATCGAACTCCAGGCCGGCGAGATCTTCGCCCGCATCGCTTCCCTGGGAGGCCAAAAGGAACTGCAAGAACTGATCGCCAAGGGGAACGTATACGTTTTCCAGCCCGGTGAGAAGCAAGGCGAAAAGGCCCTCGACATCACCGGACAACTGCTCACCGTCAAAGGCGGCGAACGCGGCAGGACGATGGTTGTCTACGGCGACAAGGGGAAGCTCGCCCGTCTCGATCTCGGCGACACCACGCTGTGGGGCCCGCGCGTCACCATCAACCAGGCCGACAACCGCGCCGACATCGAAGGGCACGGCGCCATGGAGATGCCGTCCAACAAAACCCTCGATGGCAACGACACCGCCAAGAAAGATACCCGCATCCGCATCTACTGGAACAAGAACATGACCTTCGACGGCAAGTACGCCCTCTTCCACGGCGGCGTCCAGGCCCACGAAGTCGGCAGCCATTCCCACGTCAAGTGCGAGGCGCTCCACACCATCCTTGACAAGACCGTCTCATTCAAAGAAGGACAAAAGGACAAGCAAGGCGCCAAGATCGACCGCCTCGTGTTCGACAAAAACGTTTTCGTTGATGACACCAAGGTCGATGACAAGAAACAGTTCGTGCAGCGCACAATTCTGGAAGGCCGCGAGATGATCAGTTACCAGGATGGCCCGACCCGCCTCGTCGGCCCCGGCGAGGTCCGCCTCCTGGCCAAGGGGAGCGGCGAGATTGGTCCCGCGCCGATGCCCGGCGCCAAGGACGCCGCGCCCAAGAAGATGGAATGGAAGCTGACGAACGTCAAGTTCCGCTACAACATGCTCGCCGATCAGAAACCCGACGTAAAGACCGCCTCCTTCTACGGCGACAATTCCGGCGTCGAGGTTTTCCACTTCCCGACCATCGACATCAACGCCAAGATGAATGCCGACCGCCCCCCCAAAGATGGCCTGTACCTCCGCTGTGAGATGCTCACGGTCGAAGAACGCAGAGTCGGCGACCGCGTCAGCCAGACCATGATCGCCAAGCAAAATGTGATCTTCAAGACCGATCAATATTTCGGGCGGGCCGATGTCATGAAGTTCGACGAAAGCAAGGACATCGTCATTCTGGAGGGGCTCAATGGCAATACGGTGCAGTTGACCAAGCTCTCGGACAACCAGCCAGCGGTCGTCAACTCGACGAAGGTACTCTACAACCGCAGGACAGGCGAGATTCGTTCCGAAGGGGTGAAGTCGTTGTCGAATTGACGCCGCTACTCTCCGCGGCACGGCTGTACGCGAATCGCCAGGATCAGGCGCTCGCCAGACTTCGTTTTGTACGGCGTGACGATCGGCAGAAACTTGCCGCACACCGTTTGATACTCGATCTCCTTCATGCTGGGCGCCACGACGGCAAGCCCCACCCGATTGTCCTTGTCGGCGCCGTGCTTGATGACCATGTTGACCACTTCTTTTTCGACGCACGCCCAAGAGACCTTGCTGCCGGCCTTGAGCGACTTGCTTTCCATGTGCTTGAGCGTGAAGCTCTTGAAAGTCGGATTGAGCTTACGCACCTCCGCGGCAATGGCCGTCAGGCGCTTGTCGATGGTGTCACCCTTCTCGCTGGCGAGGATGACGACGACGGTGACCTTGACGGGATCCTTCTCGTCATGGCACACCGGTCCGGCGGCGCCGATGCCTGCGAGCGCACCGATCACGGCGACCAATCCAAGCAATTGAGGTGCCACTATTCGCCTCCCGTTCCTCGTTGAGCGTTCGCGCGACGACGGCGGGCGCTGAACGAGGAAACACTTATTCTGTATCAACGCGAGGCCAGACCATCGGTCGGCCGGTGTCGCGCACCTGAATCGTTTTCGGGCAACAGCGGATGACGCGCACTTCGCCGCGGTCGGCCAGCTGCATCGGCCCGTCCAGCGGCAGTTCGCCGACAACCAGCGCCACCGTGTCGGCGCCGTCAATGCGCAGGATTTCCACTTCATTCGCCAGTGCCACAGTGAAGATCTCTACCTCCTCGACTTCGGGTGGAGCAGACTTAGGGTTCGGTGCGATGACAACCGGTTGATTCTTCCCGTCCCTGGCCATGAACGCATACCAGCCGCCCACGAGGAGCCCGGCAAAAATCGCGGCGCTCGCGACCAGCACGCCCAGCGCCCGCCACGGGCCCCGGGCCGACGGGGACGCGATCGATTCACGCCGGCGGGCGTCGATCTTGGCAAACGCTTGGCGCCATGCACTCGGAGGGGGCTCCGCGGGGGTCGTTTCCGCCCAGAGTTCTTGCAGTTGCCGATGCTTCGTCCACTTCTCCGCCGCTTCCGGATGGGTTTCGAGCCAGGCTTCCAGTCGGGCGCGCACATCGGTCATGTCGTCGCGGCCTTCTAGCTCGCCGTCGAAGTACGCCGCCAGGAGTTGCGGGTCGGGAGTCCAGTCTTGCTCGGGAGGAGGTTTCATTCGTGTTTCATCCACGGATCCAGGAGAACGCGCAGCCGTAAACGAGCGTAAAAGATCCGACTCATGACAGTACCGATCGAGATCCCGAGGGTTTCGGCAACCTCACGGTAACTCAATTCGGCCTCCGCGTGCAATACAAACGTCTGCCGCTGAGCCACGGGCAGCTCGTCGAGAGCTTCTTGCAGCTTGCGGCGCATGTCATGTCGATCGAGATCGCGACTTGGGTCGGAGTCCAGGAGCGGTTCGCATTCCTCGCGATACTTGGGCCCCATGCTGTCGATGCTGACGACTTCGCGCCGGCCTCGCTGGCGCCCGAGATCGAGAGCGGCGTTGCTTACCACACGCAACAACCAAGTCTTGAAAGAACTGCGTCCCTGGAAGCTGGGCAAATGCAAAAGCGCTTTGACGAACCCGTCCTGCACCGCATCGAGAGCGTCGGCTTCGTTGCCCAAGAGCCGATGCGCGACGCGGTAGGCCACCAGGCGATAGCGTTTGAACAGCTCATCCAGTGATTCCCGATCGCCCGCGACCGCCTTCTTGAGCAAGGCCTCATCGCTCACCACGAACGGGACGATTCCGACGGCCATGCCTGGTCAATACTCCCAAATAGGTAGACGTTCCATCCTGGGACGGTATTTGATTCTACGGCCACATAACGGCGAAGTGAAAGAAAAATCGTTGTCGATTACAAGAGAATTGCAAGCCGAGCGGCGAGCTACATGGAAGCCTTTTGGTAAGCGCAGTGGTTCGAAGTACCTCAGCACGGGGCTTTTTGTTCCAATCATCTTCAATTCAGATAATTTGGGTAATTTTTCGCGGAAGTTCTTGCGTTGCGGTTCGGTTTATGTATCATGATTCGGACTGCACCCACCCAGACCGCACCCAACAACCTCGCTCTCCCCACCAGGATCACGCATCATGAGTACCGCTGTGCCGGAATCCGACGTGCAAATGCTGGAATCGTTGCGCCAGGCGCATCAACAGATGCGCAAAGAGGTCGGCAAGATCATTATCGGGCAAGAAAAAGTGCTCGATCAGCTGCTGATGGCGATCTTCTGCCGCGGCCACGCGCTGCTGGTCGGCGTTCCCGGCCTGGCCAAGACCTTGATGGTCAGCACGCTGGCGCAAGCGCTCGATCTTTCTTTCAAGCGCATTCAGTTCACGCCTGACTTGATGCCGACCGACATCACCGGCTCGGAAGTCATTCAGGACGATCCGGTGACCCGGCAGCGCATGTTCAAGTTCCTGCCTGGACCGATCTTCGCGAACATCGTCCTCGCCGACGAAATCAAC